>Ga0181397_1000155_pt1 | contig 25235 bp, 34 predicted proteins | sample 20SPOviralmetaG_FD_130126 | JGI IMG/M metagenome (GOLD analysis project Ga0181397, IMG submission 130126) | Marine viral communities from the oligotrophic San Pedro Time Series (SPOT) site, San Pedro Channel, CA, USA - 20 SPOT_SRF_2011-02-23 | ecosystem: Environmental > Aquatic > Marine > Strait...
ATACGGTAACGAAAATGTTTCTGTTTTGGGTCAAACTGGTGACTTTCAGGCTAAAATGTATAGAACAGATAATTTTTTCTAAGTTATTATTAAAAAAATGGCGTTAGGAAACACGACTATATTGTCATTTATTTTTATGGTTTTATGTTCTACAACAATATGGTCTAAATTAATTACATGGCCATCCTACGCGAAAGTACCAATGGTATGGGGTATTATTTTAGGGTGCTGTGCTATAAGCTGGGTTTTTACAGGTATTCTTATAAATGATGCACACGGTCGTTTTACCAGCGACGAATCCCCTTCAAATGAAGAATAAATTAGTAATTAAATGAATTCATATATATTAACATATTTTCTACGTTAATATAAATGAAAAGTGAAAAGGACGAAGCTAAAAAAATGGGTATTAGACTCACAAAAATGGTTAAAGGTAAACGTATACGACTTACCGAAAAGGAATTGCGTCGTAAGATTTTAAGTGAGAAAGATGCAATTCTTACGAATCAAGTTCAAGAAACACGAAGAATTATTAGAATGTGTAAAGGTTTGGTTAGGTCTTCTACTACTTCTAAACCAGCAAAAATGCGTGTTACTAAAGTAGTAAATATTCCTCGACCTCGTATTCCTGTACCACCTCCAGTACCACCAATTCCACGAAACAAACCAATGAAACGTGACACTCGTTTTAATTTAATGATGAATTTGAAAGCGAACCTTAAAAAACGTGGTATTAAAGAAAAGTTAAATCAAATTTCTTAGACATGAATTTTTTAGCACTTTCCATATTAGGTTGGCTCCAAAGAAGCCAACGCGACCAAAACCCTGCCGTATAGATACCTGCTTTACCCCAGTTTTCTTTATCGCTTTTTGTAACATCAAGCATATTTATGTGAACGAGTTTAGGACCAGTTTGTTTTTGAACCATACGAGGAACAAAACCACCATGCCTCGTTACATAAGAACGCATACGCATAGGATTTTTGTGTATCGTATAGTCTGAGTATCCTTTCGCACCGAAATCAACGAAACGTTCGTTTTCGAACGTTACGCGTAACTTTTTATCGAATCTAGGACTCTTTTTTAAATGAACTCGGGTCATTTTTATTATTAGTTAATATTTTTTTATATAAATTTAAATTTTTTTGCAATTGATGCAAAAATGCCTTTTTTTGGTTTTTTTGTTGGTTGATTTTTATTATTGTTATTATTATTATTATTACTTCCTTCTGCAATTGGTGATAACATTTTTGCTGATGTTGGTATACGGGAACGTTTTTTGGTTTGTTGAACGGTAGTCTGACCAGCTGTTCTTAAACCCCATTCTGTTTGATTTGTTCGAGCATTGTTAGGGGATTTGGGTGTTATATGATTATCTAAATTGTATAAAATAACGCTATTATTTTTATGTGAATCCATAATAATTTTAGGTTTATAATCTAAAATTTCGTGTACCATGAAGGCATAGACTAATGATAAATTACTATCTGTTGTACCTAAACATAAATAATCTGTGATAAGTGTGTTTTTAGAATTTATATACTCCTTCATTAGAGACACGTTATATAACACTTGTATAAAATCACCCAATAATTTCGAAATTTTAATTTTAACATTTTTAGTTCCCTTTGCTGCTGTGGATTCCATACCAATTGGTACTTCATGTTTATTCACATGTAAGGTGTAGTTTCTTTCCTTTTCGTCAAACCCTAATTTAATTTTCATTTTATTATTGATATTAAAAGTCATTAATTGAAGACACCATTTTGATGAAGATCTTTCGTATTGTTTGCTAGTTAATTTCATTATATTATCTTTTATTCCAGCTTGTACCATATATTTACCTGGATCTGTAATACTTCCTACTGTTTCGAATCGTTTTATATACCTTTCCTGATTGTTCTTAGATTTATCTAATAAGCGTGAGATAATACTCGTAGAACCTGAAGCCCCCCTATCATCTTTTCTTTCAGAGTCTAGTGAAATATATAATTTTTTTTTATATTCAAAGTCGGTACTACTGTTTGTTATAGTTTTGGTCCAATTATTTTCGAATATTTCATCGAGATGTATTTTTAAAATGCTTTCGAAACCACCTTGGAGTTTTTCTGCTATCACGTCATTATTATTAATTATGTTAATAGATGATTTCTGGGGTTTCTTTACTTTATCTATAATTTTTCGCATCATGGTAGTAATTCTAAACTCAATAACATCATCTCCATATATTATTTTTTTAATATCACTGTTTAAAAATGTTCTGAAAGTAACTTTTGATATCGTTCCATCGTGTATCATGTCCAAATAAAATAAAAATAAAAGATTAATATCAAAATCTTTATTTTTAGAAGTTAAATTAACTGTTGGATATTTAAATGATAAATGTTGCTTATTTGAACTTAATATATTTATTCGTTTATTCAAATACGAGTTTAAGTTATTTTGATTGTTAAATTTTGGGCCAATTGTTTTAAAATATGCATTTGATAAAAGTCTCTTATTCGCGTATAAATAACTGAGACCTTTTGTAACATTTTTCTTCACACCGAGAGGATGTGTGTTAATTTTTTCTGTGAATCCGTTTGTTATTAAAGTAGTGTTTTTTTTATCAGTATTCGTTTTCGTTTTCGTTTTCGTTTTCGTTTTCGTTTTCGTTTTCGTTTGAAATTTTGTTTTAATTTTTGTTTTAATTTTAAGAGAAAATTTAGGTTTTGTTTGTCCTATTTCTCGTTTAACAGTTTGTTTTGTAGGGGTCGGTGTTCTTTTAATAGATTGTTTTGTAGGGGTCGGTGTTCTTTTAATAGATTGTTTTGTAGGGGTCGGTGTTCTTTTAATAGTCTGTTTTTTAGGTATCGGTGTTCTTTTAATAGTCTGTTTTTTAGGTATCGGTGTTCTTTTAATAGATTGTTTTGGGGTTGGCGTTCTTTTAATAGATTGTTTTGGGGTTGGTGTTCTTTTAATAGATTGTTTTGGGGTTGGTGTTCTTTTAACAGTCTGTTTTTCGGGTATCATTGTTCTTTTAATGACTTTGTTACTTGGTGCCTGTATACGCGCATGAGGTGTTTTTTTAACACCTCGATTTATTGTATTTATTTTATTAGAGGGCGTCCCTGATATGAAAAAATCTCTATTTGTAAGTTCTTCTTTATTTTTTTTAGAACTCATTCTTATTGTAACCTGATATTTTTATACTAAAGGGTAATTTTGGTATAAAAATATGTAATTGATCTATTATTGAATATAATTTTCACCGCGTTTATGTCTTCTATAGAGAACAATTCCGAGAGTAAGTGATATTAACCAAGCCTGAAACTGGGTTATTCCGTAAGGTTCTTCAATCATAAACATTTATATAGTATACTATTTATTACTTTATATATCTAGTGTTTGTTTTGTAATTTTACGAGCGTATAGTGGTGGTATAAATGTACGGATCCTAGTGCGAGAGATAAATATGCACCTGGGCTCGTTCTTATTTTTTTATTTAAAATAATGAGAAGTGCAACTGTAATCAACATGAGTGTTGGTACGGCGAGTATACCCACTTGTGTATCGGTTAATTTAGAATCTTTAGAATGAATTGTCATTTGTATATAATACGAAAATATATTAAATTATTTAAGGAAAGAAATTGTTATTTAATATAAATGAAATTTAAAACACCCGAAAAATTAAAAATACTAGAAAATAATTACATATCTTTAAAAGATGAATGTGTTTTATTACCACCTAAATTTATACAAGATGAACCAAGGAAAAAGGGTGAATGGTGTGATACAAATAAACCACTCGAATTAGTAAAAAAATTCGAAAAGGGTTACGGGTGGGTTAAGAGTTGGCACGACGATGGGAGTACGTGGATAAGTTGGCCTATTATATACGATGGTCGTCCTGTACATAATAATTGTAAACATTGTCCCAAAACATTTTCTTTTCTTTCAAATATAGAGGGTGTACGCGTAGCTGCTTTTAATAAAATGCTTCCTAAAACTACACTTGGAATTCACGTAGATGCAGAAACTGGTTTATCTTATAAACGTATTGCGTATAATCTTGGTTTAGATGTACCGGATGAATGTCATCTTTACATGAAAAATAATAAAATAAAGGTTAAAAATGGTGAATCTATAACATTTGATTCGACTTTCCCTCATTTTGCAGATAATAAATCTGAACACGATAGAACAATATTATATTTAGACGTTAGTCTTACGGACGATGAAATAAAACGTTTATAAGTGTTTTCTACATACAGCTTTATACATTTCTTTACCACCAATAAGTTCTGTTTCTTCATTTTTCACAATTCGTTTTGTAAATGGACCGTGCGTTCCATCCATACATTCCATACACATCGCAGATATTTTAAAAACTTTATCTGCGAGTGGTATACAATCTATAATTTCACCTATTTTTCTCTGTTTATAATCACCGTCTAATCCTGCTAATATAATAGTTTTTTTAGATTCGAGTACATTTTCGACGAATTTTTTTAAACCTGTAAAAAATTGTGCTTCGTCTATAGCTATGACATCTACACTTTCGTAATTGAGTTTATTTAAATCATCTGTTTTTATACATTTATATTTAGTGTTATCGTGTGTTTGTAAGACTTCGTGTGGAGACCTTGTATCTTTATTAGAGTTTACCACCATGATACGTTTTCCTATTATATCATATCTTTTCAAACGTCGAACGAGTTCAGTTGTTTTACCCGAAAACATGTTCCCCATTATGATTTTCAAACTCATTATTAATTAGTACTGAACTCATACTTTTAAATATATTCTCAGGGTATGTTAGAACAATGTTCATTTATATATTATTTTTATTAGCTTTATTATTGAACGGGTTGATTGGATATTGTGTTTCTTATAAAAGAAATGTTAAGGAAGGTGAACGAGTATATGATTTAGGATTTGATTTATTACCAAATTTACAAAAATACGATCATTTGGGTGATTATGCGTTAATTATACCTACACTCTTTGTTATATTTTCATGGAATTCGTGGGTAAAATCTAAAAAACAAAGTTTTTTAACGGCGTTTATTTTAATGTATACTTTTAGGGGATTATCAAATTATGTAACAACGTTACCTTCATCCAAGGAGTGTAAACTAAAACCACCATTTGGTTTTTGTAATGATTATATGTTTTCTGGACACGCTACAGTTAATATTATATCATCGTATTACGTAGGTTTACCTTTGTGGCCAGTGTGGCCAATACTAACATCCATTTTTTCAGTGGCGTCTCGAGAACATTATTCAGTCGATCATGTAATTGCATGGCTTATTTTTGCATCACTGAAGTGTAAAATATAATATTTCTATAAATAAATGGACTTTAATACGTACGTTATAAATTTGGATTCTCAAAAGAAACGATACGATGTTCAAGAAAAAAAACTTAATGAGATTGGTATATATCCAGTTCGTATTAGTGGGTATAGATTTGAAGATATTGATAAGAGTGAATTACAAAAACATTTTGTTCGAACAGCACCCTTATTAAAGCCCAGATCTGCTATTGGCTGTACATATAGTCATATACAGGCACTTAAACATTTTTTAAAGAACGATTCAAATGAATGTGCTCTTATATTAGAAGATGATGCATTTCCAATTTTCAATGATATAAATTTTTTAAGAATAAAACTTAGTAAAATAGATTGGGACTATTTAAGTTTACATTGTGACGGTGTATGCCCTAAAGATGGTGGTAATCCTTATTTATTATCTGGTTCGACCGCTGCATATTTTATTACACGCGAAGGTGCGGAAAAAATAATAAACTATAAACATTCTTTTCATTACGATGTACAAACAACAACAATGAAAAACCTAAATAAAAAAATAGATAAAAAAAATTCATTTTGGACAGACGAGGAATATAAAATGAGTGGTGAAATGAGTTCAAATAGGTATAATAGACATTGTAACAAGGTATATGATAAAATTACAGAAAAGGTAGTGAATAGAGGTGAGAAAACCGCTTGTCACTACAAAGATTATCGCATGTTTCGATTACCTGTATTAGGTTACGAAGTATCTGTCGAAGATTTAGTGTTGTTTTTATTGTGTATTTTAATCAGTTGTACAGCTTTTATCGGCGTAAAACACGTAAAAGGTAGTAAAAAGTAACAACGAACCCAATAAATAATTTTGTTTTTTGGGAAAGAGTGCAAGTAAAGCGATATTTATAAACAAAATGTAAATGTAATAAAATTGGTTATATTCTGTTAACATTCTAAACCATCGACTTTCATTTGCACTAGCTGGAAAAGAAATAAATGCCGCGTTTACACTTTCTTCTTTATCTAAAGGACTAAAATTTTTAAAAATTAGTTCTTTATCATCAACTTTTATGAAATTATATTTTTTACATAAAGTATTTAAATTAACCTGATCATCTACACATTTCATTTGTATAGACTCTTTTAATATGATTTTAAGGTTTTTGACATAACCCATGTACATACCAGCATTTGCTACGTCACTATCATTACAATTACCAAAAACAAATATTTCACCAAATTTATTCATAAGTCGGGGATCTTTCGATACGAGTACTTTACAATCATAACTTTCGAATAATGTTCTTATATTATATGGATTCTTGTTTATTTTTGTATCAAAGCCATCGACAAAAACAATTATATCATCGTCTTTTTTTGTTTCCATGTATTCTAGTAGTCCAATAGATTTATCAATGTATCCATTCCATTTCTTACCCATACCAAGAACCTTTACTTTAACACTGAAATCGTTATTTACAAGTTTTTCAAACATACCGAATGATTTATTCGCATAAGTTACTATTTCAACGGTCATTTATATATTACTATATTTAATTTATATAAAGAAATGGTTTATTGTAATAATAAAAATGATACCTTCTGAAACTCTTCAAATTAAACGGTTAACGTTAGACGCAGTTTTACCGACACGTGGATCACCTGGATCTGTTGGTTATGATTTATACAGTCTCGATGATTTGACTATTGATCCTGGTGCACGTAATATTGTGAGTACAGGTGTTTGTGCGACTGTCCCACCTGGGTGTTATGGTAGAATAGCGCCTAGATCGGGTCTGTCTGTAAAATACGGTATCCACGTTGGTGCGGGTGTTATTGATCCAGATTATACCGGTGAATTGAAGGTAAACCTATTTAATCTCGGGATTGTTCCATACGAAATTAAAAAGGGTGATAGAATTGCTCAATTAATTTTAGAAAAGTGTATGACACCTTTTGTTGAGGAAGTGAGTGAATTAAAAAGAACCATGCGCGCGAATAGAGGATTTGGTTCGACGGGTACAATGTAAAATTTTAGTTACCAAAAGCGACACCACCCATACCATTCTTAATCCTGAGAATGTTATAGTTGACCGCATACGCTCTGAGAGCCGCTGGAGTATCACCAGAGTCTCCCCCATTAATTGTAATTTTAGCATTATCGATTCTCGAAAAGTTCAAGGTACCAGTTGGTTGTGATTTGTTCATCGTAAGACAGAATGGCCATGTTGTTACTGGTTCAACACTAAGCGTTTCCGGGAGAATCGAGCAATGTCTCGATGGCACGACTTTATTGTGATACTCATACGTCATGTTTTCGAAAAGAGTGGTACCATTAATGTACAAAGATGCGTCTGTGAACGAGTACTTTGTACCATTGTCTTCGGCACATGCAATGTGTACAGCCTTAACTGGATGGTTAAAGTATGTTAAATCAACACTGGTGTCATTTTTAGACATTGGCTGGAATTGTGTTTGTGTAATGAGAAGTTCTTGTTCGTTATTCGCGAAGAATTCGCGTTCTTCGGTGTCAAGGTACACATAAGATCCATACACCTTTGGTGTAGAACCCTCAGAGAATGCGGAGTGTAACTTGATTCTAATTTCAACTTCGTGGTATTGAAGACCGACGAGTGGGAGTGATTTGGTCCAATCTTCACTGAAAAAGAATGGAATGACGTAACTTCCCGAAGATGTGTTATTTGTTGCATTATCCGCTACACCAGGACCATAGCACGTAGTTGCACAAGATGCTTTAGCCTGGGATTCATTATAAAGAACATTATGTACACCCGCAACAAAGAGAGAATCCATTTTACATATTTCCTGACCACCGATATACAAAGAAAATTCTGTTGGTGCAGCCGCCGAGCTGAACAAACTCGCGGCGTTATCGTTTTTAAGATTAATATTTGTGGCTTCAATCCATACATAACTCAAGAGATCACCCTTGGACCTTATTGGAATAACAACTTCGTTACTCGCACCAAACGTTCCGATGAAATCCATGCGTTCGGGTTTAATGGCGAAGTTTGTGTGACGTTTATAGTTTTGTCTAAAAAAAGAGACTTGAGGATCGCCTGTGATGTACACATCTTGGGCACCGACTGAGACGAGGTCAATTAAAGCAGCTGACATATTTTACTAATATACTATATTAAAAAAATTGAGCGATAACGTAATAAGAGATATGGTTGTTTTTCAAGCACTTACCTGGGAAACCGAGGATGACGATGAAAAACACTTAGTGCACATTTTCGGTAAGACATATGATGGTAAGTCCGTCTGCTTAACAACTGAATTTAAACCTTACTTTTTTATAAAGTTACCACGCGAAGATCCGAATACATGGTCCGTTATTTGGTATAATAAAATATGTAAAATAGTACCTGAATTGATACTTGATTATAGTGTAGCTCAATATAAAGATGTTTGGGGATTTCAAAATAATGAAAAATTTTACTTTATGAAAATCGAGTGTCAAACTTTGGGTGATAGGAGACGTGTTGCGAATAAACTAAAACATAAACTTCCTGATGAAATTGTAAAATTGAAGGTTTTTGAATCAAACCTCGAACCTGTCCTGAGATTAATGCATAGAACAGGTATTCAGTCTACTGGGTGGTTGGATACCGGCGAAGAGTGTGAAGTAAACGATATCGCAAAGGTTGATATCGATTTATATTGTAGTGATTGGCAAGACTTAAAACCTGTTGATAAACCCGAAACTGCACCTTTTGTAGTTGCGTCTTTAGATATTGAGTGTAATAGTTCAACTGGTAAATTTCCTGATGCCGATATAGACGGTGATTGTTGTTTTCAAATAGCTGTTTCACTGTGTAAATTTGGATCCGATATACCTTACGATAAAACGTGTTTTTGTTATAAAAAAACGGATCCTGATCTAGAAGGATGTACACTATTGAGTTACGATACTGAGCGTGGTATGTTAGAAGCGTTTAGTAAATATCTCACTAGTAAAGATATCGATATTATCACGGGATGGAACATATTTGGTTTTGATATGGAATATATAATGAAACGTGCTACAAAAACAATGTGTAATCGTAATTTTTATAAATTAAGTAAATTGAAGTATCATACGTGTAAAATGATATACAAAAAATTATCATCGAGTGCACTTGGTGATAATGATCTGAAACTTTTACCTATACCTGGTCGTTTTGTTTTTGATTTATTCCATGAGGTTAAAAAAGGGTATAAACTCGATTCGTATAAGCTTGATAACGTTTCTAAATTATATCTCGGTGATCAAAAAATAGATATGCCAGTCAAAGAAATGTTTGCGCGTTTTGTTGAGGAAGATCCCGTAAAACTACGCGAAGTTGCTGAATATTGTATTAAAGATACTTTACTTCCACATAGATTACTTTCAAAACTGTGTATACTTATTAATTTATTGGAGATGGCAAAAGCAACGTGGGTTCCTTTATCTTATTTGGTTGAGCGTGGTCAACAAATAAAAGTTTTTAGTCAATTAACTAAAAAGGCACGAGAAATGGGGTACCTCGTACCAACAATCGCATGGGGTGAAGGTATGGTTAATGGTTATGAAGGTGCTACTGTTCTCGAGGCACAGAAAGGTGCGTATTATACACCTATAACAGCTTTAGATTTCGAAGCTCTTTACCCATCTATTATGGTGGCACATAACCTTTGTTATTCAACTTTGATTATGAATCCTAAATATGAAGATAAGGAAAGGTATCCCGATTTGGAAATAGAGACGTTTGGTCAGTTTAAATTCGTCCAAAATGTACCTAGTCTTTTACCTAGTATTCTTACCGAATTGAAACAATTTAGAAAACAGGCTAAGAAAGACATGGCAAATTCATCTGGATCCCTAAAACAAATGTATAACGGTAAACAATTGGCTTATAAAATATCAATGAATTCGGTGTATGGTTTTACGGGTGCTTCTAAGGGAATGTTACCTTGTGTACCAATAGCATCGTCTGTAACGCGAAAAGGTAGAATGATGATTGATGATACTAAGAAATACGTAGAGGAGAATTTTCCTGGTGCAAAGGTAAGATACGGTGATACAGATTCTGTTATGGTTGAATTCGATGTAGGTGATCGTAAAGGTGATGATGCGATTAGGTATAGTTGGGAACTTGGTGAGAAGGCTGCTTCGGAATGTACACACTTGTTTAAAAAACCAAATAATCTTGAACTCGAAAAAGTGTATTGTCCGTATTTTTTGTATTCAAAGAAAAGATACGCGGCGAAGCTTTGGACACAAGATAAAGATGGAAACATGAACATGGATTATATTGATGTAAAGGGTCTTCAACTCGTAAGGCGAGATAATACACCTCACATGAGAGAGGTTTGTAAAGAGTTACTCGACGTTGTTTTGGAAAGTAGTGATACGGGACCCCCAAAAGCACTGGCTTTACAAAGAGCTATTGAACTATTAGAGGGTGATGTTTCTAATGAAAGGTTGGTACTCTCACAACAATTGGGTGATTCATATAAATCAGAGAATTTATCACACGTTCAAGTTCGTAATAAAATGCGTGAACGTCAACCTGGTTCAGAACCTCAATCTGGTGACAGAGTACCTTACATTCTTATTAAAACACACGATCCACGTGCAAAAGCATACGAAAAAGCAGAAGATCCTAAATACGCGATCGATAATAATTTACCAATAGATTACCCATATTATTTTCTTAATAAGTTTCTTAATCCAGTGTGCGATTTGATAGAACCGTTATTTAATGATCCTAGGGAAGAGATTTTTGGTGAACTTATAACACGTGCAAAACCAAACCGACGTAAACAAATTGTGGACGATCCTAATCAAAGAAAAATATCAGATATGTGGAAGGTAATTAAAAAATAGGATATATTAGATAATAAGACACATGGGTTTTCATATATATTCGACACCTCACGATAAAGATGTAGAAGATGTAATAGATAAGTCTATAAAAAAACAGAGTATCGAAAGGTTATATGATATATACGAAGACATCAGTTCTAATAGTCGGCGTGTTACTTTTGATAAACTAATCGATAGTTCAATATTCAAATTTGAATTATTTAAAATTAAGGAAGATGTAAATAATAAGGATTATAAAATTAAACGTGTTATTAAAACTAAATTACCAAAAAAATTAGTGGATCCAATAAAAGAATATACTGAAATTAAAATAATGGAGAATGTTTATAAAGATTTAGAAAACTGTGCATTAAAAATACATATAAAACCTAACGAATTCCATCCTTATTACGAACAGTATCATTATGATAATAAAGGTAGACCAAGATGTCGTGGTATAACAAAAGGCGGTGTATGTATATGTAAGCGTGTGGATATTAATGAAAAATATCTTTGTGGATTACACGTGGATCAAAAGATAAATTTACATCCAGTTATGGATATGACATTTATAAAATTAAATACTAAAGCGGATAAAACTAATAAGCCTATTAGTTTAGGTGGTTTAATCATGTAATAAAAAGTAGTTTAAAGCTTAAAATACAAATTTAATAAGATGAATAAATCGGATATCTTATTACATTCTATAGATTCCTTTTATCAAGTTTCTACTAATAGAGATTCTCTTAATCAAATACTGACAAAAACTGGTGGTATTTCTCTCAGAAACCTCGAGTGGTTCATAACAAATTATTCTAAAAAAAACAACTTATCTTATAAAACCGGAGACGGTAAAATATTTAGTGTTCACTGTGCTTATAAATCAAGTTTAGATGGATATAGTAAAAAATTATTCGACCCGTTTTGTAGATCAAAAAAGATAAATTATGTTATACCCGGGACAACTGATGAAATTAGCACAACTGTAGCACAGTTAAATTTTATCAGATGGTGTATTAAAAATAATATAATTGATTATATTCGAGATCATAAAAAACAATTATTTAATAAGCATAATTCATGAAACCATTTTCAAAAGTAAACGTTTGGTAACCAACGTAATAAATATGTAATGTATATGTTTTTGTTAAACCTTCTTTCATTTTTATGTTCAATTTAGTTCTATTTGAACGCAAATATGTAAAATCTAAACTTCCCGATGACTCCACATTAACCGGATTCATCGAGAAAGTATACGTGTATATATTCCTGAAAGGTCTAGATAAACGACTTGTAAAAGGTACTATGTATTTATAATATTTGTGATCACTATCTTGTAAACCAGGTAAATCTTCACCATTAACGTAAAGTTTTGCACTACTCATGGGTGGATTATAAAACTCATTTTGAATTGTAGATGTCATACTAGATGAAAAATTGAATCGATTTTGATAATAATATTCTGCATCGGGTGTGGTATTTGTTTGTGAAGATTCTCGTGATACATTCTCGTTTTCAAAATCTGTATTTCTAAGAAACCAGTTTATAGTTTTAACAGGTATACTTGGAACAAGATCTATATTAGCTTCATTCATATCAGGTGTTATTTCTAAACTTGGGTGTTTTTTAACAATATCAGTAATAAAAGTATATTTTTTGTTTTTTATATATGTTCTCTCACTTGGTTCTATTGTTATTTCTTCCGTTATTATATCAAATTCGTTCACAATTAAATTAGATGGTTCATCCGTAAAAAAAGATTGTGGTTGAAATTCAAATTCAAATTCAATTTCTTGTTTATGAATAGCACATAAGGGAAAGTATGGTCTATTTGGTTTATTTGTTTCATATTCATCATTTTCATATTTTCTAGAAAAGAAAAATGGTATTGGAATAAATAATTCTGAATCATACTGTCCCAAATCTATAGTTCCCTGACTTGCCGTAGATGCATCCTCAGCTACATTCCTGTTTAGTGTATATCTTTTAGTTCTTTTTTCGGATTCGTCTAAATATAATTCATCGTAAATTATACCCCAATCCATATTGAATTTTTCAACTATAATTTCGTCAACGCGCATGGTTACCGATTTAAATAAATGACGACCAAGTTGATCGGCATAAGTATGATGACCTGAAGATACACGTGGCATTTTTATAGAAACATACATGTTTGATAATAGGTCACCCATATTTCGTGGTTTAAATTTTACTTTTATAGAATTGTTGAACGGCCACGATGAATTATCATCATTTGGTTTTGATACCCTTGTATTTCTGTGAAATTTTCTAAAATTAGAGTGTTGTTTTAAATCGTATTTAAAGAACGATTTATATGGATCTTTATCTATAAGATACGTATCTTGTTTTCCTATAGCATTTAAGGATACTATAGATCCTGTGTCTGGACCAGATACGTCACACATACTAATAAGTACTTATATATTTTTTAAATAGATTAATTAATATTATATTAATTCTCATTCATTTTGATATTTTAATGTATACATTTTTAGACTTTCAAACCAATAAAATAATTCGTCTGAAGATATAGAAAGTGATTTTTTATTAATATTTATCATTCCACATTCTCTTAAACGCAATTCCTCTACAGTGGGTTTTCTATAAAATGTAAAACATGAATAACACGTTCTTCTCATTTTAGAGTTAATATATTTATAATACGTGTCATTGTTCACTAAAAATAATGGTTTTATTTTCTTATACTCTCTAATTATAATTTTTTCGTTATAATGTTCTGATTTTATATAGGGTTTTAAAGGGTTTTTACATAAATAACACAAACCTTTGCATTTAAGATACATAAAAGATATAGTAATTATTCTTTTATGTACTATAATGAAATTATACAACCCGATGGAGCTCATTGTATAGGTATAAATCATGATGAAGAAAGACCTACTGTATTAGAAGTTTTACCTAACCCCGAAATTCAACAACGAGTACAACAACCCGTTTATCAAATATTTGATTCAAAAATTATACATTGGTTAAATCTGTTTATTATTATAAACAGTGTATATTATACACTTGTATATGATAACTTGATATCTATATCTAATTGTATAGCGTGTATATTACCATTACACAGTATGCAAAATAACAGTCTGTACGGTATTACTGTGTATACTGTATATATTATGTTTGCCATGTTGTTAACAACATTTTTGGGTATATATGAATATTTATGGTATTATGTTATCTGTAATTCTATAATTATATGCATTTTTATAACCTCAGTCGTTAAATATATAATAAAAATTAGAAATCAAACCCAAATACAAACTCAAACTCAAAATGAACATGTTATATGAAAAAAAAGATTTAGATATTGCTAGAGGTTTATACAAAAACCAAGAAGAAAAGTGTGAACGGTTTGCGAGAAGTATTCATAAACTTAGAGAATCTCGAAAAAAGTACGATGATAAAAGAGAAAAAAGTAAAATTATATTTTTAGAAAATGTACCAGATAAATGCTTGAATACCAAAAATTTTTCAAATATATGTCAGGCTGTTACACTTAAAGGTAAAAAGTGTACATTTAAAGCATCTTGTGGCACTTTTTGTAAAAAACATACAACTAAAAAATAAATGTAATGTAATAATAAATGTTAGATCAAGAAACTCTCAGACCTGTTATAATAGCCATGGCTCTTTATCTCGCAATTTCACAAATCGTTCCAGAAATTTTCAAAAAACCAACCAATATTAAGATCATAGATGATATTGTTGCCATGTTAATCGCGCAAAAAGGTTCACTTACTTCCGGTACTATTCTCACCGGACTTATTGTTTTGATTACTAATTATGTTAACGACGAATTCCTCTAAAACATTTTCTTTAGACGTTAATCTACGGGTTTTTGGGTGATCCATATACCTTATTTTTTTCGTATACGCATCTTCCATGAATTCCATAAGTTGTTCCATGTTTGGTTTTCCCCAAAGCATATCTTTTCTGTAAAGAAAATCATCCACAGGCAATTTATGAAGTTCACATTTGATAGTGTATGGCGTTTCTATGTATTCTGTCGCACCCCCGTAATCTGTTATGATTACGGGTTTATTTCTTAATGATGCTTCTACGGCTCCCATTCCTACACCTTCGGAAGATGAAAAGCTTACATAACAATCTGACTTACTATGTATTTCTTCCATAACTTCATCAGATACTAAATCATTTATTACTGTAACGTTTGGTACAGTTATTTTAACTGGTTGTTTACACGTTGCTTTAACTATAAGTCTTGCATCTGGCTTGTTAAGTCTTATAAATGCCTCTAATATTTTATTAAAATTTTTCCTTGGGTCATAAACGTTACCAATATGGTAAAATGTATAAGGTCTATTATCTGGTATATGTGCATGTATAACATAAAAATTTGTTTCAGGAAATTGTCTTTCGAAAATTTTTTTACAGAATTCACTTGGTACGGCTATTTTATCGAATAATTTAAAAAGTTTACCGTAATCTTCGTGTACAGTTTCAGTTTCACACACCGTCATACACGCAACATTTTTTATTTTACTTTTGATTTCTGGTATTTTATCTAACCATGTTTTTACAGGGAGTGCAAAAATAAAAGCTGATTCTGATTCTGGTATATGCTCGTGTATTTCTATATACTTAGTATATCCTACTTTTGGAAATATATTCATATATTTTTTACAGTGTTGCCCAATTCCACTCAGGAGAGTTGGACCGATGAATAACATTTAGTATAAAGATAATCTTTCTTTTATATATATTACAACACAATGACGTCGGTATGGAAGAATCATTCTAGCTCAACCGAATCACCAAAAAATATTTCAGCCCCAGCCCCAGCCCCAGCTCCAGCTCCAGCTCCAGCTCCAGCTCCAGCTCCAGCTCCAGCTCCAGCTCCAGCCCCAGCCCCAGCCCCAGCTCCAGAGAAGAAAGCTGCTGCACCAAAGAAAAAAGCCGCTACTAAAAAGACAACGGAATAAATACTAAAATCTAGGTTGAATGGGTATTTGTGGTTGTGGGACTTGAACTTTACGGTTTAAGAAATAAAAACCACTAGCGATTATTCCCAAAGTTAAAAAAAGATAGAATAAAGGGATTTTCTTCCTTTTTTCCTTTTCCATTTTTTCGATATCATTCTTATCGGGGAGTTTCTCAACATTTATATTGAGATCATCTATTTTTCCGATAAGTTTGTGCAAAGCTTCTAATATCTGAACTTCTCTATTTACCGGCTTTTCTTTTACGTCTATTGTTGTAATTTCTAAAGTCATGTACCATTCTGCATCGGGTTGTAATTTTACATAATCACCATTCCCTTGTAATTCGTATAATTCGAATTTAAGTTTTTGTATAGATATAGGGTTAAATAAAATTGTAGCTCTATTAAATCCTTTCCATTGTTTATCATGCATTTTATGATTTGAATTACCGTCAAATTGTCTTTCTAACGCCATACGATTTAGTATTAAACCTTTACGTTCATCAAGTATTTGTGCGGGTTTTGGTATATCTTCACATATTATATCGACGTATTTTGCACCATTACCTGTACCACCACTTGTTGTACCTACCTGTGTTAAATAGAAATCAACCACTTTGAAACCACACACTTTACTCATATCAGATATATGGGTATTGGATGTTAAGTTAAAATCTACAGAAAATGTATTATTTGTACCATTTACATAATTTGAATCTATTGATATATATTGTATTTTTTTAGGTAACTCCTGGAGTGAAACCATCTTGTATTTAGTATATAAAAAAATAAAACTAAATATAAACAGTTATATGTTTACTTTTTATTCGAGTGTATGTCAATTATTTAAATCAAAATCTAATAAGTCGTTACGTAGTAATCCTTCAATATATTCATTATCACAATCACATTTACATTCTGAAAATAAATATAATCACGATATGATGTTATCACCATCAAGTTCTATTAGTGATTTTTTAGCTACGAATGAAAACGGTGAAATGATTATAGTAGAGTATCCTAAATTTGATAAATCCTTTACACAATATCGCCCTAAGTCGAAAAAATATAAAAAAGAAAAATATCAATATTAACTAAATGAAATGGATTACATCCACTTACACACACACGACTACAAAATTGCTTTCTGTCAAGCGACAAATGAACTCTGTGAAGACGTTCAAAGGATTATATGGGAAAAATCTCAAAAATACGAATACGAAAACCTTGTGTGTCCAGGAGCCCCGGAAAAACAATCACGAAATACACGATTCTCAAAAGAAAGACTCGAAACTTTGGCCAGAAAATGGAAAAGAAAATGGGGTGAATAATAAACTTTATCAACGTATGAAAACATTAGCATACGAGGAGTTTTGTCACGAAGATTTTGAACGTGAAGAATATGATTCATATTCATTGGTTTTATATAGAACAATGTTAAATGAACTAGAATACGAAAGGCGTAATTTGAAATACATAAACCTTTTCGGTGAAAAATGGAGAAAAATGTCTAGAAAACAAGATAATTTTACACACGAAGATAGATTAACTGAAATACAAGTTCGTATATACGAATCAGTTAACAGATGTGAAGAGTTTTTAAATAAAGAACGTGAATTTAAAAGAAAATATTTTAACGATGAAAATATTAATATCGATATCACATATTAGATACTTAACGAATAAATTGTAATGTATATTAATTAATGTTAAATATAATAAACCCCGGTAGTAAAACACTTAGAATATCATGTCCCAAAAAACGAAAAGATGGTATAACCGAGTATGAAAATATAAAATCCAAAATAAAAAAATCAACTTTGAGATACGGTGCCGCAGTTTCGACGTATCATTTTATTTTTCATACACCCATAGATGGTATATCCGCGAGTCTGGGTACTATTGCTTCTTATGTTTATATAGATTCACTTTCATCGTACGTCGATAATATAGAAAAGTCGTTTGGTTTAAATAAAAGGTTATTAGTACCTACACTTCTTGCTTTAGGAGAATCGGTATGGAATTCGCGCGATTTACCCTTTGATTTTAATATGGGTGCGACACTTTTTGGGTTTTTTGTATATAAAATGGCTTTTTATCAGATTTTAGCAGAAGAAATTTTAATGAATAACGAAGACCTAAGTCGAATAGATGAAATGTAAAAATCAATTAAACAAATAAAAATAAATATTTTATAATGTCTCTTTATTATCAACTTTTGAAAAAACATACTAAACTCGAAGAAATTAAAGATATGAACGATGTCTTTTCGAATATTTTGAGTGGACGTGAACTTGAAATTGAAATTTGGGGACTTAAACCTAATGAAGACTTTCCATGGGAATCTGAAGATTCTAAAAAAAAATATCTGGGTTTTATTGGTTTAAGTAAAATGGGAGTTCGTGATGATATTCGAACTGTTGAATTTTATCATGAAAATAAAGGATGTGAAGAAGTCATGCTTCCATTTCTTGAAATACTTTTATCCAAATTAAACTCGAGTGATAAGGAAGTTAACATTCACGCTAAGCGTGTTATAATTATTCCTCGAAACATTTCAAATGACGACAGGGATTTGTGGACTTTGCATTTACAGAAATATTTCACAGACATTGAATCTGGTGAACGTTTTATTGATAAAAATAATATTAAAATGAAAAGTGTTGGTAACTGGGGAGAACTTCTCTATACCATGCCAAAAAACTAATATTGATCAATAAAATAAATATTATACACATTCAATCAATTAATCTTACTTAAACAAAACACACCATGTTGTTATATATACAATGAATAATCTTACACACGAACTTTTAAAAAACTCTACCACACTCGTTCAACTTACACATTTAAATAGTTTATGCACTAAATTAGTCGATAAAACGACAGACGTTTATGGACTTCGCGCCGAATTTGGATACCCAGAACATCTCATACCTTCTAACAATAAAAGGTTTCTCGCGTATATCGGTATTTCTAAGAGAAAACTCGAAACGTCTTATGGAGAATCCCATTTCATCACTTTTTTTCACGAACCAAAACTTCAATTTTACAGAACTCCTGTCGGTGTTTTAGAACACATGTATAACATTTACATGGAACAGAAAAACGACGAACTCATAGAAGATGGTTTTAGAGAAGGTGAAAATTTATCTGTTGAACTCTTTCCCGGGAAAATTGAATACAAAGATATTGGATATTGGAAAGGTGTATTCCAAGATGACTGGAACGTGTGTGATAAAATTTCTATGGATGATCTCATAGATGATTACGAATTAAAAAAATATATTGATTGGACTTTACTTTATAACATTTTACCCGAAAATATTGACGATGTTAAAGAATCGGAAAAAAAGTTGGATGATGAATTAGAATATGATGACGAGGATATTATTGATAGTGATGATGAAGAAACTGACGATGAAATTGAAGAAGGAGAAATTTTGAGTGATTCTGAAACCTAAGTGGATAAAATACTACTTTAAAATTTAATTAAATAAATGAGACCAAACTGTCCCTACGAGAACTGTTATTGCAGAGCTGGTAAGAACGGATTTTGTTTAAAACATAAGGAAATTGGAAAAGCTGTTGAAGCACTACTTTTATTGAAAAAAAGTAAATAATAAATGTCTACTACCAAGGATAAACATCCCGAACTTTACAAATTTTTGGGTCATTATACAAAAATTTGTAATGAACTTTCGTATTATAAATCAAAGTGTATGGAATTGGAAAAAGAAAAACATGATAAGTTAAAAAAAGAAAATAATAGTATACCTGTTCGTAAACGCGTTACTAAAGTTGTTAAGCAATGGGCTATAGATAAGAGATGTAAAGAACTTGGTTTAAAAAGTGTTACTAATTGGAAACAGTTGGTATGTCAAGACCCATGTGTTTCTAACGAATATGAATTTTATAAAAGTTATCTCGAAGAATATAATAATATGCTATTAAAAAAATAAATATAGATTGTAATAATGTCTACTACTAATACTAATTCACTTCATAAAATCATGACGCTTATAGACAATCATTCTGAAGAAATACCCGAAGGTGATTATTTAGATATGTGTAATACACTAAGAGACATATTTAGAAACAGGGAAACTCAAACTCGTAGAACTCGTACATTACCATCTAGTTTACGTATTAACCCGATGGATGTTATTTTTGAACGGTGTATGGTTCTCGTTAGAAAACGTAAAGAATATAAAAAACTCATTAATCTTACAAAACCTCGTATTAGAATAACTAACATTTTCAAGCGAGAAGCTATTCACGCATATTGTGATGCTTTAGAACTACCATTTTGTAATACTATAGAGGATTTAAATACATTAGGTTATCACCCACAGGATGATTTTTTTAAAGACTATTTAAATTTAACGAATTCTCATAGATTACGTCAAAGAGAAGAATATATACAACAACTCGATGAATACGAAAATGAAATTATTCGAATTAACAACTTCAATAACTCAGTTTATGATATGGTAGATATTTTTTACGACGTTAGTATAGATGGTGTTCCTCCACTCACATAAAATAAAATAAAATAAACCTAAGTCCAAATAATAACTTATAAAAAAATAAGTTATTAAAAATGGAAGAACTTACCAATTTAATGCGTTTGATTGATTTAAATTCAATGGTAATACCGGAAGGAAATTATCTTGAAATGTGTAATTCAATTAAAAAAGTACACGAGTCTATATCTCGCACTGATTCAAATAACGATTCAGAAACCGATGAAGATGAGGAATTTATATTACGAAATATCATGACTGATGATACAAGGGGAATACCTGTACCATTTTCGCCAATACGAACGGAACGGGGAAATAGATATAGATATTATGAAAATGCCGACCAAGAATTACAAAATGCCGATGCAGACGCACCTTCGAATCAAGGTGGTAACCATGACGACGATGTTCTCATGGCCGATGCTGATGAGTTGGACGATATGGTTACCATGTTATTACCAGAAATACAGGTCCCGAGAGAAATGTTGAACGATCAAGTGTTCATGAGAGACATGAGAAGACTTCAAATGGCTTCGCGTCAAGGTGACGAGGCTGAAATTCGAAGATTGGATATTCGTATTGATCAAATACAAAGACTTATTCGTAATACTAAACCGAGACAAAGAATTACAGCAAATGTTAGAACTATGGCTGTTAAAAAACGCGCGAGTGATATTGGTATTCGTTTATCGAGATATACCATTGGTAATCTTTTGGATAAGGGACACAATGTAGGCAATGAAAGAGAATTTTACAAAGCATACCTTGATGAGTATAATAAAGAGATTGAATATAAATTGAAAGATTTGAACGACGATTTATTTGAAACAATTCGAGATAAAGATTCTCTTTTAGAAGAAATGAACTTGTTTTTAGAGTAAATTTTATTTAAATATAATTTTACACCATTTTTCATTCATATTACCTAACGGCGAATATTCGAAAAGTAAATGTATTAACGCACCCGAGAGTATCAAAACACCCGTACCTTTATATACAAATCTCGTTACTCCCATAAAAATCAATTGTAACATTATACCTATAATAAGTGCTTCGAGAATAACAGTTGTTACTGGTCTGGTATTCATTTTATAATATACTTTTATTTTTTATTTTCAGGAGAGTGTACGTAAATAAATTATCTCATTCTATATAAAATGATAACACGTAGTGAATTGTTTATCATATTATGTATACTTTTGATCGTGTATATACTATACAAAAACCATTACGCTAAGGAAAAGTATACAATAGGTGATGTAACTTTTAAATGGAAAAATAAGGGATCTATTGAAGGTGTAGTGGATAAATGGATTCTCGGTTTTGGAGGTGATATACTTATAGACGATATGGAAATTACGAAAACAGATAGACCAGACTTGTTTAGAAATTTTACAAATAATCAGATACAAATCGTGAATGGGTATACGTTTACTAGTTACCCAAGTAATGGTTTAACTGTAAAACTTTATTATAATGAAAAAAACGATAATAACGTTCTTTTAACAAAAACAATTCCATTTGATCAATCCAAAATAGTTGCGGATAGAGGATTTTTTAATAAGAAAGAACGCGACGATTTGACTTTTCAACAACTGACTGAAGCAACTGTAAACACGTATAAACTCTACGAGTACGCTTTTGTTATGAATAAGCTTTCTTACAAAGGGGATCTAGAAATTCAATGGATAAAAGTCGATGGTAAATTACTGCTCAGTCAAAATAACAACGATGACATATATATAAAAATAGATAAACAACCAGGAAAGGATTTGGATAACATGTTTGTGGAGAATAACAGCTTCGCACAATGGATTAAGAAATCTCTAAATGCCGCCGATGGTGTGGGATTTGGTGATAGGGTATTTACCATTTCTAAAAAAAATAATAAAATCGAAAAAATCGAAATATCGTATTATAAACCTATATATGCACCAGGTTGGAAAATATTAGAAAATTCAAAAATAATGATTGAAGAATCGGAGAATAAAGGTAGCGGTAAAAATCCAAATTTCGTGCACACTTATAATATACCCAAAACTCCTATCACACTAGACGATACTGTTAGTGAGACCTGGTTTGAGTGGACGGGGAACGAGACGGATGAAGGTTATTTCGATGCGTCTGTAATGGAAAATAATTGGGTGAATGTTAACTACAAGACGGGCTTAGATGCCACATTGAAGGGTGCCACGATTCAAAAAGGAATAACACTCGAACAATGTCAAAGTCTATGTGAGAAGGAGGACGAGTGTAAATCTTTAGAATTTACAGAAGAATCTGGGGATTGGGAAACTTCTTGTGCTTTAGCCAAGGTTCGTCCTACAAAAGATAACACAACAACGACTGAATTCGAACGTAAGATATGGATCCGTCCTGATCCACCTGCTCCTCCACCTGGTCCTCCAGCGACCGACGCCGACGCCTCGCTCGACACTACATGGGAAATATATGAGGGAACGAAGTTTAGTGGGAATACAAATGCGGGGACATGGGCTGAAACTCTTTTAGGAAAATTTGAAAATGCAACGCTCAATAAATGTAAATACGAGTGTGAAACAAACCCCCAGTGTGAATCTTTTAATTATCATACTCAAGAACCGGATAACAGAAATAATTGTTACACGTTTTCAACTAAACCAATTCCCCATGGGCAGACAGCTAGTAATATTAAGGGTCCACACCCACATGACAGTTATTTAGACTGGGACATATATGAACAGACTTCTGATAAAATTGGTTCTGAATCAGGACTAGGACTTCCGGATAAAGTTTATATGAAAGGGTCGAATGGTTGGTGTGCTTGGGACAGTACCAAATTTAAATGTAATTCCACAGAGAAATGGAGGAAACAGTTTGGATTATTCGATAATGGCGATGGTACATATTCTTTTAAAGGGGGTCCATACTATAATTATTGTAAAGAGTCGGCGGGTAAAAATATTTATTGTAGTGATACAGAAATCACAGATGATTCAAAGTTTAAAATAATCAGCAATGACGATGGTACATATTCAATAAAATCAATAAAAAGTGACCGAGGATATTGTTCTGGTATCAATACCGGTAAAAATATTAAATGTATTAGTGATACTATTGGGGATTTGGAAAAGTTTAACTTTTATGATGCAGAAACTGGCCTAGTAGTTTCTTCCCCCGCTACTTCTTCAACTGCTACCGCTACTTCCACTCCTCCACCTCCTCCACAAGGAATTCCCACGGGTGAACAAGTTTATATGAAAGGGGGTAAAGGAAAATATTGTAAGCTTGAGACGGGAAATAAAGTTTATTGTAATAAAGATAATAAAATTGATTTTGATACAAGGTTTATTTTTAATAAGAATAATGATGGTACATATTCGTTTAAAGCTAATAATGGAAAATATTGTAGAGATTTAGCCAATTATATTGCATGTGATAAAACTAATATAGGGGATTGGGAAAAGTATAAAATTATTAATAATAGTGATGGTACATATTCACTTATGGGAAATGGAGGAAAAGGGCCGGCGGCAGATGGTGGGCTCAATTGGAAATATTGTACAGATAAACAGTACCAAATTAAGTGTAAAGAAGGTACTATAACGGATTTGGAAAAGTTTGAAATTGGAAAAGCATAATAATATGTCTTAAATAATTTTTATAAAAATTCAAACATTTTTAACGTGAAATGAATGGTAAACATGTTTGAAAAAATATATGATGGATATAATATACCTAGATGGGCGTCGAATACTTCAAAGTAGTTAAAATAAAATAAAAGGTTATAATAAAATTATGATCGGTTTGATAATAATTTGTTGTATGCTTACTTTTTTAGTAGGTGGAGGTTATTACTTTTTTACAAACCCAATTATTATTCCAAAAATAGAGATTAATTTTTTAATAAAAGAAATACACCCAGCAGAAAGACCAGGTGGTAGTGGTGGCGATGCAAAAGATGATTATACTCAACTTTCTAAAAATATAGACGTTGGTATACAGTGGCAAAACGATGAAAATGCATTTGGTAAATTCGAAGAAATAATAGCACGTCGATTTGTTGGTGGTGAAAAGAAGAAAGAAATTATTTTTAAGAAGAATGATTATCCAAAACTATTCAAAAAAAATAAAACGGGGTTACAAATTGTGTTTTATGGTAAGGATAATACGTACGATATTACGGGTGAAAATGAAGTCCATTTATACTATAAAAACGAGTTAGGTATAGAAGTACAATTAACGTCGAGTGATATGAAAAAAAATGAAATAAAGAAGGAAGATCTCGATCGATCACTTAAATTAGCAGATTCCGAAATATATACGTACGATACGACAGGTGGTGAAACAAAAACTTCAGCAGATTTTACAGGTAAGGGGTATCACATGTACATGTGTAGCATAGGTGATATATTAGATATGGTTACAAAAAATCTTGTTGATGTTAACCTCGAAATCGGCGGTGATAGAAAATTTTATATTGTACCTAACAAAGATTCAAATTCCAAGTTTAGTATTAAACTTCAAGATTCTTTATTTGGAACCGTTGATGATAATGGTACTATTGGTTTAGTTGATAAGTTAAGTTCGAATG
>Ga0181397_1000156_pt1 | contig 25196 bp, 29 predicted proteins | sample 20SPOviralmetaG_FD_130126 | JGI IMG/M metagenome (GOLD analysis project Ga0181397, IMG submission 130126) | Marine viral communities from the oligotrophic San Pedro Time Series (SPOT) site, San Pedro Channel, CA, USA - 20 SPOT_SRF_2011-02-23 | ecosystem: Environmental > Aquatic > Marine > Strait...
GACCAACGCACGGCCACTCTTCTTTACTGAAGTACAACTGGAGCAAATGGAGGCTTACCACAGAGGCACGGATGACGCATACATGGAGCACTTCATTGTACTGGGACACCAGACCGGAATGCGGCTAGGTGAGATCACCGGATTGACTCGGGACAGCCTCGAGCAAGATGACAGCGGCGCGAACTGGGTGCACCTTGAGGACACCAAGAACGGAGACGAGCGGTACGTGCCGCTAAACAAGAGAGCGCACGACGCCTTGGCAGCACTAGACTTCCTACCGGCGCGATACTTCGAACACACGCGATTCTATCGAGCGTGGGGACGTATGCGGCGCGACTTACTACACAGGGATCCGCGCTATGTGTTCCACACTCTAAGGCATACGGCAGCAACCAAGATGGCTAATGACATCAAAGCCAACTCGGCTGTCATTGGTCTTATGTTGGGCCATAGGTCAGAGAAAACGACGCGCAAATACATCAAGGCTAAGCCAAGCGCATTGCAAGCAATCGCGGCACAAATGTCTGGAGGTGTCTAGTTAGTCTCTATCGACTCTCTGTAAATTAGTGCTTACACAGAGCGAGTCTCAAAGCGATACTTGATTCCAAACATACAGAAACTAAAAGAGGTGCGTCTCACTTAAGGCGCACCTTTTGTCCCCCTATTAGAAAGACAAAGGGAAAGCAGACGCATGACTACTAAAGACACTAATGCCGCCTACGAAACATCCATGAGAGACCAAGGAAACGAAAGATACAAAGACAAGCACGAGGGCTCTGAAGATGTCACAGATAGCCCCTCCCACTTCAACCACCTAAAACAAGCAATGCCTAAAGTCACTGAAGGCATACAAAAGGCACTCAAAGAAGGCAGGAAGTCTAAAGGACGGATACCAACTTGGGTCGAAGAGTTATCAACAGTCGAAGAAGATATCTTGGCTTACATCGGTCTAATGTGTTCGTTTAATGGGGTGTTGAAGGTGTCTACAGTCACTCAAATAACCCAGACAATCGGCGAACTGATCGAGAAAGAGTTACTCAAGAACGAGTTGCTTTGGCACGACAAACAGGAACATCAGACAGCCATAGACGTTGCAGCCAAAGCAGGATTGGAGCGCCCAAAGCCACGCAACACCAACAAAAGAATAATCAATCAGGTGACAACGGCACACTCTAGCCCCAAGTACAGACTAAAGGCTTTACGTATAATCGCGGAGAAAAATGGCTTCCGATCGATGAACTTTGGCACCGCAAAGACTAGAGCAGAGCGACAGTCAATCAAAGAACGACGGACCAAACTTGCAGCCCCAGTCCTCTCAATCGTGCTTGAGTGTTCGCATGTGTTCGACAAGTCACTTGAGATCGAAGGTAAAAACAACACAATGCTTCGGTTGAAGTTTACGGAAGCAGCCGAGAAGCAACTGGAGAAGTCAGAGAAATACCTGAGTTGGATGGCACCTATTTTCAAACCGATGCTGTCAGAGCCAAACCCATGGAAAGACTTTGACACTGGTGCCTACCATGACGACTTTTTGTCTAGTTGTGTGAAGTTGGTGAGGTCGTCAACCATAGATCAAGAGAACACAATACGTCACCAGTTTACGAAAGGCACTCCAGATTACGTCCGCGCAGTCAACGCTATCCAAGCCACTCCACTCGCAATCAATGACGCCATTCTGGAGGTTGTCCAGTGGTGTTGGGACGAGCGAAAACAACTGGGCAAGTTTCCGACTCAAGATCTACCGGAGCGCCCAAGAATGCCGGAGAACTGGCAAGACTTGGAGCCGCAAGTCATTGCGGAAATCAAAGCCGACATCAGGCGGCATCAAAAGTTAGTCACGCAGGTTAAGGGCGCAGCGGAGGTCATGAGGCAAGATCTTCAGACAGCGCATGAACTGGCTGTACACGATAAGTTCTTTTTACCGATGAACCTTGATTTTCGAGGGCGTATATACAGCATTCCATCGTTTAACTATTTCCGCGACGATCACATCAAGTCCATGTTTACCTACTTTCGAGGCTACAGAGTTGAGGGAAACAATGCGTACTGGCTGATGATCCATCTGGCAAATGTCGGAGACTTCGACAAGATCAGTAAGGCACCTTTGGACGCGCGTGTTGAGTGGGTCCAAGACAATCACGACAACATTCTTTCAATAGCAAGGGACTTTAAGCAATCTTATGACTTTTGGAGTGAAGCAGACAAGCCGTTTCAATTCGTTGCCGCAGCCTTAGAGTATGCTCGATGGGTTGAGGAAGGTGAAGACTTTGTTTGCTATGTGCCCATCGCCATGGATGGCACTAACTCTGGTGTTCAGCACTACTCATGTCTAAACCGCAGTCAGCGTGAAGGAGCATTGGTCAACCTTGTACCGTCAAAGACCGTGGCAGACATTTACGCCAGTAATGCAGAGAGTGTCACAAAGATCCTTCAGGAGCAGCGGTCGAGCAAAGTGAAGTTTAACGCTAAACGTAAAGACAGTTCGACAGTCGGCAAACTAAGTCGCGTCTGGCTCGACTACGGCATCACAAGATCCGTTTTGAAAAGAGCAACAATGACCTTTGGCTACTCAAGCAAACCAGTGGGCATGGCGGCACAGTTTGTCGAGGATCTGATGAAGCCTTTACAGCGCAAGGTCGCTTACAAACTGATCGATAAGCACCCAATAGCGCCGACAGAGCAAGGACAGTTTGAGGCGGCTAGGTTCATTGCTAACGTCAGCTACCGGGCGATACAAAAGACGCTACCGAAAGTCTCTGGCGCTATGGAGTATCTCCAAGGCATCACGGAGGTCTTGGCGCGCGAGAACAAGGCAGTCAAATGGACTTCTCCTTCTGGCTTTCCAATCGTACAAGACTACCGAAAGACCAGACGTCGAGAGATCAAGATCTTTTTGTATGATCGTGCGATTAAGCAGCGAAAAAGAACTAAAGTTAGTCTTAGTCAGGAGTTGGATGCAGCGGACGTCAAAAAGGCGACAAATGCCATCGCGCCCAACTTCATCCATGGCTGCGACAGCGCCCACGTTCATAAAGTTGTATGTCGCATGATCGACGAGGGTACGGCGGAAGACTTTTTCATGATTCATGACTCATTTTCAGTCAGTGGCAACGCGTGGGATCTTTACGACACCGTAAGATCAACTCTCGTGGATATGTATTCTGAGGACTGTCTGTTTGACAAGTTTGAGGATGAGATCAGGAACCAGTTGAACAATCCGGCTCATGTGTTTGAGCATAAGATCCCAGAGAAGGGATCACTGGATCTGGAGCAAATTAAAAACAGCGACTTTTGTTTTAGTTAGTACTTATGTCCCCCTCTTGAAGGAAGCGATGCATCCTTCGTTTTATCTCTCCCTGTCTGGGGCGGACCTCTGCTACTGGGGTCCGCCCCTTTTTCTAAAAGGACAAAAGTATGCCAAAAGTAACACCATTCCAAACGGCTGTAGGAACTGCGAAATATCCGCATCTGAACACCCCAGACGCAGCGTTTGACAAGGACAACCCGAAGTACAAAACCGAGTTGTTAATGACACCAAAAGAAGCCGAGCCCCTGATGAAGATGATGAGGGAAGCGGCTGCCGACGCATTTGGTAACAAGAAGAATATTAAGTTTGCGTTTTCAAAAGACGAAGAGACTGGACAAGTAAGTTTCAAAGTACAAAGCAAGTATCAACCAAAGTACTACGACTCTAATGGTCAAGTGATTACACCTGAGAAGTTACCAAGAGTTAGCGGTGGTTCCAGATTGAAGGCTGCAGGTATCCTAAACATTTATAGCGTTAGCGGTACTAACGGCGTCGGCTTACTTCTTGATCGGGTACAACTGGTAAAGGTAGTTGACGGTTTCACTGGCGACGGAGGAGGCTTTGACGCTGTTGAAGATGGAGAGTTTTCCATAGAAGATAATGATGGCGAATGGTCATCAGTAAATGGAACTCCAGTAGATGAACTAGATGATGATGATGACTTCTAGTTTAACTAGGAGAAACAGATCTTTCTATCGAGGCTTGGCTAATGGATATCGGTCGGGCCTTGAGGAAACCATTGCTGAACAGTTGAGATCCCACAAGATCGAAGTTCTGTATGAGACTGACAAGATCCAATATGTCGTCCCTTCGAGGAACGCGAAGTACACGCCTGACTTCAAACTCCCGAAGCAAAATGGCTATTGGTATTTAGAATCTAAAGGTATCTGGGCAGTTGCAGATCGAGCCAAGCATTTGCTTATTCGTGATCAACAACCCGACATCGATATAAGGTTCGTATTTTCAAACAGTAGAGCCAAACTCTACAAGGGATCGAAAACTACATACGCCGACTACTGCGAGAAGCATGGTTTTCGATGGGCGCACAAAGTCATTCCGGATGACTGGATAGACGAGTGTGTCCAAGCAAGCGAGAGCAAGGGGTCGTCTTAGGACGGCTCCTTTTTTACTTACAGACAGACAGGGAGATCACAATGGAGCCATCAACGGATGGAGCCGACTTCGTGCGGCATGAGCCGTGTGACAAGTGCGGATCGAGTGACGCCAACTCACTCTACTCAGACAATAGCATGTGGTGCTTTAGTTGCGAGACGTACACGTCAGGAGACGGAGAAATTGCCTACAGATCAAACAAAGTGAAGGATGAAGGTGTAGACTTACTGAGCGGAGAGTTCCGAGAGTTACGAGCGAGACAGATTGACGAGGCTACTTGCCGTAAGTTCGACTATCGCGTTGGCACTCACAAAGGACAACCAGTTCAGATAGCCACCTATAAGGACAGGCAAGGTAAGCCAGTCGCGCAGAAGATCAGGACAAAAGACAAACAGTTTTCAACCGTGGGCAGAGCCAAAGAGATGGGTCTCTACGGTCAACACTTGTGGTCGTCAGGAAAAAAGATCGTTGTTTGCGAAGGCGAGATTGACACGATGACCGTATCGATGATTCAAGGCAATAAATTTGCGACATGCGGTTTGCCTCACGGGGCGCAGTCAGCAAAGAAGCATTTACTGAAAGCCCTCGACTACCTCAACAACTTCGAAGAGATCATCTTGATGTTTGATCAGGATGAGGCAGGGATCGACAGTGCAAAAGCATGTGCCGAAGTCTTGCCACTAGGCAAAACAAAGATTGCTGTGTTACCACACAAAGATCCAAACGAGTGTCTCTTGAAGGGACAGTCAGGCGCAATCATTACAGCGATCCATCAGGCTCAAAGTTACAGACCAGATGGCATCGTCAGCATGGAAGATCTTAGAGACACCATCGCTGTCAAAGACGCTGAGTCACCAATCAAATATCCATATCCAAAACTCAACGAAATGCTGAAGGGGATCAGAACTGGACTGATCACGTTGGCAGCCGGAAGCGGTGTCGGCAAAAGCACATTGATCAGAGAGTTCGCCTATAAGATCCATTCTGATGGGTTCACTGTAGGCATGATGATGTTGGAAGAGTCTACCAAGCGAACCTCCCAAGGTTTGGTAGGCATCCACATCAACAAGAACATTGTGATCGATGATGACGCTGCTTCCAAAGAAGAGATCGAAGATGGCTTTGAAGACCTTCTCTCCCAAGGTCCGATATACCTCTTCGATCACTTCGGATCTACCGATATGGACACCATTGAGAACCGCATCAGATACATGAAGCACGGCCTTGGTTGTGACGTTATCGTGTTAGACCATGTATCGATATTAATCAGTGGCCTTACCGGAGAGACGACTAATGAACGTACTCTTGTAGATTCAATCATCCACCGCCTTCGTGTTCTCTGTAGTGAATTAGACCTAGCGTTGATCCTTGTGTCTCACCTTCGTCGTCCGAGTGGCGACACAGGTCACGAGGGAGGTGCCAAGGTATCTCTCGCACAACTCAGATCCTCGCATTCGATCGCTCAGTTGAGTGACGGATGTATCGGGCTCGAAGTTGATCCAGAGGATCCCACGGCAGGTCTAAGAAATCTCGTTGTCTTAAAGAACCGCTTCACAGGCGAAGTCGGTCCTGCAGATCAACTCCAGTACGACAGAGAAAAAGGGCGTCTCGTGTCGGTACAAGACTTTAGCCCATTTTAAACAGGAGCAAACTAATGAACGACTTAAAGAACTGGCAACAATCAGAGTTGCCTTTGGTAATGAGTAATGCTGAAATCAATAAGATGGCGGATGCTTATCTCGACTACACGTTGAGAACGTCTGTGCAAGCGTATCATTCAGTCAACCATTCTAAAAAAGAGCGACAGATCCTTAAGGTAATTTTGGATGCAGGTGATCGAGGGATCATCAGTTCTGAGATACAGCAAAAGTTACCGCACATGCCTTATGGATCAGTCACATCAAGTTTCAAGAAACTCACGGACGATGGTGTCATTGAGTGTGTTGGGGTCCGCAAGAACTTTCGCGGAAGAAATCAAAAAGTCTGGAGAGCAGTGAAATGATAAAGAGACCGTCAGAATTTGATAACTACACCTTGAACGCATATCAGGCGGACACAGCCGAGACAGCAATCTATCGTGACAAAATCATCTATCCTGCACTCGGATTGGCGAATGAGGCAGGTGAGGTCTGTGGCGCTCTGAAGAAAATAATGAGGGACGAACACGTTTCCGTCGAAGGCTTTGCTTTGACCGACAAGCAGCGGCTCACTGTGGCTGCTGAGTTGGGTGACGTGCTCTGGTACATTGCCGCCCTATCAAGGGATCTAAACATCTCTCTAAACGACGTAGCAAAAATGAACATCGAAAAACTAGCAGATAGAAAAGAGCGTGGTGTTTTAGGCGGCTCTGGAGACAACCGTTGAGATGGATATTTGACCTAGAGAGCAATGGTCTACTGCCAACGATGGACAGAATGCACTGTCTTGTGTTGCGGTCGGCAGACACTGAAGACGTCAGATCTTTTAGACCAGATAATGTCGCTGAAGGTGTACAACTACTGGCTGAAGCCGATGAGATCATAGGACACAACATCATCGACTTCGACATCCCTGCAATTCAACTTATCTATCCCGACTTCAAACCGTCAGGCACGGTTACGGATACCCTAGTCCTATCTCGGTTAGTCAAAAACGAGTTGTTTGCGGAGGATGCAGAGAGAGGCTTTACTCAAGATGAGTTTCCTAAACGACTTTGGGGCAGCCATTCTTTGAAGGCTTGGGGTCTTCGATTGTCTGACTTTAAGGATGATTATGATGGTGGTTGGGAAGAGTTCTCAGAAGAGATGCTTTCGTACTGTGTCCAAGACACTGCAGTCACTCTTACTCTCTACAAGTCACTAATGAAGACACAGCCGAGCGAACACTCGATATATCTGGAACACCGGATGGCTGAGATCTGCAGAGAGATCGGCAGCAACGGATGGACCTTTGATGGTTCAGCGGCTGCCGAACTATACGCCGAACTGAGTCAGAAGAGGCATGAGATCGAGGATAGTCTGAAGGATCTATTTCCGCCTTGGGAAGTGACTGAAGACTTCTATCCAAAGCGAGACAACAAGACCCTCGGATATAAGAAGGACGAACTGTTTGTCAAAAGCAAGACAGTCTACTTCAACGCAGGGTCTCGTCAGCATATTCAGAAGTGTCTTGAGGATAAGTATAACTGGAAGCCGAAGCAATGGACAGACAGCGGTCAGGCCAAGATCGACGAAAAGGTCTTAAACGCACTGCCCTTCCCAGAAGCCAAGAAACTCGGTCAGTTCTTTTTGTTACAGAAGAGGATCGGCATGTTGGCTGAAGGTAATGGATCGTGGATGAAGAAGGTCAGTGACGACGGCAGACTAAGACATACTATTGTGTCCAACGCTTGTACCTCGTCGAGAGCGGCTCATCGATCACCAAACTTGGGTCAGGTGCCTAGTGCCGGAAGTCCGTATGGCAAAGAGTGCAGAAGTCTCTTTGGTCCTCCTAAAGGTTGGGTCATGACAGGGACGGATTTATCTGGAATCGAAGCGAGAGCCTTGGCCTCTTATCTGCATCCTTATGATGGCGGTGAGTATTGCGAAGTGATCCTCGAGGGTGACATCCACACCTTCAACCAAAAGGCTGCAGGGCTTAAGACACGCTCACAAGCAAAGACTTGGCTGTACGCAACGCTCTTCGGGGCAGGTGATGCTCTGATAGGACAGATAGCAGGTGGTAACGCCTCGCTCGGAAGAAGACTAAAAGAAAACTATGACAAGGCCGTTCCGGCTTTTGCCACTCTAAAGAAACGACTAAAGCAAGCCTATAAACGAGGGTACATCAAAGGCATCGATGGACGGAAGTTAAAGATCCGAAGTGAGCATCGCTGTCTAAGCCAACTTTTGCAGTCATGCGGAAGCATTGTGTCGAAGCAATGGGTGATGATGACCTTCGACGAAATTAAGAAACAACATGGCAACGACGCTTTTATCATGGGGTGGATCCACGACGAGATGCAGATCGCTTGCCGGAATGAAGAGGTCGCAGAAAATGTCGGTAATATCGCTAGACGAATGGCGAAAGAAGCAGGAGTTGCTCTCGGACTTAAAATCCCCATCGCCGCAGACCATTCCGTGGGAAAAAATTGGTGTGACACACACTGAGGTCGATGACCACTTGAGCAATCTAGTATCCCTTTACATCGTTTTAGATCGGGCATGGCGTAACCCATTCACAGTGAAGTCTGACTTTGCTCGGAAGGGTGCGATGCACGTTGCTATAGCGGCATCTGAGGGGTTCATAACAACTAAAGTCGATACAGACATTTGGGGATCGCGTTGGTGTATTACCGATGTCGGTATGGAAACGAAAGGAGAAATCGATGAAGTCCTTAAAGAAATCCTTCCACCAGACAACCCTGCTGATTGACGGAGACCTTTATCTCTATCGCGTACTCAGTGCTTGTGAGACTGAGACAGACTGGGGAGAAGACATCTGGAGCCTGTCTACGGATCTGAAAGAGGCTAAGAAAGCCTTCGGCGAAATGATGGAGTTCTTCAAACTGAAGTTACGAGCGGAAGATGTCATCATAACTTTTTCTGGACACAACAATTTTCGAAAGTTGGTGGAACCTACCTACAAAGCAGGTCGGAAGAAGACCAGAAAGCCGATTGGTTATCCAGTGATGATCGATTGGATCAAAGATAACTATGAAACTATCCAGATTGATAGTCTTGAGGCTGATGATGTCATGGGCATCATGGGGTCAGTAGAAGGCACAAAAGCCATCATCGTGTCTGACGATAAAGACATGAAGTCTATACCATGTCGTCTGTACAGACCGCAATCCGACGAGCGTCATGATATCTCTCTGCAAGATGCAGATAGGCAATTCTTTACGCAGACGCTGACTGGAGATGTTACGGACGGTTACGCAGGTTGTCCAAAGATCGGACCAAAGACTGCGGAAAAAGTGCTTGGCATGTCGCCTAACTGGCGACTCGTCGTCAACGCCTATCAAAAAGAAAAACTCGACTTTAACTATGCGCTGACTCAGGCGCGACTTGCTCGGATCCTTCGCTCCACTGATTGGGATGATGAAAAGGGTGAGGTAAAACTTTGGGAACCTGCAGCATGACTACTACAATGGAACAAAACATCCTCCAAAACTGGAGTGAATACGAAAGAATGTGCAAGGCAGAGTGTGAACGCTTTGCTCGCTACAACGGTCATAAACGTAACGCTTGGGTCCACGAGAAAAATATCTTGTATGACGTAGAAACTAATTCTGACAGAGAGCGCCTCTGTGAAAAGAAATCTTCTACTCGTCAACAGATTAGAGAAAGATGCGCTCGGATTGTAGACCTCCACAGCCAAGGAATGCCTTGGGCAGAGATCGCAGAAATAATGGGAACTCCTATTCGAAACATCGGAAAAGTACTTAGAAACCGTGGATACGCGCCTAATGACTGAAGACAGCGACGATATAAAATCACCCGATCATTATGCTCAGTTTCCGATTGAGCCGATCATATTTATCCAAAGAAACCGCTTCGAGTTCTGGCGTGGCAACGTCATCAAGTATGTGTGCCGTGCAGGATACAAAGACGATGAGATCAAAGACCTACAAAAAGCAAAAAGATACATCGAAATGCGGATTAACGAACTAAAGGGAAAAGAAATCAATGAATAACTACCTACCTACCGATTATCAGGCGTTCATCCACACAAGTCGATATGCTCGATGGATTGAGGATGAAGGACGTAGGGAAACTTGGACTGAGACAGTAGATCGCTACATGGCGAATGTGGTCGGAGATAAAGTCAAGAGAGAGGTCCATAGAGAGATAGAGGAAGCCATCCTTAACCTCGATATTATGCCATCCATGAGATCTATGATGACTGCAGGTCCTGCACTGGAAAGAGATCATCTCGCAGGATACAACTGCTCTTACACGCCAATCAACCATTATAGATGCTTCGATGAGGTACTATACATTCTGTTGAACGGAACTGGTGTCGGCTACAGCGTCGAAAGTCAGTTCGTCAATAAACTCCAAGGTGTTCCAAGTTCTCTTTATGAGTCAGACCTAAATAACATCATCACCGTCCTAGATTCCAAAGAAGGATGGGCTGATGCTTATAGGCAACTGATCGAGGAACTGTATCTAGGCAGAATACCAAAGTTTAACATCTCTCAAGTTCGCCCTGCAGGAGCCCGACTAAAGACATTCGGTGGACGTGCGTCTGGACCACAGCCACTTGTGGATCTGTTTGATCATACGATCACGACGTTCCAAGGTGCAGTCGGGAGAAACCTAACGCCTCTTGAGGTCCATAGCATCATGACTAAGATTGGTGATGTAGTTGTGGTCGGCGGTGTGCGAAGGTCAGCCATGATCAGCCTCTCGGACCTCAGTGACACTGAAATGCGTGAAGCCAAGAGTGGCGAGTGGTGGAAAGACAGCCCTCACTTCGCTTTAGCCAATAACTCTGTAGCCTACTCTGAGAAGCCAAGCCACGAGGCATTCACAGAGGAATGGAATGCTTTAGTTGCATCAGGATCTGGTGAACGTGGTATCTTTAATCGCAAGGCAGTCCAAGATCGGTGTTTAGCCGATGGTAAGCGAGATCCAGAGGCTCTCTATGGCACCAATCCATGCAGCGAAATCACCCTTTTACCACACCAACTGTGCAATCTAACAGAGGTTTGCATTCGCCAGACTGACACAATGGACTCGATCTGCCGCAAAATTAGACTCGCCAGTATCTTAGGAACCATCCAAGCAACCTTCACCTACTTCCCCTACCTCCGTCCAATCTGGAAAGAGACGACAGAGAAGGAGGCACTACTAGGCGTATCGATGACTGGGATCATGGACAACACCCTGACCAACGGCAAGCAACCGAACCTAAAGTCTCGACTACAGATGCTACGAAAGATTGCTGTGGATACAAATGCGTTCTATGCCAATCAGTTGGGTATCAAAAAGTCGGCTGCAGTCACGGCGGTCAAGCCAAGTGGGACGGTTTCACAACTATGTCAGACGGCTTCTGGGATTCACGCTCGATACAATGACTTTTACATTCGTACAGTGCGAGGAGACAATAAAGATCCACTGACGCAGTTCATGATTGACCAAGGTATACCTAGTGAGCCATGTGTTATGAAACCTGATCAAACGACTGTCTTTAGTTTTCCAATAAAGAGTCCGGTCGGATCTATAACTCGGCATGATATGACAGCCATCGACCAGTTAAATATGTGGCTTATGTACCAGAGGCATTATACTTGCCATAAGCCGTCAGTTACCGTCGATGTCGGAGAAGATGAATGGGAAGAGGTAGGTGCATTTGTCTACAAGTACTTTGACGAGATGTCTGGTGTCTCTTTCTTGCCAAAGTTCGAGCATACATACCAACAGGCTCCTTATCAGGACTGCACAGAGATGGAGTATGAGGCAGCCAAGCGAAAGATGCCTAGTCGCATCGACTGGGGCAAACTTACAGAATACGAGAAAGAGGACAACACTAAAGGCAGCCAGACAATGGCTTGCGTTGGTGGCGTCTGTGAACTCGTAGACATTGAGGCAGCGTAAAGAAATCCCAATAAGACCTTTGTAAAAACAGCGGTTTGGGATTTACCAAAAAACAAGAGGCCCTTCGGGGCCTTTTAGTACAACAGGAAAATAAAATTAATGTTTACGGTAGAAACCGAAGGTAATCATAAGAAGATTGTCGCTCTGGATACCAATGGTGAACAAGAAGACATAGAGGTTTACATTGATCGAGGTGGTCGTGTGGTTATTAGGCAGTGGACCGAAGATCTACAGGAGTATCAAGTAATATTCTTATCAGCCAACCAGTTCTGGTCATTAATCTCTATTACCGAGTTAGAAGGCAAAGAGGGATTATTTAGCATAGAGACTGACGTATAAACGGTGGAGGGAAAGGCTGTTCAGATTAACCGATCACACTCGTTCCCCCCTGATACCGAAGTATCGCATGACGGTTTATTATAACATTGCAGACATTGCAAACATTTGAGACTTAATAAGTGGGCATAAAGCCATAACAATATTATATGGTTACAAAAAACACTGATCAAAGGACTTTTGTACCTGAGACCAGTGTTAAAAGTTGGAAAGATATACGATCACCTTACCTTTCGTTGCTAACAGATCTATCTGACCATGAGTTGGGCAGCGATCTGTGTTTTTTTGACTCTATTCCGGAAGCCGTTCTCGAAGTGCTTCCATGCCTCAATACGCTTGTAGAAATCTAGGCGGTTCTCAGAGAACTTCTTTATGAAATCTGTTTGATCCATAGCGTTGATGGCGGCAACTGTTTTTGGTCCTATTAGGCCATCAACAACCACATTTCCGACCGTCTGTTGGGCTATCTTGACACTACGTCTTGGGCCCGAATGAACGGCAAGATCGAAAAGTAAAAGGTCGCAGCCGTCACTAAGGCTGTCCCCTCGAACTTTATCCCAGTATCTATCTTTGTAGATGGGGGACACGTCCTCTACTGTGAGGCTCTTTATCTCTTCTTTAGTGACTTCTCGTCCTACCCAGTTCTCATAGGTCTTCTTGGTAACACCCATGTTAGTAGCGCCACCGTTATCGCGTGGGTCATCAACATAGCCACCTTCTGATTTAAGTATTTGTGCTAGACACTCAATCCAATTATCTTTCATTTTGCGACACCCTTTATCTTCTCGAAACTCCTGAGACCTGCCATCCCTAAAAGGGCGAACACCATCTCGAACAATGCTTCCTCTGGGAAAGTCGGCAGCGCCATGGTAGATCCCGAGATCGCTACCGCCCACTGCAAAAGTGGTTGCATACAGAAAAAGTAACAGACACCGACACCTGCCGACCAACCGATAAACGGTCGCCATCCGGCAACCCAGATAGACCTGTGTCCGGCTTCAACTTTGTTAGTCTCTGCTTGTAGTCTGTTGATCTCGTTGGCTGCAGTTACCAGTTCCATTTCGATCTTTTGTTTCGTTAGTTCAGCGGCTGCTCTGTCTGGAACCATCTTATCGACAATACCCAAGACATTCGGCAAGACTGACGTCAATGCTGCTATCATATGCTTTCCTTTATTGTGTGGCGAAGAAGTAGAAAGCGACTCCGGCTCCTGTGATTCCGGCTAGGACAATCATTGCAATCGTAATCGCCTCAATCATCTCTTGTCTTTCTCTCTCCGCACGAAGACGCTCTTCTTTTCGCTTGCGTCTTGCTTCTGCTTGGTAGTTCATCCAATCCTCTTTTAGACCTGCGCGACCTTGGTAGATCATCACTTGGATTAGATCTTCTTCAGTCTCTTTGATTTTCTCTAGCGCAAGAAACTCTTCCAGATCTTGCGCCTGAGTTTGTTTTAACTGAGCCATGAACCCAGTTCTTTTTTTGTGTACCTTCTCCTCAAGTGCCTGTTTGCTTGCAACAATGGTCCCGATCTGTGAAGCACAGTCGGCTAAAGTTCTTCCGTTTTGGAGGAAACTTTTGACGGTCATAAAGGCAGCGTTACAAGCGGCCAATTCCGCTAACATTTTACTAGTTATTTTCCTTTGTAGCCATTCTGTGAACATCTTCCCTAATGGCTTTTATGTTTTCATCTATCCGCGCCATCGCAATCGCTTGGGAAAAAACTATGTCTTCTAGTTTGTCCAAGCGGTTGCCTAAGTCACTTAATCTGTCGTTGTTTTTTTCGATGTCCCCATACATCATTGACACCACCCAGACGATCGCTGCGCCTTGGGTGATTAAACCGATGATGAGGGTGATTGGGACACTTTTTGATAAGTGCCAACTATCGTCAGGTGATGTCATTAAGTGGTCCTTTTATCTAAAGTTTGGCCCCTCGAACCAAGCAACTAAAGATCGCCTAGTCCCAGTTGTTATTGGATTGACCCGATGCTGAAGGTAACTTGGAAAAACTAAAACAGTTCCTTTGGCCTTAGAAGACACAACGTCAGGGCTTTCAGTTTCTGTAAATTCGAAACTGCCACCTTCATATTCTGATGGGTCTGATAGTTGGACCGTTACTGATAGTTTGCGGTCAAAGCCATCGGACCTACTCCAATCAATGTCGTGGTGGAGACCATAGTGACCCTTCTCATCAGCATGGTACTCAGTGTATTGGACATCGGCTTTGTTATAGATGCTAAAATGGAAAGCGTTTTGATTAGCAAGATTTACATATTCAAATAAAGTATTTCTAACCCAATCATGTTGGCTCATCCAACTGACACGACTACTTCTGACACTTTCGTCATCGCCACCAAATGTTTCTGCTTTCTGTGTATCACCTGCAAGCGTTACAATAGTATCTATAACATTGTCTGGTAGGTTAGCGGTCCATAGTTGCCAATTTTGTCTAGTTGCTGTCATTGTGCTCTTCCTTTTGACCTACTTATTCTATCGTTAGTCCTGCAGGTTGAACCGCTGATAACTCAGTAGGTGTTGTGGCTGCGTCAATTCTAGGATCTGCAGGAGCATCACGAAGAGCCTGTTTGTCTGCTGTGATCTGTACTGTACTAGCACCTGTCTCTAGCGCCTTCATAAATGCAGTATCTAATGAAGCAAAAGGCTCAATACGAGCAAGACGTATCTTGTCACGCCAGATGTCTCTCGCCGCTTCCATATCCACAGAAATAACTTCTGTTTCTGAGTTAGCCTCCCAAGCACTGCGAAAGGTTCGTTCAGTTGGGACTGTGTAATCAGCGGCATCATATAATGTAGCGCCGATTTTAATTAGTGTTTGACTCATGCTGCTATCCTCCAAGCGTTGCGAAACTGCCTATCAGAGGGAACATCCTCTGTTTTGACAATCCTGAACATTGGCCTGTTGTATTCCTGCGACCAGATGTGACGAGGAATGTCTTTCATAATTAAATACTCCAGTGCTTCCTTCTCTGACAAAGGGCCAATACGAGGTGCAGTCCATTGTGCTTCATATTTTTTTTGGTCATGCTCAAAGGTGTCGTGACGACCCTCTTTGATGGCCTGTTGCTCATCGTCCTGCAATGCCCAATATACAGATATAGGTGGGAGTTGTCCTGACTGAGCCTCTGCAAGCCAAACTTCGTCAGGAACTAATACCATTACTGGTTGCTCTGGTTGCTTTGGGTCTTCAAATATAACACGGTAATTACTCATAATCATTCCACAGCACGAACTGAAACATGAGCAACATCGTAGAATGTTGCTTGAGTAGTGAGCACTCGCGTTTGATAAGTGTAAACTCCAGCCGATGGTACATCTAAGTTAACATCACCTCGTGCACCTACAGTAGTCGAATACCCTGCTACACCGCCTACTGAGTAATTTGCAGATGAAAGGCTGCTTGAAATGTTTACGCCATAGTTTCCTGTGCCATAATCTGTAAGGCTAGAAACATTGTACGACCTTCTAATAGAAATGCTTCCATTCCCATTAAAGTTTACCCACATCTTTGCAAGGCCAGACCCTGCAGGACCAGTTGGACCTGTCGGGCCAGTTGGTCCAGTTGGTCCAGTTCCACCAGAACTTCCGGTGCTTCCAGTAGGCCCTGTGCTTCCTTGCGGACCTTGAGGTCCTGTTGGGCCAGTGCCTCCTGCCGGACCTTGGGGTCCTGTTGGGCCAGTGTTCCCAGTAGGCCCTGCCGGACCAGTGCTTCCTTGCGGACCTGCCGGACCTGCCGGACCTTGAGCGCCATCTGCGCCGTCTGCGCCGTCTGCACCTGCAGGACCTGTCGGGCCAGTAGGCCCTGTAGGACCTGTCACTGAGTTTCCTTGAGGTCCTGTTGGTCCTGTTGGACCAGTAGGACCTGCTGCACCTGCTGCACCATCACTGCCGTCTGCACCTGCGGCACCATCACTGCCGTCTGCACCTGCCGGACCAGTTGGACCTGTCGGGCCAGTTGGTCCAGTTGGGCCTGCGGCTCCATCATTGCCATCTGCACCTGCGGCTCCTGCGGCTCCTGCCGGACCAGTCGGCCCTGCCGGACCAGTAGGCCCAAGTTGTGAAATTGCAGCCCAAGAGGATCCAGTATAGTACTTCATGTTTCCTGAAGTAGAGTTGTGGTAGAGATCCCCTGCAGTTAGAGCGTCTCCATTACCGTCCACTGATGGGTCACTCGATGCTGATCCCAAGTAAAGTGCGTTAAAGTTGTTGAGGGCAGTTTCAGCCCCAGTTTTCGCAGTCTCAGATGCTGTCTTTGCTGTCTCAGATGCTGTCTTTGCTGTCTCAGCGGCTGTTTGGGCAGTAGATGCAGACGTAGCACTTGCTGCAGCATTGGTTGCACTAGTTGCTGCATTAGTCTCACTAGTTGCTGCATTCGTTGTTGAAGTCGCTGCGTTAGTCGCTGAAGTAGCCGCTGCAGTTGCTGAAGTAGACGCTGCAGACGCACTTGTAGCCGCCGCTGTAGCCGAAGACGCACTATTTGTCTCGCTAGTAGCCGCGTTGACCTTAGAAGTATTCGCAGCCGTGGCACTTGCGGCACTATTTGTCTCGCTAGTAGCCGCATTGGTTTCAGCAAGTTCACTAGCAGTCTTTGCAGTTTCAGAAGCAGTCTTAGATGTCTGGGCTGCAGTGGCACTTGCGGCACTATTTGTCTCGCTAGTAGCCGCGTTAGTTGCTGAAGTTGCTGCATTTGTTGCTGATGTGGCAGCATTAGTTGCCTGAGTTGTAGCCAGTGTAACCTGTGCGGCGCCGTTTGTAGTAGCCAGTCCGGCCTGAGTTGTAGCCAGTGCAACTTGGGCTTCACCGTTGGTTGTAGCCAGTCCGGCCTGAGTTGTAGCCAGTGCAACTTGCGCTGCACCATTTGTTGTGGCTAATGCCGCTTGGGTCGCTGCAGTAGTGGCACTGTTAGAAGATGCTGTGGCACTGGTAGCAGATTCAGTAGCTGATGTTGCGGCAGCGGCAGCACTTGTAGTCGCTGAAGTTGCAGAAGCGGCTGCGTTTGTCTCTGAGGATGCTGCATTTGCTTCTGAAGCAGCGGCTTTATTGGTACTCGATTGAATCGCATCTGTGTTTGTACTAGAGATTCCGGTCTGAGAATAGAAAGATGATGCCATGGCTGTTAATCTCCATAGACTACTGTTGGGCGCATTACCTGACTTATGCCTGACTGCTCTGCAGAATTACTTTGTTCTTGTAGTTCAGCAAGGAACTGTCCTGACTTCTGTTCAAAGATAGCCGCTCTCTCATCCATAAAATAATCTGCAGCATAAGAAAGTGCAGTGTATGTAAGTATGTCTGATGCTATGGCAGTAAGAGCATTTGTGTCAGAATCGTTTACAAGGTTTGGGAACTCAGCATAGTAGTCTAAGTATACTGTTCCTGTGGTAGGTTGAGGATGTAAGAGGATCTTACTTAGTTGACGACACATCTGTCTCGGCACGCCCTGTTCACCAGTCTTCTGTGCTTGGAGCATCTCGTGATGTGGAATCCGTGTAAGAGCAACGCCATCCATGTAGACACTTATTATTTCAAGTAAGTTTGTAGGATAAGTGATCTCACCAGTTTGACCTGAGATATTGTAACTCTGTTGAGCCTCTTGTGCAGGGGTCCTCAGTACTCGGGATATTCTAGTAGTGGCTTGGTCGATGAAGGTATCGGCAAGAGTATCAGAGCAATCACTGCGATTTAGAAGGGCCTTAAAGTGCGCCCTGATTTGTCCTTTGTTCATTTAGTACCTCTTAGATTTAGTCACTTTCTTCTTTTTCTTTGTGACCTTCTTTTTCTTCTTTGGCGGTCTGCCAACTTTAGATCCGTAAGTTCCAATTCCACGAGGCATATTAAACCTTCCTCTTCTTAGTAGGCTTCTTTTTCTTAACAGGCTTTTTGGCAGTCAGTGCCGCTTTACGGAATGCCGCGTCAGTCGGAGCGCCCTTGTCGCCCTTCTTTCGCATAGGCTTTCCAGACTTGCGTCGTTTAGCGATGTTCTCGTATAGGCTCATGTCAGGTCCTCTTTGACTTGGCACCGCTGCACTTCCATCGTTTTCTCGATAGATTCAGCGGTGAATTTGGATTCTTTGCGGCTTTCGGATGCTTCTTCTTTTGCGCCAGTGATCTGGCACAATAAGCGTCACCCTTCTTTGTCCCTGCGCGGACCCGAGGTCCTCCGTCTTTCGCTTTGCCCGATTGACCGTAGGAAACACGTTTGCCGCTTTTTGTGACTTTGACTTTTGCCTTACCTGTTCTCGGGGTTGCCATTGTTAAACCTTCCGATCCGTTGCCATGAACGCATCAAGGTTTTCTCTTTTTAATCTTGCGACAATATCCTTACCTGTGGCTTGCCAGAGGTCGAAGCCTTCTCTCAGCCACTTCTCAACTACCACAGTCGGTATTGAGGCAACTCTATGGAAATCACCCATAGGCTTAGAAGTACTTTCATTACGAGCATCTTTCAGATCATCTAGGAATGTTTGGGAGATGTTCTGAGTATGTTTTCTTGTGATGTCACCGACTTCAAATATGAAATCTGTGTTGGACTGTGTGAGGTCAGTGATCTTATCTTTTGTAGAATTTAGTAGCATAGGCCATCCTTGAAAATAAAAAGGACCGCACCAGACACACAGTAAGGAGAGCAAAACCCATGTGATCTAGTGCGGTCCAACAAGAACCGAGGTTCTATTCGGTATTAGGTGAGAGCGTTAATCTGTACGCTATCGCCGTGGTTCATGTGCTTGACAGACATTTCTCCGACGACAAAATGCTTGTCGCTGTCGCCGTCTTTCGCCAAGAGTGTTCGTGTGAACGGACGAAGTGTACATGTCTTAAACATCGACGGATCGATCAATAGGGCATGTGTTGCTTCTAAGTGACGGTTCAACACCACCCTGTATTCACCGTATGGAGACACATACAAGTCAATCGCATTTACCAATGTTTTGCTTTGGGCAATCTCACGGTTACGACCAGAACTTGCTGAGAACCCTGCTACGATTTGAGCGTCTGCAGGTTTAATCATGAAAGTGTCTACGTCTGAGCCGTTGTTATATGCAGTTTGACCTGCAGCCAATAACATCGCCTCAGTCAGGGCACCAGAGCCACCTGCTTGTACAGTTGAGATCTGGTTGATAACGCTCTGTGCTTTACGCGCCGCACTTGAAGAACCTGCTACGGCTGCTTGATCCGCACCGACGAGCATAAATTCTGCATCACGCTTGATGGATTTCAATGCTTTGCCAAGTTGATGTGCAGTTTCCTTCGCACGACCATAAGTGCCAACAGCATCTGCAGTTGCAGAAACTTGGAACGCTTTGGTCAGAATCTGAGTATTATTTGTGCGTTCAACAGCGTCTGTTAGTGTCGCCATTGATGCCGCTGCGCCCTCGACTGCCGCGTTAACTCCGGCTGATGCCAAAGAATCCTCAAGCCAAGAGAATGTCCGAGCAGACACTTTCTCGTCTTTGAACATGGTCATGGCAGGTGTATCGAATGGCGTGATATCGGTTATAATGTCTGCGACACTCTCTTTTTTCCCTACCTGATCGTAGGTTGTATAAGTAGTCATTTTTAAGTTTCCTTAAAGTTAGATAAGATTGAAGTGGAAAGACTAACTTTCCCAACGTGCCATTAGGGCATCTGCAATGTCATCCATACCACCGCCGTACTTTGGATTATTTCGAAGTTTTTCCTGTGCCTTTTGGGCATTGGCCTTCTTAATCTGAGTTTTGGTAGGTGGGGATTTCTTAGAACTCAAAACTTTGGTCTTCTTTGTCTTTTTAGTCACTTTGGCTTTAGCCTTCTTCGATTGGGCCGTCGCTTTAGTTTCATCGTAAAGACGAGCCTTGTTTATCAGCATGATTACATTTGGATCTGTGTACTGATCTACTTGGTTTTGAGGTAGGCCGTTTTTGACTGCATACGACCTGATGTCGTTATACATCTCGTTGCCCCAGTCTGGAATTGTGTCCTCTAACACACGAATACATTCTTTCGCGGCTGCTTGGACTGCAGACTGATGCTTGACTTGCATATCTTGTAGCAAGGCGTGGCTTTCTTCTTCGAGGAACTTTACGTCCTCTTCGGCCTGACGTGCATCCTGTCTCAGTTGGGCAAATGTTTCAGTGTCCATCTGTGACTGAGCAACCATCATGTCCATATCTGCATACGGCTTCAATCGCTCTTTGGCACGGTCTAAGAGTTTCTGGTATGACGCTGTAGTCCTCACAAAGTCTTCCTCTGTGATTTTACGTTGGTCGGCTAAGTCTTGAGACTTTCTAGTGAGGGATGCTTCCTGACCTGCTAGTCGCTTCAAGTCCTTCACAGATACCTGTTTGGTTTCACCGTTGACCTTGATTTCGACAACTGTATCGTCCGAGGCGATTGTCACTTCTTCAGTGGTATCATCGTCCTCTTCGTCCTCATCGTCTTCTTCTTCTTGGTCTTCGGTATCTTCCTCTTCATCAGGGTCCGCTTCGTACTCTTCGTCGTCTTCGAGTTCTTCTGCTTCCTCAATTTCAACTTCTTCTACGTCTGTCTCATCGACGTCTTCAGTTGTTGCCTCCACTTCTTCGTCTTCAGATGGCTTTTCAGCGTCTTCCCAACGATTTAGGATGGCGTCAGCCGCGTCACTGAGATCCAGTGCGCGAGGTTCAGATTCGGTCTTTTGCACGTTTGACATGGTGCTAGTCCTCTTCTTGGCTAGTGTCGCCGTTCTCTTTGATGCTATCTCGCACCGCGACTTTATGTTTAAAATGGTTCACCACGTCTACAAGTGCGCGATAGTGGCGATATGAAGTCTCACGTCTTTCATGTTCGTGAGGTTCTGTGTTGACGAATGCTTTGAAAGCCTCGTCTACTAATTCATTTACAGTGGCGTTGAATGCCGAGGATCCTAAGATTTGCTCGACCTCATCGCCTTGCTGAATCATTTGCTCTTCTTGTGTTGTCATAGTTCCTTTATCCATTAGGGCTTGCTATTGCTCGGACATCTTCAGCATTTCTAGCGATCTCAAGTTCTTCGAGGTTCACCATCTCTTTATGCTGTTGTTGGCTCTCTTGGAGATCCATCTTGTCCGACTTGAGGGCGTAATCTCTCTCTGCCTTGAGTGCATCAAGTTCGAGTTTCATACGACCAATCTCTGCTTCAAAGGCTGTCTTCTGTTCGGCAACCTGAGTTTGACGATCCGAGATCTCAAGTTGCTTCTGCGCCATTTGCATTTGCATCTGTTGATTTGGATCTGGTTGTGGTGGTGGGATCATCTTCGGATCTTTCAAGAAGTCAGCTATGTTCTTGATCCCTGACATATCTAGGATCTTGGCAAGCATTTGATGCTTCTGTTCGGGTCCATACATTCCACCTAAACTTGGGTCTGCAGAGAACAGTTGATGGAAAGCCAGATACTTCTGGATCTGTGTCTCCTGTTCACCGTAACCAAGGTTGAACTCAACCATCACGTCACGTTTGTCTGACCACTGTGCAGGTGTGATATTCACATAGGTTCCTGCTAACTCAACGATCTTCTCCTCTGTCTCGTTCTCTACGCAGATCTGGTAGACCTTGAGAAAGAGTGGTTTCAAGAAGTTGTTGGCAAAGTTTCTAGCAATGATCTTTTGCCTTTGTTGGCTCATGCTTGCTAGTTGTTCGACCATCGCAGCCGAATTTTGGTGACTGATGGCGTCTTTGTTTAATCCTCGGGAAAGTCGAGAGACGCCACTTGTATCCTCTTTATCTTGGTCCAACATGCTTATGGTCTGGAACACAAATGGATTGAGACTTGCTTGAGGCATTGGGTTTATTGCGTCGGGCCTAGTCACATTGACAATGCCTCCGACGCGATTGTCGATTAGTTCTCTTGGATTAGTGAGGCCACCTTTGACCACTGTATATCTAGGGTTGTTTGTAACCATAGCGTGATCGAGGATGGAGCGTGTCAGAATTGTGCGCGCATTTTGGATAGCAACCAGTTTGTCGGCAAAGTTATTACCATGGAAGGCGTGTGGAATAGGTAGAGGAACGAAAGCCACAAATGGCAGTCTCTGGACCTCTTCACATTCCAATAAAGTACCACCAGACTTGACGATACGATAAAGAGAACAGACGCCCTCTCCATACTTATCGAGTTCCATGAACGCCTCGACGACAGTTACCTGTCTGGACATCTTCTGGTTACTGTTTGCCTTGAAACCTCGGTCTGCACCGATCTCATTAAAACGCGATAGGATCTCTGGATCGTTGTCGAAGTCATTATCTTCGTCGTTAATGTCCATAACTACGTCTTCGTCATAGCCCATTTCGATTAGATCGGAGAGTGACTTCTTGGTTCTGTGGGCCAGAAACATGGCACTTTCTAGTGACTTACACTGGGGCTCAATGAGGAACTCTTCTGGAGCAACGGCTTCAATCTTGACCTGTGATGTGTCTCTATAGATCCGAAGTTGACCATTGTTCATTCCGTATTCGTCTGTCTCAACCTCTTCGATCTCAGTCATCTCATCTGCGAGACGCATATCTAGTTCTTCTTCTGTGAGATCCTCGATGTCTTCGAGATGGCTTTCAGTTCTTTGGTCCCAATAGACTTTACACAGTCCGGCTCTAGCAATCAGTCCATCGTGAATCACTGTCTGCATAGTTTCGAAAAGATTGTTCTGACGATGAAGAACGTAGTCTGTGTACTCTGTGCAGACTTCAGCCATTTGCACATCGTCAACATTCTGAGGAGCGAAGCGAAGGGTTTTGTTACCTGTACTGAAAGTCTCAAGTAGTGCAGCCTTCATTGACTCCACGGCATCGTAGACGTCCTGCGAAACGTACTTAGAGTTTCCGTCGTGAGCAGGTTTAGGTAGATGGGCTGAGTAGTAGTCCATAACCTTTTGTCGCTCTTTCGACAGTTCACTATCGTAGTAGCCTATTGATCGTCTCAAGTTCTGATCAACTAATGAGAGGATCTTCTCGTCATCAAGTTTTTGTAATTCTTCTGATTTCATATCTAAACCATCTCAATGTAAAATTCATCGACTGCTTCTATCGGCTCCCACACACCCTCATGAATGTGATTTGCGAGTGCTAAACTCATTACACAGTCGTCAAAACATCCACTTTCTGCCTCCATCCCACCGCTATTGGTTACGATGTATGTGAGCATTTCACGGATAGTGACTTTATCGTTAAGTTCGATCGTTCCATCCCTAGTCGTTGCCCTTAGTTCATCGATGACAAGCGGTTTAGTTTTGGAAGTAGTTGTGAAACCGAGTTTTACGGTCTCTTTGTCTGTAAGTTTATCGACTTGGATCTCAGTGTAGAAATTTGGATAAGCCATGTCCTTACCGAGCCTTGTGCAGGTCAGTATGCCGTGACTGTTGTTTTCTACAATTATAAGAGCCTCGTTGAAGAACGTACCTAAAGCAAAAAGAACTTCTGCAAAGTAGTCAGGATGCACTCTGGCTCGATATGTGGCTACTTGTCTTTTCTTCGAGTCCAAGACTTGTGCTACACTCCAGTCTCCACCGGACACGCCCATAGCAACATCTGCACCGATCGTATATCTCTCTCCGGCATCATGTTTCTTGTAGAGTGATAGTTCGCCTCTAGGGTTCTCTAGCCACTCATCGCCTTCAAGCGCCAGTCGATTGATAGGGTCTGGAGCATCGTTGAGAGCCTCTTGTAATGTCTCGGGATTAAACACTGGTCTCCCAGTTGTGAGAAAGGCTTCATCAGCCTCGATAGGGTACTCTTGTTTGAATAGATCAATTCCGTTCTGGGCGATCTTACGTCGCCTAAACATGAGTTGCTCATCATCAAGACCATACTTCTCAACTAGTTCTTCCTCTTCTGGTGTCTGCTCGAAGTTCTTAGGAACTGGTTCCCTATAGTCGGGGTCTAAATGCCAAGGAATGAAGACAGGTATGTATCCATTTTTACCTTCGACGGCTCCTCTCCACAGATCATAGAAAACACCACTAACACCGTTAGCCGTACTCTCTACAAAGATTGCAGTTCCTTTTTTGTTTGGGACTGCTTGCGTGAGGCCGTTCCAGTTCTCTAGCGCCGTGGACTTAGACCAAAACGCTATTTCAGAAGCATGAACATGGGTTAAAGTCTCACCTCGACCAATACTTTCACCTCCTGCCGTCGCAACAACATAAGAACTATCTAAGACGTCAAATGTAAGTTCACGGCGAGAGGAGTATTTAGTGTGAGGCTTTAGTAACTCAGGGCAGTTCTCATGATACCTCTTAGTCATATCAAACAATGCTCTAGTACTGTCAGAATGATGAGTAATCACCAGTGCCTTACAAGCCTTCCGTTGAGACACGTTGTGGTAAAGGTAGCCACCACAATAGGTACTAAGACCTTGCTGTCTCGCCTTGAGTATTATGATACGAACTTTGCCCTCAGACTCTAACTGTTTGTCTACTGCATCTTGAAGTAACTTCTGTGCAGGTTTGAGATTGAGAGACTGTATGTCTCCATCTTTAGTTCTAATCTTTAGGGCTGATTTTGCGTAGAAGTCGAAGTCATCAAATAGTCGTTGTCTGACTGCTTTAAGTTTCTTGTCCATTTTGCTCTTCTTGTTCCTCATCGCTGTCTAACAGCGACTCCAAGAAGGCTTCTGCCTTACCGATTGTGACTTCGCTCTTAGCGGCAGGTTTTGTCTTAGTGAAATCCAAGACCATTCGAGCCGCTGTGAGGCGGTCTCTGTTTTGTGCAGGTTCGCGCATTATCTCGACGGCTGTCTTGAGTGCTTCGACTGCAAATTCGTCGTCGATATCGTTTTCTTTAGCCATTATCGCAACAATCCTTTCAGCATCTGCTTTTGCTTGTTTTCTGATCGGCTTGATCATCTCTGCAGTGTAACCGTCTGGAGTTCCTC
>Ga0181397_1000157_pt1 | contig 25052 bp, 25 predicted proteins | sample 20SPOviralmetaG_FD_130126 | JGI IMG/M metagenome (GOLD analysis project Ga0181397, IMG submission 130126) | Marine viral communities from the oligotrophic San Pedro Time Series (SPOT) site, San Pedro Channel, CA, USA - 20 SPOT_SRF_2011-02-23 | ecosystem: Environmental > Aquatic > Marine > Strait...
AAAATATATAGTAAATAATTAAAATTAAAATGGAATTAGGCACAATTAAATATAATATTATATTATAATATTATTATATTTATTTTTTCTGCATTTTATATATTATAGAAATAATATATACTATAGAAAACAAACTATTTAAATAAATAATTATTATCTTATGTATATATATATAGAAATGAAATTCAACCAACTACCAAATGATATTTTAGATTTAATTTTTGAAATGAAAGAGCAAAAAGAGAAGGAAGAAAAAGAAATTAAATATAATAAAAATAAATTTAACTTTGTAATAAAAGAATTAAAAGAAAAACATAAAAATGTATATTATGATTTTTTAGAATATCAGCACCATACATATGCAACCTATGAAGATTATACAGAATATATTAATTTTTCTTATTTAAATCATAGTAATAATATAAGTCAAGCAATATTAAATGAAAAATTAGAATTATATAATGAAGATATAAGAATAAATATGATTACTAAACATAATTATAGTTTTAAGTTAATAAATGCTGTAAAAAAAGAGTATGATAAAAAAAAAAGAAGAATGACTTTTAATAAATTTTATTTTAAAAACTATAACAAAATATTTAATAAAATGATGGAGGAATTAGTAAATTCAATATATGCCTAAAAATAATAAAATGTTAAAAGAAAAAGAAAATAATAAATTATAATTACTATTATATATATGAATATATATAATAATGATTGTTTAGAAGAAATGAAAAATATAAAAGATAATAGTATAGATTTAATTTTTTGTGATTTGCCATACGGTCAAACATCGTGCAAATGGGATTGTAAAATAGATTTAAATTTATTTTGGAAAGAAATAATGAGAATAAAGAAATTAAATACACCAATATTTTTTACTACTACTACTAAATTTGGAGTTGAATTAATTACATCAGCACCTAAAAAATGTTATTTCAGATATGATATAGTATGGGTTAAATCTTCACCAACAGGTTTTTTATGTGCTAAAAAAATGCCTATGAGAAAACACGAAATGATTTATGTATTTTATGAAAAATTACCATTATATGATTTATCTTCTCATAAACATAAATTTATAAAAGAAGATGTTAAAAAAGAAAAAGATAATAATAATAATGAAGAACAAATATATAATAAAGAAGATTGCTACCAAAAAAATAAAACCGATGATAGTTTAAGAAAAGGTTATAGAGATAAAAGATATAATCCAGCATTACCAACAAGTATGTTAGAAATTAAAAGCACAAAAGGAAAACATTCAACAGAGAAACCAGTTGAATTAATGGAATGGATTTTAAAATATTATAGTAAAGAAGGAGATACTATTTTAGATCCTACTATGGGTAGTGGTTCAACAGGTATTGCTTGTAAAAATATGAATAGAAAATTTATAGGTATTGAAATGAATAAAGAAATATATAATATTGCATTTGAAAGATTAAATATAGAAATGCCTAAAAATAATAAAATATAATATAGAAATAAAAATTAAAATGGAATTAGGCACAAATTTAAAAAATATAAAAAATTATACTTTTTAAATTCTATTTACTAAAATTAAAATGAATATTATATATTATAGAAATTCTATTTTATAATTACTTAAACAAATAATTATTATCTTAGGTAAGTATATATATATTATAGAAATGGAAATAAAATATAAAGTAAAAGAAAATTTTTATAAAGATACAAATAAACAAGTTTTAGAATTATCTTTAAAAGAAATTGAAAAGAGCAATATTACAACTTATAGTGAGTTTTATAAAGGTTCTGACTTTGTAAAACCTTATTTTGATTTTGATATATCAAATGTAAAAGATAAAAATATATATAATAAAACAAGAAATAAAATAAAAAATGATTATTATGAAATTATTAAAGATACATTTGAAGATAGTTTAAATGATAATTTTACTAATGATACAAGAAAAGAAATAATTAATAATATAGATATTGCTATTAGTGAAAGTTCATATTATAATGCAGAAAATGACAATAAAATTAGTATTCATTTTGTTGTATGTGGTTTAAATTTAAAAGCATCTGAGATTGTTCCTTATTGTAATGATTATAATTATACTGAAGATAAAATTCCTTTTTTTGAATATTTTGAAGGTTTAGATACATCAGTTTATAGAGCAGAAGATAAAACAGGAAATATGAGAATGATTAATATGAATAAACCTAATAAAAAAACTAAATTAAAACCTGTAAATTATAAAGATGATATAACAAAACATATTATACAACATTTAATAGATGGTTCAACTGAATATAATAAAATTGTTATAGATTGGAAAGCAACAGAAAAAAAAAACAATGAAAATATAATAAATGAAAAAAGTTTATTATATGAAAAAAATAATAAAGATATTTATCATTTAGATGATTATGAAAAAAGATTTTTATATATTATAGATCCTAATCAATATTATAGTTGGTTTAGGGTATGTATTATTTTAAGATCATTAAATTGTAATATGTCTGTATTTTTAAATTGGTCTTCTACAAGTCCAAAATATAAAATGTTAGAAAATGAGAAATTATGGAATAATTGCAAAATTGTAGAAACTGTCGGAATTGGTAGTTTATATTTTATGGCGAATTCTGAAAAATACGGAAATCCTGCGGAATATAAAAATATAATTGAAAAAAAGAATTATAATAAAACAGAAAAGAAAAATAAAGAATTATATAAATTTGTAATTCCTGAATCTGAAATAAAAAAATTACTTGAAAATTGTGATAATGATGATATAGATATAAATAATATAGAAAGTTTAATTAATGCTTCAAATTATGATATGAAAGATGAACTAGTTAATTATTATAAATATAAACCAATATTAGAAAATATAATAGAACCTGATAAAAAAATTAATGTAAAAAAATTAGATATTATGGAAAATAATAAAGTAATAAAAAATATTATTGATGAATGTCCGAATAAAAAATATATAATTATTAAATCAGATACAGGAACAGGTAAAACAACATCTATGTTAAATTATTTTGAAAAAGAACAAGAACAAAATAAATTTTTATCTGTAGTTTCTAGGATATCATTAGGAGAATCACAATATAAATTAATTATTGATAGAGATATTAGAATTAGAATGTATAATAAACATAAATTAGTAAATGAAGATAATATTATTATACAATTAGATAGTATATGTAATAAATTATATAAAATAGATTATACTAAATATGTTATATATTTAGATGAATTTAGTAGTATATTAGAGCATTTGCATAATTCAACTACATTAAATGATAAACGGGTTGGTGTATATAAACGATTTTTAAAAATATTAAGAAATTGTAAAAAATGCGTTATGGTAGATGCTGATATAGATGATATATGTATTAGATTTATAAAAGCATTATCTAATGATGTTTATTTTATTGAAAATACATATTTAAATAATAAAGGTGTTGAAGCGGATGAGGTTGAAAATTATGAAGATATAATAAATAAAATGAAAGATGATATTTCAAAAGATGGTTTTTGTTGTTGTTGTGATTCTAAAAATGTAGCAACTGATGTATATAATAATTTAATACAAGATAATCCAGAATTTAAAGATCAAATTTTATTAATTACAGATGAATATGTCGGATATATTGATATGGATAGTGTAAAATGTATTATATATTCTCCTAAGGTTATTTATGGAATTGATAGCACTATTAAAAGAAATGTATATTGTATTTATAAAGAACATACTATATCACCTAAAGCAATGTATCAACAAATTAGCAGAACAAGAGATATTAAACATTTATATTATTATTTTCAAAAAAAAAAGTTTCAATATGGATGGTATGCAAATCTAAAAGAAATTGAAAATGAATTTAATGAAGCATTAGACTATTGTAAAGATATAGTAGAATTTGAAGATGAAGATAATTTTACAAAAAATTTATATTGTGATACTTTAAAATATTATAAGTGGAACGAAGACGCATATAAAACAAATAAATTTAGTCATTTATTAAATATATTAGAAAATAAAGGGGTTATACATAAAAACCAAGTATTAAAATTAAATAATAAAAAAGTATTTTTAGAATACCAAAAAGCACAAAGACAATTAACATTAAATAATTTTGATCCTGATAATATATTTGTTAAAAAACAAAATGAAAAATTTTTAAAAATGACACAAGAAGAAGTTATAAAATATAAAGAATTATTTTTAGATAATTATAAATTATCAGCACATTTTTATTTTTGTAAATACTTTTTTAAAGATATTGATTTTGTTGATGAAGTTCAAAAAGTAAAAGATTTTAATATAAATAAAATTTCATCAAGTGTATATAAATTATATTTTCTTAATAAAATACAAAATTTATTTAATCTTAAAAAAAATAATATAAGTATTGATATAAAACAAAATTATAATTTAAGTTATAGTCAATTAAAAAATTTAGATAATGAATATAATATTATATTTAAATTAAAAGATAAAAATGCAACTTTTACAAATCCTCAAGGTGTAAATTCTATTATTGCGAAAATGTTTAGGTCTTGTTTCGGTGGTGATAGTTTAATTACAACAAGAAAACAAATAAATAAAGTTAGAACATATCAATATTCATTTAATGATAAATATTTTGAATATCATATGAATATATATAATATTAGAAAAGTTTTATATAATCAAAGAGTTCAAGAACAACAAAATAGTATTAATCCAAAAATTAAATATTTTGATTGGATTAAAGATAAATTTATACCTGAAGAAGTATTTTATGATACAGATGAAGAAGAATATAATATTTTAGATAAATAAAATATATATAAGAATAAAATTATTATCTAATATAAGTATATATATTATAGAAATGAGTATCCAATTAGAAATAATTGAAAAATATGAAAAATTAAAACAACAAAGAAAAGATGCAAATAAAAGATATGTTTTAAAAAATCAATCTTCTGAAGATTGGAAACAAAAAAGAAAAGAATATTATGAATTAAATAAAGATAAATTAAGAGAAAAAAGCAGAAATAATTATAATAAATATTATGAAAATACAAGTAATAAAGAGAAAAAAAAAGAATATTATGAAAATAATAAAGAGATGATTAAAATAAAAAATTCTTATAACTATTACAAAAATAAGAATACTATTAATATATTTATAGAAAAATATCCTGATAGATTTAAAAAATTACAAGAAATAAATTATGTATAATATTAATATATGAGTTATTTATATTTAAAAATGTTAAATAATAAAAGTTTTTTAGAATTATTAAAAGAATATATTAAAAGTTTAGAAGAAGAAGAAGATTATTTTACTGATTCAGATTCAGATTATGAACCTGATACAGATACAGATGATGATTAATAATTTTATTTTTAATTTTAAAAATAAATTTATATATTTATACACTTACTACAACTGAACCATCTTTAGAAATCATAATTTTTCTATTATGTGCTACAAAATTACACCATAATTTATCTTTAGAACCTGTAGCATCATAATTACACATAATATTAAAATCTTTATTTCTTGCATCATATACTCCGCCATTTTTCGCAAATTGCCTACCTAAAATAAAATTCTTTTTATGTTTGGATAAACTCAAAGGCATTATATTAGCACTTCTTAGTGCTTTTTCTATACCTAATAAATGAGTTCCAACAGTCGCAGGAGAATTATTATTCATATTACTTACATTAATAGGTCTTTGCGGTTGATTCTTTTCATAGAAATACTGATAATCTCGCATACCATCATATATACCAACTACACCTGATCTAGTGGATTTATCACCAGTTGAAATAATATATGTATTAGATGCAGAAACTTTAGTTAATGCTGAATAATTAGTAGTATCTGTAGGAACTGATAAAATACTAAAACATCTACTATTTTGAATTGGTAATCTCATATTTAAGACTACATCACCTTTTAATGCTGAATATCTATAATTTTGAACGCTGTTAATGTCATATACAAATTTGCCCTGTTCGTTCATTGCTTTCATTATCATATTTTCAATATTAGTTTTTAATTTTACTGATTGGACTACTAAATCAACATTAGAAACGGTAAAAGTTGGAGTTAATGCGGTTGCTACACTATATAATTCATCAAATAAAAAGTAATTATCATCTATATCAAAACCCGAATCATTAGTCATAGTTTCACTTAAACTAATTTCTACTAGTTTTTCATCTGTAGCATCATTATCAACAATAGATATACCGCCTACTTTTGGTTCATATTCAGAACCATCCGCTTTTTTTTCAAATTTAGTGAATCCACCTAATTTATCGTGTTTAGTTAAATTAAATCTACTACCAATTCTTACAGGTATATTATTTACTTCTAACATATTATTAATAGTTGCTTTAAAATATATATTATCTACATCATCGCCATCTTCTAGATCGTCTCCTGCTTTATTTTTTCCGTAAAATTGTAATCCTCTTTTATATGTTGTTCCAGATTGATAATAATTAGTAGTTTCTAATATTTCATAAGGTATAACATTATCTTCTAATGTAATATTTACAGTTAGACCACCTAATAAAGCATTAGGTATAATATGATCTGAACCAAATAAACCCGTATGTAATCTTAATGAAACTTTTGCTTTACAATAATTATCATTACTAAAAGAACCATCAGCAGTATTTAAATAATATGGATTAGTTTTACAATCATTATAATCAGGTTCTACTCCTGCATCATCTACATTATTTAATAAATTTTTATTAATTGGAATACATCCTTCAGTTTGTCCTCTTCTTTGTCTTAAAATTTCATTATCTTCATAGTCGTAAATAATACCAACATATTTATTATAGTCAGTAATCTCCTCTACTAACGTTTGATTATTATTACAATATATGGATATATTTTTAATTAATACTTGACCTCCTAGTTTATGGTCTAATGATAGTCTTGTATTAGCATCTCCTGTAATAGTATTTTGAATTTTAACTTCAAAATTTAAATATGTATTTTTTGGATCAATAAATTCAACACTTTCAGGAATTTCTATTTTAATTAAATTACCTGCTCCATATTCTAAAGATTGGTCTGAGCGCACAACCGTGCTTACTTGTTCGCCTATATCTACTTTATTATCGGGGCTCCAATATGACATTTATTATATTATATATATATAATCTATATAATATATTTTTTTTAATAAAATAAAAAATAAATTTCAATTATTTAATTTAATATGATTGAGTTTGTATTGTAGGAATTACTCCAGCAGTTTGAGCGGTTGCCTGAAGTGTAGGTGCTTGAATTTCAGGTTTGTCTTCTGCTGCTTTTGCTGCTTCTTTTTTTGCTTCATCTTTTTTTATTTCTGCACCTCCTGTAAATAATCCGCCTATTAAATCCGCTACACCTCCTATAACTTGTAAGGGAACACCAACAACAGCACCAACACCAGTCATATCTAAAGCAGTTCCTAGTGTTTCTGCTCCGCCTCCAACTATAGAAGCAACATTTCCGACTCTTTCGGCACCGTTCATTCTATGCCATCCTCCGTGCTCGTCTGACATTATACCCATTGTTAATCCTGCTAATCCTGCAGCACCACCTGCCAAACTTCCAAGTTTTCCTGCTGTCTCTTCTGATATTTCCATTGATGATGCTATTTTAGATCCTATACCTCCAGTTTTTTTAGATCCTGCTTCGTCTAAACCTGCTTCAAGTGCTCCTACTTGTGTTTTAGGTTCTTCAACAGGTTCTGCTTCTCTTACTTCATCGCCTTCATCTTCTTTAGCACTTTGCTGTGCTTGTTGTTGTGTTTGTGGTCCTTGTTGTGGTCGTTCTTCTTCGGGTTGTGCTGTTGCTTGTGGTCTTGGATTGTCTGCGTGTCCTAATGGTTGTGCTGAATCACCACTTAATGCAATACTAGGTTCATTCGCACCAGGAATAGGCATATTATTTATTCTATCTTTAGTTCCTTGTTCTACTGCTGATTCTACGCTAGATCCTAATCTTTGTGCTATTCTAGCAGATTTTCTACCTTTACTAAATGTAGCATAATTTTTAAATGCTCCACCAGTTCCAACAATAGATTTACCTGTTAAAATAGTATCTTTAATAGCATCCATATCAGTTGTTGATTCTGCCTGACCTGTTGCTTGTTGTCTTCTTAATTGCATAGTATCATTTATATTTCTAATATTTCCTACAGCATCGTTATAATTACTAATATAATTATTTGATTGTGCTAAAGCATTACTAACTCCGTAAAGATCCATTATTTTTATTATATATATATATATAATTTATAATAAAAATTATTTAATAAAATTTAATTTTATTTAATTCTTTTATTGAATGATATCCAAGCGTGTGCGGGGTTTTCATCAAGACGTAAATATAAAAAACTATAAGGTTCAAAATTTATTGCTTCATTATATAGTCTTAAAAATTCTTTATCACCTCCAAACATTGGAGCATATTCTTCAGTTATTTTATTTAGTTCATTATCATTATTTTGTTTTGTTATAATTACACTTGTAGCATTACTCCGAATAATAGGTGATAAAGAACGAAATGCCTGTGTTGTTATGCAGTAAAAAATGTTGTAATGTCTAAAGCGAGAGGCAAGAAAGCTCAGTTCGTTGTTTTTTTTGAATCCTGTTGAGAGGATGTCGTCTGCGATCAACGCTAAATGTGGCATTTTAGAACGATCACCGAATTTTTTCTGTTTTTCTATTATTTGTTTAATCATACCATCACTATATTCTGATTTATATTCAAATGTATCCCTCATAAACCTCATTGTATAATCATTTAATATTGTATTTGAAATTACGAGCAATTCCTGAAAATAGTCAGCACCATAAAAAGACGGATTTAAAAATAAATTACTAATTATAGTTGATTTTCCACTTTTTACACTTCCTATAATTAATAAACAACTACTATAAGGATTTGGTAAAGGTTCAGGATAAGGTTTTAAAATCATTTCTTTAGGATCTTTAACTTTTAAAATTTTTAATCCTTTTGTATCTTTTTTATCTTTAGTTTCCATTATATTATATTTTTAGATAATAAAAAAAAAATATCTATAATAAATATATAATTATGCCTACTTTGAAAACAGTTTCCATAGATAAAAATGGATACATAAAAGTAATTGAAAAAGAACCTGAAGTTAAACCTAGTGAAATATTTGAAGGTATTAAAGATAAAAAAAAGAAACCAAAAAAAAAACCTACTAAAAAGAAACCTAAAAAGAAACCTAAAAAGAAAAATGATTGTGGATGCAAATAATGCCTAATTCCAATTTAAATTTAATTATTACTATATATTTTATTATTTTTAGGCATTTTTTAATGCCCGTTATCTAAACTTTTACAGTATGTTTCCCATAATCTTACACATCTATTTAAATCAGGACACCAACTAAAACCACACGAAACACAGCACCCGTATTCATCATAAGGATTTGGAGGTTGTCCTATTATATCAACAATTTGAATAATTCCAAATATTAAAAGTTCTTTAATCATATATATTAATATTATATATATTATTAATTACCATAAAAAATTATAACTCCAATAATTTGCAGTATCTTTTAATTTATATGTTAATTGTCCTTGTTTATTTTTAATTCCTGCTGCTCTTGCTCTATAACTTCTTCTTTGTTCTTTTGTTGCTGTTCCGCTTTTCCAATCGTCCATACCTTTATAACCAAATCCTAATTTTTTATATCCTTTTTTATTATTAGATTTTACATATACAAAATATTTATATCTTGAATTTGTTTTATTTTTCCAAGGTTTATATAATATTGGTTTTCCTTCTTTTGTTAAAGGCATTTTATAATATATATTAATATTATATATATTATTAAATTTAAATAATTATAATTTATTTATAATAACATTCTACTCTTCCATCTTTTAATATTGCGTGTCTTTGTAATTCTAACCAGCAATTTTGCGTATATACTTTACTTCTACTAGTATAATTCGCATATTGATTATTATCTATACTAGTATTTTCAAATTCTACATCAATACCATTGCTATTAACTCTAGAACCATCTAATTTAGCACATACCCAGAATAATTGACCTGATAAATTATGATTTTCATTACTTACATTACTTAACCAATTCTTTTCTACAGTTGCTTTATCTTGTTTTGAATAATGACCTTTATTAACTCTAAAAACTTTTCCTTCTGCTTGGTAAATATCATCCATTAGTAAAGAATCATTAACTCTGTCAATAGGATATAAATAAGAATCATTATACCTAACATTCCAAATAAAATTAGAATCTTTAATATCGCTACTTCTTGTTCTCATACTTCTAAATTTATTTAATATAGATAATGATGATAATCTATATATATCATTACTTTTTTCATCAGCAGTAGAACCACCTTTGGTGGTATAAACTCCAATATCTTCTAATCCCATAATGACCTTATTACACATTAAACCAGCACCGCCAACATTACGAACATTTTTAGTAATAATACCACCATATTGTCCCGCAGCATCTGCTGAACCTGTTGCGGTTATAGTTTGTTGAGATAGACGATAATCTAAATAATCCCATTGATATTCTTTATTTTGTGGATCATTTGCATATGCAGTCATTAGTTCAGCATCCATAAAAATATAATCGGCACATAATTTAATTTCACTAGTGTTAATATAACTTGGTCGTGCATTAGCAGCAGCACCACCTGTAATTCTATTCGTATTAAATGGATATTTATTAAAATGAATTTCTATATTTATTTCTTCTTTACACATTAAAAGTGGAAATTGTTTAGATTGAGAAAAGAACGGAAATAATTCAAATAATTTTAGAGCATATACAGATTCATATGTAGATCTTTGATGACCTCTATAATGTTGAATTTGTGTAGGATTAGAAGTAGTTAAAGGACAACCATTATTTAAACTTAAACTAGTGGCTTTATTATTTTCATCTACTATATTTTTATCATATTGATATACTTCGCTTAAATTATACATTTGACCTGTTAAATATTGATTTTTTTCAAAATTTTCTGTAGGTGAATTAAACATAGATTTATAAGCAGAAAAACTTGAAAATTCTCTAATTTCTGAAACTACTTTAGCACCAAATTTTAAAACTACTGTATGAATTAATTGATTTGCACCAATATGAGGAGCAAAAAATCCAATATCACTATTTGAATTATTTTTAATACCAACCATAAGAGCAGAATCTGAACTTAAAAAACCTTTATTTGTTAATGTGAAACGAGCGAAACCTCCATTTTGACTGCCTCCTGTATCATTGATAACAACAGGATCATTAATTTCTGAATCTATCCTCTGTGAATAATCAGTTTCAAACGGTTGTATATTTGCTAAATCTGGAATACCTGACATTATTATATTATATATATATAATCTATATAATATAATTTATTTAATTAAAAATAAAAAATAATTTCAAATTATTTTTATGAAGATTTATCTTTTCAAAATAATTTGAAAATAAATTTAATCTTGAACCGTTAAACCTTGAGCGTTATATACTAAAGTAGATTCTTTATGAACGAAAACAAAAACAGCATTAGGTTGATTACTTGTAAGGTCTAAATCCATCTGAACGCCAAATAAATTAGAATTGCTAAAATCACACGATCCACCTCCCGCATAATCATAATTACAACCTACAGTAAATATTGGTCCTCCGTCCGTCTGTTGATTTAATGAAACACCGCCATTATATCCAGACCTATTACAATTATTACTTGTTAATTGTGTAGATTCATAAAATATTCTTTCACTATCAGTAATAAAAGAACCAAAAGAATTTTTAATATTTGCTGAATCTAATTTATTAATATTAGCATCATTTTTATAATTAGTATCTTGAATATATCTAAGTGGATATCTTTCTCCATTCTTTAAAAATACTATACTTCTAATATTTGCTAAACTATTATTAGAATTTAAAGGCATTGTTATAGCATTACCATCTTTTGCTAAATTATTTAAATCTCCATCTCTTATAAATGATAAAGAAACTGCTTTAACTCTAGATGCTCCTAATTGGAAATTTAATATACCATTAGTAGAATTAATCGTTTTGTAATGTCCTGCAAAATTCTGATAAGATAAAGTTTTATTAGGTGTTTTACTTAACTGTTGAATATCTTGAGGAGTAAGAGGATTAACTTCACAAGTTAATTTTAATTGAGATAATAAATATTGTGCGTTGCTTACATCATTTCCCGCACCTGCTAAATTTTTAGTAGTATCTTGATTAATACAATTATAAAATTGTGCGTCAGAATTTAGATGTAAATCTATTTGAATTCCGCCTATCCCTGTTTGTCCGTCTAAATTAATAACTGAACTTGTAGAAAGAAATCCTGAAGGAAGATGTAAAGAAAAAGTATTCGTATTTACATTATTATCTCCACTTGCTACAACTTTACCGTCAATATTACAAATTTTATTTAAGAAATAATTAGGGTTAGTTTGTTCTGTTTGAGATTGAAATCCTATAGCATCATTTAATGATGTGGTATATGATTTATGAGCGGAAACAAATCTAGAAACGTGGTGTAAATGCTCTATAACCTGTCGCCCTTTAATACTAGTAATAACAATTTGATCTATGCATCCTAAAATACCATTTCTCATTGTGCTATTTAATTGATCTCCTACCGCAATTTCGGCAGTTCCATCTTTTGTATGTTCTATATTACCATTAATTACAACAGTGCGACCTCTTAATAATGCTGATTGTTCCGAAATAATAAATGATACAACAGGCATACCCTGACGAATGGATACTTTGCCATTTGGACTAACATTTTGAGGTGATATCTGCAGATTTCTAAAAACTGGAGTATTTGACATTATTATATTATATATATATAATCTATATAATATAATTTATTTAATTAAAAATAAAAAATAATTTCAAATTATTTTTATGAAGATTTATCTTTTCAAAATAATTAATTAGTAATTGTATCAGTTAATAAATATAAATCAGATATATTAATAAAAGCATATTGTTTATACTCATATTTTCCCCTATCTTTTCTTCCTCCTTTTTTTATTTTATATTTATCTTTTTCAAAATCAAAACAATATAATCCATCTTGAAATAAAAATAAAAATTTATATTGTTTATTAGTTGTATCTTCCTCTGCAATTTTAATTTTATTATATCCAACCATAGTATCAGGATATTTATTATATTTATTATTACGAGTTTTTAATTCTATATTATATTTATTATTACTAAAATCAAATTCACAATTTTTAGAATTACAATTTAAATTATATTCTAAAGTATTATTTAAATAATCTAATACTTTATTTTCACATTTGATGCCTAAATTATAATCTTTATTAAATTTTTGTTTATACATATATATAATAACAAAAGATAAAAATGCCTAAAAAGAAATAATAATAGGCAGATATTTTATAAAAAATGCCCAATTCCATTTTAAAAGTCATAATTACTTAATATATTACTCTTTTTAGGCATTTTCTATTGTAAAGATATATATATAATTTAATCTTCTCTTAAAACTTCCAATTTACAATTTAACATATCATATCTAAATAAACCTGTTCTAATCTGACAATGATAATTAACTTTAGTTTCAGGTTTATTTTCATTTTTAATATCAACAATAAATTTTTTTTTCATTTTATTATCTGTATTTAATATTTTTATTGCTTTTCTTACTGAACTAATATAACCATATTTAGATATCTCTTCTGCAAGTTTTTCAATTTCATCTAAACTATTAAATGTAGAATGTTCTAATAAAAAATTATTATTACAATAATTTAATATTCTTTTAGCAGATAATATTGTATTATTTTTTTCTCTAATAGTTAAAATTTTATTACAATTTTCATTTTTTAAAAATAATCTTAATTCTTTATTATTTTGAATATTATAATTATTTTTTTTATTTGTTATCTTAAATTTTCTAAAATTTTTATTTATATATTCTATAACTTCTTTTTTACTGAGTTCTCTATCAATTATAAAAGTATCATCTAAATGTTTAAAAATATCAATTAATTCTAATTTACTAAATGATTTATGTATTTTCATATATATAGATTAAATATATAAAAAAATTTTCTATTATATAATTATATGAATTTATATAAACAATTATTAGAAAAACAAAGATTAGAACGAAATAAAAAAAGTTTAGAATATTATTACAGAAATAAAGATTATATTTTAAAAAGACAAGCACAAAAAAAATTATTACATCCTACTTATTATAAAGAATGGTATGAAAAAAATAAAATAGAATTAAATGAAAAAAGACGAACAAATAAAGGATCATATAAAAAAGTTAATAAAAATTATAATAAAAATACTAATTCTAATAATACCCCTTATAATAACCAAAAACCAAAAAAAGAACCTTGTTTTACATTATTTTTATAGTGCTAAATTAATCTAGTCATTAAATTTAGAATTCTTTTTTTTTCTAGGTTTATTAATTTTTTCATTAGGTTTTTCTAATTTAAATTTTTTATTTGCTAATTCAATTATTTCTTTAATTGTTTCATCATAAGATTTTTCTTCAGGTTCGGTTTCTATATTTGCTACTTCTTCGGACATATTATATATAATTAAACTAGATATTTTTTATTTTAATTAGATAAAATAAAAATTATAATATAATTATATATATATATAATAATGTCTTTAATCATACTTTCTAATGATTATGAAACGGAAACAAATAAAGTTCAGACAGCGTATAATTGGCGTAATTATATGACAAACTCTATTAATATTAAAAAGAATTCAGAAATTGCTGTAGTATCTGCAAAAATTGTTAAAAATAATCAGATTATAGTTCCTAAAGATTTTCAATTTTATTGTTATTGGGGTAGAGGTTATGACGGCGATACTTTAGCAAATCAAAAATCTGTAAGAGCATTAATAAGAACAGATCAAAATTTAAATGATGATAATGTTAATTATAATACTTTAGCACAAAGTTTAACACAAGCATTAAAATATGGTTTTGTATATCCTAATTTGCACGAAGAATCAAAAGTAGAAGTTGCTTATAATGCTTCAAAATTATTTACAGGTTTTAAATATTATATAATAGATAAAGAAACAGATACAGATCAATCAGGTTCATTAGATGATTTAATGTGGGAACATTTATATAATAGGTCTCATACTAGAGATGGTAAAACATATGGAGATATGGAATTTAATGATGCAAATAAAAGAATTACAGCAGGTGTAGATAGTATTTTTAACGTTATGCAGTATGATGCTAGACCAATGTCTTTAAAATCTGATGAATCAAGCGGAGGCGGTGAATGTCATTTTAATATAAAAAATGTTTCTGTTGATTGGTGTGTAGGATTAAAAGCACCAGATCAAAGAGGAGGATTAAAACATCCTAGAAATAATGAAGGTGATTACGGATTTAGTGGATTTAGTGCTGCGTTAAGGTTTCCAAGTTCTAATTTATATAATATGTTAAAATTAAATAATTTTGATTTTGTTGCATATTGTCAAGTAGTAGGAGGTAAAAATACATTATTTATGGCAACACTTATAGATAAGACATATTATCCAGTAGATTATTTTAGTGATAATGCTAATGTAAGTAAAACACAAGTAGAAATAACAGACCAACAAAGCCTAAAATTTATTACACAGGGTGAAGAAGTAAGAGTAGCAATAACAGATAAAGACGGATTAAATGATAAAATGCTTGTAGATCAAACATTAAATTCTAAAAATACTCATAATTTTAAAGCAATTACATTAACTACTTGTGCTTTAGTTCCATTTGTTGGATTATATACTAAAGATGATTATGTTGTTATAGATCAATTAAATGGTGCAAAAATAGAATATGAAGATGCAGATAATGGATTTCAACCTAGAGAAGAAGATGAAGAAGCAGGACTATTTGCTAATCCTTTTGGATGTTGGGCGACAAGAGCAATATCAAATAATAATAGTCAAAATTTTACTGCTATAGAAAGACAATACGGATTCCAAAATAGAAACGAATCATTTACAAGAAAATTAGATTTTTATGGTAATTATGATGGTGCTTTTATATTTTCTTCTTCTGATAAATCTTTACATAGTGCTAGAGGTATGGCAACATTAGGATTTGAAAATCCTATTACTAAAGATTGGACTCAATCAGGGAATCAACAATGGTTAATAGAATCATCAGTTAAACCTGAAACAGGAAATAAAAATTCATTATTTGTAAGGATAAATAATTTAACTACTAGATCATTTAATGCTGGATTACATAGTGAAAGTAAAATTATATATGCTTTACCTCGTTTTGGTAATGATTCAAACGGACAAGACGTAGGAGCATTATTTTTTGAACCTGGAGAAAAGACCTATATAGAATTAGGAAATACAAATGATATAAATATTAGTTCTTTAGACGTCTCTATAGTGAATGAAAATGAAACTTTAGCATATGATTTAACAGGTAAATCAGTTATAGTAGTTCATATTAGGCAAGTAAAATAAAATAAAACATATTACACAAATTAACACAAAATTTTAATATTTTAAATAAAATTTATTATGTATTATAGATATATATAATGAATTTTGATAAGTTTATGCCAAATTTAAAATTAATACCTAATGAAATTAATACATTTGCAGAAGATGATCTAAAAGTAGAAGAAGTAGAAGAAGAAGAAAAAAAACAGTATAATTCAGAGGATATATTTCAAAATAAAGAAGAAAATGATATTAGTATAATGGAATCATTAAATAATAATCAACCTGAAGAAGAAGAGGAAGAAGAGGAAGAAGAGGAAGAAGAACTACCCGATTTATCAGTTAAAGCAGTTAAAGATCGGGACAGGAGCAGAGCTCCGAACCCGAATAAAAAAAACTCTGAAGGAGTTTCTTTTGACGTTAAACCAAAAAAAAAAAGAGTTATGAGTGAAAAACAAAAAGAAGCATTAAGAAGAGGAAGAGAAAGATCTTTAGCAAATAGAAGAAAAAATAGAGAAGAAAAAGAGGAAGTAAAAAATTTACAAAGAAAAAAAAAAGAATTAACTAAAAAAAAATTATCAAATGAAGTAGATAGTTTAAATAATAATATAAGTGTTGAAGATGCAGTTTTAAATGGTATTGAAAGATATGATAAATTAAGAAAACAAAGAAAAGCAGAAAAGAAAAAAACTAAAGAAAATGAATACATAAAAAGCACTTTAAGAAGCGGACAAATTCCAACTACAAATATAACAGGTTTATCAAAAAGACAACAATTATTAAATATGTTAAATTAAATTATTATATTAATTAAATAATATAATAAATGGAACAATTACCAACACCACGAAAAATACCAGATAATATTGAAGATTGGAGCGATGAAATAGAGGAATTATTGAGCGAATGGGGCGAGATATCAATGTGTTATAGTTATTTACATAATTTTAGTCAAAGAAAATATAAAAGAAAATATCATCATTTACAAATTCCAATAATTATATTATCTACTTTAACAGGAACTGCTAATTTTGCTACTGATGGATATGTGCCTGAAAATATAAAAACGGGTTTTAGTGCTTGTGTAGGATCTTTAAATTTACTAGCAGGAATAATGGGAACATTATTAGCATTTTTAAAATATGCAGAAATATATGAAGGTCATAGAATTTCTGCGGTTGCTTGGTCTAAATTAGGACGTAATATAGAAATTGAATTGTCAATGGATTATAGAAAAAGAAAAAACTGTAGAGATTTTTTAAAGGTTTGTAGGTCAGAATATGATAATCTTTTAGAAAGTAGTCCAAATATAGATTTAGATATTATAAGAATGTTTAATAAAAAATTTAATGATAAATATCCTGATGTTAGAAAACCTATAATTTGTAATGGATTGAAAGCAATTAAGGCATTTAGAGAAGATGAAAAAATTATTCTTACTACTTCAAAAGAGAGCAATAATACAAGTAATGATTTAGATATAATTGATGAAGAAGCATAATATTTTTATTTGAATGAATAATATAAATTATATTAATTATTATTATATGAGTGAAATAATAAGAATTAAAAATAATAATAAAAATAAAATAAAAGATTTATCAGGATTAACTACTAAATTGCATCTTGATAATCAAAAAAATAATAAAGAAATATTACTAGATATTTTAGAAATACTTGATAAATTAAATGATAGATTAAAAGATATTGAAATGAATCATAGACAAATTTATTTATGGGTTAAAAAACAAGAAGAAATAGAAACTGAACCATTAAAAAGCGGATGGTTTTATTAGATATAATTTTTTTAAAAATAATATTTACTTATAATATAATGGATAATATAAGTATTTTAATTCCTACATATAATAGACATAAATTTTTAGAATTATGTATAGATAATTTAAAAAATCAATCATATAATAAAAAATTATTAGAAGTTGTTATATTAGATGATGGAACAATACCATTTATAAATGATTTAAATAAATTTAAAGATGAAATAAAACCAATTCAAGTAAATTATATTAAAGATAATACTAAAAGAACTATAGGATTTAAAAGAAATAAATTAGTAAAATTAGCAAAACATAAAATAGTTTGTTTTATGGATGATGATGATATTTATAATGATGATTATATTAAATATAGTCATCATAATTTAAAAATTAATAATGCAGGATTAGTTGGAAGTAATGAAATGATTTTTGTTTTTCCTTATGATGAATGGAAAATAACAATGATTAAAACACCTGAAAAAAAAAATGATACACGAAGGAACAATAATGATGACTAAAAAATATTTTAATAGTAGTAATAAATTTGAAACTAGTAATGAAGGAGAAGGATCAAAATTAATAAATAATAATGATAAAAGAGTTGTATGTTTAGAATGCGTTCATATAATGATCTGTGTAGCACATAATAATAATACAATTAATAAAAAAAGATTTAATTTTACTAATAAAGAAAATATTAGATATTATACTCAAGAAGATAATAAAAAAAAATTATTAACTAAAATATTAAATATAAAATAAAAAAATAAATTTATTAAAAAAATATATTATATAGTTTATATATATAATATAATGGCGACACATAAGGATTATAAAAATTTTGTGAAGAAATATAATTCAGAATTTGGATTTAGAGGATATAGTAAAATGAGAAAACAAGAATTAATAAATAAAATTGAATCTGTTTTAGATAAATCAAGAAAAGAAATAAAAGATGAATATAAAAAATTAAAAGAAATGAAAAAAGAATCTAAACCTAAACCAGCACCAAAAGCAAAACCAGCACCAAAACCTAAACCAGCACCAAAAAAAGAAATAGTTAAAAAAGAAATAGTTAAAAAAGAATCTAAAACAAAAAAACAAAAATCATTAATTTATAATGAACGAACTTTGCAGTTAATGTTTCCACAATTAGCAGGTTATCCTATGGGAGATAAAAGAAAATATACATTAGATGAATTAACTACAGCATATCAAGTAGCGGATAAAGTTTTAACACCATTCCAAGCAAGAGAATGGAAAGAAAAATATGAAGATAAATATAAAAAAAAAGTTTCATTAAGTGAAAGACTAAAAGAAAAAAAAGAACCAAAAAAAGAAATAGTTAAAAAAGAACCAAAAAAAGAAGAATTAAGCGATAGATTAAAAAAATTTAATATTGAAGTTATGCAATACTTAAATAAAGTTAATGAAAGAAAAGTAAAAAGTATGGATCAAAATAAAAGAGAAAAAACAGCATTAATTAATTTTGTTGAAAAAAATGCTCCTAATTCAAAAGTATTACAGATAGAAAATTCACCAGTAGTAAAAGATAATAGAAAATTTTATGTTAAAGGTCCTAAGCGGTTTATATTTTCTAAATCCGTAGATAAAAAAACAATAGATTTTATAGAAAATAAAAAAAACTAAAAGGAACCTCTGATGCCTTAAAGAAAGAACCAAAAAAAACTAAATTAAATATTAATAGAATTGAAAGAAAAAAAATGATTTTAGAATATAAACAAACATATAATAAAGATCCTTTTAAAGTATTAAATTTAAAATCTACAGCAACTAAAGAAGAGGTTATACAATCTTGTAAAAAATTAAGATTAAAACATCATCCTGATAAAGGAGGAACAAAATTAAAAATACAAGAAATTAATGATGCTTGTAAATTATTATTATTAACATTTGAAGAACCTGAAGAACCTGAAGAACCTGAAGAACCCGAAGAACCAAAACCTAAACCTGCACCAAAGAAAGCAGAACCAAAAAAAGAACCAGTTAAAAAAGCAGAACCAAAGAAAGAAACTAAAACACCTGATTTAAAAAAACCTGAAATACCAGATAATATTATTAGGAAATTAGATGATAAATATGGAAAATTATTACAAAAATATAATCCATACAAAAGTAATTATATTACTGAAACTATTAAAACTGTTTGTAGTGCTGATAAATGGAATTCTACTTATTCTATTGATGCAGAACAAACCGCTGAATTAATAATATGTAAATTATATAATATATTATTTACTAAATATGATAAAGATAATTTAGATAGAATAATTACAGAATATAAAAAATTAGATTTTGAAAAACAAAAAAAAACATTTGAGTTTATGAATAAAACACATAATAGATTATGTAAAATGAATAAAAAAAATGTATCAGAAGTTTTAAATATGAGAAAAGAATTATTAAAATATTCACCAGGCGAACAACTGTTAAAAAGAAAATATAGAAAAAAAGTAAAAGGTAAAATGGTTGAAAAAGAAAGAATAATAGAAAGTAATAAATATTCAACATATGGTATAATATTACAATGGACTTATGAAACATTAAAATATTTAGAAAAAACAAATGATTTTTGTAAAGTATTAGATTCAAAAATATCTTTATTTGAACCAAAAAAAGAAACAGTTAAAAAAACACCAGTTAAAAAAGAAACTAAAGATTTTAAAGATACTACTGCATATTATGAATTAAATAGATTCTATGAAATTATAAATACATTTTTATCATCACCAAGTAAAAGAAATCAAAAATATTTAGATGATTTAGATATAGATAGAGAAGATAGAATATATTTATACAGTGCTAAAAAAGGTATGGATTTTTATCCTACTCCTCAAGTTTGTATAAATGTTCCTGAATTAATAGATGTATTTAATGAATCAGATACTATTTTTGAACCAACCGCAGGATTAGGAAATTTAATATTTCATATATTAAGTTTAATAAATAGTAAAAATATACCTAATTTAAAAATAGATGCAAATGAATTTAATGATAAAATATATAGTATATTAAAAAATAAAATGGGTAAATATATTAATAATATTACAAATAAAGATTATTTAAAAATGGATGTAAATAAAGCATATGATTTAACAATATTAAATCCACCATTTACAAACTATAAAAAACCAAAATATTATTTAGAATTTTTAATAAAAGCAGTATATGACATTAATCAAAATTTAAATAAAAATTGGAATAATTTAATTTTTATATCACCTCCATTACTTGGAAATGATGAAAAAGAAGGGGATACATTCGGTTTTTATAAAATTTTAAATAATATAAGTAATAAAGATTTAGAAAGGTGTATAAGTAATTTAACAGATAAAAAATTAAATAAATATGAATTACTATATTTAAAAGGAATGAATGAAGAAGAAGATAATAATAAAGTAGATGACGAAATAGCAGAAATATATGATGATCTTGATATGTTCCAATGTAAATTAATTAAAAAATGTAAAGGATTTGGAGGAACATCATTTACTGCGAATGTTTATCATTTTATATCATATCGGAAAAATTAAATAATTAATACTAATAATAATATTATCATATATATATATAATAATATTAATGAATGATTCAACTATACAAGAAACACATATATTAGAATGTAATAGATTACATAGTATAGAGTATAAATCAGATAATAATGAAAATCCAGCAACTTGGCAAAATGTCGTAGGTGCTTTAGATGTTAAAAAAGGTGATACTGTTGAATTACATTCTGCATTTATAGGTGAGAGAGGATGTAGCACATTAAATGCTATTGAATTTAAAGGAAGTAAAATAAGCGAAGATAAACATACAATAACTTATACACAAATTAAAAAAAGTGAATTAAGAGATACAAGAATTTATATAGATAATCCATTTGCTAAATGGGAAGTATCAACAATAACTGAGGATGTAGATCAAATAGATAATAAAGCAAATATAGTAATAGGATTTTATAAAAATTCTAATTTAGAAAATACAATGTTTTTACCTCGTAAATTTGCTTATAAATCAGCAGATATTCCTCATTCATATTCTGCAGTAGATGATGCTTCATATGGTATGTGTTTTACACCTTTAACTGAAACTTATATTACTTATGATTATGGTAAAGGTGTTTATAATTCTGCTACAAATACTAATACTTTTGTTAAACCTCTTTCAGATAATTCTAGATTTACCTGTTTAATTCGTCAAGGTGTTAATTATGTTAATGCTGTTGCGGGTGCTGAATTTCAAGATAATTATAAAGATCCTGCTTTATGTGATTATGATTATTATAGAGAAAAAATTGAATTAAATGTAGATAAAGGATATAATGGAGCAGATGATATAGCAACTGTATTAACTCAACAATTAACAGCAACAAAACGACAAGATACATTTTATAGTGATCCTGATTATGCTGCAAGTTTAACATATGAAACACAAACATATAAACCTATGTTATGTGCTAATTCTTTATTTACTGATAGCATCAGAACTTCTTGGGAAGCAGGAACAATTAATGCTGATACAATAAGATATAATAATGCTTATCAATTTATATGGTGTAAAAGACCTGATTTCTTTTTAGGTGGTAGAAATTTAAATGACAGAGGAGGATTTCAATTAGTTAATGAAATAACAAAACAAGCAGGAGATAGAACTACTAATGCTCCATTAGTTTTAAATCTTGAATGGAATATAACAAATTTAAATAAATTAAATGATTATTTTAAAATACAAAAAAATAATTGGAATGATTTTTTTTGGAATAATCAATTATATTATATGAATGTTAAAGATGGCGAAATTACAACTCCATATGCTAGATTTTTACATATGAATATAAAAAAAAATGCATCTATGTCAGATCCAGCAGTTTTAGGAGATGATTCATATAATTCAAATGCTACATTAACCGATTGCTTACAATCAGGACCTGTATTTTTTTATTTTGATGAAACATATGAAGATATACAAACTTCAGGATATCATACAGATAAATTATTTTATGGTTTTGCTACAAGAACAACTGTTTTAGGTGTTGAATATATTACATTACATCCAAATGTTGCTACACCAGTATCAGGAGCACCTATAGGAATACCTAATAGTTTTATACCTGATGCGACTTTAGAAATTGGACGTAGAATAGGACACGATTATCATTTTAATGCTTATGGAAATTTATGTATGTCTATTTTTAGTGGTTATTTAAATACAGATGAATCAGGTAAATTTTCGCCGGGTATTAAAACACCCGGAGGTGTTAGTGTAGCATTATCAAACACATACGACCATATTTATTGTGGAGCAACTCAACCATTAATATCATATGAAAACGATCATTTTAATATATCTTTATTACATAATCCAGAAAATATAGGACAAATAGATTTTACAGTTGGTAGCACTCTTGCTGGAGCACAAAAGATAACAGACACCGCTTCAGATACTTGTTATAGATTAAATAAAAGAGTTCCTAACGTTCAATATTGCCCTGATGCTAAACCATATGAAAAAGAAACATCAATAACAAATGGAAAAGTATTTCAAATTAATATTAATGCAGTTCCGTATAAAATATTTGACGCACACGGAGGTATATTTATAGAAGATTTTGGATATAATAAATTAGATCATAAAAATGGTTTATGGGGTATAATGGGTTTTTCATACGACCAATTTAATGCTCCATTAACTAGTAATAATTTAAGAAATTCTAGAATTACATCTGATAATAATTATAATTTACAATTTCCAACAACTAATGCTGTTGTAGTCTCTTCAAGTGCTAAAACTTATACATTAAATCCATATAATGCGGGGTTTTTTACTAATCAGTTGCCTACCCCTTATTTAGATTCCGCAAATCCATTATATCCTGCTATAGTAATAACACCTGCAGAATCTATAAAATTAATTTCTGAAAATTTACCAAGAAAAATGTTAAAACCTTATTATACTATAAGATCATCTATAATACCTTATTTAAATTATACAGGTGCTAAAGATAGTAATACTTTATTACCTGTTATAGGTGTAGTAAATAAAATTAATGGTGATGGTGATTTTTATTTTGAAACATCAAATAATATGTCATTTATTGCTAATAAAAATTTTACTGTAAATGATATATATACTTCTATTCACGATCCTGACGGAACATTTGCGACAGTTTCATTAGATAGTTGTGTATTAATTAAAGTTATTAAAAATGTTGAAATGGTTGATGCAGTTCAACAAATATTAGCAGAAGACGAGGCGGAACAATCTAAAAAGAAAAAATAAATATAATAATATTATAATATAATATTATATTTAATTGTGCCTAATTCCATTTTAATTTTAATTATTTACTATATATTTTATTATTTTTAGGCATTTAATAATTGTGTTTTTTTTTAAAATATAAATAAGCATCTGAAATATAAGCAGTCATATTAACAAAATTAAATTGTGAATCAGTGGTTAAAGCATCTTCAGTTAAATACTGATCTTCTGTAATATCCGATACTAAAATTTGATTTTCTACGACCTCATCTTGTCTATCATCTAAAATGTTTTCAAACCTTTGTTTTATATCTTTCATTACAAATTTAAAATTTGAACGGGCATATTCTTCTATTTTGTCAAGGTGTTCTGTATCCTCTTTTATATCGTAAATCATACCTAATATATCATTTGGTAAATCGTTAATATTCATTATAAAAAGTTCGTTTTCTGCAAAAAATAAA
>Ga0181397_1000158_pt1 | contig 24969 bp, 42 predicted proteins | sample 20SPOviralmetaG_FD_130126 | JGI IMG/M metagenome (GOLD analysis project Ga0181397, IMG submission 130126) | Marine viral communities from the oligotrophic San Pedro Time Series (SPOT) site, San Pedro Channel, CA, USA - 20 SPOT_SRF_2011-02-23 | ecosystem: Environmental > Aquatic > Marine > Strait...
ATGGAAACTCTTGAAAAAATACGTGAAGAAGTAGGAATTCCGTTTATAATAACAAGTGCCTATAGAGATCCAACGCATCCTATAGAAGCAAGAAAATCACAACCAGGAGCCCACGCAAGTGGCAAGGCTGTAGACATACTTATACGAGGCGCGGACGCCTTAAGGTGTATAGAAGTAGCGTTACAACATGGTATAACCGGGCTTGGTGTGAAACAACATGGCGACTCTAGATTTATACATCTAGATACTTTAGAAGCTACTAGCACCAGACCAAGGCCTTGGGTTTGGAGTTATGAGTGATTCGCAAGATCAAAGACTAGAAAAGATAGAAGAAAAATTAGACCGACTAGCGGATGCAGTCGTGTCTATTGCTCGTATTGAAGAACGAGTAGCTACCGTATTAAGGCAGAACGATAGGTTTTTTATTAGAATGGATAAGATAGAACAACGTTTAGAAGACGTAGAATCACAATCTGATGTCAATTCTAATACAGGACGATTCATAGAGAGATTTATGTGGATTGTTGTAGCCGCAGGAATAGGATTATTAGTATATTTTTTACGCACATAGGAGGTATTTATGGCGGATCCAATAACAAACTCAGTAGTAGGTATAGCAGGTAACATATTAAATAAATTTGTTGCTGACAAAAACCTAAAAATGAAACTTGAGCATGAACTCAAGACACAATTACAAACAGCTAATCTTTCACAGATTGAAGTAAATAAGATAGAAGCAGCCAGTAAAAACTGGTTTGTTGCTGGTTGGCGTCCGTCTGTAGGTTGGGGTTGCTCAGTCGCAATGATGGTACATTTTATAATCCTACCTGTTGGTGAGTGGATTGCTGCGCTAGCTGGTGTACAAGTAGATATGCCAGAGTTCGATTTTACTCAATTATCTACCATACTTATGGCTATGCTCGGAATGGCAGGCCTTAGAACTTTTGAAAAACAAAAGAAAGTAGCTAGAGGAGACGACTAGTATATGGCTTATTTTAAGCTAATAAATTTTAGTGGTATTGCACCACAAGTTTCACCTAGATTATTAGGTGAAGGCTTAGGCCAAACTGCAAACAATACAGACCTGGATCGTGGTGTATTGACACCAATCACTAGCAACAGCACAGTAGCCACCTTAAATGCACAAGCTAGAGCTGGTTTATATAGGTACGAATTTGGTGGTGCTGTTTATAATTTAGAGTTTACTAATGCAGTTAATGTACAACCGGGCCCCATAGCAGATGATGCTTTTGATCGTTTGTATTGGAGTGGTGCTGGGTTTCCACAAATGGGTAGTTCTACACAACTACTTGCTTCTGGTTCTGGTGCATATCCAAGAAGTTTTTTTAGATTAGGCATACCTGCGCCAGCTAACGCGGCAAGTACAAGTATAACTTCCGGTAGTGATGATGGCACACAAACGCAATACAGCACCTCTTATGTATATACCTTTGTATCTGCATTTGGTGAAGAAGGCCCACCATCACCGGCATCTACGGTACTAACAAAAGTGGATGGACAAACCGTAACTGTTGCGGGTATGGATACTGCTACTTCTAAGAGCAATACTAATTTAGCTAATAAACGTATCTATCGTTCTAATACTGGTTCTAACACTACTAATTTTCAATTTGTAAAAGAAGTATCTTTAGCTACAGCAAGTACAACCGATAACCTAAACAACGACGCTTTGGCTGAGATAATTCCTTCTACTTTTCATATAGCACCACCAGATGATGATAGTAGCACCTATCCTAATGGTCAAATGTTAGGTTTAACTGCTATGGCAAATGGTATTTTTGCTGGGTTTAGTGGTAAAAGAATTTGTTTTTCAGAACCATTTTTACCACATGCTTGGCCAGTAGCCTATCGTATAACACTCGAAGAAGAGATAGTTAGTATTGCTATGGCGGGGCAAGTACTATTTATTGCTACTAAAGGTACACCATACATAGCCGCAGGTACAGACCCACAATCTATGAGCGTGGTACGTATGGAAGCAGCACAAGCCTGTTTAAATAAAGAGTCACTTGTAGATATGGGTGACTTAGCTATTTATGCTTCTCCTGATGGCTTAGTAGGTGCTTCGGGCAGCGATATTGCAATATTAACTCAAGGGTTGATAACTCCTAAACAATGGCAGGCTCAGTTCTACCCCTCTACAATTAAAGGTTTTTTATGGCAAGGTAAGTATGTAGGGCAATATTATACGGGTTCTGCCTATGGTGCTTTTATGTTTGACCCACGTGGCGGTAAAAACGCTTTTACTACTATTAGTTCATTAGCAACAGGACATGCACAGGGTGGTTTTACTGACCCTGATGATAATGAGCTATACCTCATTGATTATGATTCTGGTGGTGGTAATGCTCAAGTAGAACTTTTTCAAGGTAGTACTACTAATACTACACAAACATTTAAAACTTCACAGTTTGTCTTACCTAAACCTACTAGTATGAACTTTGTAAAAGTAGAAGCCGAAGCATACTCTGGTTCTGGTATTACAGTAAAAGTATTTGGTGATGGTACAGAAATATTTGACGCTACAATTACAGCCTCTGGATCCGTGTTTAGTGCAGCAGGTTCTGCTCCTACCTCTTTTAGTGCAACAACAATTATGGAACCAATTTTAAGATTACCTACTGGGGTGCATAAAGTATATGAAGTAGAAGTATCAGGTGCGCATACTATAAATGAAGTATGTATTGGAGAGTCAATAGATGAACTAAGGGCTATCTAATGGCTACTGGTAAAACTAAACTACCCTCGATACCACCTATTCCGTCTAATACTGACCCACAGTTAAAAACGTATTTAAGTGCTATTGACGAAGCATTAAAGGTACGTTTAGGCACACTTGGAGACCCGAAGGATAGAGCTATAACAGTACGAGAGCTTATTGATTCCGGACTAGCAGAAAATTTTAAAGAGAACCCTTTTGATCCAAATGCGGGCACACCAGAAAATACTTTTATACCTACAGAAAGAGTTGATGTCACAATACCACCAGATGTTACTGGATTTTCAGGCGCTGGTGCGTTTCAAAAAATTATTCTTTCTTGGGATTTAGCACAATTTGGTAATTTTGCTTTTACTGAAGTATGGCGTCATACAAGTAATAACATCGGTAGTGCTACTCGTATTGATACTACTCGAGCTCAAGTGTATGCAGATACCGTAGATGTAGATTCAGATTTTTATTATTGGGTTAGGCATGTATCTACTTCTAATATTCTTGGTCAGTTTACTAATGGTATTAATGTAACTACTTCTAAAATTTCAAATTCAAATGTTACTGACTTTATTACTACTGGTGCTTTGACTGCAGCACAAATAGCTACCGGTACTATTACTGCAGCTTCTGGTGTTATTGCTGACGCAGCTATAACTAATGCCAAAATAGCTAATGCTGCAATAACTGACGCAAAAGTAAGTACTTTAAGTGCAGCAAAAATTACTACAGGTGAGTTAGACGTAGATAGAATACAAAGTGGTTCTTTAGTAGTTTTTGACAAAGCTACAGGTAATAGTTTAGGTGCAATAGGTTCTGACATTTCAACCTCAGTGGGTAATTCAAGTTCTGCAATGACAGGGGTTTCTTATGGCGTGAGTTTTAATCAAAGTTTAATGTTTGATGCAACTTTTGGTGCAGCCACACCTTTTCATAGAGACGGTACATCTACTTATAACTCTGGTAGTCTTCCTAATACTTTGACTGAACTTGCGTCGGTTACAGTACTTGTACCCACTTCTAGTATTGTGTTAAATGCAAGGATGACAGGAAGATTTTTTGGTGCAGATGGGAACCACGCCTCTTGTGCAATTGTAGGTGGTGTTGCAGAACATTCTGCTTCTAATAATGCTCCTGCTGTAACGGATTCTTCGTATGGACAATTTTTTAATCATTATAAACAAGTCAACACAAGGGGTGTTGCTGTTGCTAATAAAAACCTATCCTTTGCAAAAAGTACAACATCAGGTAAATATTACACTTTTAAAGTTTTTTGTTTCATGCACGATGTTTTTGTTTATGGTACAAGTAGTCCTGGTGGAAGTGCGGAAGCTGACATTTTAGTAGTAGCGTTATTTAAATAGATATGGAAATTTTAATTACTTACAATTCTAATGGAGAAATTATAACAAGCGATGTTGTGGATGAAGCAACAAAAATAGAGGTACAAAGAGAGGCCTCTGCTAATGGTGATCACACTTTAGTGCATGATATAAGTCCACGTCCTTTTGACAAAGTAATTGATGGCAAGGTAGTTAATGTGCCACCTGCGATACCAACACGTCCCACTCTTGATATGTTAAGAGAAGAAAGAGATAGACTTTTGTTAGAATCCGATTATACACAAATGCCTGATTCGCCTTTGTCAGATAGCAAGAAAGCAGAATGGGCTACTTATAGAACACAATTAAGAAACTTACCAAGTAACTATGATAATGATGATGATATTACTAATGTTACTTGGCCTACAAAACCATCATGATTTTGTACACAGAAGAACAATTAGAAATAGCGTATACTGAGTATCGGAAACTGCATATGAGAAACAATGTGCCGTTTCTTAAAAAAGAAGATTTTAGGGTGTTATTTGAATATCTTATGGAGAATACTACATTAGAATATGTATGATATGACTATGTTTGAGATTACGTTAAACGATTTTTATATTGAATTTATAGGGTTTGTACTAACCCTGTTAGTAGGTTTAGCTGTAAAAGATTGGGCGGTAGGCTTTGTGAAAGGCGCTACTTTCCGTTTGACGTCGTCATTTAAAGAAGGTGATAAGGTAATTTTAGATGGTGATACCGCACTTATTATAAAAGTAGGGTTTTCACAAACAGTATTTGGGGTGTACAACGATGACGGTTACACGTGGCGTTATATATCAAACCAAAAAATTGATGCATTAAAGCTAGAAAAGATTGTAGACTCAGAGTTACATGCTGATACAGCTGAGGAGAAAGCACAAAAATTAAGGTCTTTTTTGAAAGACGATAATAATGAGGTAAAATAAGCTATGGCTACTAGAAAAATGAAAGAAATGGGTCCGGGTATGGCAGGCACAACACCAGTGAATGAGCGCAGATTAGTGCCTCAAGGAACTGCAAACAGTGCTAATGATCCAACTCCTGAGCCTACAATGGACATAAATAAGCTAGCTGAGATGTTGAAAAATGCCCAGAACTAGAAAAAAGACTTCTATGAGAGTCAAAAAACAAAAGTTGACTAAACGTCAAGAAGGAGCTATGAAGCGTCATTCTAAACATCATACGGCAAAACATATGAAGTATATGAAACGTAGAATACTTATGGGTGATACATTTAGACAAGCGCACAAGAAGGCGCAAAAACAGGTAGGTGCATAATGCCAGCAAAGAAAAGAAAGACAACTAAAAAGAAAAGTGGTGCTAAGCCAACTAACCCAGCGTTATACGCTAGAGTAAAAGCTGAAGCTAAACGTAAATTTAAAGTATATCCTAGTGCTTATGCTAACGGTTGGTTAGTTCGTACGTACAAGAAACGTGGTGGTGGTTACAGGTAATGGCTAACACGAAACCCAAAGGAGGCTTAACAGCTTGGTTTGGTAAAGGTAAGAAAGGCGATTGGGTGGATATTGGTGCACCTAAGAAGAAGGGTAAATACCAAGCTTGCGGTCGTAAATCGGCTAAGAAAAGCAAACGTGCATACCCGAAATGCGTACCACGGTCCAAGGCCCGTAGTATGACTGCTGCACAAAGACGCAGCGCGGTATCTCGTAAGCGTAGAGCAGGAAATCCAGGAGGCAAGCCTACTAATGTAAGAACTATAACAAAAAGGAAAAGACGTGCCACAAAGAAAAAGAAGTAAAAGTATTAGAAAAACTACTAAAGGTAAAGGAGCTAACTATAGGCCTACTAAATCTGGTGCTGGTATGACAGCTAAAGGGGTACGTGCTTATCGTAAAGCTAACCCTGGATCTAAACTAAAAACAGCAGTTACTGGTAAAGTTAAGAAAGGTAGCAAAGCAGCTAAAAGACGTAAGTCTTATTGTGCTAGATCATTGGGGCAATTGAAAAGAAGTTCAGCTAAAACTAGAAATGATCCTAATTCTAGAATAAGACAAGCACGTAGACGTTGGAAATGTTAATGTATTACAAACACATGGATCTAGATCGTGTGTTTGTGTAAAATAGAGATATGATAAATAAACCTTTAAATCATAAAGAACCACACACATACAAAGACTTGTGCACTAAGAAGTATTCTACAGTTCCGAATCACGACGGCTCTGTACCCGGTGAAAAACAATCTATATTTGTTGACACTAACTCACATCGTAAATTTAAAAACACTAAAACGGAGTATTAATATGGCTGGATATGGCGCATATAGTAAGAGAAAAAACGTTACTAAAGGTAAAAAGAAAAAGAAAATAAATAGTAAGCCTAAACGTATGAGAATGAAAGGCTATTAAGCTTTTCTTCCGTTTTTATCCCTAGCAAAAGACCTATTTTGACTTTTATGTTGAACTACTAAGTTTGACGGGTGGCTGTTTTTTGGATTGCCATCCTTGTGGTGTATATCAAAACCACTTCCTTTTGTAACTCTTCCTTCTTTTAAGGCTTTTCTACGTACGGTATTACGTGCAGCACGTCTTTCTTTTTGTTCTTTAGATTTATGGTATCTTTCGTATTCTTGTTTGTAGTTTCTTCCCATACTAATACTGTGTTGAAGGGTCTTCTTTTGTAGGTCTATTTGCAACAGCTTTAGGCACAGGACGGGCTTTACCGCGAAGTTGTTTTATTTGATAACCCGCAGCAGCATTACGTAAATTAATAAGTTTTCTTACTAATTCATCCGCATTAAACCAGAAGGTTGAATCGGCTTCAAAGTCATATCGTCCACAACCTTTACACCTCTTATCCCCAAACTGGCGCACTGTACACCACCCAATACAAGGTGAGTCAGCTAAGCTATTACACTCTCCTGTTAAACTAGAGAGGTTTTTACCACTCATGAGTGTTATTTTACACATAAATCCTCTAATTTGGCTACAAATTCTGAGATATTTATGGCTTTTTTTATGAACTGCGATTTAGTAATATTATTTACATTATCAAAATCTTGTGTGCAGACAAGTAAATTACTTACACCAAGAACTGCAAACGTTGGCACACCTTCGTTCTTACGATCTTTAAGCCATGCGCATTGTTGGGGTGTTAAATTAAAACCAATAGATGTTCCATCTCTTTTAGGTAATTCTTTTTTATATTTATACTCTACAAAACAGAGGCCGCTATTGCCTGAGTAGAAACAATCTGGCACACCGCCATGGTAGGCGTCATTGATTTTCCATTTGTAAATAGTGGAGGGAAGTTTTTTGTGTACTTTATTTATAAAGTGACGTTCTTGCATACATTACTCCGGATCTGAACCGGATGTAGTGTATTGTAGCACATACGACGACGCATCTTGTCGCCGTATGTACATCACTTTTAGGAGTTGGTTGGACCTAAGTTAAGTTTAGTGTATACCTCCTTGGCATACTCATAATCTTCTTCGGTTACCCAACCTTGGTTTTCTGCATTTAAGTTATAAAACTTTTGTGCAGCTCTATTTTGTGTTTGTAGAGAACTTAGTTTCCACAATGCACTGAACCTATCGCCTCCTAGCTGTCCAATCTGAGTGTTCCACTCTCGTGAAACTCTTAATTTAGACGAAGCAAAATCCATAAGAAACGGAGTTTTATCTAACTCACCTGTTTCTGGATCTTTACGAAGTAATAGATGTGATTGAGTCTGCATAATCTCATGATCTTCAGCTTTCAATCCTTCTTTTGCAAGGTGGTCAAGGGCTGCTTGTTGACTAGCATAAGTCCCAATTAACCCTCCTCCTGCGTCTCTTTTTTTCCAAAGTACAAAGTCTTCTTTAAAATGTACATTAATAACGTACAGCTCTGTGCCGTAGTTTGTGCTATCAATGCTATTTATAAAGTGACCCGGTTTAGCACCTTCAATGTACGCGTCGTGATTAGAATCCACTTCACTGTTCATTTGTTGGAGTAACTTTACTCTGGGGGTTTGTAAATGCTCAGCAGTGATATTCTCATTACCAAGCCCTGATGCTTCTTTAACATGCGCTGGCACGTTGTTAGAAACAAGTGATATAGCTGTTTCGCTCATTGTTCACCTTTCGTTTTTCTTGTTTAAATTACTTACTACGGAAATTAACCTTAGTAAGCTCCGTGGAACGTACGCCCGGAACCGAAGGTTCCATAGCGATAAGTTCCCTATAAGCTGTAGCTGACATACGTTTCTGCAACAACTCAAACCGACCTGTGTCAGTTATATGTTGATGTAGAGCGTCCCAGTCTTCTACAGTTGGTACTGTTTCCGTTTTAAGAGAAATAGTACACGCATCGTTACCGGTTTGAGTAAGTCCTTGACTTTCCATATCGGCAGCGATTTCTGCTTCCAAAGCATTCTGTACTTGCTTTAGTTCTTTCTCTTGTTCGAGAAGAACCTTAAGCTTTGTACGTGTGTTTGTAAGCATGTTCATTTTGTCATCGAGTGTGACTTTTGGTTGAGTTTCCATAACACCTCCTAGTGTATGATTTGATTTTCTGTTAGATCAATATGTAAATCATCATATACAATATTGACTCCTTTAGTAAGTTCAACAGCAAATTGTGCTGCTTCTTTTACAATTTCTTTAATATCTGGTTCTATATTTTCATCTAAATAACTAGACACAATAAGTTCAGATATTGAATATATTAAAGCTGTAGCTAATACAGTATTATCTGTATTAGTTAATTGTTTTAATTCTTTTTTAGGAAGTTGTCCTAATTGTAAAGTCTTTTTTGCATCCGACATTTTCATATTATACCTTATGTAATTCTGTAAGCACGTTAAGTAAACTTTCCATACGATTTAGTTTACCGTTTAGTTTTTTATACACCTCTGATTCCCATGTATTTCTGGCTGATATAAGTATAGTTTCAGTTTTTTGAGTTTGACCAGAACGATGTATACGTCTGTTGAACTGTTGAAAATGTTCAGCATTGTATGTAGGTGAGCACCAGATAATTGTATTAGCTTTGGTAAGTGTAAGACCATGACCTGCTGACTGGGGATGTGCAAACAATACTTGTATTTGTCCGGATTGAAAGCGTTGTACAATTTCAGGCCGTTTTTGTGCAGGTACAGAACCGTCGATCACTTCGTATGTATACCCGCGTTTTTCTGCGAGTTCTATAAGTGCATTACGTTCGTGTTTCCAATTGAATGCTACAAGGGAATGTTTACGTACATCTACTAGATCCATAACAAGTTCATACCTATCTTGGTGAAAATACTGAGTAAGACCATTTTCGTCATATACACCACCACTAACAAGTTGTAATAGTTTTTTGACTCGAGCACCTGCATTGACTGCATTGATAGTCCCTTGTTTTGTATACAATACTGACTCTTCAGCAAGTGTTTTGTACATTTTAGTTACCTGCGGGGAAAGTGTTGTATATACAGTTCGGACTATATTGTCAGGTAAATCAATACAATCTTCTAGCGCGTGTCGTATGGTAATGTCTTTTAATTGGTTAGCTATTACTTCTTCGATGCCGGGTTTGTCTGTCCACACGTTAGCAAAGCCATTAAACTGTGGCGTACAGACTTGATGACGATACGAATAAAATCGCGAACCTAAATGTTCTCCGTCATCTATTAGATTGACTGGATGCCAAAGATCAAGAATGCTATTAGTATTAGGAGTTCCAGACATACCGACCCTTCGCTCGAATACTTCTGATAACTTTTTAATGTTCTTGGAACGTTTAGCGTCTTTATTTTTGAAAGCAGTAAATTCATCAATTACTAAGTTTTTAAAGTTTGTTAATAACTGTTGATTTTTAACTAAGAAATTGACCGCTTCAAAGTTAGTGATAACCATATCAAGCGACGTATCTTCAAATACTTTTTGTCTATTCTTAGCGTAGGCAACACCGTATTTAATATCAGGTTGAAACTTTTTTATGTCGTCAACCCATGCTGCTTCCAGAATAGATAACGGTGCTAAAACAAGAGTTCGTCCGCCCCATTGTACATGTGCATCGAGTACTGACCTTGTTTTTCCTGTTCCGGGATCGGAAGTAATTAGACAACGTGAGTTGTTAGTTAGAAATTTTGTGGTTTCTTCCTGATGTGCATAAGCACTAATTGTTTTCTCCATCATAGCTGTATTTGTTATTTGTTATTTGTTATTTTGTACGAAAAGGATTATACCTACTTCATACCCCATTGACAAGCAGGGTCTTCACCATTTTTATAAGAACACCACTTACAACTGGATGTACTTGGATTAGGTGGAAATTTTTCTGCTGTTGTCATAACCAAAGCTCGCTCATGAAGTTTTGGTAAAAATAAAAGAGCTTGATCTCTAGTATAGGACTGTTCAGTTACAGTACCATGGTCTAGATACCAGAGCTCAGTTTGTACATGTTGCAGATCTGGATAACGTAAAAACGAACCAATTGCATATGTTAAAGCTTGTTGCCCATGTGCAATTTCATTACCAAACTGTCTACCAGTTTTGTAATCTATTACACGTGCGCTGGTCTTATCTTCATGTACGATTGCATCTAATTTGATACGAGCCCATACATCTTTTGCCATCCAATGACAGGCTTCCCATTCTATAGTAAAACCCCATTCGCCTTCGAGTTCTGCTTTACCTTCGTCATACAGATTTTTCAAACGTTCAAATTGTGATGTAAATTTACTTAAAGTATCTGGAAACTCTGGTAAACGTCCATCTACATATTTTTCAGCTTGATCGTGTATTTCGCTACCACGTTTTGCAGCAGGACCGTAGTCTTCACTAATTCTTTTTACTTTAGCTATGTAACTTCGATAAGCACAAGCCTCAAAAGTTTTAAGGGTTGAATGGGACCAAGCTGGTATAAGACCTAATTCCTTAGGTTTTGACATCTCTACGACATTATCAATATCGGGACGCCTGTCAGACGTAAGTTGGGGCATACATTTTAGGGGTTATTAGTTAATCATAGATTTGTCTCCTAATAATGTAGTATCTTTATCGTCAAAGTGTTCTTGTATTAAATTTTCTTTTACTTGGTTATCAATTACCCAAGTTACTAATACCCCTCGAGGAGCTGAACTGGATTTACCAGTGCCGACACGTTTACGTGTGGTAGTGACATTTAGTCGACTCATTGCTTTTGTAAAATCTCGTATAGCTAGTGCTTTTCTATTATCTGTAAGAACATCATACACTAGTTTAAAATGCTGCATAGGTATAACAAGCTCAGTGCCTGCTTTACTAACCCAGTCTTTAATATACCTTTGAGCTGTACTTATTCCACCGGCGTCAAAAGTATTTGTAAGTGGTATATCTAGTATTTCTACAAAGTATTCTAAATTGTTTTGTTTAATTGCAGTTGCAAATTCTTCTAGTACAGACATAGATACTTGTTTCATTTCTTTCTTAGCATCATTTTCTAATGCTGTATGAGCCATACGCTCATCTACTTGAAACTTTTGTAGAAGTCCTGCAAAAGCGAATAGTTCTGCTTGTACATCTGCTAGCATACCAATGAAGTTAGGATAAGCATCTTCTAACTTACTTTCTTGCCTGGGGGCTACATTGTAACGCCTGTCGCCTTCTTCTATTTTAACTGCATCAGCTCGGTTAGTAAGAAAGATAAAGTTACAAAAGCTAGGTAATTCTATTTGGTTAGTACGCATCGCACGTATAGTAAGAGTTGGTTCTGTAACTTGGTGTTTAAGTTTGTCAGCCATCCTGCCTGTGTTACCTGAATCACCCATACGAAACTCATCTACTACAAGAAACAGGGCTGTACGCATGTATAAGTTAAATTGTTCTTCTATGTTTTCTAAAGAACGCATTGGCACTTGTTGCTCACCAAACAAAGGTTTAAGTACTTTGTGTATAAACAAACCTTTACCAGTACCGGGAACGCCTGTAAATATCCATGCAGTCATTGTTTTACGTTTGTTTTGATAAATATAAGCAAGCCAATTAACAAAATGTTCAAGTTCAGTTTTACCTCCTCCAAGTATGTGTTGCATTAAGGTTAATGTATTAGGTATGTATTTGTACATCGATGCTGCAGTGCCATAAGTAAGCTCAGGTACTTCAGTAGATGCACCTAACATGTAGCCGGATCTTCTGTATAGGTTGACATGGTAGGGGGCCGTTTCCATTTGTATACCTTTTTCTGATGCTGGATCAAACACAACTTGTGCATCTGGTATATAGTCAGGCATTGGTCGGTTGTGGGTACGCATAAAACCTTCTAGAGACGTTTTTTGTGTAGGTGTTAATGGGTAATCATCAGTAAACTGAGATTTAGTATTATCAAATACTCCGTTAAAGTAAGTATCAGTATAAAAATCACGAAGAACAATAGGTTTGACGTTTTTAGTTCCATCAATTTTATCAGCGTATTTATCGAAAATAGTTTGATAAAACTCTGGGTCAGCTTTTTCAATTTCAAATATAGGTTCACCTTTGAAATTATACATATAGTGAGGGTTAGTGAGAATAAAGTAATACGCTCCGCTGTCGCCTCCGTTGATGTTACAGTTAACGTAAGGTTCTGATATACGACATATTTCTATACTCATACGATCAGGATTTTGAAGTACTTGTTCAGATACTCCGTTTACATTTACTGTAGATATCTTTTCGTTTTTCTTAACAAGCCCTGCTTTCTTACGTAAGCCATCTTTTATTTGTGTAGATAAACTATGTACTTTTTCAGGATTTACATCTCGTATTAAATTACTTATGTCTAAGGTTGGTGAACCACGGTCTATTTTTACAAACCTATCTCCAGTAACTGGGTCTTGTACACCTGTAAATTTAGGAGTACCTATATAAATAAGTTTAGAGTTATCAGCTAAGCTTACATCTAGTGGATAAGAAATACTTTGTCCATTAGCAGACAATACAAGTTGGTCAGCAAGTATATCTATTTCATAATTAAGTGTACGAAACCATTCTTTTAGGGCCCGAGGTTGTACAGTATGGTTAAGTAAAAAGAACAAATGCATTGAGATTTTGTTACTTTTTATTCCTAGGGACGCGGATGCTTGTGCAATATAACTTACGTTACTAAACTCTGATGGTAAATATTGCACAAAAGCTTCAGCAAGATTCTGTATATCATAAGTATTGTACTTACTTTTAGCACCAGGGAATGTAATGCCGTCTAAATCTAATACTAATAACTGTGTACTTGCAGCACGATCAGTCATTAGTGCACGTGATTCATTCTTTAGTTTTTTCTTTAAATCACCTTTGTGCAGTGCATGACCTGCAGCTGCGTGGGTTTGTAATAACTCATAGAACTTATCAAAGCCTTCTTGATTAGGTTCTATATTGTAATGCTCAGAGGTAAAGTTTTTTACCAGTGGGTAGGGTTTTGTTTCGTCAGTTGTTATTTCTTTGACAAGCTTGTGTTTAGCTTTGAGAAAGATTATCTCCATGATTTTTACTCCTGTGTATCAAAAATTTCTTTTCTATCTATCTTAACATATGGTTCTGCATCGAATGCAAGCTTTACTTGTTTAGGTCCTAAGTTTGTAATTGTAAACGTACAGATAACTTCTCCCAGCTCCGGGATATGTATAACAATACTTTCTTTTTTACGGCGACTAAGTACTAGATTGCTCACTTTTCAAAGTAGTTTTTAAGGTCTTTCCAATATTGTTTTAATTTATCGTCTAACGCTTTGTTCTGATAAGGACATAAAGCTTTGAGTAATACTTTACTAAGAACTACTACTAATATTATTACTAATAATGTTTCCATAATGACCTCACTTATTATATATTTTGCTGTACGCTCCTTCTGCATCTAGAGGGAGTTCTGTACACCAATCTGGTGGTTGCTTCATTATAGCCATTATTGTTGCTAATGTCTCATTAGCATGTTTATCTGAGCCAAGAGCAATGATTTCATCATGTACGGTTAATACAACTGAGATCCCAGGAAGGTTTTGTATAGCAAGCATTTGGTCAGTAATAACTATACGAGCTAGGGCTTGTACGATATTCTCTACAAGTCGCGGGCCGTGCGTGCGTGTAATACCATTGCGTCCTGAATCATAAACAAATTCGCCATTGTTATATCGCAGGTGTGGATATTGTAGGTACATACCATTGGGTAATTTTAATGCGTTACTAGCTACGGACAACGGTCCATAGGAGTAATTTGAGTCTGTCCTATCTAACATGTAGAACATTAATTGTTTACCTATACTCCATAGCTGGGGAATGTTTGGATACATTGCTCGGTACTGCGATACAATTCCTAAGGCCGTTTGTTGTGTAACATCAACAGCTGGTGAACCTTGTGCAAGTATTGCTTGATATTTGTTAGCTCCCATACCATAACCAAGACCAAGTATTGCTGTTTTACCAACATATCTTTCGAGTTTGTTTTCTTTTGTAATGGGTCGGTTATAAATCTGTGACGCAAAGTTGCTATACACATCTTCTCCTGCTGCAAATGAATTAAGTAAATCTTCTTCTTTTGCAAGCCAAGCAAGCATACGAGCTTCTATGTTAGATAAATCTGCAATGTACAACATCTGATCCGGCCCAGCTTGTAATGCATTACGAAGTTTAGAACCGCGAGGTAAGTTTTGTAGGTTTATCTTTTCTGTACCACCGAACCTGCCAGTATGTGCTGCATAATATCGTAATGGCACGGAAAGAGTTCCGTCGGGATTACATCCGTCTAGCAGCCTTTGTGCACGTGTTTCTTCAATACGTGACTTTACAGCTTCTCTTGCATCCCAGATGTGTTTGTACTGTGGATACATAATACACATTTGAGTATAAGCTTTATCTGTCTTACTAAACGCAGGAATCATTTTTCCAGTTCGCTGGGATTTTTTGGTTGGCACGGTGATATTGATTGACTCGAGATATTCTGCAAATTGTTTTTGAGACGCTAGTTGTGCACGTGTAAGCCCGGAGTCCTGTATGAGTTGTGCAGTATTTGCGACAATGTCATCTTTATGGGCCTGAAGTAATGTACGATTAAGAAATATTTTTGGTTCTACATACATACGACAAGTTAGATTTATAAGGTCAAGTTCTGATTGTGGGTAATTAGGCTGCATAACGTTGTACAATGCATAAGTTAGATCAACATCTTGTATACAATAACCAGCTATTTGGTCTTCCACATCTGGTGGTAAGTCAAAGATACCTTTTGCATTTACAAGTTCGTCGCCTTTACGCATTGTTTTGTCGTTAGGGAATATACGTTCGCAAGTATTTTTTAACGAAGCGCTTTCATTGGGTGCAAGTCCACGGGCCATGGCTGCTGTGTCGTAGTAGTATTTAGGATACACTTTGTAATACTGGGTAAGTATGTATGCGTCAAACAGAGTGTTGTGACACACGACTGCAGCGCCATCCCATTGTATAGCTTTGATTGCGTCTGCACATTCCTCAGCTCCAAACCATTCGGTAGGCTCATCATTCATTTTTATACCAACTCCCCACACTTTAAACAGGGGTGAGTGTACGTACTGCACAGCACTGAGATGTGCCAGGCTGTGTTCTGTATCGTAATAAGTTTCGAAGTCGAGTGTAATTACATTCATGTAGATCTCCTTTGTTGTATCATTAATTTTTGCCAATACTCATAATCTCCTTTTTTGGCACGTTCCCAACCTATGCGGGAATTGACCATGTTAAAAGCGACTGACAATCTTACTTTTTTATACTGTGTAAACGGGGCGTGTTCATCGGGGTAGGTATACGGACTTTTAGTATTCCGTTTTACCATTACATATGTTGACATATTAGTCCTCCTAGACTGTTGACATTTATCCTAAATGCTTTATGTTTGAAAATTAAGGGTATCACACTTGCAAGTGATACGTAAATATAACTTTAATATTAAAGGTGATTATATGGCTACTATAGCTACTTTAAGAAAGAGTGGTAACGTTGAAAGCAATTCAGCTTTTAAAGGTTTCCCTGAAGGACAAATGTTCACAAGGAAAGCTACTATTACTACTCCTGTCTTAGCATTAAACGATGTAATACAAACTTTAAACGTATACGCAGGGGAAACTTTGCACGCGTTAAGAGTAGTATCTACTGATATTGACACAAACGGTTCGCCGGCTGTTGTACTAGATATTGGTTACGGTAACAGCACGTCTGCTACTGGTGCCAACTCTGCTGCAATTAAAGACGGTTCAACTATTGGTCAAGCTGGTGGTATCGAGCTTTACAGTGCACTAAGTGCAGATGATGACGCAAGTGAACCAGTTGAGTTTACTGCAGACGATACTATTGATATTCATGTACAAGTCGCTCCTGCTACAGGTGCTGCTGGTACAATTACAGTTATAGGTTATTTTAGCTAGACAATAGCATAAACATAACTTAGACTATTAGGAGTTGATTTTCTCCTAGTATCAATGAAAGTGTAAAAAGGGCTTACTTTGGTAGGCCCTTTTTCTTTTTGTACAATTGATCGCCCAGGGTGTATATGTGTATACACTCACTGTCCTGCACAATAAGTTCAAAACCATTGAACTCTAATATTTCTACTTGACCTTCTTTTTCCAAGTAGTTTTTTAATTGGGTTAGACTAGACCAATCTTTGCTAAGCAAAGGGTCTTCATTAACCTGTTTGGGGGTGGGGGGTGTGGCTTCGATAACATCACCTATAAATTTCTTAACTATAGAGTTAAGGTCGGCACGAGTTATCATTTGTTTTTTGTTATAGAACTTTTGTCCAAGGTTCATTCGTTCGTCGTTCGTTAGTTCAATTGATATATTGGTTTTCATATTCGGTTTTTAATAATTTCTAAAGCTGCTTTATACCTTTGTATTTTTTTATTAGCTTCTAAAAGTTTTTGGTCGTCTCCAGTATCAGTCCAATCATCTTCAAGTTCGTCTACAAGACGTTCAAGAATTCTGTAGGCTTCTGAAATAGTTGTTATCATATTTTACCTTTACGTTTTAACGCAATGCGAATGCGTTGTAAGTGTTCAGGTGTAAGTTTTCCATTTGGTTTACTTATTGTCATATTAACTCCACTTCAAAAGTGTACTGTATGCCAGACATGTAACATGCTGTACACATAGATACAATAATAAAAAGTTGTATATAAAATAAATTTCTTAGGTTCATATTGTAGTCTCCGGATTCATTAGTTTGTGTAAATCAATATGTTTTCTTTGTTCAGGTGTAGCATTTTTAGTTACCCATTGTGGTGGATAATTTATTCCAGACGAATTACCGTGGTGATCTTTGTAGTGTTCTTTCTTTTGTATTGCACGAGTATAAGCTTTGAACACATCCTCCATGTAAGGTTTGTCTTGAGTAACAAATTGTTGATAAGATTCCATAATATATATCTTATGACCACTACCTTGTTTGTGTTTGTATTGATCAGGCATACATAAAGGTAAATCTTGCAATACTTCCCAATTAGTTTCTTTCTCAGCTGGAATGTTGAGTGGCAACTCTTGTAAAGCATGTATTACAGTTTCTGTTTTATGAGCAGCAATACCAGTTTCATCTGTAAATCGCCATTTGTATTCTTCACAAAGTGTTAGTGCATGCATCCACAACCACCAATAGTTCATTGCATCTTTTCGTACCCATATAGTTGAAGGGTGATTCTCGTATGCTTTTTTGTATAAAAGTTTAGCATCTGCTCCTGCATCGCCATCAAGCACGCGATGTGCAGTCGATAGCATTTGTGCAGATTCCACAATCATTTTTGGTACAAGTTTATCTGGCAGTTCTAATGCCGCTAGTCTTGGATCGTCATTTACAGCAAATATATTCATATTTTTACTCCTAATAAGTTAAGTTTAAACATAGATTCTTTTGGTATGGCAAACCAGGCCCATGATTTTACAGTGTGTCCTGAATGTTGGGCATCAACTACCGGTTTTGTAGAAGCACTAAGCCAACGTCCTGTACCGTAGCCCCAAGGGTTACCGCTTTTTCGTACATTTTGAATGTTATATATAAAACCCGAACGAGGTATGTCAGGTATTACTTGCCTCCATGCATCGTTGTAAAAACGATCAACAATAAGATTACCAGCACGCGGTGAAAAGCCAGTAACTTTACAACGAATGTACCCTTGTTGGTATTCAGCTACTAACCAGTCACCTTCGTTAAATATTTGTTCTGGTTTTACACCTTCAGGTAATTCCATAACACCTTCTAAGGTGTGAAAAGTATTACCTGTTACTTGATCTTCAACAGTAGTAGGGCCAAACAAAAAACCGTTTCTTTGATACGGTACGCTGTTTGCATCACACCATCTTGAAGTTGCATTGTTATATCGGTGATGATTTTTGCTCATGATTTTCTCCTTCATGGTTATAAGTTTCAAGTAGTCTTGCTAAATACCATTGGGCTTTTTGCAAGTCTTCTTGTTGGTTCTTGTATTCATAACGCCATATGTATTTTATGATGTTACCTTTCAAGTAGCCTTGGAATTGTCGGGTGGTCATAGAGGCTTGAATAGCTTGTATGCACTCGATATCTCCAGTGTTGTAGTGTGGGGGTTGGTTTACATTGTCCATAATTACTCCTTAATTTGATCGTAACAGTTAGCTTGGTATCTGACCCGGTTAGAATCATAAGTATAAACTTAAAGTTTTGTCGGATGTATATTAACTACTTATAGCAGTTACATCAATCTAACGACTTATCTTGCATTGATTGTTAGGAGAACGTATACGCTGTCGGACCTCTAGCCGCACTTGGCTCCACAGGTGGTTGTATCAACTAACTGTTACGATATTTCTTTTTCAAGAAATTACGGTTGGACTCTTCGTACGCTTGAAAAGTAGGATGAACTTCCATGCCATAGGCACGTCGTTCAGAGCAATTCTTCTTGTACATACGAAGAGCAAATTCTTTATATTCCGTAATGTTCGCAAAATGTTTCATACATTTCCTCAACTATTGGTATGTCCAATTCGAACATTGTATCAATAACTGCGGGTGTAGGTACAGTATTAGAACTGTTATACATATTCTGTTTATCTGTAATAGCCCTACTTTTTAAATAATCTTTAAACTGTTCATGAAACAAAAGAGAAACAACTTCGTCTTTATCTGCATCGTCTTCAAGAATACAAGAAAGTATTTGTGATTTAATAGAAGCTACACTGATGTAATCAAAATAGTTGTTCATAGCTGATTCAAGCCATGTACCATGCCATTCTTTCCACTCTAATGCTTTCTCTTTTAACCTCATTTTTTTCCTCGTTTTTACTTTTACTCGATGGCTATTATTATTGCTCAACATTACAAACCTTGATCGTCTGAGTATTGATTGTGCTTACGCCAGTCTGGTTGTTGTGTTTCCCATTTTAACTTTGGCACAGCAAAGTTAAAACCAAGAGCTTTTTTGTTTACAGACTCAAGCTTTAGTTTCTCATGTACCATAGTCTTACGCATAAGAAATAATACAAGAGAAGCAGTAAGACCGCCAACCATAGCAGCAGTCATACCACTGTAAGTACCATAGAATGCAATCATAAGAGTTGCAGTAATTAGTACATCAGCAAAGATGTCATGTCCAATAGTCTTACGACCACCAGCTTTAAGCGCTAGCAAAAGCAGACCGAGCGCGCTGAATATTCCTATAGTTAGCATTGTTGCGTTGCCTCCACATAATATAAGCCATATAGCCGAATTGAATTAGTTCGATAAGTATCCACAAAGCTGTGGTAATACTTGATAATATACTAGGCATAGTTAAACCTCATTGATAAATACATCATGCTAGCTAGTAGTAAAGCTAGTAGCATGAAAGTTAAAATATGTTGTAATACGATAGCAACTGCAAGTGTGCCAAGAAGTATTAGAACTCCGTTTTTTACATACTTTTGTATGTGTTTAATTGACTTCGATAATTTCGCCATAGGGCGCCTCCGTAGCTGAATTAGTTATCCAAACAACTGGAAAGTGTGGTTTAGTTCCAAAGTCATTTGACTCTAAATCTGTAAGATAAATAAGACAAGAGACACTTGGATATTTCTCTGCCATTTCTGCAACAGCTGGTCCAAACCTTGTACCACCCCGACCTTGCATTGTGACTTTCAAAGGCATTGATTCACGAGTGAATGTCTGCTCGTCAGTCACATCCGTATCTGCTTGCATGAAATGTATATTTTCTACATTAGCATCAACCAACATAGAAGATATCTCGCCTAGATCTTGATTGAGCTCTTCATCAGTACGAGAACCAGAAGTGTCAACGATGACACCAATCTCTTCGATACATGGTGAATACAAACTAGGCAGATACAAGCCATTAGCAACGAACCTACGATTAGGTTTTTGCCAACTGTAATCTGATTTGTTGTTACTTCTCAAGAATCTTGCAAGCTTTTGTTTCCAATTAACTTGTGGTGACACAATCTCATCAACTAGCTTAGACAAGCTACCGGGTAGTTTACCTTGTGCTTTAGCAGACTCAGCGGCTTGTTGTACTGCAACTCGCATATCTGCTTCGTGTTTACTTTGTGCACCGCTGTCTGTCAAAGATGGATTAGGTTGAACACAAGTACCGTCAAAGTCAGACAATCCAGACAATGCTTCTGCACCACCATTTTGTTGCAGAGTGATGTAAATCTCATCGGCAGTCATATCACGATACTTTTCATCAAGCAGTCCACCTTCGGGCAATATCATGCCAGAGTCAGTGACGACTAAATTAATTACATAATCGCCAGCGACGTTCCAAAGAAACGGGTCACGCTCGCCAAGACGCAGTACATGCATGTAAACACAATGCATAACTTCGTGGGCAAGCAAACCAACTCTTTGTTCAGCTGTACACTTGAGAAAGAATGTGGGATTGATTAGTAGCTTTTCGCCGTTCGTTCCCGCTGTTGGAATGTCTTCGGTAAACTCTGCCCCCAATCGAAGGCAGAGAGTACCGAAGAACGGTTGCATTATCAACAACGTAGAACGAGCTCGAGTAAAAGCTGTTTTAATATCTTCCATTAGTCATTATCTCCTAGTAATGTTGAACCAAGAATCACAGCGTTGAAATCGCCAGCATGTTGCTCGACAAAACCTTTGTCTTGCTGTGCTTTTGCTTTACGCTCTGTTTTCTTGTGAATAGTTACCATTTTATCTGGGTCAACTTTTTGCACCATGGCTGCCAAAGCACCGCCAGGCCATGCTTTCAATGCTTGATTAAGCGTTTGAAAACGAAGCAACATCTTAGCAAACTTAGCAACTTCATTTGATTTGTTGATGTCGTACATGTGTCGCTCTTTAGATATTTCAAGAGCTTTAATAACCGCTTCGTCTTGAGGTGCTTTGTAAAGATTAAACGCCAATTGACTTCGATAAGAACTACCTTTTATCAATGGTTGCTCTACCGAAAGAGGCATGTTTGCATTGTGCAATTCTGGTGTATCAATTACACACTCATACTCTTTAACCAAGTTTTGCAATTCCCAAGGCAAATCTTCATAACCAGATGGTCTTTCTCTTTGATCATAGCACTTTGTTTCAAACTGTACGGTCAATTCATTATCGTTAATAAAGAATGAATCGTCACTGTTTTGACTAAGGTCAAAGAACTCTACATTATCAAGCTTTGAAGCTTCTTTGATTCTGTCAATAATAGGTTTGACATGAGTGTCATAGATAGCATCGCCTAGAGACGCAGGGTACTCTGGTTTTGGTTTAGTGTTTTGGTAGCTCTTTTCATACTCTTTGCAGAGATCTACTGTGAGCTTGTTTGACATACGAACTGTAGCCATAATTTTCTCCGTTGTTACAGTACAACATCTGAATTATCTGAAATCCAGCTTTGTATTGTAGGTTGATTAAATAATGCTTTGTCAATTGCAAGAATGCTTTTGACCAAAACAACCTGAAACTCAGTAGGTATCTTCTTACCAAGTTTCATAATGTTTTCTAGTTTGGATTGTTCCGCTCTAGAAGCCACTGCACCTGTAAGTGCATACAATACTGCCGGATCCTCCGATGGCATGTATGAACTAGGATTAGCAATCAAGTTATCAATATCTGGTAACTTGTCTGCAATTTTTGCAAACGCAAGAAACTCTCCAGCAGGACCAGTGCCTACAGCACCAGCAATACCAAAGAATAATCTTGAATCATCCATGTTTTTTGTTAGTCGCAAACGCTTGTCGACGAATGACCAGCTTCGAGGAGTAGGGAAAGCATACTCATCAGCTTTGAAACTGTACAAAAGGTTAGGACGATAACGCATAAAAGAAACTAAAGTAGTATTTACTTCATTCTTTATTGCCCACTCGCACCAAGCATCCAAGCTAGGTTCGAGTTCGTAATGCATCAGTCTGTTTCTTACAGGTGAGGGCATTTGGTAAACCGAGGCACCGTCAGTTAGACGATTACCAGCGGCAAGACATGACCAACCGTCAGGCATTTTGTAGTTACCAACCTGACGAGTTAGTAGAAGTTGTAGAAACGCATTCTGTGTAGCAGGTGGTGCTGTTGGTAGTTCGTCAATCATAAACAAACCACGGGGGCCGTGCGTTTCTTCGGTAGGAAAGATATCTGGTGGAGCCCATGATGTCATTGCACCATAGGTTTCATTATCAACCACTCGTGGTATACCACGAACATCGACAGGGTCGAATAGATTGGCACGAAAATCTAGTAATGGTATCTCGAGTTCATTAGCCACTTGCTGTGGTATCTCGGATTTACCAATACCAGGTCCGCCCCAGATCATAGTGTTAAGTCCGATACGCATGTTATCGCGTATCTCCTGTTTGAGATCTGTTGCTGTAACAGTCTGCATAGTTGTTGTATCTGACATAGTACTCCTCTTATCAAATAGTTATATTTCAATGGGCTCAATATCACGAATCTTGACTAAGTCTTTTCGTATCATTTCGCCCAACCTTTGGGTCGCAAGTTTCTTATAATCAACTTGCTCATCTACTGGAAATGGAGCTTCAAACTCCACCACAATAGTATTATGTGAAAAAGAATCTACAAAAGTAGCTCTAAACATTCTTGTAGCCATAATAGCTCCTAATTTATTAAATATACCCAACTTACTAGGTAATAATTTTTGTAAAAATGACATGATTTTACTCCTACATATACATACTCTCCGCGAACGTGCGAGGTAAAAGCTCGCACGAGCGAATAGATTTTATTTAATTTGATTTACTAACTTGTCGCACAAGTCCAGCAAAAAGATACGCCGGTTGCTTCGGCGTATTTTTTGCAGGGCCCACGGTCCACGAGCGAGCGAAGGTACAAATCGCCGTAGGCGGGCCGACGGCACGCACGAAGTGCGGTGCCTAAAGGCGGCCGGAGGCGTGTTTGTACGAGCACGCACACACAAAAAAACTATTTCTTTTCGTGTCGGGTAATTGACTGGCCGTTAGCACAGTAAACAACTTGTTGTTGCACAGTCTTACCATTGACTATAGTTGATGAAACAACCTTGCGGTCGCCAGTTCTTGCGCCTTTAGAAAAAGGTCTTGGTAGATTACTACGATGCATATCTTCTCCTGTATTAATGCGAAGTCTAAGTAGTTATGAAAAGGTTTATTTTGAACCTACTCGGCCCGCTACTTAAACTTCGACTTGATTGGGAAAATTGGGCCGAATTCTGTGCCTACCAAGTAATCGAAACATTAACTCGGTAGGACTTTGTACGCTTACGCGTTATCAAACATAGTTTGCATATGCTCTTTGGTTGCACCATTAAGTTTTAGTGCTGTTTTACCAGAAGTATCTGCATACTGTTTGAAGTTCCATTCAGCAAGTCTTTGCAATCTTTGCTCAACTGCTGATTGAACTCTGTTTCTTTGAATTGAAACTTCTTTCAAGCCAAAGGAATGGTCAAGGTCTGAAAGAGCCATAGACATCATTCTTGCCTTACGACCAAGGTCAAACATCTTTTGTTCACGCTCGAGCAACCAGTCAGGGATTTCATCGCCTGCTTTAGCCATAGCTGTTTGATAATCGTAAGAGATGCTTGCAAATTCTGCCCATGTTCTGGTGCATAGTTGCAAGAAAGACAAGCCAGTTGACTGTGGGTCAACAATAGTCAGTTCTTGAAAGCCAACAACAATGTTGTTAACTGATTCTTCAAACTTGACTATCTGCTCATCTACTGGTGCATGACCTTCTTTTTCTTCAAAAGTTGGTTGAGTACCAACCTTTTGGTCAAAAATAGCCATGATTTTAGCAACCACATCATCTTTGAATGTTGGGTTACCAGTGTCATCTAGCCTGTAGTTGACATGGAAAAAATCAGGTAGACTGATTGATGCTTTCACAGAACGTTGTTCTGCACCTTCAGAATCTGCAATGGTGTCTTCTGTGTAGTCACTCATTTTAGATTTAACTTCAGGAACAAGTTCTTTCGATTCTTGTTCGCTTGGGTCAAAATATTCACTCATAATAACTCCTATATATAGTAAAGTGATTTATAAAACGCATTTACCTTCATAAATGCAACCTGTAAATAGATACCGTAATTGACTACCTATTTGTATTTGAGCTAGCTTTCATACGAGCTAACTCTTCATTAATTTTGCATTGGATTTCCAAATCAGACTCTGTAAATTTACTTATAGTCTTCATTTCATCCAAATGTTTCATTAATTCATTCATAATATTTCTCCATTAATTACACTTAATTGAACTAGATTGATAAAACGCGGCTGGTAAGACGCGTTTGTGGTACACCGTGGTACACCCTAAGTTATTGATTTGTTTACAGATCCACGTTTGGGTGTACCACGAAGAAAAAGCAGGTGGTACACCTGTAAGCCCCGCGTTAGCAGGGTTTCGTGGAAGGTGTACCATTTGTACCGGTTAATTGTTAGTTTAAACTAAGATTCTATAACCACGATCCACGGTCGATTACTAAAGCTAACGCAAATCCTGTGGTAC
>Ga0181397_1000159_pt1 | contig 24898 bp, 24 predicted proteins | sample 20SPOviralmetaG_FD_130126 | JGI IMG/M metagenome (GOLD analysis project Ga0181397, IMG submission 130126) | Marine viral communities from the oligotrophic San Pedro Time Series (SPOT) site, San Pedro Channel, CA, USA - 20 SPOT_SRF_2011-02-23 | ecosystem: Environmental > Aquatic > Marine > Strait...
GAGTTAGTGGAAATGCTTCAGTTGTAGGTACTTTATCTGTAGGAGGAGAATTTACTTTTGCTACAGCAAATGTTTCTGGAACATTAGGAGTTGTAGGAGCAGCTTCCGTGGGTGGTACATTTAATGCAATTGGTAATACTTCTGTAGGTGGCACATTTACAGTAACTAATGATATGCATGGTTCAGCAGATTTAGATATTAAAGGTGCAGTTTCTGTTGGAGGTGTGACTACATTTACTAATGAAATAAATGTTGCAGGTGGTATTTCAGGAGCATCAACTTTAGATATTAAAGGTGATGCATCTGTAAATGGAACATTTAGAGTAATTGGTGAAACTAATTTAATGGATGCTGTTTCTGTACAAGGTATTTTAACTACTAACAATAAAATAGTAGGTAAAGAAGATATACATACAACTGAAACAATGTCTGCTGGAAGTACTTTATTTGTTCATGCAGCTACAACATTAAATAATAATTTAACTGTAGCTGGAAAAATATCAGGATCAGGTACATTACATGTACAAGAAGCAGCATCTGTAGGCACTACATTAGGTGTAGGAGGCAATGCTTCAGTATTAGGAACATTAGCAGTATCTGCTATAGATGTTACTTCTACGTTAGAAGTAGGAGGCAATGCTTCAGTAGGTGGCACATTAGTAGTTACTAATAATCAAGCTAATGCAGGTACTTTAAGTATTATTGGTGCAGCATCAGTTGGAGGAACATTAGGTATAACTAGTAATGCTTCAGTATTAGGAACACTAGCAGCTTCTGCTGTAGATATAACATCTACTTTAGAAGTAGTTGGTGCAGCTTCGGTAGGAGGAACTTTTGGTGTAACAAATAATGTTTCTGTGTTAGGTACATTAATAGCTTCTGCTATAGATGTTACATCAACTTTAGAAGTTGTAGGAGCAGCATCTGTAGGAGCTACACTAGGTGTAACAGGTAATGCTTCTGTAACAGGTACATTAGCTATAGGTGAAGATTTATCTGTAGTTAGAGGATTTACATTTGCATCTGCTGCTGGAACAGGTAGATTAGATGTAGTAGGACTTGCTTCAGTTGGTGGTACACTATTAAGTACAGGTGGAGTATCTGATGCTGATGGTAAACTAAGGGCAATTCCTGAATCTAGATCAATTGCTACACAAATTGGATCTGCTGCTGCTACTGATGTAGGTAATTATATTTTACTTAAAGGAACAGCTTCTTCAACACAAGTTTTAGTTTTACCTGTAGACACTTTTGCTCAAGGAGATATAGTTTCTATATTTAATTCTCCTTATGGAGGTAAAACTGCTGCTGCTGTTACAACATTTTCAGCAGCACAAATGAACTCTTGTTTTGTAGCTGGAGCAGAAACGTCAACTGCTCTAGTAACACTAGCTTACAATGGAGTTGCTAGTATATTATTTGCATCAGCTAATGGTTGTATAATTACAGGAAATGTGAGTTAAATTATGACAGGTATACATCAATTATTTGCAACTAACTTTGCAGCTGGTGGTGGTGTTGCTAAAGAAGTAGAGTATCTTTGTATTGCTGGAGGTGCTTCGGCAGGTTCTCATGGTGGAGCTGGTGGTGGTGCTGGGGGCTATAGAAATTCTGTTTCTGGAGAATCTACAGGTGGTGGAGGTACTAATGAAACTGCTTTAACTGTAGGGACAGGTATAACTTATACCATAACTGTAGGTGCTGGTGGTACAGGAGTATCTAATCAAGATGGAAGTTCTGGAAATAACTCTTCAATTGCAGGTTCTGATATAACTACAATTACTTCTACTGGAGGTGGTGGAGGTGGTGGTGGAGGTGGAGGAACATTTCCAGGTAACTCAGGTGGTTCTGGAGGTGGGTCATCCACATCTGAAGCTTTCACATTAGCAGGTGCTTCACGAACAGCCAGCCCTGTTCAAGGAAATAATGGAGGTGCTGGATCATCTGGTGAACACGATGCAAGTTCTGGCATATTACAAAACGTAGTACCTCGTGGTGGTAATGCTGGTAAATTTAGACAAGGTGGTGGAGGTGGTGCAGGTCAAGCAGGATTTTTTGGGGGATTAACAGATACAAATAGTGGTATGAAGGGAGGAGATGGTTTAGCTTCTTCTATTACTGGTTCTTCAGTAACAAGGGCTGGTGGTGGTGCAGGGCAATCACAAGATGCAGCTGTAGGGATTCCTGGTTCAGGTGGAGGAGGTAATGGTGCTGGTGGAGCTGCCCCAGCTCGTATGACAAATGGAACTCTAGTGGGTGATGGTTCAATTAATGCAACAGCTAATACAGGTAGTGGAGGTGGTGGAGTTCATGCAACAGGTACTTCTGGGGCAGGTGGGTCAGGTGTAGTTATACTAAGCTCAACAGTGGAGGCTAGTGCCACTACAGGTTCTCCTACAGCTAGTACCTCTGGAGGTAAATTTATTTATGTATTTAATGGAGATGGAACTATAACTTTTTAATATGAGAGTTCATAATCTATTCCCTACACCTGTTGTTATTTTTAAATTAGATAAGGGGTTGTCAAAAGAAGAATTAAATTTTTTGTTAAATTTAAAAACTAAAAAAAATACAGGTAATACAATAAGTGTTAATGATAAAGTTTTAAAAAGACGAGAAATGTTTAAATTAAAATGCTTTATAGAAAAATGTTTACATGAATACTTTGTTTTTGTTCATGCACCGAATAAAACTATAAAACCTTATATTACTCAAAGTTGGGTTAATTACACTACTAAAGATCAGTTTCATCATAAACATACCCACCCCAACTCTTTTATATCTGGTGTTTTTTATGTAAAGACTGATGTAAAAAAGGATAAAATTTATTTTTTTAAAGATGGTTATGCTCAAATAAAACTTACAACAGATAATTATAATTTGTATAATTCGGATAGTTGGTGGTTAGAGGTTGAAGAAAACAGTTTAATTTTATTTCCATCTTCTTTAACTCATGCAGTTGAAAAAATTAAAACTGATCTTAGAGTTAGTTTAAGTTTTAATACTTTTTTAAAAGGTAATTTTGGAGATAGTGAAGATATGACTGATTTGAGATTGGAGAATTAAAGTGGCACATTTTGCTAAATTAGATGAGAACAACAATGTGATTGGTGTTCATGTATTAAATAATGATGTTCTTACTGTTGATGGTTCTGAATCTGAACAAGCAGGTATAGATTTTTTAACTAATTTACATGGGCATAGTTTGTGGAAAAAAACTAGCTACAACACTGTTGGAGGTGTGCATAAATTAGGTGGAACACCATTTAGAAAAAATTATGCAGGTAAAGGATTTACTTATGATTCTGTACGAAATGCTTTTATACCGCCAAGACCTTATGCGAGTTGGACATTAAATGAAAGCACTTGTTTGTGGGATTGCCCCATAACATACCCTGATGATGGAAAATTTTATCATTGGAATGAATCTTTGTATCAATCAGATAATACCCAAGGTTGGGTTTTAACAGATGAATAATATAAATACACAAACTTCTAACAAAATAACAAAGGCTTTTATAGAGTTAATTAATAAACTAAGGAAATAAGATCGATCCTCTCACACTCCTAGCAGCAGCTAATACTGCTTTTACTGTAGTAAAGAAAGTTGCTAAAGCAGCAGATGAGGCTGATGCAGTATATCAATCCTTGTCTAAATGGGCAGGACACATAAGTGACTTACAAGAATGGATGTCACAGGAAGAAGCCAAACCTTCTATTTTTAAAAAGATTGTATATACAAAGTCAGCAACAGCAGAAGCATTTGATACATTAGTAGCTAAGAGAAAAATTGAAGAGCAAGAAAAAGAAATTAAAAGTATGTTTTATGTAGGTGCTCTTAATCACTTAGGTATAAAAGGCTATAAAGAATTTATACATCAACGTAGAGCTATAAAAGCTAAGAGAGAAAAAGAAGTATATGAACAAATTCGTAGACGTAAAGCTTTTTTTTACAATACAACAATGGGTGGATCTATAACTATAGTAGGTACATTGTTAGCAAGTATGATTTGGTTTTTAATTGATATGATTAAAGAGGCAAGTAGATAATGATTAGTTTAGTACTTACCACACTAATAGTTTTTCATGGCGAGTATCAATGTAGATTAAGTTGGTACGAAGAAGATAAATGTGTATATCAATGTCAAAATAGCTATGAACAATTTACCTGGGTTATTGGGGAAACAAAAGACGGATGCCCCTTATTTAAAAAGTTTTATAAAGCACAAATGGAGTTAGTAAATGTTACCACTACTGTCTAGTATATTACCTATTGGAGAAAAGTTAATCGAAAGATTAATACCTGATAAAGATGCACAACGTAAAGCTAAACTTAAGTTAGCCTCTCTTGAAAAAGAAGGTCAACTAAAAGAAATAGAAATGATTATGGCTGATAGAGATTCAGCTAGAGCTAGAGAAACTGCTATTGCAACTAGTGAAAATGCTAGTTGGTTAAATAAATGTGTAACTCCAATACTTGCATTAGGTACAGTAGCAATGTCTTTTGCTTTATTCTTAGTAATTATATTTGCAGATGTAGATGTAAATTCAGGAGCTAAAGATATTTTGGTGTACGTCTTAGGTGCTCTAAACTCAGCTACTACAATGGTGTTAGCATATTACTTCGGAAGTAGTGTGGGTAGTAAACAAAAGTCGAATGAAATAAATGAAATACTAGAAAAGAAAGAACCAAGAATATGAGTGTAGATTGGGATAACTCTAGATATTTTAAAGCTAGTGAATTTATATGTAGTCACACAGGCACAGAAGATATGGATCAAAACTTTATAGATAAGTTAAATCAATTAAGAGATAGCTATGGTAAACCTATGACTATTACTTCTGGATTTAGAGATGAAACACATCCTGTAGAAGCTATGAAGAAAGATCCTAAAGGTGGAGCACATGTATCAGGTAAGGCATGTGACATACTAGTAGATAGAAAAAATGCTTTTGAATTATTATCATTAGCATTTTTAGTAGGCTTTACAGGTATAGGAGTTAACCAAAAAGGTGGCTCTAGATTTTTACATTTAGATACTATTGAAAATTCTGCATCAAGACCTAGACCAACTATCTGGAGTTATTGAATATATGGATACAGAAAATATAAAACAGACTGTAGATGCATTATCTATGGTTACTGTAGTTGGAACACTTGTTGATGTATTACCTGCACTTGCTGCAATCTTTACTATTGTTTGGACAGCAATAAGAATTTATGAAACAAAAACTATACAAAAATTTATAAGATCATTTAAAAATAAAGAAGAATAATTATGACTATGACTAAAAGAAAACAAAAGGCTAAATCCAATACGGAAAAAGCTGCAAGAGCTTTTGGTTATCAAGGCCCAATGTCGCAACTTGAAAAATATAAAAAGTCAGATCCTGTATTTGCTAGAAAAATGGCAATGGTTCAGGATAAATTAAATATGAGAAAAGGTGGTGTAGTAAAACTATCAGGTGGAAGTTATCTTAATACAGGAGCAGCAAATCAAAATACTACAACTTCTGTAGAAAAAAAAGATCCTACAATTGGTAACTTTGGTGCACCAATAAGTCCTGAGTATCAAAAAATACAAGATGAAATAGCTGCTGCAAATAAAGCTGGTAATGTAACTACACAAGATACTACACCTTCAATAGATCCAATAATTAATGAAGAAACTCCTGCTCCAGTAGTTGCAGAAACTTCTCCTCCTCTAGCAGATGATCCTGCACCAACAAGTGTTCCTGCTCCAGTTGTAGATACAGGTGCAGAAGATATTAAATCTTTATTTAAAACATTATTAAAAAGAGATATAGGAGCAGATGCTTTAAAACATTATGAAGATAGATTAGCAGCAGGAGAAAGTATTGGAGATATATCTAATTCTATAGTTAATAGTGAAGAATATAAAACTCTTACAGCAGATCCAAATAAATTTCCTGATAAACCTACATATGATCCTGTAGATGTATCTAAAATAGGTGCTACTACAGAAGATCAAAAAGTTAAATTTGATAAAATAAAAGATGAAGATGTTGAAATTTTATCTGATCCTAGAGATTTAGTTACTGAAACAATTGAAACACCTACAACAAGAGATGCAGTTAAAGTTAATAGTGTATCAACAATTGATGATGTAAATGCTGGACTAGATAAACTAGAAGCTGAACAAGGTGTAGTATCAGATAAAGCACAAGTAGATGCAGTAACACAAGATCCTTTAACATCAGAAGTACAAAATATAAAAGCTGCTGAGTTAGATTCACCTAGAGTTATTGAAGGTACTACACGAACATTACAAGATGATGAATTAGTTAGTGGCCCTAGTGTAGATCAAGCTAGAGTAGAAACAGATGTAATAGCAAAAACACAAGCTGCACAATTAGATTTAGATCCTGCTGCAACTATTAAAGGTCAACTTAGTACTTTATATCAAGACTTTAAACCTAGTAACCCTCCTGCTTGGGCTGATGGTGCAGTACGAACTGCAATGGCTACATTAAGTGCTAGAGGTATGGGTGCTTCTAGTTTAGCTGGACAAGCAGTTGTACAAGCTGTAATGGAGAATGCATTACCTATAGCACAAGCAGATGCAAAAACAGTATTTGATTTAGGTATACAAAATTTAAGCAATAGACAAGCAACAGTTATGCTTGCTGCTGAACAAAGGGCTGCATTTTTAGGACAAGAATTTGATCAAGCATTTAAAACTAAAGTAGCTAATGCAGCTAAAATTTCTGAGATAGCTAATCAAAATTTTACTGCTGAAACTCAAATAGCTATAGAAAATGCAAAGCTTGCACAAACAGTTGATCTAGCTAATCTTAGTAATAAACAAGCTGTGATTATGGCTAATGCAGCACAAATAGCTAATTTAGAAGTTACTAATTTAACTAACAGACAAGCAGCAAACGTACAAAATGCACAATCTTTTTTACAAATGGATATAGCTAATTTAAATAATAGACAAAAAACAAATTTATTTAAAGCTGAAGCAATAATTCAATCTTTATTTACAGATGCTGCTGCACAAAATGTAGCTGCACAATTTAATGCAGAAAGTGAAAATCAAGTTAATCAATTTTATGATCAACTAGCAACACAAGTAAAAGAATTTAATGCTACACAAACTAATGCTGCTAATAAATTTAATATACAATCTGAATTAGCAGTTGATGAATTTAATGCTCAAACCAGAAATTCAGTAGATCAATTTAATGCTAGTAATGGATTAGTAGTTAGTCAAGCTAATGCTGAGTGGGAAAGAAATAAAGCTACAGTAGATACTGCTGCTCAAAATCAAGCTAATCAGTTTGATGCTCAAATGGAAATGCAAATAACAATAAGAGAGTTTGAAGGTTTAGTACAAGAGTATAGAGATATTATGTCTTTTGCTCAAGAGAGTTCAGAAAATCTTTTAGATAGAGAAACTCAATTAGGTATAGCAACTATTAATAAACAATCAATGATTGAGTCAGCTAAGTTTGCTATGTCAGGAGAATTGTATAAAGCTTTTGGAACACTAGGTGCTCAAATGATGGGTAATACAAATGTACTTGGTAAAGCATTTGACTTTTTAGGAAGTATGTTTGGCGATAAAAATACTGGTGGTGGTACTGGTGGTGGTACTGGTAGTGGTACTGGTAGTGGTACTGGTAGTGGTGGTACTAATATTACTATTAATCCTATATTAACAGATGAAGAAAAAATAGAAAAGTACGATAATATTGGAGATGTTCCTCCAGAGTATACAGTAGATACTCCAGATGATGATGTTATGAATAGATCATCTGATTATTCAACTTACCTTCAATCATAAAAGGTTAACTAATAATGAATAAAGCATATTTAAATAAAGTAGAAAAAAAAGTAAAAGAGTTACTTAATGCTAAACCTAAAAAGAAAAAAAAGGTTAAAGGTTTTCTTGAACAAAAACAACAAGAAGAACCTAAAAAGATAACAACTACTATAGATATAGTTGCTCAGTATGTAGCAGATATTCGTAAAAAAAGAATGGAGTTAACTAATGGCACTTAATATTAACCCTGAGATGTTACAAGCTCCAATACCAGGAATGTCTTTAACAAAAGCTCCTAGAGAATATACATGGGAAAACCCACCTGAGTACACTAGGATAGAAGATGTTATTGAACATTATACTAATAGAATATTAGATCCTGAAGTAGAAGATTCATTACTACTTGCTTTAGATGAAGGTGCTGCAATAGATATGCTTACTGATTTTTTAATTACATCAGGATCAATGAATGGTAGACATGCATTAGATTTAGGATTTTTAGCTGCTCCTGTAATCATGGAGTTAATTAAATTTACTGCTGATTCTGCTGATGTTAAATTTATTGAGTCTTATAAAAAATTAGATGCAGATAAAAAATTACCTTATCGTGAATTAAGAAAAGTTATTAAAGAAGTTTTTGACACTACTCCAGATATAGATACTGAATCACCTGAAATAAATAAAGTAGTTCCTAAAGGTTTAATGGCAAGAGCACCTGAAACAAAACCTTTACTAGATGAGTTACCTACAGATATATCTAAGGAGAATCTATAATGGGATTAGGAGTTGCACTTACAGGATTTTTAACAGGCTTTGCAGAAAGATCTACAGCTATTCTTGATGAACGTAATAAAGAAATAAGAAAAGAATATCAACAAAAATTAGATTTACATGCTGCTACAGTTGCAGAAGAAATGAAAGCAAGAAAAGAACAAAGAGCAGAGTATAGAAGTAGATTAGAAACATTAAAGAGTTATGGTATAGGAGATACTATAAAGCCTGGTATGTTAGGCTCACTTATTACTGATGATGTTAAATATAAAAATATTCTTGGTTTAATAGAAAATACAAGGAATAAAAAAGATATATCAAATGTAATTAAACAGTCTTATAAATTTGCCTCTCCAAATAGTTTAAAGTATAATAGCCCACAACAATATATAGATGCTGTATTAGGTGAAAGAGCACCTATATCTCCTACACCTTTACCAACTCAAACTAAAACAGCATTTGGTCTTAGTTCACCTATACAAAAAAGAATGAGTGAAGAGTATGATAGATCTTTAAAAATTGCTGGGTATGATTCATCTAAAACTCCAACAGTTCCTACAGGTAGTATTACAGGTAGCTCACCTATTATGTCAGATCTTACAGAAACTGAAATAGGAAAAAGATTTGATAGAGGTATAATAAATGTATTACAAGAAAAAGGTATATATAAACAAAACGTAGGGCTAGGAAAAGCAATTATTTTAGATAAAGAAACAACACCTGGTTCACCAAGAATAAAAGGATCAAGCAATAAAGAGGGTGGTGATACTTTAAAATATGCAACATTAGAATATATAAAAAATACTCTTAATTCAGGACTTATATCTAACGATCAAGCAAGTTATTTTGCTGATAAGATAAATTCATATGGAGAGAGTAAGATAGCTAATGATTTATTAAATAGTAATGTATCAATTAGTAGTATTGTTGATGCAATAAATAAAAGACAAGAAGATATAGATAAAGGTTATTTTAATACTGAACCTGAACCACCAAATTTAAATGATATTCAAAATCTTATGGTAGATATTAAAGATAAAAATAGTGCTAAATATGCAGGTCAGAATAAAACAGATATTGATAATTTTATTTCAGCTAATATAAATCCAATTCAAATGTATTTACAAGAGCAAGCTAATAAAGGTAAATTTAATTACAAGAATTATAATGATATTGAAAAAAAGAAAATAAATGATTTATTAAGTGAGTCTGGATTTTCTAATTATTCAGAATATGAAATTTTGTATAATCAATTTAAAACAGCTGGACTTATTCAATAATGGATTATAAATCTTTATATCCAAAAAATACTCATGAAAAATTAGAAAAGTATATACCTTATTTTTCTAAGTATGAAAGTAAATATCAATTACCTCCAGGTAGTTTAGCAGCTATAGCTTTTATAGAGTCTGGTTTTGATCCTAATGTTGATGGTGATTTAGATTTAGCAGATACTAAGTTAGGTGCATCAGCAGGTATGTATCAAATTAGAACAGGCACAGGTTCTGATTTAGGTATTGTTAATTACAAAAATGGTACAGATAAAAGAAAAGATGTTGATGCATCAACAGATGCAGTAGCTAGATTATTAAAAAGCAATATAGAATATTTTAATGGTGATATAAATAAAGCAGTTCAAGCACATAATGGTGGTCGAGGTAATGTAGGATCTAATGCAACTTTAAATTATTTAGATAAGTGGAGTCAATATATACCTGATGAAACTGATACGACAATAAGTAATCTAGATTCAATTAAAGATACAGTTAGTACAGGGTTAGATACTTTACAGGATAAAGTTACTACAGGCTTAGATACATTAGAAGATACAGTTGATACTGTAAAAGATACTGTTGTAGATACATCAGATATTTTAGCAGATAAAGCAAAAGTTATTTACAAAAATTCTTTAAGAGATATTAGTAATTTATTAACAGGACAACCTGCTGTAGCTGAAACTATTGCAGATAATGTTGTAAAAGAATCTACACCTATTGTTGATACATCCTCTACACAAACTCCTTTAAAAGATAAAGATGATATAGATTTTAGTTCTACTCTTAAAGGTAAATTAAAAAAAGATAAAGATGATATAGATTTTAGTTCTACTCTTAAAGGTAAAAACTTTAATACTATAGATATTACAGATACAGAAGATACTCTATCTAAAATGAGAGGAGATAAAATACCTCCTAAACAAATAAATATTTCAGATTTATTAATAGATAAAAACTTCACAATAATTACAAAATACCTTAGAGGTAGAATAGAAAGACCAGAGTTTGATAAGTTAATGCAAGGTACTAAAAGTGATGTAATTAACTATTGGTTAAAAGAAAAAAGATTTATTGACTACAATTTATCTTTTGGATCAATGCTTGAATTAAATTATATTTTAAATGCTTCTAGAGAAGAAGCAATAAATACAGCAAAGTCTTTTGCACTATATGATTCAACTCCTGACTTTTATGAATTAGGTTTACAAAGAGGTGCTAAAGCTTTAGGTAGAAGTATATTTTATGCAACACTTGCTGAACCAACAACTTATGTTAGTTTATTAACATCTTCACTTCTACTTAAACAAGTAGGGAAAAAAGGAATTAGAACTGTATTAAGAGAAAAAATATTAAAAGAAAAAACAAAGAAAGGTTTAGAACCTTTTCAAAAAATTAAAATTCCTAAAAGTAAATTAAAAGAATTTAAAAAAGAAGCAAAGACAGAAAAGCTTATTCAAAAAGTAAAGTTAGGTGGTATTCAGGTAGGAGTAGATGCAACTATCGGTGCTGTTGCAGATAGTATAGATCAACAAATAGAATATAATATTGATAAAAATTTAAAAATAGCAGAGTTACAAAGACAATATTTTACTAATCATATAAGTAAAGATGAGCTTGAAACTAATATAAAAAATCTTAAAGAATATGAACAAAATGTAAAAAGAACTGTAGCATATGCAGGTATCTATGGGTTATTTGGAGTAGGTCAAGCATATAGTGTATTAAGAAAATCTAATGCACCATTACCTATATTTGATAGAGATGAATTAAGAGTAAGACAACAGAGAGCAAGGCCTATATTTGACACATCTATAGAAATAGATGAAAAAAAATTAGATGAGATATTTGAAAAATTATTATTAAAAGATACAGAAACAGCATTAAAACAATACTTTGTAGATCCTAATCAAGGCCCTGTAACAAAAGTAATTACAAGGATAGGTGCTAGAAAAAATGTAGAAATGCCTGAAGGTTTAAGATCTATATTTGAAAGAAAGATTTCTTCAGACTATAGACCAAAACAAAAACTAGATGATTTAAATATACAAACTCAAAAATTAATAGGTAAAAAAGTTTCAGAAGATATTCTTACTAGAGTAGGTGTAGATAAGACTAGAGCACAAAATGTATTTGCTGCTGGTATTGATTTAAATGTATTAAAAAATATACAATATATTGGTACTAAATTATTACTTACAAATCCTGAACTTAAATTATTAAGAGATGATGTTAAATATGGACGAAGAAAAATTTCAGATGCTCTTTCTGAAGTATTTAGAAAAACTAATTCAAATGAAATAAATCCAGGAGCTTTTCAAGAAGCTATTAAAAAAGTAAATTTAAGTAGAGATGAAGCAGCTTTATACTCTCAATATACAGCACAATTTGCTGGTCAAGTTCTTAAAACATATAAAGATGTAGATAATGTTATAAGAAAAGTTACTAAGGAAAATCCTCAATTTAAAAGAATAACAGATGAAATATATGGGGAGATGAAAGCTTTAGAATTTACAAAAGATAAATATAGTAGAGCAGGTTCTTTATTTAGAGGTATTAATAAACTAGAACGAGAAAGTAAAGCATTATTAGTTGCTGCTTTTGATACTACTATTAGAAATGGTATTGGTACTACTAGTCAAATGACTTTAAAAACAGCTCAATTACTTATAGATGCTGCTGCTTCTAGTATTTATACAAACTTAGAGAGCACAATATCAGGAACTAAAATAGCTGTACATAGTAGACCTTCAAGTGCAGCCCTTCTTGAAGATAGTGTTTTAGCTGTAGCTAATGCAGGTACTGTTATGAGGCAAGTTTTAGACATTGTACTTACTCCTGTTAGACCTGAGTTTGAAGAAATTAAAAAGTTATCAGCAAATTTAATACCACAAAAATTAAAAGACATAAGTAATAAAATAGGAGTTAATAAAATATTTAGAAGTGAGCAAGAAGTTAAAGATTATTTTTATAGTATATTAAAAGATGATCCAACTACTGCTAGCTTATTATTAAATTCTTTACAAGATACAAGTCAAAGTTTATCTCGTTTTTCAAAAGCTGCTAATATTCCTAACTTAGGTCTTGATGCTTTCTTTAGACAAATAATTTTTGTTAATAGTGTTGAAAGACAATTAACTAAAAAAGGTTATAACTTTGATAAAATAATAAAAGACAATGCACCTATTGAATCAGCTGTAATTCAACGAGCTAGTCAAGATGCTATAGAAGATACCTTTGCATTAGATTTAAGAAACTTAGTAAGTGTAAAAGGTAAAGAATTTAAAAAGTTAAATATTGAAGGTCAAGCTGCTGTTGGTGGAGGTCATGCAGTAGAAGTTATAGATTCAATTCCTTTAGGTAGTGTATTCATAGCAACATTTCCTAGATTTATTGCTAATCAAATTAGAAAGTTATATATAACTCAACCTCTTCAATTTAAATTTTTAAATATTAAAGATACTTTTTCAGCTAAAAGAATAAAAGAAAGATTAGATTTACATGATGCAGCAATTAAACTTTATGATGATGAAGTAGCTAAACGAAAAGTAAGTATAGAACGATTAAATAAAAATTCTAAAAATTTATCAAGTGTTCAATATAAAGATAAATTAGATAGTATTAATAGTGCTTTTGAAATGTTAAGACAAGAGCCACCTAATATTCCTAAATATAATACACTTAAATCAAATGAATATGTATCATATAATTTATCAAAATATTCACCTAATAATAGAGAAAATACTTTAAATTTTGTTTATGCAAATGAAAGTAAAAAAAGAAATGAATTAATTTATAATATGTCAGGTGCATTATTTGGTAGTGCATTATTAATATTTGCATATAAACATGCTCAAGACAATCCTGATCTACCTGTAGCTCATATAAGAACTGATAAAGGTATAACTGATGCAGCTTATTTATCTCCAATAGGAATGTACTTAGCAGCAGGATCAATAATACATGAACTATTACAATTTAGTTCTAGTGATATGTATGCAGATGCTAAGAGAAAAAATACACAGCTTGCTAAATCAATAGAAGTAGTTCTTGGTATAAGAATACCTCAACAATCAGGCCTTGTTAATATTGGTACTTATTTATTTGAAAATGGATTTACTTCTTCTATTGTAGGAAAAGCAGGTGATACAGTTGGTGATGTTTTAAATAGAATACAACAACCTATTCAACCTGTTATGACAATAATAGATTCTTTTAATGCAGAGAAAAATTTAAAACGTAGAGATCCTAAAGCAACAGAAGCTACAGAAGGTGCACAATTATTTTTTGAAAGAGCTATAAATCAATTTAATAATAGAATGGGTACTGTAGTAAATACTATTTTAGCTGATATATTTAGTGCTCCAGGAATTACTTCTGCAAAAATATTTCAACAAGTAGGTAAACAATTAGGACTAGAAGAAATACTTTTAGAAATTACACCTGCAAATATTAAAAGAAAAGTAAACATACCTGAGTATGTTAGTTCTTATAAAGAAGGTGATGTTTATGTAGCAGCTAATTTAACTAAAATACTATCAGGTTTTAGAATAGATCCTAGAATGACTGAGATAGAACGAGAGTTTGATAGATTGAATTATCCTTTTTGGAAAAATTTCAAAGAACCTGCTGATAAAATGTATGAAAGAGATGTAATAGCTGCTTCTATTCCATATATATTAGGCACTTCAAATAATAAACCTAATTATATAGCATCTTATATGGAACAAGATAGTTATAAAAATGGAGATGTAACAGATAAAATTAATATACTAAATGCAGTTTTTAGACAAATAAGTAAAAGAGCAAGGCAAGATGTATTTAATTACTATATGAATAGTAGAGATAATGAAAAAAGATTAAATAGATTATATCGTATTAAATTTAAACGATTAGATAAACGTATAAAAACAAAAGCTGTACTAAGTATGAAAGAAAAACACCCTGAGATAGATGAAAATTCTACTCAATATTATTATGTAATGCATGAAATAGCTAAAAATTATGAAGCAATGTATAAAATACCATTAGATTAAGCTGCTATTAGTTCTTTTTCTTTAGTAGTTTCCCAACCCCAATCACCTGTCATACCTGATGCATTGTAGTCAGTCACAACACCTTCAAAAAAATTCTTAAGGGTATCACCACCTACTATCCAATCAAGCCACTCAAGAGGATTTTCTTTAACCTTAAAGTTTCCTTTTAATCCCAACTGAATTAGTCTTCTATCTGCTATGTACCTAATGTAATGCTTAACTTGATCAGCAGTAAGACCTTTAACAGCACCCATCTCAAAGGCTGTATCTACTACAGCATCTTCTAACTTAACACCATCTCTAAACATCTGATATATATCTTTCTTAAAATCATCTGTAACTATTCTTGGATGTTCTTTACAAAATTCTCTAAACAATTTAACCATGCCTTCACAATGCATAGTTTCATCTCGTACTGACCACTCTACAATTTCACACATACCTTTCATCTTACCTGTTCTTTGATAGTTAAGTAGCATAGCAAAGGCTGAGAACAAAGACATACCCTCATTCATTACGGATCTAGCTAGAGATTTCCCTAACCCTGATAAAGTAGTAACATCTATGTCACTCATAAACTCTATCTTATCTTTCATCTGTTTATAATCTAAGAAAGCTGAATATTCTTCTTCAGGTAATCCTAAAGTATCATTAAGTAATGCATAGCTTCTTTGATGTACAAACTCTCTGTTAGTAAAACTAGTAAGCATAGCTCTAATCTCATTGTTCTTAAATTTCTGTATATAGTACTCAAGATAATTAGTACCTACTGCTACATCACTTTGAGTAAACAGTCTAAGTATTTGAGTTATATGATTCTTTTCTGCATTAGATAATTTACCTGACTTCCATTGTGCTACATCATCTTGTAACTTGGCTTCCCATTCACCCCAATGTGCTTTCTCTGATTGCACGGCAAACTCTACAGCCCAAGGATATTTAAAAGGTTTGTACACTTTTGATGAGGTCAACAAGCTCATAGATTTCTCCATTATAAATTTAAAAATTAATTGATTTTAAAATACAGGAATGTATTTTATAGGGGTACGAATAGTTTTATGTAAAACCTATGATATTGCAATAAGTATTTTTATGTATTTGTATAAACATTTTCTTCTTTCTCTTTTAATGGCTCTGCTAAAAATTCTTTAATACTCATTTTTCTTCTACTCATTATCCATGATTTAGGTATGTGTATCTTAGCATTATAGAATGGCTCTGAATATGTAGATGCTATACATATAGCTTTTCTATTTTCTGATACTAAAAAACCTACAGTAATACACTCAGCTAGTTCAGGTTCTTTTTTTTCTTCCCAATCAGCATCAGCTTGAGCATCATTCCATTTAATTATTTCAATATTAGTAGTGTTTACAATTTTAAGTTTAGTCATCTTTATCTAACTCTATTAATTTACACCTATCTAAAGGCACTTGAAAAAACATCTCACCACTAGGTACATATCTATTAGGTACTTCTACTAACGGAGATGCAGCCACATCTTCACTTTCGATATAAAATGCGTATTGATATGAACTATTAATGATGAAAAAATTACACGGCATACTGTACTTAACCCTGTCCAAATACTTAGCTTTTCGTTGAGGTATTTGGCACGTTCTAAATTTAAATTCTTTATCTTTCCAAGCACGTTTAATCTCCATTTCACAATAAAAACTTTTTGATATTCCAGGATCTATAACAGGCTCTGTTACAATTAAATCAGGCCCATATTTATCAGGGTTATCTATAACATTATAATGTAAAGAATCCCAATATTTTTTACCAATATCTCTAGCTATTTTATCATTAGCTTTAAATAAATCGTAGTCAAACTTTTTTCTAATAGGTTTATCCATGACAGGCTATACACTCCTCTGCATCTTTCAATGCATTTCTAGTTATTTGATTACCAACTTTATCTGCTTGATTAGCAGCACTAGTTCTTAAGTAATATAACCCTTTTAAATTTGCTTTCCAAGCTCTTACATGTACAGAATTAACATAACTTTTATCACTACCAGCAGGAAAAAATAAATTAACTGACTGTCCTTGGCATATAAATGTTTGTCTATCTGAAGCATGTTCAACAATCCACTCTTGATCTAATTCAAATGCTGTTTTAAATATAGATTTTTCATAGCTACTTAAGAATACACAATGTTGTACAGAGCCTTCATTACTAATAATAGACTTCCATACTTCATCTGTATTTTTATGATACTTTAATAAAACTTGTTCTAAATATTTATTTTTAATTAAGTGTGAACCTACTCTAGTTCTATGTACATAAGCATTAGACTTAACAGGTTCAATGCTAGGTGTACAGCCACATATAATAGAGCTATTAGCATTAGGTGCAACAGCTAATAAATGTGCATTACGTTTACCTGAACCTTTCATGTCATCAGGTTCACCTTTTTCTTTAGCTAACAATCGGCTCTCTTCGAGAGCCTCCATCTTAATAGTTCTAAACATACGTTTATTAATACCTTTTGCAATAGAACTTTCAAAAGAAACATTTAAACTTTGTAAGTAACCATGAAATCCCATAGCACCTAATCCTAAAGATCGTTCAGCTATTGCACTACGTTTAGCTTTAACTAAATCATCAGGTGCATTATCAATAAACTTCTGTAATACATTGTCTAAAAATCTAGTTAAATCTCTGACCATAGTGGTATCTTTCCACTCGTCATACATTTCTAAATTAACACTAGATAAACAACAAACAGCAGTACGATCTTCATTAGTAGCTAAATGTATTTCATTACATAAATTACTACCATGTATTTTTAAACCTAATTTCTTTTGTTCTTCAGGTAAATGTTTATTAGCTTCATCTATAAAGTTTATATAAGGAGAACCTGTTCTAAACCTAGCTTCTAATATACGTTGCCATAAATCCCTAGCTCTAATAGTATCTCTTACATAATCTGTACTATTTAAGTCAGGATCTTTTAGCTCCCACATATCATCATCTTCTACAGCTTTCATAAATTTATCTGTTACATTAACTGCATTAAACAGATTAAAACATTTACGATTAGCATCTCCACCAGTAGGTAATTTAAAATTAATAAACTCTACAATGTCAGGATGAGAAACATCCATGTATGCTGCATAACTACCTTTCCTAGTTTTACCTTGTTTATAAGCTGTCATTTGAGAATCAACAACTTTTAAAAAGGGGATCGGCCCTGGTGCTTTGTCACCGACTGCCCTCACATCAGACCAATGACCACCGACCCCACCACCTTTAACAGATAACCATGCAACTTCAGAATTGTGGGATATTAAATTTTGTAATGTATCACCTACATAAGTTAGAAAACAAGATATAGGTAAAGCTTTCCATTTTTTTCCTACAGCAGGTGCATTACTAAGTACAGGACTAGCAAACATAAACCATCTTTTACTAGCATAATTATATATACGTTGTGCAAATTTTAAATCACCTTCACAATAAGCAACAGATGCTCTAGCAAAAGCTTCTTGAGGAGATATTTCATGCTCAAGCATATAATAATCTCTTAATAATTCTTTAGCTTGATCAGATAAATCAGTATCTCTTGTATAACAAATATCAATACCACTATATTTAATAGTATCCACTATTTATTTCCCTTTTCTTTTTCTAATGAACTAATTACTTTATCTAAATACCACCTAGCTTTTTTTGCATCCTGTAATGCTTTATTTTTATACCACATTCTTAATATGTATTTAATTACATTACCTTGTGCATAAGCTAATTGTGTTGTAGGTGCTTCATCTATGGCATCATCTATAACATTAATAGTTTCATACCTACCTTTATTATAATGAGGTGGATGATTAACTAGATCATGATTTTGTTTAGCCCAGTTATTTAATTCATCATTTAGTTTCAATGTACATCTCCCTCAGTTTTTGTCCAAGTAGATAATGTCACATCTCCAACTTTTGCATTTATAAATGTATCTAACCCACCATCATTTGTTAACTTTGTCATTTCCTCATTTATTCTATTTGCAAATTCTTTATCTGTATTTAATAAATGATAACAAGTAACTAAAGCATACAAACTATCTTTAATTATATCGTGTTCATCTTCACTCAAATCTTCATTGGTAGGCATTAAAATTGCACACAAATCAACTTGACCTGACCATTTATTAAATTCAAAAGTAGGTCTAATAATTAATGCTAAATCATTATCTATTAACTTTTCTTTTACTTGATCTGTATCAAATTCTTCACTCATGTTTAGTCCCTTTAAATTGTATAAAATTATTTAATGTTTTTAAAACTTTTGTTTCTTCACTAGTCCAATCTAAAGGTACTTTTTTTGTGGCATATAAAAAATTATGTTTATCACACCAACTAGCATAAGTTGTTTTAGATCTTTTATTTAATTTAGAATTACAGTTACTAAATACAAATCGAATATCTAATTCAGGATGTTGTTTTTGTATTAATAAATGTTTTCTTCTATCACTTGCAGTAAATAAACCTTTAGTTTCTATGATGATTCCATTAGATAGTATAAAGTCAGGTGTATATTTTCTGTAAGCTAAATCTTCCCATTCAATTTTTAATGTTTCATAAGTAAATGAAACACCTGTATTCTTTAACTGTTCATTAACTTTACTTTCTAAGCCACTTCTGTAGCCTCTATTTATTTTTTTACCTTTGTACATTTTTAATTTCTGTATAACTAACCATTGGAGGTTGTTCTGCTTTAGATACTAATGAAGGTCTTTCTTGTAGTCCAGGCCAACAAGCATGTCTAAAAGAACACCAAGAACATTCTTGCTTTAATCTTCTATTACCTGAAGGTTTTTTTCTATATGTTTCTTCTTCATCAGTAAAGCATCTTCTAAATTTATTTTCTTCTAATTCTTTATAGGTAAATTTAATTTTAGCTAACACTTGTTTACTATTTATGTTTGTAGCTTTTACATGTTTAAAATCACCATTACCTTTATTAACAACCCACCAACCATTAGGTTTAGTATTAGTAGCTTCTGCATAACCTACTAACTGAGCTATGTAACCAAAGCTATCTTTTTCTGCAAGAGAATCAAAGTCTTTAAATTTATTTATATAAGACCAAGGACTTGCTGATTTAATATCATCTACTTCATCACCAAAAAATATATCTGGTGTCCCATTAATTGTTTGACCATCACCTAAATCTAATGTAACTTGTTCACCATCTTTGTAGTCTACTTTAGCTTCTCTAAGTAGCCCTTTAAAAACAGCTTCAATAATATCACCTATTAACATATTAATAATAAAATTAGATGAAGGAGGTAAAGCCAACTCTGGTTTGTTTTTTTCAAACCAAAGTTGACAATACGGCTTACCCATATTAGACATACGAAGTCTAAATGCTTTATCCCTTTTAGTAGCAAACTGTTTTATAAGTGCAGTTTCTACATCTTTAACAATACCCTTTACTACTTTTTTAGAAAGTAACTCACTCTTTGTAGTAAGTTTATTAAGTTGCTGATGTATAGCTAACTCTATAGGATTAGTAATCATTTAGAATGGTATGTTTTTATCTTGATTAGAAGAAGTATCAATATCAACAAACTCATCAACTACTTTATCGTTTTGTTGTTTTCTTTTTACATCAACAGCTTCTTGATTAGAAGTTGATACCCATGAATTATAGTTCTCAATCCAATCAGCAAAGTCAGTAAAAATATTTTGATCTTCATCTTTTAGTTCTATAATATTTGGTAGTAACTGTACACTTGGTACAAAATATTTAGCACCTGTAGGAATAGATCTTTCCTCTGTACCTAACTCAAGCCAATGTTGTGGAAGTATTCTATTTTGTTTTGCCATTTGTCCAATAGGAACACCCATTGTTTTAAATGCATCACGATTATCTACTTCATAAATAAATGGAACACTTTCTTGTGAATCAACATCAAGTCCTTCATTATCTATAGCATCATCAAAGGTAGCTAAACCAAATAGAACTCTAACTCTTTTGATACTTTTGATTAATTGTTTTTGGCTATCAGGTAAAGAGTCATAATCTTCTATCCAACCACTAGGCTTGCCACAATTAACACCACCTGTATTATCAATAAGATCTGACTTAAGATCATTAGCCATAACAGTTTTAATAAACATACCTTTATTATCACCATTACCATTTACATATCTTTTATACATAAACTTTTGTTGAAAGAGTCGAATCTTTGGATTGGTTTGATAGATTTTATCTCCATCAGGAAGCTCTAAACTAAAACAACCTGGCTCTACAGCCTTAATAGTTTTCTTCTTTCCTTTGATTGTTGTTTCACCATCTACTCCAAAGTGATCTATCTTTAATCTAGCTAAATTACTTTTTTGTTTTTTATTAACAACCATATCAGCACCCATACCCATAGCTTGAGCTAAAGTATTAAACTGATCTTTGTTATTGCTTAATGTAACTATATTACTATCTGACATATATTCTCCTTAATTAACTTTAATGGGGATTTTTCCCTTCACTTAACGAGGGGAAAATCCCCATTAAATTTCTGTCATGTTTAACCAATTGTTACCTATTTTCATATCTAATATTAAAGGTACATTCCAATCGTCTAGTACCCATCTAGCCTTCATATGATTTACTAGATTCCCTTCTATACTTCTTACTACTTTTATTATAGCATCTACTTCTTCTTTCTTAACATCTAAAATAATACTATCATGTACACTATTAACTATAACACTTTCATATTTATCTAGTGCATTAGAAACTAACACTAAAAGTAAAGGTACAATATCAGCAGTAGCTAGTGATTGTACAGGATAATTTTTAATTTGTGTAAAATAAGTTACTGACCCATCACGTTTTCTTTCTACATGAGGAAATGCAAAACGTCTACCTGTAAAAGATCCAAGCTCTTTATCTCGTACAACAGATTTAGCTAACAATTTATGCCAAGTAGCAATACCTTTATATTTTTCTAGAAAGTGTGTATAGTATTTAGCTTCAGCAGGAGTTCTACCATAACCTGTAGCACCATACAAAGGAGCAAAGGTATGTGCTTTAGCTTCTTGCCTAGCCATAGGTTGTCCTGCATCACTAATAACCTTGGCAGTATAAGCATGTACATCAAATCCTTCAGTCACTTCTTTAATAGCTACAGGATCTTGACTAAGAAATGCAGCTACTCTAAATTCTAATTGAGCAAAGTCAGCTTCAATAATTTGACCATCTTTAAATCTAGACACAAATATTTTCTTAATAGGAAACGTAGAACCTCTAGGCATATTTTGCATATTAGGATTAGCACCTGAGAATCTACCTGTAGCAGTTACATGTTGATTAAGTTTTACATGTAAGAATCCATCTTCTTTTATAAAGTTTTCAATACCCTCTATGTAGTTAGAAAGATAACTTGTTATAGCTGATAGTCTTTTAAGTTTTTGTAAAAAAGTTACAGCAGTATCCATTCCTTTAGTAGAAGCTGCAACTTCTAAAGCTTGTAACATTTCTTTACTAGTCTTAAATCCATTAGCACTAGCCCACTTAGAATTAAGTGGATTAAATTTTAAACCTGCAAGTTGATTAGTATTTTTAAATACATAACCTAATCCATTACAAGTTGCACACTTAGTAGACTTTTTAAATTGTTTACCATCTTTTTTGTATTTGTAATAATATCCTTTACCTTTACAAATAACACATTGTTCAGCTTTTGTTTTATATAGATTTACAAAATGTATTTTAATTAAGTACTTAAAGTCCTTAATACTTCTACAATTATTTTTTACATCTTCTGCCCATTGTTTTTTATTTGTAGGCTTACGACTAAATAAAACCCAGGATAATTGTTCAGGGCTACTTAAGTTAATAGGTGTATCACCCATTAGTTCTTTAGTAAACTTTTGCAGGTCTTTTTCTAACTGTAATTTTTCTTGTGTAAATTCTTGTTTTACATTAGCTAATGCAGTTGTATCAATTTTAAAACCTGCTTTATACATTTTAGTTAATGCAATACATACTTCATTTGTTAATTGTACTGTTTTCAAAAGTGTGGTATTTTGTAACTTTTTAGTTTGCTTTTCATAAATTTCTTTTGTAGCTAGTACATCATGTATTAAATAAGTTTCTAGTTCTTGTCTGGGTATTTCTTTAGTTGAATAACCTTTATTAAAATAATTTTTAAGTACATCTTGTTTTAAATAAGAACACTTATAGTATTCAGCTAAGTGAGATAAACTTAAAGAATTATTGATACCTTTATTCATCACATACTGTGCAAGCATAGTATCGTAAACACCTTTAGTGTATTTAAAACCTGACTCCCACAACCAAATAAGATCATAAGCTACATTGTGACAAACAAGTATGTCAGTTTTATCTAAACAACTTTGTATAGCATAGTGATTAGATATAAGATCATCTGATCTAGTAGTATCATTGTGGTCGAAAATATAAGTGGATGTATTTTCAAAGCCAAGTTTGTGGATACCAACCATAACCAAACTATTTCCCCTTTCGTAGGGATCAAGGTGTAGCTTATTGTTTTTAGTAGTTGTAGTATTTTCAACATCTAGTATTGTAATATTCATTTATCTCTCTCATGATGTGTACTGCCCTGTCTGATAATCAAATTCACAGTTAATAATATTATGTACACCTGATATTTTATTCTTAACTATATTTAAATGCCTCATTCGATCATCTTCTGTTTGATCATTCATTGGTGGATTTCTAGCTATTAGAATCATTAAGTCCGATTCACCAGCTAGTCCTGTTTTACTACCTTCTATCATTCCTTGATTAAGTATAATCTTACCTTCAGCTTCAGCCGATAGCTGAGTACAATATACAACTAAACAATTATATAACTTACCAATGTTTCTAGCATATATTGCATTAGCTTTTAGTGCTTCATGATTATTAGTAGATGCACCTTCATCAGAAAACTTACTACCAATATCCATTACAACAATATCAGGTTTGTAATTTTTAATTACACTTTCAGCCCATGCCATAGTCTTACCTGTAGCATCAACAAATTTAATATTGTTTCTTATAGGATCATATAAGTAATGAGCTTTTTGTTTATCATCTTTTATTTGTTGTAATGTCATACCAGTAGCAGCCGTCATGTATCTACTAGCTACTCTTCTAGGATGTTCTTCATTACATAACACTAATATGTTTGCACTTTGCTCTGCCCAACCATGTGGTGATGCACATAACGTAGCATGAAAGCTAGACTTACCTACGTTAGATCTTGCACCTATTACAAATAACATTCCATTGTTAAGTCCTGGTATTGCATTATGTAATGTTTGTATGTTTAGTTTCCATTTAGTATCTGCATCAGCAGCAGTAACTAAAGAGTCTAAATCATTATCAAAAAAGTCAACTCTAGTTTGTGGTAAGAAGTCATCATTATAACTTTCAATAATATCTTTTAGTGGTTCAAGAGAAGTTACTACACCATTAACATATTGAAAACCTAAGTTAGCTACTAGTTCACCTACATGCTGTCTATTTAAGTTACTAAGAACATCATTAGCTACTTGTAAGTTCATTGGCTTACAAGCTTTTATCTTTTGAAAGTGTAAATCAAATTGATGTTTTTGAGATGTTGTTAGTGTAGGATTTGCAGTAAAAAATAATGCTTTAATTTCATCTACGTCTAAGTCACTTTGATAATTCTCTATAGCATTATCAATTACTTGTTTAATTTTTCTTAGATCTTTTGTAAACAAGTCCTCTTTACATTTTGCTTTTGTTGCTTCATAAAAATCTTTATTTAGCAATCCCTTTAGTATTGAATGTTCCATTGAACTCCCTTATTGAATTTTGTAAAAATTGTATATCCTCTTCTCTTCTATATTTTATATCATCTAAAAGTTTAAGTGCTAATGCAGGAATACCATTTGCTTTTAATAACTTTGTATACTCAATAGTTTTAACTGCTGCATCAGGATCAAGTGCAACTATCACACGTTTAAAACTTCTTAATGCTTCTATATGATGTTCATTAAGTGATGTACCTAATATAGCTAC
>Ga0181397_1000160_pt1 | contig 24760 bp, 29 predicted proteins | sample 20SPOviralmetaG_FD_130126 | JGI IMG/M metagenome (GOLD analysis project Ga0181397, IMG submission 130126) | Marine viral communities from the oligotrophic San Pedro Time Series (SPOT) site, San Pedro Channel, CA, USA - 20 SPOT_SRF_2011-02-23 | ecosystem: Environmental > Aquatic > Marine > Strait...
CATTAGAAGTATTAGTATGAGGGTCATCTAAAGTCACTAAATTATCTACTACTTGCGCCTTTAAATTATATTTGCTATAATCTACAATATCTTCTGCGTAGGAAGTAATAGTTGTAAAAGTATGAGTTAATCCAGAATATAAATTAATTGCACCATTAGTATTAGTAGTTTGGCAATGGGAATAGTATTTGGTGCTATGATTCAATTGTCCATCTTTATCCATGTACTCATCAAAGAAATAAAATAAAGGTCTAGAACAAAATAGTTCATATTGCAAATTCATTTTTATTCCTGCTGAAACTACAAGAGGGTAAGTGTCTTTAGCAGGGCCTCTGAATAACATAAATTTAGTGCCCTTTGTTATTTCTGTTCCTAGCCTTGGCTCAAATTCAAATGAGTCTCCTGCTGTATCGTCAGAAGTAACTTGAGTTACTCTAGCAAAATGGTGTTTGTTATGGTCGTCAGAATGTAATAATATGAAGTAGTGGTAGTTTGTAAAATCGGCATCGCTATAGTTAGAAGTAGCATCAATTAATTTGACTCCTTCATCAGTAGCAGAATCGTAGCATTTTATTTTATATCCCTCTGTATTTGCTAGGTTCTGCCTTTCTGTATTAGCAGTGCTAGTACCTACTTCATCAATAGTTAGTGCGGTGTTGCTATCATCGGGAAATATTGCAGTGTAAAGTCTATCTGTAGAAGATAGGGTTTTTACTATATTTATGTGGGGATTTGTAGGAACTTGGTAGTTAGTAGAAGTAAATTTAAATGAACTTGCGTTTCCTGTAGTAGCCTGAGATAAAGTTATTTGGCTACTGCTATCAAAACTCTTCATGAAGGTGTTGTCCGGTATATTAGTTCCAGTAACTAGCATACCTGCCTGTAAGTTAGTTGTGGATATGCCTGTAACAGTGGCGGTGGAATTGGCTGTCCCCGACTTAATTAAATTAGTATATTTGCCTTCGTTAGTCAGTACTACTATTCTATCACTCATAAGTCAACCTCCTCGAATCTAAAATAAAATAAAGTGTCATCATAATTAGGAAGGAGATTGTTTATTCCCTTGAATTCTTTTCTTCTAACCCCCATCATGGACATTTCATGAATCTCCCCCATGAATTGTTTATTGGTAGTTGCTGAATTAGGCCCAGTAGAACCAGTTCCATTTGCACCCAAGTAAGAATGTTCTCTAGCAAAAGAGAAGGTACTATCTGTAGCATGTATATCTGCTTTAACTTCACTACCATTAAAATAAATAGTTAGCCTTCTATTTGATTCGTTAAAGGTACAAGCGATATGAGATGTATTTTCTGTATACATCGCCATTTGCTCATCTTTAACATATAGAGGAGTTCCGTCGGAAATAGAAGTAGAATAAGAACTAGTTAAGGCAACTGCTTGACTTCCGGTTGAACCTGCTACAGTGTTTATAGTTCCTAGGGAAATAATTTCTCCAGCAGGAGCAATAAATACCTCTTGCTTATTACCGGCAAAAAGATAGTCTGCTTTACTAGTAGTAAAATTAGTCCCGCTATGGCTACTAATGGTAGCAACCTGTCTATATTTCTGCCTTCCATTAGAATCCACTAGTCGAGTAGGTAGGGCAAGTACGCTACCTAATCTAAACTGCCTACCAAAAGAAACCGGTGTAATCATTTCATCTGTAGTGTAGGTTTCAGTACTGGCTCCCAATTTTAATCTAACTCTAATCTTATATCTAGCAGGTTCATTTTCATTATGTAGTGTAGAATTAATTAAGGATATTTGGAAATTAGTATTATAAAACAGCATCATTTCGTGAGTTAGTCTAGCAGTTCTAGAAAGATATTTCTCGTTTTGGTAAAGGTTTTCATTACCGGCGGTATAGACAGATTGAGATAGTGCTGGCATTACTTTCATACTATTTACGCTAGTATTCGCAGGGGCACTCAAAGAAGAATAAGTTCCATGACCATTTATTTCATAGGGAGTAATTATTGTCTCGAATGTAAAAGACCCTTCATGCGCCCATAATCCATATGCTACATCATTGCTAGTATCAGAATCCCCTTCTGTATCTGCTACATTCAAAGCATAGGGAAGAACTACATGGCCATTACACATAATTGGAAAGACCAAAGAGCGTTGTTTTCCTGCCAATACTTCATACATTTTAACCACCTCAAGGGAATACTGTTGCTACTTCAAATTGCATAGTAAATGAAACCTCTACAGTATCGGAAGTAAAATCGCAACCGAACTGTCTAATAAACCCCTTAACTCCTTCTGAAGTAGAAGAAGTAGGAAAGGAGTCGCTAAGAGGGACTCTGTAATTATCTAGTTCATTGCGCCCACCTCTAGAAGTAAAAGTCCAAGGGATTAAATCCCCCCTACTACCGCTTCCATCGGCATCTCTATCTTTGTAGTTTTCATCTACATTAGACGGAATTAAAAATACTAGTTCATCAAATGCTTGGTGAAGTGCTGCGCCAGTAGAATCTACTCCGGATGCAATCATCTGTGCGATTTCGTGTGCAGTAAATGTTAGTGCTGCGCCACTATGTCCGCCCGACCCGTCTTTAGTTATCGCAGACTCCATAATGAAACCTTGTAAAGTAATTGATTTACTAGACATTCCTAAATCTAGGGCCGCAGTTACCGCTTCCCCTGTTGCTAATCCACTAAGAGGGACTGGTAAAGCAGGTATTTGTTTATCTGTAGAAATGCTAACGCTAGTGACAAGTAATGGGATTACATTTTTAGTGAGGCTTCCTTGATTGGCCTTAGTTTTTAGATACACGAAACTCATTTAATCACCCCATTGTCCTAGAAGAAGTACTTCTATTAATTTTATTATTTACCATATCTCCTATCTTACTTGCGATTCTTCTCATCTCTCCATCAGAAGTATCTCTAGCATTAATGGTAATATTGATGTTAGTAACTCCACCGCCACCGCCAACCATAGTCCTACTTTTTCTATTAGAATGTACTTTAGAACCTGCTGGAAGATTTACGAATTCTGGCCCCTTTTCCCCTACAAGGGCCATGCCTCCATGAGAAGTACCTCCGGCATGAAATACATCCCAGTCAGATAATTTATCCCAAAGCCACTTTGCCACTATCATTACTCCAGCAGTTATGAGAGCAGGTACAATAATTGGGAATCCATACATCCATAATACCATAGCACCTAAAGCCACTAAAGCACCCAAGGCCCACTTTTCCCAAGTTAGGCTAGAAAAGAAATCCAATATAGATTCTCCTAAATCCATGCCGACTTGGAAAAGAGCAGAAAGGCCCGCCAATCCAATAGTATATGCAAATTTCAAAAGGACATATGCGCTAGCCACCATTAAATCTAACAGGGCATATGCTACATCTAGAAGAGAAGCATCTCCCATAAAGAAATCTATTATTGTAGAGAAACTATCCCAAATAGTATGTAAAGCGGTTTCTATTCCCGCATAAAATCCTTCAAATGGTTTCATGAATCCGGTGTATAGAGACTGAACCGTACTCCAAAACACTTTGAGGAATGTGCCTACTGCCATTATAACTAACATAGAAATGATGAAGAAATTAAACGCCTTGGCTAATATCGTTCTTGCTAGTTTCATAACTCCTAAAATTAGACCAGCACTTTTACCAATCCATTTAAATTTATTTTTTTTCAGCCAAGAAAGGGCTGCTCCACCCTTTTCTCTAGCACCCTTTCCAAAGGATTTAATTTGGTCAAGTCTTTCCCCAAATGCTTCTTGACGCTTATCAAGGAATTGCCCACCCTTAAGTTTAGTTAGAGTACCGACATCTGACATCACTCCCCTTAATCCTCTCCCCTTTCCTCCATCAACACCAATGGAGTCCATCTGATTCAACAGGTTTTTCATCCCTTTACCCATGCTTTTAAACGAGGGTAGGTTTAGTCGTTCTGCAAAGTTAGGCATTTTTAATACATTGAGTTTTTTAATACCTTTTCCTAGTAGGGAATTCTTTTTCATTATTTGTCCCATAGTAGTATCGTAAACCTTCCCTGTCACAATTAGACCGGTTTTGAATTTATTTAATATTGTAAAACTACCTCTAAAGGTATAAAGAAAACTTTTAGCAAATCCTTTAAACCCGTCTTGAGCACTCATAAAGCCCGAAACCGCTTTACCTGCTTTAGTAAAGTAGCCTTCGTATTTTTGGGAAATTTCGGCTATTTCGCCAAGAGTTTTCTTAGTATTTAGAAGAGGGTCGGTGGCCATAATATCACTTCATTTTCTTGGTCTGCTTTTCCATTTCTTCTGCCTTTATCTCTTCAACTATTCCATGTATTGCTAATAAATCCTGTACTAATTGGGCTGGCATCTGATAGATTTCTAATGGGCTTATCCCTAACGCTTGTGCCAAAGTGTAGACGACTAAGAGGCTTCCTGTTTGGGCATCTGTTTTACCAGACCTAATTCCCCGCCTCATTAATCGTTTTTTTCTTCATCCCCCGACATTAATTCGAAAGGGTTAGGCATTACTTCTTTTATTTGATTCCCTACAAAGGGAGTGAGTCTAATTAAATCAACTGCGGATAAACTGGGTTCAGTTTTCTCGATGAAATTCTCAATCATGTATCGGTACATTGCGTTCAAGTCCAAATCAAAACTTTGGGTCTTTGAATCAATGTTCATTAAGGAATTAGCGGCCTTTTCTACTTCTAGCCAAGTTGGTTCCTTAATCCAAATCTTTAGGTATTCATCACTATCCGGTGCTACTTGAATCCAGTGGCACTTTGCTTCTGTGAGTGCAAACATTACACTCTTGTTACTTACTATTTTTTTGTTTAACATATCTTCCACCTACTAAACCAACAAACGAACAAACGGTGTTGGTGGAATATTATTCTGTAGTTTCTTCTTTAACTACCTCTTTCTTTGGTCGGCCCTTTTTCTTAGATTCAGATTTTCTTTTTTCTGCTAATTTTCTTTTTTCGTACATATCCATCAAAATCACCCTTGTAATTTCCAATGAGTTTTGACAGTACATTCTTTCAAATCTCTAGGCTTTACCATTGCTTCAACGGTAATTGGCCCTTTATCCTCCGGTATTGTAAAGTTAGCACTCTCTAGGAAATAATTCTTGAAAGAGATATTAATTTCTTCTCCATTGGGTTTGTCGAATTGCAAATCAATTAGTCCATCTTGAGCGAAGTTGCTACCGCCTGTTTCTACAGAAGTTCCAGTATTTTCATTTCGATTAAATAGTTCTTCGAAGAGTAAATCATCTGTAACTAAAGCAGTAAAAGACAATTCGTACATTCTATTGGATGGAATAGCATCTTGAATAGAAGTATTCCCAACCCCAATAAATCTCTTTTCCTGTAGGTTGTTATTAATAGTTAGAGAAAGGTTTGTAATCTTTAGGAACTGCTGGCCGAATGCACTGAAACTCCCTCTAGAGAAAAAGAATGGCTCTAAAAACTCGTCAGATTCATAATTAAACAATAAAGTATTATCTAAACCTGCACCTCCCCTAGACTCGTAATTCTCATTTTGCTTTAGTTTATGAACGGCCCTTGTGTTTAACTCCATAGTCATTTTAACTTCTTCATTTTCATTAGCGGTCATAGTAAAACTATTGACTCTATTTCCTCTAGCGATTCGTACAAAATTAGTGTCTTCTAGCGTCGGATTAGTATTAGTATGATATGGGCTACTACTAGGTAATTTGCTAATAGTCTGCTCTAAAGAAAACGAAGGAAGTTCGTCATTATTAGATTCTTTGAATTCGTAAGTAATTGCTTTAGTTATGCTTGAAGGAGTAACAGGAACATCTAATTTTTCTATCTTCGATTGTAAATCCACATGTTTTAGAATAGGAGGAGTTAGCGCAGTACTAGAAACTCCGGTAGCCGCATAGCCGGTCTTATAGAAAATAGGCCCACCTTGTTCTGTATGGGTTTCTAAAGTTTTAGCACCCGCCCCTTGGTCGTTAGAATCAATATAAATTTCCCCAGAAGTACCCGCTAAAGGGTTGGTTATGGTGGAGTTTAGCATGGTAGCGGTTAGGCTATCACATTTTCCTAAAGCATAATAAAGCCAAGCACCGTGATTCGCCATAAAGTTTAGACTACCACCACTAGCAGATTCTATTCCCTTGTATTGGTAAGTCATGTTTCTTGAGCCGCCAAGAGCAAGGTTCATCTGTTTTACTTCTACTTCCACATTAGGAAATTCTGCACTTTCCAAAAGACCAAGCCAATTATCAGCATTTAGTCTAGCAGTAGAAGAACCAGTAGAATATCTTTGGCCAACACAAGGCGCACCATATGGTCTAATCACACAAAAATATCCGCTAGTAGCAGTAGCAGTATGGGCCGGAGTAATCTGTATAGAATTGGAAGAATTTCCCGTAATAGTACAAATAGAATTAGGAGTGGTAGCCGAACTATTGTATATTTCTACAGTGCATCCTACATAAATATCTTGCACTAAAAGGTAAGAATTTTGGAAATCTGCTACAGGAATTAGGTTAGTAGTATTACTAGTACTATGATTCAATTCTATGTATAAATGCGTTTCGGGAACGAATGTTAAACTTGCGCCGCTTCCTAAAAATATATCTGTGTTTGTCATGTTCTTCCTCTCCCTTACTTACTAACTATGGGACTGAGAGTGCGAATCGTTTTGCTTCTATGCTAATCTTATATCCGAAAATTCTTTTCTTCCTGTCATTTGATTCGTTTCTAGCCCCAACAAAAATTTGATTAAATCTAGAACCGTCGCTCGCAGTATATCCGGTGCGCTTCCCCTCAAGCACATGACGAGTAATCAAGTATAAAGCCCTTAGCCTATCTTTGCCAAAGTCAGCATCCGTTCCGGCTCTTTCATCTTGGACATGTCGAATGTGAATTGTAAATGAATAACTTTCGTTGCGTACATCATAATGTACTGTCGGATAATCTACAGTTTGGCTATCTTCAAAAATAACGATTAAGTCTTTTAATGATAAATCGTACCGACTTCCTCGGTTTGCTTCCATACTTCGAATATCAATTATATTTGGTTTACCAATATGGTCACTAGAAATTGTACCTGCGCTTTGTAGAGCAGTAGCAGAAGAAGACCATCCTGTATCTAGAAGATTAATTAAAAGACTAACTTCATCCATTATTCCATCCCCTTAAGTGCTTCTTCTAGCCTATCTTTCATTACTCTTTCCATATGTTCAGCAATCTTGGCTTCTGCATTTGCTAACATTTCATCTTCGGAAAATGTAAAGTCTACTCTTAGTAATTTAGATATCTCTAACATTTGTAGATTTCTTTCTTTTTCTATTTCTAGATATTTTTGAAATTGCTGAGAAAGATTTCCAAACATATTATCATCCAATTATGTAAACTAAATCCTTCTTGCCATCTAAGATTTCCATTGCTTCTTTCTTTAGAATATCGTACTTTTCTTTAGTGGTAATGTTTGCCCCAGTTTCAGCAATGAGAATGGTTTGGTCATCGTGTCTTAGAATCTCTGCCGCTACTAATTTTGTAGCCGCTTCGTGTATTGCCGCAGGGACTCTAGAATCTCCAGCGATATAAGAAACTATTACAGAGTTATTAGTATGATACGGGTAGTCTTGTAGGAAAAATATCCTGCCTTCATTACCGATTTTCCAAAAACTACCAATTCTTTTCATGTCTTGCTTATCTGTAAAGGCATCAATGCTAATAGAAGCAGAAACATCTCCGGAAGTTACTGTAGCAGAAATAGTGCAATCCGAACCATCTTCCCCTTCTAAAAGAGAAGAGATATTAATTTTAGTTCCATCGTCGGGGTCAGTACTTGCATAAAAGAAATCTGAAATGTTAAAATTACTAGAGCCATCTTCTGTCAAACTCTTTCTATTATCTGCTCCCGTAAACGAAGCGGTCTTGGCGGGATATTGTTCATTTATTAGAGACACTATTTCCTTAGCCGTTGTTTTAGTACCGAACTTCTTACTAAAATTAGAATCTGATAAACTCGAACCCACGCTATTACTAGCAGTAAGTGTAAATGTAGTAGAGCCATCGGGCAAAGTCAAGACAATTGTATTTAATTTTGCATAATCCAATATGGTTATACTTGCCTGTGCCGAAGCCAATTCTTTGTATGAATTCCCCTGCCAAACTTGCAAACTTACAATCTTTCTAACTTTCATATGTTGCAATTGCACAAAGCCAACATATCCTCCATAATATGCGTCTGCGGGATGTCTACTAAAATTAAAATCGTGGAATTCGTGTTCATGCCTAATGGGTCTATAGGAACGCTTTACTTTATCGTCAATCATTCCTTCTACTCTTTTTATTATAGAACCTACTTGTACTTGGGTAGGATTTGTACCAGCACCGAAAGCAGGTATCTGTAATAAATCCGATACTGCGGTTTTGTCTGTATAGAATCCCTGCCCTGTAGAATAATCTGCATTAATTGTAGTGTAGTCACTAGGGGAAAATACTGTTGGCATTTTAAGCACCTTCTTCTATCTGTTCTTTTACTGTAAAGTAATTGTGAAGTATTTGGTCTATTTTATCTGAAAGGGGTTCGTTTAATCTATACTCGTTATCTTCTGACGCACTTGTGTCTTTCATTCCTTCCTCTATCCTAGCAATGGCATCTTGGATTTGACTCTCCTGTATCTCACCATCTTTTAGTTTAAATTTTTCTCCAATTTCTTGAAGTACTGCTTCCCTATCTTCGCCCTCTAACTCGTCGGGTATCTGATTATACATTTCAATTGCTCCCCTATACATAGGTGCATCCTTTCCGTATAAATCTGAAAGTATTCCAACCTCTGTCCTATTGCCTTTTTTCTTTCCTCTATATTCGTATGCAAATGGACTTACACTAAACATTCCCTTCGGTTGGTTTTGTATTTTAATTCCATATTTTATATCTGACCTAAGTGAAAATGTAGGGCCACTTTCACCGGCTTCGAATTCCATAACTCTAAGTTGTCCCTTTGGTGACATTGTGACTCTGAACTTTTCATCTTTGAGTCCTTGTCCCCTACTTGCCTCTACTATTCTCTTTAGTATTTCTTCTTCGAAGGCAGATACCATCTCTTCCTCAAGGCTTCCATCTTCCTCTACTATTTCATCAATAAGTTTTCCAGCAACATCTGAAAGAGTCGGCTTACTTCCTAAATTAAAGGGCTCAATGTCTTCCTCCAATGTACCAATTAGGTATTCATCTCCCTTCTCTTGAGTAAAATTTCTTTCGGCGTTCTTATATTGAACATTTGGATATAATGACTGCAAAAACTTTTTTTGGTTATCTGTGTTAGAGTATTCAAATGTAACATCCCCAGTATAGTCGAATATATGAACTGTTCCGGTAGACTGTTCTTCAGTTCTATTAAACTTAATTGACATATTATTTTTAGGATTTTTAACTTCGGGATATCGAGACAGGGGTACATGAGGAATGTCTTGACCGATTTCTGCCCTTTGGGGAATGTCTTCAAAGCCCCTGATATATTCCTCGATATCCACACTAGAATCTAAATCAACATCCTCATCAGAACGCCTCTTACCGTATAGGCTATATCCTATTATTTCTAGACGCTTGGTTTTATCTTTCATATCTTCTAAAGTATAGTCCTTTACTTTATCATATATCCTACTTCTAATTAGTTTAGTTTGCTCTCCCAGCCCACCTTCCATTACTAAATCTAAGATTTTAGTATCTTCTATCTGCTCAATTTTCTTTAGACCTTCTTCCGAAAAAGAACCTTCGTCAAATTCTATAATGGTACTTCTCTGTGACCTATCTGCAAGATTGGGTATTGAATCCACGCCTTCTAATTTAAATCCATCCTTTCCTTTATTTTTACCAGTGATGGTATCTTTAATCTTTCTTTCGAAATCAGAGGGCCATTCCCTCAATTCGTTTTGTGCATTCACTACCTTAGTGGGCATTTAACCATCCTCACATTAGCCACTTAGCCCAAGCAGCACCTTTCTGAATTGCAGTACCTAGTCCTAAACCTGCTTGCGGCGGCTCATATGACATTTGTCCCTGTGCATCTAACCAATATGGGCGACCATACATGTCCTGTCCACTAGGAGGAACTGGATATCCACTTCCGTTATTAGCAGCACCTTGCATCTGTTGGAATTGTTGGGTTTGTCCTGTCAATCCCGCAATTGCCATTCCCGCAGATGGTTGTTGTCCTCCGCCGAATCCTTGAGATTCTAAAAATTGAGACTTGGCCATCTTTCTTTGATTGATGACTTCTGAATCAATAGCAGAATTCAATAGATTAAGAATATCCAACTCTATGTTTTCAGCAGTAATCTTTTCATATTCTCTAAGAGCATCAGGGTGTATTCTAATAGTACCAGTGGTATTATCTTGAACAAACTGTAGTTTAGTTAGCATTTGGCTAACTACCCTTTCGGTTACATCTTCCATGAGTTTTTCTAATGACTTTAGGAATTTATCTCCATGATATTGGAAAAACTCCTCTACATGATTATCTTGCAAAGAAAGTAAATTATTTACATTCTTGAATTGTTGGTCACTTTGTTGTTGCACTGCTCCTAAAACAGTACCGTTACTGGTTCCTAGTATTCCCATTCTTCATTCCTCCGTTTCTAATGTAGCACCTTGTTTAATCATTAAATGATTCAATCTATCTGTCAGAATATTTATTTCTCCAACGATAGTAATTGCTTCATGAGTAGCCGACTTATTATCTCCTAATGTGGGTGGTTTAATAAGCCATCCGGCAGAAATTAAACTACTAACATCTTCCTTGCTTAGTGTATTTAGTGGGCCTCTTTTAATCATCTTAGGCATTTTTGGAATAAAGGCTTTGAATTCTAGGCCATGCTGTTCTGCTAGAATCTGCTGCTGTAGCATCTCCATTTGTCTATGTATTCCGGAATGTTTAGGACAATATGTTCCTCGCATTGGCCTACCTTTAGTCACTTGGGTTAAGGGAATTGGTGGCCTCATGTAATCTCCACTATCCCATGTATGGTGCATTCCGCAAACTACACAACGGTCTTTTAGATTAAACTTGTAACTGTATTTAATTTTTAGAAAAGATTTCCTTTCCGGTGCTAAAACCTTAACTAATTCTTTCAATTGCTTCTTGGGTTTTATATTGACGCATTTGTATTCTTCTACAGGCCCACTTGCTCTTGCTCTTTGCATCGGTGGCAAAAATGCCGATGGTGCAGTTGTATTCATTTGTCCTATTATATTTTGTTGAAACATTCTAATCAATAATCCTTTAACATTGTAGTTACGCCTAGGTAGACCATTTCCGGTTGGGATTTAGCCGACACGATGTATTTGAAAGTTGGTATGCCCTTATCATTTAACCTTTGCATTCCATATTTAAAAGGCTCGAATATAGGATGGTCTTGAATCTCTCCGTCGTGACTATATTTTTTTCCCCAAATATCATATTTATTCGCCCACATTCCTACCGCTATAGGGTAGTCGGGTTCCTTTTTCTTTTTTCCATTGGGCCAAGTATTAGCACAAACGGCATCCACTAAAAACTTCCAAGCGAGTTGATGGTCTAGGTTAGCCCCGCTATCTAGATGTCTATGGTCAATCATAAAAATAATATATTTGACCTTTCTTCTTTTCATGTCGGCAATCCATTCTTTCCAATAGAAAGATTCTCCTCCAACATCTGCTGACTTTAGGGTATGGGTTTCTCCCTCGACCTTTATTGTTTTTCTAGTACCTTTGTGTAAGCCCACTGTTCTTTTTTTAATATCGGGTACTTCCCCTCTAGTTCTAAGTTGATGGTTTAAAGTAGTTTTACCTACCATTGTTGCACCATAAATGCCAAACGGAATAGCATGTATTCTTTTGTAAAATGCTATCGCCGCTTCAGTAATTACAATTGCGAAACCTGCGAGTACTGACACATTCAACCACCAAGAGTATGTGACCATGCGGATTGTAAACCATCTAAGCACCATCCTAATATGTTAATATCAAATACTCCTAATATATTCCCAATTAGAAATGACGCTAACGCCGCACAACTTCCCCAAAAATAGGCTCTAAATCTTAGAAACCAAATATCAGCAGAATGCGCTCTCTGCAAATCATACGCCATTGCGCCTTCATCAAAGCCAGTAAAAACCATGAGGATTCACCTCATCTTTCGATAGCGGCTAAGAATTCATTTCCTACGCCTTCTGTTTCTATGGTAGAAATCATAGCAGGGGATGAACCGAAATTAGTATTATGCTTATTCATAGTCTCTCGTATCTTTCCCTTCTGTTCTTCTTCCTTTCTCTTCTGATGCCAAAAGTGATTTACTCTTCTTTCTAGTAGATACATTTCTATCTTTTCGTTTAGTGCTAAATCAAATACTGCCTTTAGTATCATAATAGCCCCAACGGTAATTAGGCCAAATAGTGCCGAGTGTGCTAAGGTAGTATATGGGAAATCAATCCCATAATTAGCGTAAAAAAATACATTCGCTCCGCTTACAGTCCCTACAAAAAGGATAGTCATAACTAGTCGTGTGTCGTGTTCTAATGCTGGCATTTAAAAACCTCAGTTAAATTCTACGGAGATGGCATGGCGAGTATCTCCATTAGGACTACCTGCGCTATTTGCTATTTTTAGATAGAGTCCTTCTCTAGCCAAAACACCATGCATGTCATATTCTAGATTAAGTCCTCCGGATTGTCCGTCAAAGATAATCCTTACTAACTCTGTATTATTAGTTAGAGTAGAGTCCTTAGAATCATATATTTGGACAGTGATAACATCGCCGCCACCTGCAAACCCAGTCAAATGTAAACTCTTTAGCCTACACTGATGCGCTGCTATTACTGCGCTTGCTACCAAAACTCCGCTAGACCTACATGTATCTGCCATACCAATCTCTCCATATATCCGTAATGCCGATAATACTTGAAGATGTCGATTATTCAGAATCTACTATTTCTGTAGGTTCTTCGACTTCTTCAGTTACTATTTCGGCTTCGGGAAGTATAATTTCCTTTACTTTCTTAGCGGCTTTCTTAGCCCCTCTTTTAGCACTTTTAGGTATAGAGATTTTTTCGACTACAGGTTTGGGCAATACAAAATCTACAACATTTTCTGCGGTAGAGTCTTTCGGCATTCCAAACATCCGTACAACTTCTAAAACCATTCTATCATCTAGATTAGATAATTCTTCCCTGTCTCCTTCTTCGAAGACAACAGATAGGTTGGGGTCTTGGGTCTTCATCAAACCCTTAACCGCAGATACTTCACAAGAAATTTCTCTTGTGATTTCTTTTCTATCAAAAACCAACCTACCCATTGTCGAAGTAGGACTAAGACAAATCTTAGCCATTCTAAACGCCTCAAATGTTTCCTCTTACTTCTAGTATAACATAGCCCAAGTCACTAACAGCCGCATTTGCGCCCGTTGACATAACCGTTGCACCTAATTCAAAGGTAGATTTATCTAGAAGAGTTCCTGTTCCACTAGTACCTAAAATTTCTGTAAATAGATGTAGGGTAGATTCTTGTGCTATAGGTTTAACCGAAGTTACACTTGACAATCCTAGTTCGGAGGCAGTCAATAACTCATATGTTGGAGTAATTGTAATTTCGTCATTAGTTGCATCTGCTGTGATTCCATTTGCTTCTACAGTTATTACTGTAGCAGAGGAAGCAGTTACCAGTTTAACTCCATCATTTCCACCAGTAGCAGCACTACCGATAGTAATATGTCTACCAACTACGGGCTGAGTTAACGCAGTACCGCTAGCATAAGTGATAGTCTCTGCCGAATTAACTAGATTAACTGTACTAGTTACTGCTGCATCTCTATATGCAGTTAGGTTTATTTTAGCCCTAACCATATACTCATCCCCGACCACTTTAGGGGCAGTATTGCCCTTGTGGTCTGCGAGAAATTCTACTGTGTGTGTCATATTAAACGCCTCACTGAATGTTGGTAATCTTACCTTGTCCCTTAAAGAATGAACAACCGACTTCACCAATTGTGCGGTAAAGTGCTTGGTTTCCTAGGCGACCAACACCGAATGGGTTTCCATTGGAAATACCATCTTCGAAGTATTGTGTAGGTTTCATGACAGCCAACCAAATGTGGTCAGTATCAAGGAAAAGCAAATCGCTTAGTTTGCTAGTTGCGTTTCCTGTAGAAGCCATATCCTTACAAGGAATTAGTGGGATGTCGTAGTATGTTGCAACTCTAAATCCAACTTCTGCTCCCTTAACTCCACGAACACCATTTACAGTAGGAACTATTTCCTTTCTGTCCATGAATCTTTCTTGGCTTTGTAGTAGGTCTGCAATAGACTGAATTGTATCATATCCTGTTAGAATTACCTTTGGAGAACCGCCAGCAATTCGTAGGTTACGAATCATGTTGTTAAGTAGAGTTAGTGTTAGCGAGCGAACATCTCCACTAGCATATCCGGAACCAAAGTCTACTTCAGAATCTAGGAAAGATGCTGCACTGTGCCTTTCATCTCCGTAAATCTTACCCAAGTTGTTTGTTGCGCTTGCGGTATCAGTAGCAATAACTCCACCATCAATAGCCAAAAGTTCTGCACGACTTGTAACAATCTTGTTTAGAGAAGTGTAGTTTCTTTCGATGTTTTCTAGACGGCCTGTAGATTGGTTTGTTGATTCACCATAATGTTCTAGAGGCATAAGAAGCATCATGTTTTGTGCTTCTGCGTGAGCAATTCCCATATCTTCACGCATTTGCGCTCTAATATCTCCAATTCCATCGTCAATCTTTGCCATTTCCATTGCCAATTCAGAGAAATCGAATTGATGTGCAACAGTCTTAGGACTCATAAATAGTTGAGCGTAGGTTGGAGCCATAGCACCTAGACCATCTGCCGCAGTAGAAAGTCCAGCGTTTTCTGGAACGCCACCAATTAAATCAGCAGAAGGAGCATCTGCTCCAATTCCTGAATCTGAGGTATCTGAATCGTTTACAAGTGCTTCTGCAAGTGTGTTTCCGGAGCCACCGAAAGGTCGGCTCTTTAGAACTCTCCATCCCGAAGAAGAATAAGGTCGCTTTGAAATCATTGAAAGTGCATTTACTTCACGGTTTAGCATTGACCAAACTTTCTGTCCGTAAAGAACATTGTAAAGTCCGGTTGTTGTGGAAATTCCAGTAACGCCACTTGCGGCAGCGTCGGCAATATCGTGAGCACTATGTAATCCCTGTACTACTCCCGCTTGCTTTAGAATATCGTTGCCGCCAAATGCGCCAGCCATTCCGTATGTTTGTGCTTCTAAGTCTCTAATTGTGTTAATATATCCCATTTAAGATTCCCCCTCAATTTCCAGCGAGCCTGTTTAAGTCGGCCCATGACATGTTTGCTACATCATCCATAGATGGTAGTGCAACAGATGGTGTCTGCTGTGATTTGAGAATTTCAGATTTTCCAGTAGAGAATGACTTTCGTAGGTCAGCCAATTCTTCCTTTAGTGCGCTAACTTCAGACTTTGCATCATAGTTAGCCTTTGAAATGATAGTGTTTCTTTCAGAAACTTCAGACTTAAAGCGGTTTGCAAAAGTCTTTTCTAAGTTACCTAGAGCAATCTTCTCTAGTTGTTCTGACTTGTATTCCGAGTATGCTTTCTCGATTACATGAGGGGAAAGGTTTAGTGAAGTAATTTCACCATTGTCAAAAGCCTTGACGACCTTTGCTTGCTTTTCTCCTACTGGCTTTCCGCCACTAATTACTACACGGTCTGCTGGTTCTCCAGTTTCCATATGTAGTGTGGTCTGGGCCTTTGCTTCTTCATCCATGTATTCCATAGTTTCCTCTTCAGTGTCCATCATTTCTGAGTCCATCATTTCTGCGTCTTCCATAGCCGCAGGGGATTTCTCCTCGTCTTCTTTCCTTAGGGTATTGACTTCCTCTAATAGAGTGTCAAGTTCCTCAAGTGCTTTTTCTAGTTTGTCGGTCATTTTCGTTCCCTCTTTTTCTTGTTTCAAAATATCGAATTTCGCTTCCGGATTAATTCCTTTTTCGCAGATAGTCACTTCGTGTAATTCTAGTTTGCTAATTTCGCTGTATTCGCCTAATTCCGAATGTTGCTTTTTAACTTTTTGAAGTGCCTGTCCCCCTATGCTAAAAGACCTTAATGTTCCTTTGCGAATTCCCCTGTTTATTTCTTTGGCTTTTTCGATGTCATCTCTTAATTTTATTACTACAAAAAATCCCACATCATCTACTTCGGTTTTCCATATTTTTCCATTTTTATCTCTATATGATTTTACTACTTCTCCTACTTGGACATTTGAATGGTTTGTCATTACATTTCTAAATTTTGATTGCTCCATGTAATTGTTTACTGCATCTTGTAAGGCTTTGAGTGTGATTAAGTCATTCTGTTTATCAACGATTTCTATGCTTGCATATCCTCCAATCATTAAATCGTCTTGACTTTTGAGTATTTGGAAGTCATTTTCTCTATGCGATAGAACAGCAGACCCCATTTTCCTCAACTCTTCCTTTTTCCATTTGGTATTTAATACTTTATGGTTTTTCTTTATTTATTACTAACTTAGAATATTTATCTTCATTAATATCCCAAAGTCCTTCGTCGCCATCTTTATCTGCCGCAGTTTGTTTATAGCCAGTCCATGCTATCCAAATTTTCTTATTATCCATAGGAACTACTCTAAAGTGCATTTTGGTTTCAAATTTATTTCCTCTGAGGAAATATTCATGGTAGCCTTCTCTTTGAACGCCTAACTCTATCTCTCCTTCATCAATGGTTTTAGAATTGGGTGAAATGTTAGTAGAGACTTCGGAAGGGAATTTACCCGCCTTACCAAATAGGTCAAATATATCATCATCTGAATTAATGTCTATTGTCCAGTACATCGTTTCTTCTGAAAGATTAATTGCTAAGGTTAGGTCATCATCCTTCCTAGAATATACTTTGAACTCCCCTTTTCTATATTCCGAAGGGGTCTTGTAACTATCACTCAACATGATTTTGTCGGAGTCTGCCATGAACTTCTTTTCTTTATGGTTGTAGGTTATGCCATCTCTAGAATTAAACCACTCCTCTAATCTAGACATGTCTCCTGCCTTCTGTACTCCTAATACGCTATCATATAATCTTCCATGTTCCTTAACTAAGAAATTATGTAATTCTTTTATTGACATGGGGCCCTTTTCTTTTAATGCTTGAAATGCTGCTACTGTTAATTCACTTTGCTTAGTTTTCATTATATTCTCGGCATCGGTTTTCCAAGAATCTAAATTCATCATTGCATGTTTAGACATTAGGTTATCCTTTTCAAATTCGTAGAAAGTAAACCCATCCATAGATTTTAATATCGCTTCTCCGTGAACATAGTCTGTAACTAGAATTCCTTTCTCTAATGCCTTAGTCTTAAATTTCAAACTCTTTTTAGTTTCTTTAGATAGCATTTCCAAAGTAATTATTTTATCGGGGTATTCTACTTCGGGTATTTCTATAACGGTGGAACCGTAAATAGTATATTTCTCACCATTGAACTTAACTTCATCTACTTTAACTCTAATAATATCTCCAGTATCTACATCTATTTTGGTATTGTTAGCCTTACCAACATCCATGTATTTTATTTTGTCTAACTCTCTAATGTGTCTTCCTTCGCCTTCTGCTGGCCCTGCACCTAAAGTGTATGAAAACATATTTGATTTTGTTTTCTTCTTATCTAAAACAATTAAATCTAAGTCTACGAACTTCTTCCATTTAATCCACTTTGGGTTTTTCTTAGTCCCTATGTAATAGGTAGAAGTAATGTCCTTTATGACTACCCCTTCAGCAGTGGGCATCCCCATAATAGTTTCACTATATTCTTTAATGTCCTTTAGATTGTCAGCAATTCTAGTATCTTTCTTAGAAGGGAATGCTAGGCTCTCATCCGAGTGCATAGAATAATTATTGAATAGGATATCTATTCTTTCTCTAAGTTCTTCTCCTGCCATACTTCTTTCTTCATGTCTCATTATATCGAATACATGTGCCCTTAATGTTGCATCGGGGTGCTGATTTTTAAAAACATGGGCAATTGTATCTGCTCTATGTAGTGCCTCTTCTTCATCAAATAGGATTAACTCTGCATCTAAAATACAATCTCCAAAGTTTTTCTTTTTCATTACTTCGACTTGGGCCTTGCATTTATCAGTAATATCTTTTTCATTATATGAATAGATTTTAATTTTATTATCTATCTTATGAATCTGTATTCTCATGCCGTCATATTTTTCTTGTACGACCCATTCTCCACTAAATCCCTGTAGTTCGTTAATATCTTCTAATTCAAATATTCTATACATTGGCTTGTTGGGAATAATGAAATCTACTACAGCCTTTTCTTCTTGAGATTTCTCAGCCTTCTTTAATTGTACGCCTAGTAACTTATTCCAATCTTCTTCAGTGTTCTTGGATAAGAAAAATAATTTCAATAGAGAAAGGCCATTCTTAAACTTACTTTCAATCTTTTTAGAATCTTTACCGTCTCCGTAATGTTCGGTAATATAAAGTGGGATATCTTTAGGGTCTAAGTCTAGACCTTTCAATCCAACTGTAATGTCGTCGGGGTCAATATCTTTGATGTCATATAATTTATCCGGTAGGGTTTCATCATCTGTTCTCAAAGCATAGTGAATAAATTTAATCATAACTCCACTATCTCCCATTAAGGCTTCCAAAACATTTCCTTTGAAGCGTTTTGCAAATGGGTCTTGTACTTCATCTGATTCGAAGCGTAGCATTTTAATTGCGTTGTAGACTTCTGAAGCAGTAGGGCTTTCGGGATTCATAGCATTTTTATTTTCTATGATATCTCTTGCTAAGTATTCTTGGAGTTGGCCACCCAAGTAATCTACATTATCATATTCGTCTCTAATATCTTCTATTGCCTTTCTCCATCTAGACCCGTAGTTCTTAGGGTCACTCTTAGCGGAAAGATAGGCTACTCTAGTCTTTTCAAAAAGTGATAGTATTTTGCTTGAGACGGATTCAGTTTCCTTCTCAAATAGAAGGCCGGTTAGTGGCATAATATCACTTTAAAACTCTGATGACATTGGTAAGTCCAAGACCTTCTATTAGTGCTATTCTTGTTTGTAATTCAGAAGTCTTCATTGCTTTTATCTCCTTTAGAGTTCGAGAAATAGTCTCAATTTGCTTCTTTGTCAATCTTGCTTTCTCTCCTTCTAATAACTCTAGACCGATATTAACATTTAATCCCGTAATGGTAGATAATTGTGTTCTTAGAGTGATGTCTTCTTTGGGGTCTACTGCTTTCTTAATCTTATATTCCTCTTCTACACCTGCAAGACCAAATCCTTCTTTATCTTGATTAGGAACTTTGATAGTAACATTTTCAGCCTTTGGTCTTTTGACCTTAACTAATTCTTCATCTACTTCTAATGGCATACTGTTCCTAGTTTCTTCTAGTAGAGTTTGCTTTGCAATTCTAGCGGCTCTAATAGCCTGTTCAATTTTTGCTTCTTCTGCTGTCATTCTTGTTGGCATTTTACTCACTCCATCTTCTGAATAATCTTTGCCATGTCATCGAAGGACATGTTCGCTACATCATCCATGTTAAAAGTAGAAGCCGCCTTATTATTCATTGAAGGTGTTGGGCTGTTAGTTACGACAAATCCCGATTTCATCAGAACATTGTCATTATTGTATGCTACGCTTTCTAATTGCTGTACTCGGTTCACTAATTCTTTTAGCAAGAGTAATACTTCGTTTTGTTCTGTCATTTAATCACCTTTTTAGAATGCTCTCATATCGGAATCAATTAATCTTTCATTATATTCGTCTATAGTTTCTCCCATTTTTGGAGGCAACTCTTTTATTTCATCTTTCTTAAACTTGAAATCCCAAGCGTAATTAGAATCTCCTTTCCAAGTTCTATCTTCTAAAGGAATATACTTTTCAAAATCGTCATAAGTGAATTTTTCATGAAGAAGGTTTAATTTATCCCTTCTATCAGTTCCCTCCATAATATCTTTTATGAGTTTAATGAATTCTTCCTTGCGCCCTGCTTCGGTCTTAGAGGATTTAGCATCTTGGCAAATTCTAACTGCTTCATTGAATACTTCTTTAATTCTTCTAACCACGCCCTTAAATTCTGAAGGGAAAGGAACATCGCCATACATATAATCCATTTCATAATCATTAAGATAAGCATGAGCAGTGCAAAATGTCAAAAGGTTGGTATCTCTTTTCTCATCCGATTCCATACTATGTACTTTAACTGTTTGATTAAAAGGCTCTAATTCTTTTACAAGGTGTTCTTTACCAGCCCTACACATTCTTTGCAATTTATATTGCATTGAATGACCCTGCAAAGGTTCCATCATTCGACCCAAAACAGGGTTTTTCATCTTTAATACATTCTTCCAACTCATCTTAAGTCCCCTCCTTTCTTTGGATATACTAATTTTCGAATCTGCCTGTAGAGGGTTTCATACTCTTTACGGAGTTTGCTGGCAGTGGCTAATATATCTAGATTGCTCTCATCCATAGTCTCCATCTTCTTAGATAGTTTTTCATCAGACTTAATTAAATCCAATTCCTTCATCATGTCTAACAACTCACCCAATCTAGTAAAATCTTGACCGAAATACTCTGATGGCTCTGCCGCCTGTAAAGTTTTCTTCAAGGCCTTCTTTTGCTTCTTATCTAACGACGATAGTATGTCACTTTCCGCCTTTGCTATATCTTCATTGTACCAATTCCAAGTCATGAGAATCTACTCCTTTTGTTAATTTTCTTCATTTTTCTTTTGAGTTGTAGTGCCCTATAAACCAACTTCTGAATGTCATCTAAATCGTCTTCGGTGGATGATGGTTCTTCCATCCCTAGTTGAGATAATAGATTAGAAAACTCTTCATCATCTTCCATAGTAACTTGCTTTGCTGCATTTTTGAGTCTTCTTTCTATTCCCTGTTCGTGCTCTTTAGCATATTCTTCTGCTTCTTTCATTTCTACTTCTAGTTTCTCTGAAAGTTTCTGCATAACTTGTTGGAATTCTGTTAGGGCGTAAATGTGTTGTCTGAAGACACTGCCTTCCATACCCTTCGGGTTAATTGTCCTACTCCTAGAACCGATTGGTTTTTTAGATTCCTCTATTTTTTCGGGCTTAGTTGATTCGACTTCTTCCATTACTTCTGCTATAGTCTTACCCTTTTCTTTTGGATTGACAATATCTAATTGAACTGTATAATCCTTAATTCTCTTTTGTAACTTATCTAGTTGAGAAATCTGCTCGGATACTTGTCTCTCCATAGCGTCTGTAAACTCTTTTTCGTCGCCTACTCCCTGCGCCTTATACCTGTCTAACTGTGCAACGCCCTTATCGAATTCTTCAGCAACTATGTCTAATGCCTTTTGTGACTGATTAACTACATCTTTAATTTTTCCGTAGGCGGTTCGGTTTCCGTCAGAATCCGTCTCCTTTGCATCTTCGTCGAAGTCCTTCATTTGTTTTTTAGCAAATTTTAATTTTTTCTGAAGTTCTTTACCTCTTTCAGATAATTCTTCGATTTTTTCTGTTGTAGAATCAATACCTTCTTGAAGACTCTTATTATATTCCTTTACCTGTTGGGCAATATCTATGTCCTGTAGGCGAGAAATGGTATCTTCGATAGCGGCCTTTTGCTCGGCAAATCTATTCATAATTTTTTCATTATTGGCAAGTAGATAAGATATGTCTCGTTTAGGTGTGCCATCTCCACCAATAAATTCTGGAACAACTCCTTCGGAAGTTTGTATTCCTCGGCCCTTGGCTCCCTTAGATTTAGACCTAAGCATTCCTGTTATCGCCCCTAAATAATCTAATAATTTTGGCTCCTTTCTAATAGCATAGTTTGGTGCTTCCCCATAGACATCGTGAAATAATTCTACCATCACTTCTAGTAAAGTAGTTTCTATATCATAAGAGTCTGCCTCAAACGAATGGAATACCTTAACTTTATCCTTAACTATCTTTTCTATGTCTTTCAAGTCAGACTGGTCTAGGGTATATACTGAAATAAAATACGATTGCCCTTTCTCGTCTCCCTCTTTCTCCTTGTCATACTGGTCTTCGATTTTTACTTCGTGAGTAGTAATATCATCTAAGGCTTGTAATAATTCTTCTCTTACAATGGGTGGCCTTGCTTCAAAGATAATCCCATGTGCTACGCTTGTAACTTGTTTAGATAGAACTAAATCTTTTATTTTATTTTCTAGTTCTTCGGGACTTATCTTTACGAAGTCACCCTTGGCATTCTTAATTTCATCGAAAATGTAACTTCTTTCTTTCAACTTATCCAAAGAAAATAATATTCTCTCATGTTTTACTTTGGGTTTAGCAGCACCTCTATACGAACTGGTTAGAGAATTGAAATGTTTTCTTTTGTCACTATGTGACTTAGAGGCAGAGATTCTACCTAGTTTGGTAAGTAAGGATTTCCAATCCTTATACTTTTTATTCTGGGTATCTTGAATTTCTTCCTCATTTTTTTCCTTCTTAGTCTTCGCACTTTCCATAGTTCGTTCATCAATATTTTTTATGATAACCGACATGATAAGCCACCTCAGAACGGAATATTTTCTTTTCGGTTTCGCTTCCTCTTAGGTAAGAGAACTACATCGGGAACTTCTGCATTTCCATGAGTAGCCTTATGGGAAGTTCTAGTATCTATTCCGGCAATATCATAGTCACGGTTTTTCTTAACAGTTCTAGACTCAGCCGCATTCTGCGTTCTAAGTTTAGCCAATTCCTTTCTTAGTCGTATTTCTTTTTGTCTAGTGTCTTCTGTCATTAATTCGGCCTCCTTGTGTTTAAGTTATCTGTTAAATCTTTAATAATCTGCTTTATAATAGTAATACTATCAACATTAGGTTGGTTTATTTTGCGCTTCGTTAAATGTTTATCTATTATCCAAAGCGTACTTTCTGTATCAGCCTCGAATTCAGGAGCCTTTTGTCTGTATAGATTTGTTAATCCGTTTATTTCTGGCATAACTTCTTCTATACCATCAAACAATCTGTGTTGATATTGGAATACATTCATGTTCATTTTTTCTCTTGGTCTAACTGTTCCTTTTAATATTTCTTCCCAACTCATTTTAATCACCTTAAATTTCTCAAAAAATTCGGCGGGATTTTTTCCCAGCCCTTATCGAATCTGCTTTCATAATTAACCAACCCTTCTTTCCGTTCTTTGGTCTACATTTTGATTTCCGGCTTCGGCTGGTAGGCCACTAAACCTTTTATCCGGCCCTGTGGCCATACTCGGCTTATTTCTAGTTGATTTAACATTTTCGTTAGAACTTGCCATGCTTTGTTGTTGCTGTTCCATCATTTGTCCCATCTGTGACGCATCGACATTAGTTCCAGCATAAGGGTCTAGTTCCACCGGTTCATCTCCACCCTCTGCGCCCATTTCTTCTTCTTTAGGTTCGGGTTTGTTAAAGGTAAAGTTTCCATCTTCATCCATGTCCACTTCAAATCCTAAATTCTTAGTAGATGCTGCGATATTAACTTCTATCTCTCTCTTACGCAGAACTGCTATTTCATCTTCTTCTTCAGACGGTGGTAGTTTCAAATCCCAATCAGTAATTCCAAACTGCGTAGTTAAGAAGGGGAATACATATTCATTGTAGACATTCTGAGCCATTTGTACTGCTCGGTTAGTTACTAGGATTTGCATACCTTCGTTATTTAATCCGCCACTAGCAGTAGAGTCTGCCATGAAGATTTTGCTAACCCCATAAAACGCAGAAATTCTATCTCGTAAATCATCCTTTACTGCGACATATTCCATTTCTTTTAGGCTATCCATGAACTTAATCCATTCAATAGAACCCTTTCCGCCTTCTGCTTCTATTCCCATTACTGGAATATAGTGAGGGTCTTGCTCCATTCTTTCTTTAACTCCACGCCAAAAACTCATCATAGATTCCATATTTCTAGTCTGAACCGCTAATAATCCTCTAGGCATTCTGCTCTTGGTATAAGAGGCATTGACATAGTTCTCCATAGCAATAAGAGTCATGATGTGATTGTATAAAGTAAGTATTGGTGAAAGACCATATAATCTACTAGGACTATATTTACTAAAGTGTAGGACTTCCCCCTTGATGAAGTATTGGTCTTCGCCCTTAGCCCTATTTACATAGTGTACTGGGTAAAGTGTGTCTCCACATTGCTCGCAATTTTCATGCGGCTCGGTTGCCATAAACTCTCTATGGTGTATGCAAGTGAATCCTTTAGTTCCTCTAACCCCATCTTCATCTGCATAAATGTGCATTGTAGAAGGGTCGCCTCTATACACTTCCTTTATTCTGTGCATTCTAATCTTACCATTACCATCAATATAATATTCTTTTACGAATACGATGTAGGCATCATCCATGATATTCAAATCGTCTTCTAGTTCCTTTAGAACATCAATGAATAATTGCTCGGATTGATTAACATATCCTTCTAAGAACTTCTCTGCATACTCTAATTGCTTAACATCAGGAAGTTTCAAATTAGTGCTTTCACATCTAGAGCATTCCTTAACGGGCCTTTGGTGTTCCTTGCCACAATCTTGACATCTTGCTTCGTATGCTTTCTCCCAAGTATATCCTCTACGAAATACTTCCTGTTTTAATTGAGTTAAACAGGTTCTAGTAATTACAGAGTTTTGTACTATATTGTAGATTAGTGGCCCGTTTAGCATTTGTGCAGGGGACTTTTCCTGTATGCCAATATTGTAGATTTCCCTATCCGTAGGAGTAGGAGTAGTC
>Ga0181397_1000164_pt1 | contig 24498 bp, 14 predicted proteins | sample 20SPOviralmetaG_FD_130126 | JGI IMG/M metagenome (GOLD analysis project Ga0181397, IMG submission 130126) | Marine viral communities from the oligotrophic San Pedro Time Series (SPOT) site, San Pedro Channel, CA, USA - 20 SPOT_SRF_2011-02-23 | ecosystem: Environmental > Aquatic > Marine > Strait...
AAGATGGATGTCTTCGCGGGGTTGGATGTCGGCTACAAAGACCCAACAGCCATGTGTGTTATTGCGTACGATTGGGATAAAGAACAATACCATCTGGTGGACGAATACTTCAATGCTGAAAGAACTACTGAACAGCATGCTGCCGAGATACAGAAGCTCATTGATCGCTGGGATATTGATTACATTTATATTGACAGCGCAGCTCAACAAACACGGTATGATTTCGCGCAGAACTACGACATTTCCACCATCAACGCTAAGAAGTCCGTACTTGACGGAATTGGACATGTATCAGGAGTTATCGATAACAACTTACTCTTTGTGGATCAAGAATCCAAAGAATCGTTAAGTTGTTTGGATGCGTATCAATGGGATCCAAATCCCAATCTCATGAAAGAAAAACCAAAACACAACATGGCATCTCATATGGCTGATGCCTTGAGATATGCTTTATATTCATTTCAAACATCACAGGTAACATTTTAATGACAGAAGAACATTTAGGCGGACACTGCAATAAAACACATATAGATATAGGTGCCTTAAATTGGGCAATACACGAGTTTAATGTAAAAAGCTACTTAGACGTAGGTTGTGGTCCAGGAGGAATGGTCGAGTTAGCTAAACAACTAGGCTTAAAGGCGACAGGTATAGACGGAGATTCTTCTTTAACTAGAACATCTCCAGAAAACTATCTTTTACACGATTATACTAAAGGACCTTCTACATTTTCTGAAACAGTAGACCTTTGTTGGTCTGTTGAATTTGTTGAACATATTTATGAAGAGTTTTTTGAAAATTATGTACAAGATTTTTTAAAGGCGAAGTATTTAATACTTACTTATGCACCTCCGGGATGGCCAGGTCATCATCATGTAAATTGTCAGCCAGAAAAATACTGGTTAGACAAGTTAGCAGAAAAAGGTTTAGTATACAGTGAAAAACATACTAACACGTTAAGAGAAGTTAGTACAATGAATAAAAATTGGGATAAAAAAGCCTTTGTAAAAAATAGAGGTCTTGTATTTATAAACGAAAATCTATAAGTTATATGATACCAACTCAAAAATAATGTTTGACAAGTTAGCTTAAAGTCGATATAATTCTTTAGATAAAAAATAAGGAACCAAAGGAAAATGCCTAAGTTAAAACGTGATTATGTAAAGTATGTACGAGATAAGGCAAAATCCAAGTACGAGAAGGGTTCCTCTTGCAGAATTTGCAGTGCAACAGAGCAGTTAGACTTTCACCATTTTTACAGTCTAACACCTTTGTTGAACAAATGGTTAAAAGATAACAACCACAATCCTGAGTATATACAAGCACTACGGGAAGACTTTATAGAAGAACATCATGCTGAGCTCTATGATCACACAGCTACTTTGTGTCATACTCATCATTTGAAACTTCATTCAATTTATGGGAAAGATCCTGCGCTAACAACAGCAAAAAAGCAAATGCGCTGGGTAGAGATTCAAAGAGAAAAACATAATGGCATGGTATAATCCTTTTGGTAGAAAATCTAGTAGAACTGAAGAGAAGTTAAATCCTGCTCAACAGTATTATACGGAAAAAACTTCTACTTCTAGGGAGCCTATCATTAAGTATGAGCAGGCTTACGAGCAGTTAGAAATTGTTAATCGTGCCGTAAATATGATTGTTGATGATGCAGCAGAAATACCTACCCTAGTAGGAGGACCTCACAGAGGTTCTGGTGTTGTGAAAGGCATAAAAAGATCTAAAGTAAGTTTACTTTTAAATCAAGAACCAAACCCTTTTCAAGATATAAATACATTTAAAAGAAACTTAATGATTGATTTCTTACTAGATGGTAATATGTTTATATACTATGATGGTGCACATTTATATCATCTACCTGCGGATAAAGTTACAATTCATGCAGATTCTGATACTTATGTTGAAAAATATACTTTCGATAATAAGATAACATATTCTCCTAGTGAAATTGTACATATAAAAGAAAATTCTTTTTACTCTTTGTATAGAGGGGTACCCAGACTTAAACCAGCATTAAAAACAATGCAGCTTATGTTAAAGATGAAATCTTTTCAAGATAACTTCTTTAAGAACGGTGCGGTGCCTGGGTTAGTACTAAAATCTCCTAATACTTTATCGGAAAAAATAAAAGAAAGAATGATGTTATCTTGGCAAACAAGATATCAGCCAGAAGCAGGAGGAAGAAGACCTCTTATTCTTGATGGAGGCATTGAAGTAGACTCTCTATCAAATATTAATTTTAAAGAGCTAGACTTTCAAAATGCAATCGCAGAGAACGAAAAAATTATACTAAAAGCACTAGGAGTACCTCCTATTCTTTTAGACTCAGGAAATAATGCTAATATCCGACCAAATATGAGAATGTACTATTTGGAAACAATATTACCAATAGTAAGAAAGTTAAATTTTGCATTAGAAAGATTTTTCGGATTTGATTTAGCAGAAGATATTACAGAAATACCGGCACTACAGCCAGAGTTGAGAGATGCTTCAGCATACTACTCCTCATTAGTAAATGGCGGTATTATAACCCCTAACGAAGCAAGAGATAGATTAGGTTTCGAACCTGTTGAAGGGGCAGAAGAAATTAGAGTTCCAGCAAATATTGCTGGATCAGCATCAAATCCAGACCAGGGCGGAAGGCCCGAAGGAGAAGAAGATAGTGGCGAACAAGCTACAGATTCATAGTACAGCGAAAAAATTAGCCATGTTCTTCGCAGAACAAGGTAGAATTCTTGAGTATAAAGAGTATAGGGCAATAAAGAGACCTCCTGTACACCCTCTAACGATAAAAAGGATTTTTAGGGGTTATAGTTTTTGTATATCCTATATAAAGAAAAATTTTGAAGATGTTTTACTAGTTATCGAAGAGGTAGAGAATGAGCCAGAGCTAGAACCAACGAGTGCTCAAATTTATTCTGCACCAAAGCCAAAAGCTGCGGCTAAGCCTGCTGTTAGAAAACCAGCAGTTAAAAAAGGGAAATAGTTATGAATAAACTATTTAGTTTAACGTCTACATTCAAATCTCACGAAGCTGATGATGGTTCTGTGATGATTCGTGGTATGGCAAGCACTGCTGATTTTGATCGCGCGGGTGACTCAATATCTGCTGAAGCTTGGACTAAAGGTGGACTAAACAATTTTGAAAAAAATCCGATTATCTTATTTAATCATGATTATGATAAGCCAATCGGTAGAGCCACAGGTCTGAAAGCTGGACCAGATGGACTAGAGTTAGAATGTAAGATTAGTAAGGCTGCGCCTGCTAATGTTGCACAACTTGTTAAAGACGGTGTTCTTGGGGCCTTTTCTGTTGGTTTCCGAGTCAAGGACGCTGATTATATTAAGGAAACTGACGGACTAATGATTAAGGACGCTGAGCTGTTTGAGGTATCTGTTGTATCGGTACCATGCAATCAATCAGCTACTTTTTCGCTCGCGAAGTCATTCGACTCTGATGAAGAGTATAATGAATTCAAAAAAACTTTCACAAATCGTGTAGATCTAGCCGGTCAGTCTCTGGCTAAGGACGAAGTCAATACTTCTAGCATAGCTAGTGAAACACCGGTAAGCGCGGAGGAAAAATCCGCAGATCAGGAGATCAAGATGGATAATAAAGACATCGACTTGGAAGCTTTTGCAAAACAAGTAGCAGAAGACACTGCTGCAAAGATTGCTATGAAGCAGGCCGAGCAAAAAGCAGCTGAAGAAGCGAAAGCAAAAGCAGCTCAAGAAGCATCTGAAGCGAAAGCTTTAGAAGCTGAATCAATCAAAACTGTAATCAACTCAGGAGTTGAGACAGGTGTTGAAAAACTTATGTCAGACGTAGAAGCAAAACTTTCTGAGAAAGATGCACAAATGTCTGAAGTAATTGGTTCTTTCAAAAAAGAACTAGAAGAAAAGCAAGCTGAAATCAAAGCTATGCAAGAAAGCAAGCGTTCGTTCTCTGATCGTGGCGCTGGTGATGTGTCTAAGTGGGGCAAAGAGTTTTTACAAGCTCACCTACTAGGTAAAATTACTCGTAAAGGTTTTGAAACTGACTATGCTAAAGGCATTATGGAAAAAGCAGGCATTGCATATGCTACAGGTGCTGCAGACATTGATCAAGCAGTATCTACTCAAATTGAAAAAGAAATTCAATCTGAGACTAGACTTGCAGGTCTATTCCGTGAGTTTACTGTAAATAGTCACGCTACTGTGCTACCAATTCAGCCAGACGCTTCTACAGCTAACTGGCAACAAGGTGCTGCTGTAGACGGCAACTTAAACAGTAACTTTAACGGTACTACTGGCAGTGGTTTCCAAGCTCAGCAAGTAATCCTTAAAGCATATCGTTTGATTTCTCAAACTCATATCGATAACAACATTGATGAAGAAGTACTTGTAAACCTTCTTCCAATGCTAACTGAGTCTGTAGCACGTGCTCACGCACTTTCTGTAGATGATATGATTGCAAATGGTGTAGGTACTGGTGCTACTACAACTGATACCGACGGTCCTCGCGGCGGTTCTGGTACTATTTCTGGTCTTGCAGACTTCGCATCAAAAACTATCGATACTAAACTCGATCTTGATGGCAGTACGGTTGCTGGTGCTAATTCTGCTACGTTAACTCCAGATATGTTATTTGGAGCTCGTAAGCATATGGGTAAATATGGTTTGAACCCTGCAGATGTAACTTACATTGTAGCACAAGATAAGTACTATGACTTGATCGCAGATAGTGATTTCCAAGACGTTACTCAAGTAGGTAGTGATATTGCTACTAAACTAACTGGTCAAATCGGTAGTGTATTCGGTTCTCCAGTTGTAGTTAGTGATCGCTTGAATGGTGCAAGTGCTGGTGATGCTGTAGCTTTCGCAGTTAATACTAATAACTACTTAGTTCCACGTTTACGTGGTGTAACTGTTGAGTCTGACTATGAAGTTGGTAATCAACGTCAAGTAATCGTAGCTAACCAATCTCTCGGCTTTGCTGAGTTGGTAGCAGGTTCTTCTCAACAGGGCTTCCCTGTTGTTAAAGTAGGCACTGTAGCTTAATAACTTTACTTTTTAAACTTCGGGGAGGTTCGCCTCCCCCAAGTTTTTACTAATGGACTTATAGAAAATGCCAAATTTAATAGCACTATCAGATTATAAAGTAGCAGAAGGTATCCAATCTACCAAAGATGATGCTAGGCTAGACTTGTTGATTAATTCTGTAAGTCAATTAGTAAAAACTTACTGTGGAAATAGTATTGTAGATTTTTATAGCACAGCAATAGATGGCACTTTTAACAATAAAAAGTTAGAAACTCTTAGTATTAATTGGGCTTCAAATATTGTACAATTAACAGAAAGTCCTATTGTTACAGTACACTCAGTTGTAGAAAGAGAAGATCTATCAAGTAGTTATACTACTCTTGTAGAAAACACTGACTATTATGTAGATTACTCTACCGATAGTATTTATAGAGTAATGTCAAACGGTACAGCAAAAAACTGGGCAAATGGTCCCGGTGCTGTAAAAGTTGAGTATAATGCGGGATATTCAACTTGTCCACAGGACTTAAGATTAGCAGTATTTGACTTAGTTACTTATTATCATAAGGATGAGCACAAAGCACGTCAAACCATTGCGGGTGCGAGCATACAGAATCAAAGCTCTTCAAGTCAGAGAAACAATGTTGCATTTCCTGACCACATTAAAAGAGTCTTGGATCTGTATAAAACCTTCTAATGAGTAGGCCGAAGCTAAAAAGCTTTTTGAAAAAAGTACAAACAGAAATGCGGCGCAACCATAATTTTAGAAGATTTGATGCAAACACAGCGCAGAATACTTTTTACTTTTCTCCTAAAGAACTACAAGCGGCACTACTTTTTGAGTTTAAATTTAGACACATTGGTCACTTGTTAAAAGAAGGAACAGAGTTACATACTTTTGTTAAAAAAAGAACAGAGGCTATGCTATCAACTCTAAGAGAACGATACAAAAGTGGATTATCTCACAGAAACACTACTATGGAGATGACAGGTAATCAACACTTTATGAAAGTAGTTTTGCAAACAGAGATCAACCCGAAAACAAGTAAAGAGTATGATAATTTTGTAGCTTTAAGAAATAAGTATACAGAAGAAATGAATAAGTTTGCAAGAGAACTTACAGAAAAAGTTTCTCAGTTAGGCGAAAAACTATTAAAAACAAAAAATAAAAATGCGCCCTTTAAGGGTGGAAAAAGGGATAAAAACTTTAATCCTGCAGATAATGAACGTATCATGGGAACAAAACTGGTAGATAAAGGGTCAGATCTTGCAGAAGCCGGTCATGATGAAGGATTTGAAATACTAGAGTCAAAGATACAAGATGCTATGCAAAAAGCATTTAATGATGAGTATCCTAGACGGGTTGATAGAAAAGTTCTAAATAGAGATCTTAAAAAGTTAGGAATTGATTTAGAAGTTGAAAGAGATGACAGGAGTGGAACCTATCAATTTAGAATGCAATCAACTGTGGATAACCAACAAAAAGGTTTTTTATCTGCAAAAGCAAGACAAGAGTTTGAAGATCAGTTAGCAGAGGCTATAAGAAAATTAGACGATGAATCAAGCATTCTAAAACTACAAGGCTCTCCTTCAATGTATCAAATGAAGGAAACAGAATTAAGACGAAGCACATTAAAACCTTTTGAAAAAATAAAAAATGTAGAAGTTGAAGTCCCTAAAGAAATAAAGAAAAAGAAAAGGACAGAAAGAAAACGAAATAAAACTAGATCAAAAGTATCCCCTACTGCGGCAGTTGCGATAAAAGTAATGGCTCCTAAACGCAGAAAAAGAAAAAGTGCCGGATCTAAAAAGGGAATGGGATTTAATGCACTACGCATAATAGGTATACTTAATAAAGAGTTACCAGAGACAGTACGAAAAAATATGCAACCTCCTCGACTACAAAATCAATCGGGCAGATTTGCAGACAGTGTGAGAATTACAGATATAAGTAGTACTCCACAAGGATTTCCAAGTATAGGATATACTTATCAAAGAAACCCTTATCAAGTTTTTGAAGAAGGTAGTAATGGTAACTGGTCAAATGGTCAACGAGATCCTAGAGATCTTATTGATAAATCGATAAGAGAAATAGCAGTGCAATTTGCAATAGGCAGATTCTATACGAGGAGAATGTAGTGGCAACAAGAGATTATACAACTAGACGAGTAGGGATTGTAGAAGCTCTTGTCGAGAAGCTAAAAGGAATTAACGGTACGGGGGCTTTTTTAACTGACTTAAGTGAAAATGTGTCTCCGAGGTTAAAATTTTGGGACGAAGTAGAAGAGTTTCCGGCAGTTCATTTAAATGCCGGCTCTGAAACACGAGAGTACCAAGGAGGGGGTTATAAAGATAGATTCCTTTCAATTACAATTAGATGCTATGTTCAGGACGAAGATTCAGTTTTAGCACTGGATGAGTTGTTAGAAGATGTAGAAACTGTAATTGAAGATAACTCAAATTTAGCGTATAAAGACCGTAATGGTAAAACTCAAAATACGCAACAAATCACAGTCGTTAGTGTAGACACTGACGAAGGTGTACTAGAGCCTTTAGGTGTTGGAGAAATTACCGTAGAGGTTCGATACTAGAAAATACAGGCACGAACAAAAGTTCACGTCCTTGTCTTTTCAAGATACATAGGAGATTAACTATGACAGATAGATTATTTTTTAGCAGAGATACGAAAGTCTATGTTCAGAAAGGTTCTGGCGGTAGTGCATACCACTGGGAGATTCCTGTTCTTGATGGCTTTTCATTCTCACAAGCAACAAACACTTCGGAAATTACTCTTGCAGAAATGTCAGATGCTACTGGTAATAGCCGTCGTGGAAGACAAATGTTTAACACCTCTCTTGCTCCGGCAGAGTGGAGTTTCTCAACATACGCAAGACCTTTTACAAGTGGAGGCAGCTCTATACCAAATAAAGCTAATGCAACAGCAGGCTACCACCACGCCGTAGAAGAAGTTTTGTGGGCTCAAATGGTAGGCGATGGTACTTACGAAACAAGTGCTAGTACTGGTGGTGGTGCAACTTTTGCTAGCGGTGGTACAGCTATTGGAATCGCAGATTTAGGCGCTACTTTTACTCAGGCAGTTAACGGTGCTGTTACAGACTCAACTACTGTTGTATTTAGTAATATAGCTAATATTAAAATCGGCCAGAGAGCTACTTTGGGCGGTACTGCTACTCATGTAACAAACATTGATACAGCATCAAAAACTGTTACTTTTGCTTCAGCAGTTACAGTTGCTAATGCAGCCAGTATTACTTTCTCTCGAACTTTTGGAGTAGATAAAACGGTTACAGTACAGACTGAAACTAATAATAACGGTGAAGGTGCTACAGTACAAATTGCCTATGATGATAGTGCAAGCAGTTTCACAGTTACTATAGTCCAAGCGGGTGCAGGCTATGCTGGGAGTGATACTCTAAGTATTTCTCAAGCAGATGTAGCAGCTGCTTTCAGTACTGCTCTAGGTCGTACCATTGCAGCTGATTATACAGCAAGCCCTTCAAACGGTACTTTGGGTACTCCAGCTACTCCATCTGCCGGGACTTCTTTCACTGGCTTTACTCGTAGTAACAGTAGTGCAGGTTTACAAATTGGATTCGGATCCTCAAATAAAACTACTCTAGGTACTTTTGATCTAGTATTTGTACTTGGTGGATCTACTGGAACTGACACTAAACAACAAGTTTACAGAATAACAAATTGTTGTGTAAATGAAGCAGGTCTTGACTTTGATATTGATGGTATTACTACTATTAATTGGTCAGGTATGGGTACAGTAATACAAGATCAGGATACTACTGGTCCAGAAGGTACTTTAATCAATGAAGCCACAGCTGATACTTCTAACTTTATCCGTAACCGACTAACTTCTTTAACAGCTAGTTCTGGTTTAGGAGATGATGGAAGTACTACTTCATACGATTTAGTCCTAACAGGTGGTAATATTACTATTAGTAATAATATGACTTACTTAACTCCAGAAACTCTTGGTATAGTAAATACTCCTTTGGGGCATGTTACAGGAACTCGTTCTGTTACTGGTAGCTTTACTTGTTACTTAAATAAGGAAGACAACTCAAGTGCAGAGCTATTTAAGAAACTAATTGGAAACACTACTGCAGTTACTAATGTTTTCCAACTACAGTTTAATGTTGGTTCTAGTTCGACATCGCCAGTGGCGCCACGAATTGAATTCGATATGGATAACTGTCACCTAGAAGTTCCTACTCATTCTATTGAGGATGTAATCTCACTAGAAGCTAGTTTCCATGCACTGCCAAGTACTGTGGAACAAACAGATGAAGTATCTATCACATATGTAGGTGCTTAAAAATATTTCTTGACATTTATGGTCTGTTAGACTATAATATGGAAATAGAAAAAGTTAAGAAGGGGTCTTTTTCGGACCCCTTTTTATTATCCGGAGATTTATGGCTAACTACAATTTTTTACATCAAGCAGAAGTTTATCTTTCTGCAAATAAAGATCTTGCAAGTGGCCTAACTGTATCCGCAACTTATGCTCCGCATTTTGAGATAGGTAGTACAGCTACAGGGTTTCAAAGCAGCAGTGATCCTGCTATCGAAGAAAGATCGAAGCAAGTTTTGATGACAGGGGAAGTTGTATTACCCTCTAGCTTTTCCGATACCCAGTGTTTGTTTGAGCATGGTGGAACAGGACAAGGAACTTGGATTGGTGTTACTTTAGACAGCGGTGTTGCTAATTTTCATTTTAGAAGCGGAAATGGCGATACGGGTATAGAAAATCAAGTGCAGGGCACTACAAGGATATATAAAAAAATACCAATTAGTCAAATACCTGAATTTGACGGAAAAATGCACACAGTTGCATGGGAGTTTGATCCTCCAAATAATATAGCAAAGTTTTGGATAGACAATCGTTTAATTATATCCGAAACAATTTCAAACTATAGTATGTGGTCAGGAGGAGATGATGGTGCATGGTTAAAAGGGTATGATAGTATTGCGGGATTTGGAGGAGGATCAGGAGGCGACCCTTACAGAACAGTATGGTCAGGAGCTTCGGGATCTGATTTAAGAGTATATACTAAACAGGCACTAACAAATACTAACACTCCTTTGCGAATAGATGTAGAACCTGGTATAAGATTTAGTCAGACTTTTACTGATAGGGCATATAGACAGAGAACTTTACACACTTTAAATAAGTTACATGAGGCATCAAATGTTGTAAAAGCAAATACAGCTAATTTCTCACTCACAATGCCAGCCTTAGAAGAAAATGACTTATTAGAAATGGTTAATTTATTAGTTGACTATGATAGTTCGGGATTTAATTTACGAAACTACGATTTATATATTAAATTTCCAAATGAAACTTATTTGCTTAAAAAATGCGTTTCCACAAATGGGACATTCATGATTGAGAAATTAGAGAATCTCAAGCTGGAAATACAAGGGCAAGCAAGTAAATTGAGCAAGGACGTATATTTACCTCCTGTTCAAGTAGCACGTTCTGCAACTAGAACATTTCAAAAACTAGATTATGTTAGTGTTCAGGTAGGAGATACAAACCCTCCGCCTACACTAAGTAATGTTTTTAATATATCGATAGAATTGCAGAATTCAATAGGTTGGCTTCCTTATGGGACAGTCAACGAAGCTATAAATGCAACCAATGCTTCAACTTCCTCTTACCCCTCTAATTATACTCTTAATAAAAGAACATTATCTGGTTCTATCAGTCAGTATATAACTGATGAAAATGATAGCAATGCTCAAGATTGGAAAACAGGAGTAAATATTATAATTAAAGTAGGCAGAGATGCCTCGACAGGTTTTCAATTTAATCTGTCTAATTGTACTTTTACAAACAGAGCCGCTGCTACTGAGACTTTGATAACTCAAAGTTATGACTGGAGAATGAACGACAACCCTGCCGATTTAGGCACAAAAATAACTTTTAACGCACAATAACTAGGAGCAACAATGGATTTAAAAACTCTAATGGTCGATACCAAAGCGGTATGGATTAAATTCCCCGGACTTGATGGTTTCGAGGTACAAGTAGTAAACTTATCAAGAAAAGAACTAACAGCCTTAAGAAAGGGTTGTACTATTACTAAATTTGATAGAAAAAGTAGACAATCTGTAGAAGAAATTAACGAAGAAAAATTCGTTGAAAAGTTCACAGAAGCAGTAATAAAAAGCTGGAAAGGCTTAAAATTATCCTATCTAGAAAACCTACTACTAGTAGATATCGGTGATCAGGACCCGGATAAAACACTTCCTTTTACAAAGGATAATGCAGAAACTTTAGTAACTTCTTCAAATGAATTTGATACTTGGCTCAACGAGGTAGTCTTTGACTTAGAAAACTTTCGTACTGGAGCAAAGAAGTCTACTGATAAAGAGGCTGGAGTCGTATCTAGCTAATTCTGAGACTGGGATGACGCAAGAGCGTTATCTAAAAATGTGTGAACAGATGGGAAAGGAGCCGGACGAGGAGGAGATGCCTCCTTCGCTAAATGACCTTCCAGAAATAGTAATAATAGCTTTAGAAATTTTTTCATGCTTAGGTGATAGGATATATCCAGAAATAGGATATACGGGAAAAGACTTTACAAACTTAGATACTTATATAAACATATATGGAGTAGAAAACAAAGAGCTACTCTTAGAGATTCTAAACATTTTAGAATCAAGAGCTATAGAACTCTCACGAAAACAGTTAAAAGCAGAGAGGGATAAGCTAAAGAGAAAAAAATAGTGGCAGATACTATAACAGTCAAGTTTAAAGTACTAGAAGATGGAAGCTTCCAGCAGATTGGTGCCGACGCTGAAAAAGCCGCAAAGTCTACCGACAAAGCTAGTAAGTCCAGCGATCATTATAGTAAGAAGAATAAAGGTGTTGCCCAGGCGGGCATGAACAGCACAAAAGCATTCTCTAAAATGACTACTGGCATAGAAGGAGGACTTGTTCCTGCTTATGCTACACTTGCTGCTCACGTATTCGCTGTAACCGCTGCTTTCGGAGTATTAGAAAGAGCTGCGGGCGTAAAGCAACTTAATGAAGGTCTATTATTTACAGGTCGTGCTGCAGGGGAAAACCTTACCCTTGTTTCTGAAGGTCTAGTACAAATAACGGACAATGCAGTATCCGCAGCTGAAGCAATGAAGTCTGTTGCTTTAGGCACATCCGCAGGGTTTGATCAAACCCAAATGGAAGGATTAGCCAGAGTAGCTAAGGGTGCTGCTCAGGCTCTTGGCAGGGACATGACAGATGCACTAGATAGACTTACTAGAGGTGCTGCAAAACTCGAGCCAGAAATTCTAGATGAATTAGGTATTATGGTACGGCTAGATGATGCGACTCAAAAGTACGCAGATAAACTAGGCGTTGCTGTAAGCTCTCTTAGCCAGTTTGAACGTAGAATGGCGTTCACAAACGAAATCATAGAACAGGGTGGTAAAAAGTTTGGTGCTCTGTCTCAGACTATGGAAAGTAATCCTTTCAATCAATTAGCTGCAACTTTTGATAATCTAATAAAGACCGGAACAATATTTATGAACTCTGTACTAGGGCCTATAGCAGGGTTCCTAGCAGGAAGCATGCCTACTCTATTAGCCTCGATGGCTGTTTTAGGAACAGGTGTAATTAATAAAATGGTTCCTGGACTATTGCAAGCAGGTGAAGCTAGTGCTAAACTTGCGGGTGAAATGGCAGAGACTTCAAAACAAACTCTTAAAAGTACAAAGGCATTTAAAGGTGCTCCAAAAGCCTACACAGGCTTAGTTTCAAAACTTCAAAAAGGCACTGCCAGTAAAAAACAATATAAAAGTGCATTAGACAGCCTACGTAAATCTGTAAGTTTGCATGAAAAGCAGATGGTAAATTATATAAAAATACATGGACAAGAGTCAGTAGCCGTAAAAACCAAAGAAAAGAAACTAAACGAGGCAAAAGGAGCTATAAAAAGTCTTACCGCGGCTCAAGAGTTAGAAACATTATCAACGCAAAAAGCCGCACAAGCTAAAATCATGGCAGCAGCAGCTACAGGAAGTTTTAAAGACACTTATGTACTTTTAAAGGCAGAGATAATGAGAGTATGGGCAGCAACCACTCTTGATACCGTAGGAAAAGGATTCTTAACCATAGCTTACGCGCGATTAAGAGATGCAGTACTTATGGCAACTCTTAGCTTAAAAGCCTTTGGTCTAACACTGCTACAATCATTACCAGTACTTGGACAAATAGTTTTAGCTGGTTATCTGTTAAAAGATGTGTTTTTAAAATTCTTTCCTAGCGCCGCAAAAGAAGTAAGTATATTTGCAGACGCCTTAGAGAATTCTAAAAAAAGAGCAGAAGAATATCCTAATATTATTCAGCAAATGGCTAATACTTACGCTCATGCTACTACTAATTCTGAAAGATATATTATTGCTCAAAAAACAATAAATGGTTTATTAAAACAAGGTCTTGCCCAAGTAAAAGAGTTTAAAAGAGTAGAGGAATTAGCAGCTAGAACGAAACAAGTAGCTGCAAAACGAGAATTAAAAGCTCTTGAAGAAAAAAAGACTAAAGCCGAAGAAGTATTTAAAAAGACATCATTTGATCCAGCGAATATACAAACAGGCTTTCTTGCGGCGAATATGCAAACTCAGGCGAGTCGCGGTTTAGACAAGTCAGGAGATTCAAACAAATTCGACAAAACCAGACAGGACAGAGTAAAAGAGTTAGCCGATGCAATGACAGATTATCAACTAGTTCTAGAAGAACTAGGGCCCGCACAACAAGCCTTTAATGAATCCAGTGTTCTTCCGAAAGCAAGTGATGAGCGAGTAGCAGCAGTAGCTATGGCATTAGGAGATACTAAAAACGCAATTTCATTGACGATTGGCGAAATGGAAAAAGGTAGTGAAGAATTTATTGAGGCAAATGACCAACTCGACTCACTAACAGGGTTACTAGACAACTTAAGCGCTGAGACCCTTCCTGCCGCGGAAGACGCTCTTGAAAGTTTATCCAATAAATCCGATAAAACAACGAAATCTTTTCAAGGTTTGATAGATATAGGTCAAGAAATTGATGCTTTGTTTACAAAAAATGCCCAAAGAACAGGCGACTATTCAGAACAAATTAGGCTACTCGACAAAGTAGAAAAAGAACTTGCAAGAACTAATAGATCTGCCGCCCAAGATGAAGCAGCCAATAGTGCTCTTAGCTCTTTCGGAATCACCAGAGACGAACTAAGTGGGGCTTTAGGATTAAAAGATCAGTTTATAGCTCTTGCAGACGCTAAAAAACAAATAGGCTATCTAGACGAAGAGCAGGTTCAAAGACAAGATGCGTTAAACGCCGCAGGTCTAGAGCAGCTTGCTATGGAAGAGCGCCATTCGCATAATGCTTATAAACTGTCACTAGCCCAAGAAGATCTTAGATTAGGAAGAATAGCAGGGCTTGATGTATCTCAGAAAGAGTTAGAAGTACTAAAGCAGTTAGGACAAGAAGAAAAAGATCGACTTGAAACAATCAAACAAAGAACAGAAGAAGCAAACCAAAACCCACTGTTCGGGCAAGGTGTTGAAGCCGGTGGGTTTATGGAAGCAAATAAGGATAAGTTTAATGATCCTGCCGTAGCTACTAGCGAAAAGATAGGTATGATCGGGGAGGCAATGAAGCCTATGATGGAGCAGGCTAAAAAACTTGGTCCAGATGGAGAAGTCGCTGCAGCTGTAATGGAAGGTGCTCTTCAAATGGGTGAGACATTCATGGGCGTTTTTGAGCAACTAGAAGAAGGAACTTTAACATTTCAGTCTGGTCTACAAGCGGCATCTGCTATTATTGGAGCTATAGGCCAAATGCAAGCAGCTAATGCTAAAAAACAAGTAGCCGATATAGATAGGATGATAGCTGCTGAGAAGAAGAAAGACGGTAAGTCTGAAGAAAGTATGCAAAAAATAGCCTCTATGGAAGCTAAGAAGACGGCTATTAAGAGAAAGGCTTTTGAACAAGACAAAAAGATGAAAATGGCACAAGTTGTTATGGCTACTGCTTCCGCGATTATGACAGCGATTCAAGGACCTCCAGGATTGCCGTGGTCTGCGGTATTTGGTACTATGGCAGCGGCTATGGGTGCAGCTCAACTGTCAGCCATCGCACAAACAACCTTCCAGGGTGGAGGAGGTGCCGGAGCAGCAGCGCCTAGTAAGCTAACCGTAGGACAGAGACAGAATACAGTAGACCTTGCAAAAGCAAATAATGCTGGAGGAGAGATTTCATACATGAGAGGAGCACAAGGAACAGGAAAAGGTGCTACCGATTATAAACCTGCTTTCTCAGGATATAAACATAGAGCTGGAGGAGGTTATTTAGTAGGGGAACAAGGACCAGAATTATTTATGCCAGATGTACCTGGTGAAATATTGCAGTCTGGACAGTCGCCTCAATCTTCTCCAAACGTTAATTTTTCAATAAATGCTGTAGATTCTACAGGAGTTGAAGATTTATTAGTAAACCAAAAAGGACATATTATAAGAATGATAAGAGAAGCAGCAAACGAACATGGAGAGTCTTTCTTAGAAAGCGTATCAGACTCTGAGTATGGAGGACAGATGTAATGAGTTTACCCTCTGCACAACAAAATATCTTACCAGATCCTACTAATAGAATTCATATTTCGGGATGGAATGGAGGGGGTTCTTACGGCCCCGGTTTTGCATCAGTAAGTTTAACTTCTGAACAGAAGGTTATGAAAAGCAGAACTAACTCAGGTAGATTAGTAACTCGTATGGCATCAGGACATACTTGGAAATTAGCTATAAAATATAACCCTCTTACTAGAGAAGATTTTGAGCCTGTGGCAAATTTTTTAATAGATAAAAGAGGCTCTTTAGAAGCGTTTTATGTGTCTCTACCTCAACATCAAGGATCTAGAAACACTACGTTTCAGACTTTTTTAGATAATTATATAAACATATATGGAGCTAATCCTAATACTACAACCGCGGCTGTCGCTAGCGGTAATACTGTTATGATGCTTGCAGGTTTTCCCACTACTGATTTTGACGATAACTCGCCACAGCCTGGTGATATATTTAGTATTGACAACTCAGATCCCTTACATACAAAAGTGTATAAAGTAACAAAAGTAGAGAATAATGATAAATTTTCAGATGACAATAACAGGCCTACTACAGCTCAAAGACGAGTTCATTTTATACCTGCCTTAAGTAAAGCTATAGGCTCAGGCGATAAAATAAACTTTTATAACCCCAAAATAAGGGTTATACTTTCTAACGATGCTTTTTCCTATGAACTAAATCAGAATAATCTATATACTTTTAATCTTGATTTAGAGGAGGCCGCACAGTAATGCCCTTAAGATCCTTAAACACCTCACTAGAAACATGGCTTAAAGATAATAAAAGCTTTACATACGCTCACCTTGTAAAATTTGAAAAACCTGCTGAGTTTGCTACTGCCGGAGGAAATTCCTCGTATAGAGCAGATACTTATACTTATATTACAGATGCGGCACATGACATATACTGGGATGACTTATCAGAAAATGCTATAGGTGTGGCTAATGGTCCTCAGAATTATATTGCCAATAAATTAATCGGTGTAGGTACAGCCTCAGAAACAACTACAGCAAAAGCAACAAATACAACAATAACTATAGACTCTACAGCTTTAGGAACCTATGCTGACATACCTGCTAATGATTTAACAATTACAGGTACAAAAGTAACCAGCGCAAGTGTTAATTTTATAGATGAAGGATTCTCAGAGGGAGATACAATTCTTTTTAGTACTTCAAACGTTACTTACGCTAATAAAGTTATAACTATATCTAGATTTGAAGACGATGGAAGAACTATAGTTTATCCTGAAAATAACTTAGAAGTTTCATCAGGTACTTTATCAATTTCACTATCTTTTATTTTAAATACCGAGATTGTAAAGGCTTTTGTAGTTAATAAAGATGAGGTAACTGAGTTTACTACTTATCTAAATAGAGAAGTCTTTATATATAAGATGTTAATGGACCCTAAAACAGGTCAGAAAATTGGAGAACCTTTTCTCTTATTTAAAGGATTAATTGCAAATGGTACATTAAAAGAAGTACCTAATAATAATAGTACTGTTACTTGGAGCTTAACCAGTCACTGGGGAGACTTTACACGAATCAATGGGCGATTAACGGTAGATGAAGAACACAGGGCTCTAGATGGGTCGGGTTTACCGGATCTAAGCTCTATTGCTCGCTTAGACTATGCTAGTGATTATGGATTCATTCATGCAAATACTTCTGTTAACATGATAGCTAAGTATAACGTGGTTGAAAAAGGGTATAAACAGGTAGATATTAATGGCGGTTGGTTCGGTGGTAAGCGCCTCAGAGAAATAGAGGAACTATCAGAAAGAAGAACTGAATTAGAGTTTAATCTAACTCCCAAACATCTTCCACTAGTATACGGTGTTAATAAAATAGATGCGATTCCTGTTTTTGTAGACAGTGAAAATGCTGATAGTAGAAAGATTCATGTAATATATGCACTTTGTGAGGGTCCTGTTGCTGCGTTATATGATGTTCACTTTGAAGGCTCCAATACTATATGTAGTGACTCTGCGGATGAAACAGTACGATCAGGTAATGATACCGAAGCATCTTTGCAGTGTAGAGGTCGAATGGATCGAGGAGACGTACTAGAGGAGACTGCAGGCGAATATTTCGATAGCTCGATGAGCGTCGCAGAAGCCGACGACATTATCTATTATTTCGATCATGTGGAAAACAATGGAGAAATTGGTTATGACCCTGAGTTATACTCTGTTGCTTTGGAAGTTATTAAGAATCATAATGATTGGGACGCGAGCTCGGAGAATCCAGGATTTGGACCTAGAGGAATAGGACACGAAGGAGGTCACTATACCCAGGTTCCTATGTCCACAAGAATTACATTCCATGCAGGGCTACCAATGCAAGCAGCAAATGGTGAGGTTGTAAAGATAGCAGCTTCAGTCAATGACACTAATGGGAGTGGAGTTAAAAAAGGGTTTAAAGTACAGCAAGATTATTTCAACAAACCAGATAAAAAACAATACTGGACTAGAAGTCATAGACTACTAGATACCGCTTATGTTGCTTGTAGGTTTGAAATAGCTGCAGGGGAGACATCAATACCAGAAATGGACTTTGTTGTAAGAGGTAAAGGTATTGATTGTTATAACTATGATAGATCCTATGAGCGCGATTTAACTAAGACAAGCACGGCTTTTACTAACTTTAGCTTAGGCGATACAGTCACTCTTAAAAAAACCTTAGATGATAATACAATTACTACTGCAAAAATTATAGATAAGTGGTCGTTCTATGACATGAACAGAAATCTACGTTATAGGCTTAGAACTGATTATGATCAAGATATAAATGAAAACTTCTATTATGAAAATTCTGCTGGTCAAAAATGGTATGCTGTATCAACAACCTCAGGAGATATAACAGGTAATGTCCAACAGCGTTTATTTGCAAATATAGATCATACGGCTACAGCGGCAACATATGCTAACTTGAGTTTTGTAAATATTGTAGTATCTACTCCTGGGTCTGCGTTTGAAAAAGCTGCTTCACTGTTAAAAAAGCTTGCTCTTGGGCCTACCAATGCAGGTATAGTAGATTACGGTTTATATGATGCCGACTTTGGTACTAATCAAGGATCCTTTTCAACATTAATACCAATTCAATCACTAAAAAGAGACTTTACGCAAGTTACTTTTCGTCATGTAGTTCGTTTGGACAGTACTGCATCAGGGCTAGACGATTATTATAACGGCTCTAGAATTACAGTTAGAAGAACTGATGCCCGAGGGGTAGCGCATGAACAAACAGCGGAAATTGTAGATTATGATGGCGTCGATAGAATGGCCATTGTTGATAGACCTTTTGAGCCGACTGATATACCTACAACTGGATATAAATACTTTATAAAAATGGGTAACCCAGATGTACGAGTATCTATAAACCCTGCCATGCAGCTTTTAGATTATATGAAAAGTAGAAAATATGGTAGAGGTTTAGATGATAGAGATTTAGATCTAGACAGTTTTAAACGGGCTGCACGTCTTTGTGATACTAGGTCAGATATTAAAGTAGTCGCTCCCAGCACTTCGTCTATTAGCTATAATGATATAAACTCTATTTTTAGATATCCAGCATCAGGTGCGATACAGTTTCAGGGAACAATATCAAATGTACGAACTCGTTATATAGATCTTAATACCTCTTTTAAAGAGATAACTTTTACCAATGTTATAGGTAAGTTAGGTTTCAAATGGAATAATTGGGAGTATTTCTCTCCCAATACACTAACCTGGAACGCAGGAAAGATTTATAGGAGCGGATTCGAGGGAGGAGTAAAAACATCTATTACTGATATATTTCAGCTGAGCTCTCTTACTTTGACCAGAGTAGGCACCGGGGATGATTTAAGCCTAGATATTAGTACTGTTAGTGCAAATGGTAATCCAATTTGTAAATCATTTGTAACAACCACAGAGCCTTATGGTAATTTTAGAGGTTCAGGATATACTTTATATGATTGTGATGATGTAAAATATTGGAGATACTTAGGATGGGACTCTAATGCACAAAGAAATGTAACTCGACATCAGATGAATCAAACTGTCTCAACAGCACAGCCTGTTTTTGATAATATAAATCTAATGTTGAAACAGTTCAACGGTATTCTTAGGTATGATCAAGGTAAATATAGACTTGATGTACGAACTCTTGCGCCTGCTATAAGCACTGTTGATTCGGATGTAGAAGTTATCTCCGAAGGAGACATAATAGGAGAAATAAAATTAAAAGACTCCGGTCTTAAAAATTCTCAAAACTCTGTAAGTGCTAGTATTAAAGATCCCCATAATAAGTTTCAAACTAGAACTGTTTCTTTCTTTAATTCAGATTATTTGAAACAAGATAAAAATATTCCCAAGAAAGGATCTTTTGGTGTTCCGGGCATTACTAACTATTTTAACGCTAGAACACATATTAAACAAAATCTTGATGAATCTAGGTACGGATTAAGTATACACTTTAAAATGATGCCAAAAGGTATGATGCTAACCGCAGGCAGTATCATCAGAATAAACAATACTAGATTTGGATGGACTAATAAATTATTCCGCATAGACAGTCTAAGTTTTGATAAAGACTGTCTTGTTTCTGTAATTGCCGCAGAGCATAATGATACAGCCTTTCTAGTATCGCCTAGTGCCCAGAGTAATTTTGGTGGTTCTCAACAACCTAATGAGCGTCATACTTCCGCACCTACTGCTCCTCTATCCTTCACTACAACTGTTGATAGAAATGGATTTGTTGTATTAAATTGGCTAAACGCTGCTGAGTTTGGTGATGGATGGAGTACAGAAGTATGGAGAGCTTCCGCACCTTTAGGTGAGGGAGAGAACGTAGTAGCAGATGCTACCTTTGTTGAAAATGTTGGAGATTCTACAGAATTTATCTCTCCCATAACACAAACTGCAGAAACCACTAGATATTACTGGATTCGTCACGTAGTTAAGAAACATGTTAAAGCAATTGGCGATGGTCCTATCTCTTTAATAGATACTTTTTCAGTATTTAATCCTAATAATACAACAGGTATCGCAGGTGTAGGTACTTTTAAACCTACAGGTCCAACAGGTCCTAGCGGACCGATTGTAACTGGACCAACGGGAGGTATAGGCCCTACAGGACGTAGAGGTGGTACAGGTCATACTGGACCTCGAGGTCCTCAAGGTACTGTTGGCCCTACCGGTACTATGGGGGAGACAGGTAATCGAGGTGCCACAGGTCCACAAGGTACTGTAGGTCCCACAGGTACTAAGGGTGAGACAGGTAATCAAGGTGCCACAGGTCCACAAGGTACTGTAGGTCCTAGAGGTACTATAGGTGTAACAGGTAGGAGAGGTGCTACAGGTGATCAAGGTACTATAGGTTTACAAGGTACTAGAGGTGTTACTGGTGCAGCTGGTGATACAGGTCCGCAAGGTACTATTGGTCCCACAGGGGGTACAGGTGTTACCGGGGACAAGGGTGCTACTGGTGATCAAGGTACTGTGGGTGAAACAGGTACTAAAGGTGCTACTGGTGATCAAGGTCCTACTGGAGATCAAGGTACTATAGGTGATGAAGGTACTAAAGGTGAAACAGGTGCTCAAGGTGCAACAGGAGATCAAGGTACAGTAGGTGTTCGTGGTGCTACGGGTGTTACTGGTGATCAAGGTCCCACAGGTGATCAAGGTACAGTAGGTGATAGAGGTACTAAAGGTGAAACAGGTGCTCAAGGTGCTACTGGTGATCAAGGTACAGTAGGTGATAGAGGTACTAAAGGTGTTACTGGTACTATAGGTGCTACAGGCCCTGAAGGAGACATTGGTACAAGAGGTCCTAAAGGTGTTACTGGTACTATAGGTCCGACAGGGGATCAAGGTACTAAAGGTATTACGGGTACTAAAGGTGGCACCGGTACTAGAGGCCCTCAAGGTGTTGATGGTACTAGAGGTAACACTGGGGCAAAAGGTGCTACTGGTGATCAAGGTCCTACTGGAGATCAAGGCACGGTAGGCGATAGAGGAACTAAAGGTGTTACTGGTACCATAGGTGCAACAGGAGATCAAGGTACTATAGGTGATAAGGGTACTAAAGGTCCCACAGGTGATGTAGGTGAAACGGGAGCTCAAGGTACTATAGGTGATAAAGGTACTAAAGGTGCTACTGGTACTAAAGGTGTTACAGGTGACCAAGGTACTATAGGTCCTAGAGGTAGTAGAGGTCCTACGGGTAATGTAGGTGCCACAGGTGATCAAGGTACAGTAGGTCTTAGGGGTTCCACTGGTGAGACAGGTAATCAAGGTCCTACTGGAGATCAAGGTACTATAGGTGATAAGGGTACTAAAGGTGCTACTGGTACTATAGGTGAAACAGGTGTTCAAGGAAGTAGAGGTCCCCGAGGTAGTCAAGGTCCACAAGGTACTGTAGGTCCAGAAGGTCCACAAGGTACTAGAGGTGAAACAGGTGCTCAAGGTGCTACTGGTGATGAAGGTCCGACAGGGGATCAAGGTACTATAGGTGATAGAGGTACTAAGGGTGCTACTGGTACTGTAGGTGAGACTGGTCCACGCGGTAGTAGAGGTCTACGAGGTAGTAGAGGCCCTACTGGTGATGTAGGTGAGACTGGTGTTCAAGGTACTAAAGGTGTTACTGGTGATCAAGGTACTAAAGGTGTCACAGGTACCGTAGGTGAAACAGGTGTTCAAGGTAGTAGAGGTCCACGAGGGGCTACAGGTACTAAAGGTGAGACTGGTGTTCAAGGTACTAAAGGTGTTACTGGTACTGTAGGTGAGACCGGTATTCAAGGCAGTAGAGGTCCACAAGGTAGTCAAGGTCCACGAGGGGCTACAGGTACTAAAGGTGCTACTGGTGGCGTAGGTGAAACAGGTATTCGAGGTACTAAAGGTGCGACAGGTACTAAAGGTGTTATTGGTACTTTAGGCCCTACTGGCCCTGACGGTGACGGAGGTCCTGCAGGTGCAACAGGTGTAAGAGGTTTAATGTCTTTCCCCTTCTACTCTACAGCGCCTGTGGATGCTTTAGAGGGTACTGTTACTATACCTTTCTGGGGCTTTAATGTTGCCTATGCCGTAAACAGTCTTGTTAAAGAAATATTTAGTGGACACGTATATGCTTGTGTTGAGGCTCACACTTCTGATAATACCCAATATCCTGGAATTGGAAATAAATGGGTAAAAATCTATGCAGGTGGAGCTAATTCTACTGATGCAAGCGATTTTACTCCTTTAACCCCCACAATATACATATCTGATCAAGCGTACTGGTTAACTGTTGGTGTGGGACCTCTTCCGTCATCGACAGAAGAAAATAAGTTTAGATTTTATTCAGATGCTACAGAAGCAGGTATAACTGATATTAATTGGGTTATTTATGCAATTGCTCGACAAAGCTCTGAAATTGTGCAATCAAGTATGGGAGAGGCGGAACTTTCTAGAGGACAAAAGGGGCCACAAGGTTTTCAAGGTACTAGAGGTGTTACCGGTACTCAAGGTAGAACAGGCCCTCAAGGTTTCATAGGTAGTAGAGGCCCTACCGGTACTAGAGGTGCTACAGGTGATCAAGGTGAAACAGGTGATAAAGGTACTAAGGGTGTCACAGGTACCGTAGGTGAAACAGGTGTTCAAGGTAGTAGAGGTCCACGAGGTAGTCAAGGTCCTACTGGTGATGTAGGTGAGACTGGTGTTCAAGGTACTAAAGGTGTTACCGGTGATCAAGGTACTAAAGGTATTACGGGTACTGTGGGTGAGACAGGTGCTCAAGGTACTAAAGGTCCACGAGGTACTGTAGGTCCTACAGGTGATCAAGGTGAAACAGGTAATCAAGGTAGTAGAGGTCCACGCGGTAGTCAAGGTCCACGAGGTAGTCAAGGTCCCCGAGGTACTGTAGGTGAAACAGGTGTTCAAGGTAGTAGAGGTCCACGCGGTAGTCAGGGTCCACGAGGTACTGTAGGTCCAGAAGGTCCACAAGGTACTAGAGGTGAAACAGGTCCTCAAGGTGAAACAGGTGATCAAGGCCCTACAGGTGATCAAGGTGAAACTGGTGATAAAGGTACTAAAGGTGTTACAGGTACTGTAGGTGAAACTGGTGTTCAAGGTAGTAGAGGTCCACGCGGTAGTCAAGGTCCAAAAGGTACTATAGGTCCACAAGGTCCAGAAGGTAGTAGAGGACCCACAGGTACCAGAGGTGAGGAAGGTAGTCAAGGCCCTCAAGGTCTAGACGGTACTAGAGGTCCACGCGGTAGTCAAGGTCCTACTGGTGATGTAGGTGAGACTGGTGTTCAAGGTAGTAGAGGTCCACGAGGTAGTCAAGGCCCACGAGGTACTGTAGGTGAGACGGGTATTCAAGGTAGTAGAGGCCCACGAGGCAGTCTAGGTCCTACTGGTAATGTAGGTGAGACAGGTGTTCAAGGTAGTCGAGGCCCACGCGGTAGTCAAGGTCCAAAAGGTACTATAGGTCCACAAGGCCTAGAAGGTACTAGAGGTCCCACAGGTACTAGAGGTGAAACAGGTAATCTAGGTCCTACTGGTGATCAAGGTAGTAGAGGTCCACGCGGTAGTCAAGGTCCAAAAGGTCCGGACGGCGATACAGGTCCAAAAGGTAGTAGAGGTCCACGCGGTAGTCAAGGTCCTACTGGTGATGTAGGTGAGACTGGTATTCTAGGTAGTAGAGGCCCACGCGGTAGTCAAGGTCCAAAAGGTACTATAGGTCCACAAGGTCTAGAAGGTACTAGAGGTCCCACAGGTACTAGAGGTGAAGAAGGTAGTAGAGGTCCACGAGGTAGTCAAGGTCCACGAGGTCCAGAGGGCGAAACAGGT
>Ga0181397_1000168_pt1 | contig 24184 bp, 30 predicted proteins | sample 20SPOviralmetaG_FD_130126 | JGI IMG/M metagenome (GOLD analysis project Ga0181397, IMG submission 130126) | Marine viral communities from the oligotrophic San Pedro Time Series (SPOT) site, San Pedro Channel, CA, USA - 20 SPOT_SRF_2011-02-23 | ecosystem: Environmental > Aquatic > Marine > Strait...
ACCACCTAAATCTTTTGGGTCGTGAACATATCCACCCTCGTGGTGTAGTGTTACTTCTATGATTTCATCAAAAGTAGTTAACATCTTATTTTCTCCTATTAAGTTTTTTCTGTTTCTCAATCCACTTGAGTCCAAGCTTGTTTTTGATAGGTTTCGCAACAAACTTTCTAACAACTTTAGTAACCAATGGAACAAATTTTGCCTCCGATTCTTTAGCGTTCAAGTGTTTTGAATTATCCACTATCACGAAATTATTTTTGAATAAGTTTTGAAAAGAACCAAGATTCTGCTGTACATCTTTCCAACTCTTCTCTAATAAATCTGGTGGTAGTATTCTATCTCTTTCTTGGTTTCTTTTTTGTGCCACCTCTAATGATGTGTTTACCATCACCATATAAGTATCATATCCAATATCTTCTAATTTCTTTTTCTTACTTTGTATCTTTCCAAAATCATGACCTGTACCATCTATTATCATACCTAACCTACCATTACGATATAATCTCTCTCTTTCTTTAGTAAGTGATTTAGCAAACTTTCTTAATCCACTTGAATCTTTTCCATCACCTGTTAAGTTAGCAAATACTTCATCTGGCATCTTATCTAAATCTGTACCGAATCCATACTTCTTTAATAAGTACTTTAACTCTTTATCTGAGTTAACCATCTTCATACCACTCATAGATATATTAAATCTATCAGGTATACCAAATATTTGTTTGGCAGCGTAAGTTTTACCACTTCCAGGTCCACCTGCAAGAAATACTGCTTTTAAAACACCCTTATCATTTACACCCTCAACTAATTGTAGTCTAAGTGATTTGGCAATCCACTTTTTGTATGATTCAAATTCTTCTGGTTTTATAAAACCTTTGTATCCACCAAGTGATTCACTATTGGCATTTTTTCCTGTCTCACTAACTTCTAATAAATCTATTAACTTAATCATTATATTCCCTATATAGTTTCACATCTATAAATATAAAATTACCAAGTTTTCACTCGTAATCTTCTCTTACCTTGTAAACCTTTTTTCCAACAAACTCCATGATTTCTCCACAATTTACTACGATAGACTGGTATTGTTGGTGTTTTGAGGTAATAGTATGCGTGATATCTATGCCACCCGTCCATAATCTTATTATCTTTATTAATGTAAATAGGTAATGGTATACCCTTTTTTATCAATCCTTGAAAATATAAGAAAAGAGCTTTGTTTGTATTCTCACCTACACATTCACATACTGGCCCTTCTTCTTTAGTTCTTGGTATATCCCAATAATCAAAGGGTTGTGGTATGTGTATATCTATATCATGTAATTTTATATACTGATATGGTGGTGGATATAAGTTTTTAAAAAACTCGTTCTCACTCATTTGTATATGAATGGGTCTCGTTTTTTAATTTCTCTTAATTTCTTTCTGTATCTAATCTCTGTTATAAGTTTATACCAAAGATTTTTAAAAAATGATATCATCATAGTTCTCCTTTATGTATCTGTGTAATTCTTTTCCCCATAGTATATGAGATTTATCTTTTGGATGGGCAGTTATAAAATACTCATTTTCTTCTTTATCCCATTCCACATTCTCAATACTTTGAATATATTTTCTAAATGAATATTTAAAGCTTCCTTTATAAATATAATCGTAATCAATGAAATCGTTTAAACTATGGTTTTGTATATCTTCATAATTCCACTCATCAAACGCATTAAAAAATAAATAAGGAATTTTTCTAGCTTTTAAAAAATCTTGTAAAAGTAATATTGGTTCAATACTATTATGTATAACTGAACTCAAATCAAAAGTTTTATTGTTTTTTCTTTTGCGAACATAAGAAGATGCTTGTTCTGGTAGGTGTCTGAATTCTTGGTGTTTTTTATGAAAATGTTTTTTGTTCCACCTTAAAAAAGAACTCCAACCTATAATAACAAATACATCAGTTTTACCTTGTTTTCTTAAATACTCCAATGAGTTTATGGTGGTGTGTGTAATCCAATCATTACTTGCACCCAACCTACCAGCATTCCAAGTTTCACAATTTAAACTTTTACCCAATACCTTTGGCCATACATCACTATCGTAAAACTTATATCGAATCTTTGGTTCTGTTATGTTTGCGGATGAACCAAAATTTGGAATTATATCATACCAATCTAAACTCTTTTTTGATTCCCAATTTGGTGTTTGTGCTGGTGAATCACCTTGTGTCCAACTATCTCCGTTTGTCAAAAGAATCATCGATAATCCTTTAAAATTCTATATAGACCTGTACCACCTTTTAAATGTATGATGAATGGTTTATCTTCAAATGTATGAAGATTACCCATATCATAAGTGTATTCATATTGTGAATTAAATAACTCTTTTTCGTGTTCATCATTTTCAAAAAATCCAGGTAAGTGTAAATAGTTTTGATTTGTATCCTTACAAGTAATGGTGGCTAAATGATTATTATCACCCCTAATCCAATCCACCCAAATATCATTACTTGAGTAAAAATCTTTTCTACATAAAAACCAATAACAATCTGCAAAGTAATCATAACCCTTTGGTGAATTATCTTTTGGTGGTTTCTTATCTATTGTGATATATGCATAATTATCTTTTTCTAATTTTGTTATTAAATCTGGTATTAAATTTTTTAGATAAAGAGTATCATTATGCTGTAGTATAAAATAATCACCTGTTGCTTCTGTAATCCCATGATTGTATGCCATAGCAGTTGATTTAGCAGCATTGAATTCTGTATCGTTTTTGTAATCTGATAGGTTTACTTTATCTAACCACTCTGGCCTTTCCCCATCAAGGTATCCTACAGATTGATATGATGGTATAACCTTTACTCTTTTATCTTCATGTTTAGGAAAATTACCCTCATTATCCATAATTAATATTTCATGTGGGTCTTGGTCTAATATCTGATTTATTAATATATGAGTATGTTGTAATAATGCTAAATTTACATCATCGTTAACTTGATACATTTTACTATCATGTCTATTCATTGTGTTGGTATCTGACCAAACTAATATGTAACTTACTTTATGTGTTTTAGCTATTTTAGGTGAGAATGGTTCTATACTATATCTTATGAATTTACCATCTACATATTCCGCAGCACCTCTTTCACAAAAACCATATTTATTGTATGAAACCTGTGTACCATGTTTTACACCATTCTTAAAATTAAAGTGGTCGTTGATTTGACCATTTTGATAATAACGAATTAACTCTCCATGTTTCTTACCATCTATCCAATATTTAATTTGTTTAAGTGTACCATCTCGATACCACCCATACGAATGATTTATCTTAACACCATTTTTGTATTTGAATTGCCATCGTTTACCATTTGATTCTTCTGGGTCAAGTGTAACTTCCTCACTAGCACCTTTTTTGTAATACACAATCCATTCACCATTTTGTGGATGATTTTTTTCAATCCACTCGTGTGCTGATTTTCCATTTACTCTTGACATTAAAATCTATTCCTATAGTAATTATGATTAAACTTTTGTGTTTCATTGAATTCGTTTAACTCTTCATATTGTTGAACTTTAGATAATTCACCAAATCGTTTTAACTCACTCAACATATCTGGTGTAATAGAAACCTTACCATCTCTTGTATCTTCTGGTTTTAATATTGTGAAATGCCTTTCCAATACCTCTATACCTTGATAGATTGCTAATTTACTACTTAACAAATTATCTTCATATGGATTTGAATGGTCACTAAATCCTACCTTTTCAATTTGTAATTCATTCCTAAAAAAATCTATATTTTGTAAATTTAATTTATCCAATGGTGTTGGATATATACAAGTACAATTTAAAAAAGTGTAATCTTTAATACCCTTGTTATCTAATATCTTTTTGAATTTGTTAATTTCTTTTAAACTTAGACTTGAAGTAGAGATATATAATCTTTTAAAATTAAATGTTTTAATATATGGTAAAACTTTGTTAACACTATAACCAGAAATTTTTAAATCTTCATACCCAACTTTATTGAATCGTCTAGCATCTCTTCCATTAAAAATAGTAGTCATAGGTTTTACCCCATGAGTCTTACAAGCTGCCACAAATCTTTTTTCATCATCAATACTTAACTCTAATGATTTTAATCGTTCATATTCTTTTTCATATGGTCTAAAATCTTCAAACTCTTTCCAATTAATTAAATCTCTTGCTTTGATAGATTGTATTTTACATATATCTGCACCACTCTTTGCTGCTCGTACCACCATACTTTGTAGAGTACTTATTTTTCCATTATGATTTTGACACATTTCTGCTATTATTTTCATAACTCTCCCCACGCATTATTATTTTTATTAGGTTTAAACCCGTACCACCTTTGTGTGGCTCCCCTACCTTGAATAAAAACTTTTATTTTATTTTTCGGATATTTCTTTTTTAAATCTGCTGCATTTGTTGTTGCTTCAATTCCGTATCTACCTACATCTGGTCCATCTATAATTACAAAATCAACATCTTTCATTCCATGATAAGTGTGTGAGTACCTACCTAAGTTCGGATTCTTATTATCTCTCTCGTATGGTACTAATTTCACTGCTTGTGTGGATTCTATGGTATCTTTTATCACATCATAGTAATGTTTATTATCTTCAAAAGAAAAGAACTTTGTGTCTAATTTTAACTCATCTATCTTTTCTTGTATTAACATTGTACTAAATCCACTACCATATTCCACAATACATTTTGGTTTGTGCTTTTCTATATATTGTAGTATTTCAGAATAATCATCAACCGCTTGACCTGTAGGTAAGTAATTCTGGTCCCAATCGTTATTCTTTTTTTCATTTACTTTCTGTCTTATTTCGAACTCTCTTCGGTTCATCATATTATCTCTCCAAATTTCTAAAACCCTATTGTAAGATTTTTCTTGTGCATCAATTGTTACTCCAGCAATATGTGGTGTTATATGGACTTTAGGATTAAATATAAGTGATGAATCATCATCTGTATATTCATTCTTAATAACATCAGTAGCATAACCCTTTATCTTTCCATCTTCAATTGCCTCTACTACTGCATCTTCATCAACACACTCTCCTCGTGCTGTATTAATTAAGTAAAATGGTTTATGAAATTTTGATATAAATGAAGCATTAAACATATCCTTTGTAGTTTCATTTAAATCACAATGAATACTTACTACATCAGAATCCGTAAAAAACTCTGAGTTCATTGTGTTCTTATCTACACAAATTATGTCATCAAATAAAGGTGTACACAACACCTCTACCATTTCTCCAAGTCTTCCATGACCAAGGATTCCTAAAGTTTTACCTTTTAATTCTATAGCAGGTTTTATTTTTTTAGCAATAGTTAACATTAAAGATAAAGTGTGTTCTGCAGTAGACCATATTTCTTTTAATATATCATCACCCTTTATAGATATTACTCGTTGTTTTGTAACATCTATATGATTTATTCCTGTCGATGGTGTAACTACAAACTTAACATTTGTTTTCTTTAACATCTTTTTATCTATCATAAAATCTTGATGATTGGGTGCACAAAATAATGTACGAATATCTCCAAGTTCTAATCTCTTTTTTACAGATTCATATGTAGGATTTTCCATAACTTCATATGGAAATACTCCACTTAGTTCTTTTAACTTTTTACTAAATGTAGTTATATGTTCTATCGGTGTTATAATTAATATCATTTAAAATATTCCTCTGGTATAATCCACTCATTAGTCTCTTTAGTATTACAATTAATAACTTCTATTTTTTCATCACTTGTTTTTGCTTTCTTAATATCGTGTCTAGCAAAAAACAATAATTCATATATTTCTCTTTTAATATCTGTAACTCTACTCTTATCTATCCATATTGCAAAACCTTTATTATCATTTAGTTCTGATATATCTTTTGGTTTTTTATCTACAACCACCACATCAAACTCAAACCTACTTACTGAATTAGGAACATAATCATCTGATGGTTCTTGGTTACCCTTTTTACTAAAGATTGTTTTTATTTTTGCTACATAACGCCATAAATCTCTTCTATGTTTTAATAAATATTCCTTTACATCTAAATCACTATTTGTATAGACACATAAGTTTTTTTCCATAACAACTTTAGAAATATCTTTACTACTCTCCCAAACCTCATGTAAATAATTATTACTCTTTGTCATGGTGTATGAGTTTGCAGGTTGTTTTAATAACTCTTCTAAATTAAGACCAAGATAGGATACACCACTTCTCCATAGTTTTAGTACTATACACTCTGTTCTATCATGGTATTTGTTTCCTCGTGGTACACTTGGCATATTCATTTTAAATATCATATTATACTCAAGTTCTGACATTGGTGGTAATAGTTTATGTGATGGATTACCACTTTCATCAAACCCAAGTTTTTTAAATAAGATTTTATCTGTTGGTGGTTTCCAAAAATGTTTAATATCTTTTGGATTTTGGATTCTTTTGAACTTAGCTAAAAACTCACCATAATCATATTCCTTTTTTATAGTTACAATTGCGTTTTTTATAGGTGATTGTAAATATGCTGCACTTTCCAATCTTGTGTGACCTGGATGTGTAATAATCATAAAATTTTTTCGTATTGAGTTCGTATCTGCTGAAAATAAATCATCATTTGTTAGATTATCTTTTCTTGGTTTTATACTAATATGAATTGGTCCATCAAATTCTCCATCATTATCAAGATATTGTTGTATCATATATCTTCGTTGTCTATGAAAAAAGCACTGGTCTGGTCCATTAACTACATTACTATATAATAAGTGATTTTCATTTGTTGCTTCTCTAATGGTTTCCATAAAGAATCCAAAGTTACTATACATCATTGATGCTCGTAAGTGTAAGTTTGTATTCATATCCATCAACCCATTGTCTACATAATGCCAACTAAATGGTATATCTGTACTATGATAGAACTTTTGGTCTTGAAAAATAGTTTCTATAAAATCTATCTGTGATTGTTTTATCTTGACATTTTCTATCTTCACAACAATTCCTTAATAAATTTTTGTTTAGTAATATTTGGTTGTATTGTTAACCGACACCAATTCTTCCTATCATCATGTGGTATAGAACAAAACTTTACCAATACTTTATGTTTATCAAAAATTCTAATAGTATCAGCGTTATCAATTTCATTATTAAAATGTATCCAATTACAATTAGAATCTATAACATCAAAATCTTTCATCATTGATATTAACTTTTCTTTTTCGTTAGCAATCTCTTCAACATAGGTATCCACTAAATCAACTTCATTTATTAAGTGTTTACAAAACTTCATTGATACATTTGATATTTCGTACATATGTCTAAATTTTGAAATCATTTCAATATTATCTTTGTTTGAAAATACCATACCAACTCTACATCCTGCTGCACCATATGCTTTAGAAAATGTTCTTGTGATTATTAAGTTTGGATATTCAGTAATATATTCTAATAATCCAGGTTCATCCACAAACTCTATGTATGCTTCATCTATTAATGTAGGTACTCCTTGTTCCAATAATATTCTTATCTCATCAAAAGATTTATGTTCACCCATTGGACTATTTGGATTTGCTAATATAATTAAATCTGTATCATGTGTGATATTAGATAATATCTTTTCCATAGATATTGTATAATTTTTTTCATGTGATATACCAAAGTATTCACATTGATACAATTCACTATACACCTTGTACATTGGAAACGATGGGTCTGAAGTTATAACTCTACCACCATTAGTAAAAGTTTCAAATACTGCTTTAATTCCTACATCAGAACCTGCACATAAAAATAATTGATTATATTGTAAACAATGATATTCACATATTAATTCTTTTAAGGATTCTGTATTAGGATAAAAGAAAAAATCTTCTTGATTAATACTTTGTAAGAACTTTTGAAATCCAGGTATAGGTATGGTTCGTTCACTTTGATTTAATACATAATCATATTTAGATTTATCTATTGTATCATATTTTCTAACTACATCTTTTAAATGTTTTTTCATTTCATCCCACTAAATATTAAATTAGCTAACGCCTCATTACCATCTTCAGCAAAGTGATAATCATCAGGTAACAAACCTTGGTCATCTAATCTCTTGTTTTGAAAATCCCTATCATCTTTATTTCTAAAATCTAACCAATTTATATTTGATATAATTTTTTTAAATGGTAATCTAGCTTGTAACTTACCCTCAAAATAAATTGAGTCGGAATTCACCATATACTCATGTTTTGCAAATCTATCAAGTGTTTGTAACTCACCTGGATATGAAGAATATAGTCCATGCATATCTAAACTAAAACAATAATATCTACCACCAAGTTTTTCAATTTGTTTTTGTAAGTAATATACTTCATAAAAATTATTAAGAGTATGAAAATCTTCATTAAAATAGTTATCAAAAAAATTCATGATACTTGAACCTTTTGAATCTAATAAAAACTTAATAGGTGTCCATCCCCATTTATTATCAGATTTTAAAAAATTAATAATGTTTACTCTACTCATACTTGGAATTTGATGTATGAATACATGACCAGATAAATCTTCTTGTTTATCAATGTATGATTTCATATTCATAATATTCATATCCAACCCCTGTCCACCTACACCGAGATTAACAATTTTATCACAACCAAGTTTATTATTAAGTTTTGCCATCCATGTTAAATTATTAGTTATCCACTCCATAGTAGGTTCACCATCTTTATATTTTTTTGCTAATGGGATGGATGCCCAACCACCTGTAAGTTCTAACCATGAACCATCTTTACTCTTGGTAAGACCATCTAAAAAAGCTGTTCCTGCTGTATGTGAACAACCAATTCCAACTAAAGTTTTCATCGTACCCCCACATGAGATAATATTGGTGTTAATTCTTTGTAAGAACAATTCTTACAATGGTCGGTAGGATTGTTTGTTTCACAACCTTTTTTTACATTTTGATAATCTTCCATTTCTCTAATTTCATCTATTGTGTTTACGAATAAATTACCAAATGGTTCTGCACCTGTATTTAAACAACACATCTTAACATGACCTTCGACTGTTGTGTAGATACCATTTTGTACCCAAAAACAATCTTTATACTCCCACTTAGACCTACCCATGATGTTTTCACCCCATGTGTCTCTAAGGTAATCTAATTGTTCCATCGTATAACCTGATGTTGCTAAATCATCACTCATTTTTGTTTCTTCATCCCAAATCTGTGCAATGTTTAATCTTAACATACCTAAGTTATTATCCGTTCTTAACTTATCTACCTTTTCTATATCATCAACATTGTATGCATTCACAACATAATTGACTGTACAATCACAATCATAACGATTAATTGTTTCGAAATCTTTTAAAAATTTCATTAGTTTTTTCCATTTTGCTGGTGACCTATCTCGTTCATAACTTTCACCCCAACCATCAATTGAAAAATACAACACATCAATATACTTCAAACATTCTTGAAACTTTCTTCTAAATTCTAATCCCTCTCTGATATTATATTGACAATTGGTTGCAACAATAAGTTTTGCATTTGGAAATATTTCTTTGAACATCCTACACACTTCATCAAATTGTGGGTGCAACATTGGTTCACCCATACCCATAAGTTTTGCCTCTTCGATTGGATGATGTTTTATACCATCAAGTAACTTACCCCAATTTTCTAATGTCATGTGTTTGAGTGGACCAATCACTTCTTCACGATTACAAAAGCTACAAGCTAAATTACAATAGTTAGTAGTTTCTAAATATGCGTATGTTATTGGTTTCACTTTACTTCTCTTTTATGTAGTTTACTAAATTGAAATCTATGTGGTATATTCACAGGTACTAAATCTAAATTATTTCTCACTATTGTATCAGCATGAAAATTATGACCACCATGTTTACCTTGTTCATTGTGATTCAGAAAATAATATTTCCAACCTGTTGCATATAAATCAAACGCTACTGATGTTCCAAGAAAGTAATAATCACCAGCTAAATAAGGATGACCATCTCTATCTTCAATATCACCATGAGTGTTTATTTCTAATTCTAATGGTTTATGTTTATGTGAATTATGTACCTTTGATTGTAAAAACTCTAATAGTGGTTTTGATTCAAAATAAATCTCACTTCTTACCCACATCACATAATCATAAATAAAATTTTCCTTGACTTCTTTGGTAGATTTCATTATATTTAATCTGTGAATAGTATATGATGCTCGTTCTGTATTGTTCTTAAATTCTTTTATGTTAGGGTCAATGAATTCTTTACCTGTACAAAAATCAAATTTTTCTTTATTTTTAAAATCATCCCAAGTACTTACATAGAAATCAAACTGAATATTATCATGTGATAAATTCTTATAAGTTTCTTCTATTGTTTGAAATGTTCTTGTTTGACCGAAGAAGCATATTGCTATTCTTTTTTTATTCATAGTTTTTTATTATATGTGTATAAAGTTCTTCAGATAAAATTGCGTGGTCTTTTACACTTGGATGTTCACCCGTATAATCACTATCAAATGTAATTATAAACTCTCTCCAACCATCATATTTACCAAGAGGTTTAAACCATTGTAACCTACTATCAAGATGCACATCACTTGGTATCACCCTATGTTTATAATTGTAAATTGGATTATTCAATCGGACAGTATTAAAAAATATAACATCACCACCAAGACTTTTAATTAGGGTTTGTAATAAATGATAATCTCTCATTGTTTCTTCTAATCGTATATCTTCACTATAAATATATTTAAACCATTTAGTCCAATAATCAAAAAAGTCATCAACCTCAAGACCTCCCATCGTAGTTATCTTAGTTATAACTTCTCTCTCATTATCATGTATACAATTCATATCACCTAATATACCAGGTAGTCTAATTACACCATCATCTAATTGTAAATCAGTTCTACTAATATCAGTAATACCTATTATAAATAAAGTTTCTTTGATTGTTTGTGGTGGTTGATTTGTAATCCAATCATATGCTGTTCTATATATTCTATGATTAGAAAATCCACCTACTGAATTATTTATTTCTTTTAATTCTAATTTATCAGAAAGTAATTTTGAAAATCTACATTCATATTTGTGTTTCTCACTTCCATCTTCATCTGGAAATTTAATTTTTTCTCTTTCATCCATACCATCACCAGCAACAAAACTACAACCAAGTGCATATAAGTTTTTAAATCTTTTCAAGATATTCCTCAAGATGTTCAGGTGTTCCTAATGAATGACACTTATCCACCATACCCACTACATATTTTTTCCCATCTCGTACTGCCCAACTATAGACAGGTGCAACATAGAACTCTCCATTGGTTCTACTATTCTCTTCAATCATTTGTTCTGCATACTTTACGAAATCACTACCTTTACTCCAATAGTAATATCCTGCTGTTGCATAATCTGATACTTGTTTTTTCTCCACCACTTCTGTAATGAATCCATCTTCATCTATTCCTGCATAACTCCAAGCATTTCCCTCTCCGTAAAAACATGGAATACCACCATCATGTTTATCAAACTCAATAAACATTTTTTCATTATCCCATTCTACTAATTGGTCTGAGTTCATACTCATCATCGGAACATCGTTATCGATATATGGTTTTGATGCTAGCAATGTTTGTGCAGCACCTTCTGTAAGTTTTGGTAAACAAATCACTTCCCAATTATCATGTCCAACAATATCATCGAATATTGTAAAATCATATTTCTCATAATCTTCTTGTAAACAAATTAATATAAATTCATACTTAGGGTCAAACTCCATATCAAGATTTTCTATAACCCTTTGTATCATTGGTTTTCCATTTACATCAATAAATGGTTTTTTATTTTTATATCCCTTTTCTTCAAAACGAGTACCTAAACCCGCCATTGGTATCACAATGTTAAATGTTTGTTTCATCAAAAAACTCCTTTGCATTTATTCCTCTGTCGTCAATAAAATAATCTCCATTATGTCCTTTGAAACATAACTCGTGATACTTTACTCCCCACTCTTTGAATTGTTGTTCTGTAATTGGTCGATAATGTTGCTCTCCCCTACCACTTGATAATCCACGAGCAGTAAAAAAGACAATCGTGTGTCCCTCATCATATAATTTGTTTATCTTAGCGATTCTATCTAAATAGGGTTTTCTTCCTATAACCTCACCAACTTCTTCACAAATTGTACCATCTATATCAATAACATATTTCATATAACCTCTCATTTATAAATATCAATTAACTTTGTCTTTCATGAAAATATTTTACTATTTCAAAATCTGTTTCTGTATCTACATCTAAATATTCTTCTTCATCCCACTTTGTAATTAATGGATGTGGATTATCTTTTGTATTTGGAAATAACTCCCATTCTTTTAACATATAATCTTTTTCATAAAATACTAAAGAGTGTGTTGCCTCATATAACCATGGTCCTGCAGTTGTAGACAATCTATCATTGGGTTTAAAATTTACAGGTTCTCTACCAATAGTCATATCCCAAAAAAAATTTCTATTCTTCTTGACTGTAATCATACTTTTCATTCTACTTTCTTTAAAAACTCTTATACAATGATTTAATTTATCAACATCTAAAAATGGTTGACATGGATTATAGTTTACAATAAAATCTGATTTAACATCATTAAGATGTTTATACATAATTGAGTGATGACAATTACCTGGTGCAACTGAATCGTACTCTCTATGTAGAATTTTCACTCCATCAATTACTTTATCTTTTAGTTCTTGGTCGTATACTGCTAAATACTTTTCATCTAAATCTAATCTACTTAACTTCTCTAATGCTATATCAATCAATGTAGTACCATTTAAATCTCGTAGATGTTTATTTGGACATCTCGTACTATCTTTTCTTGCGTGTATAATTCCTGCTAATGTTTTCATAAGTGTATCCAATATTTACTTTTTTTTAATCCTTTATAAAATAATTCATTTGTTTGGGATATAATTATTTTTACATCCTTTAACTTTTCCATCAAATCAAGTTTTTTAGTGTTTTCTTTTGCTGTATTGTAATATGGTATTTCAATATCCCATCCTAAGTATTTTGGTATATGAGTAGATAATTTATCTAAATCAAAAAATCTTACTTTTGCACCAGTCCAATGTTCGTGAAATATAATATTAGTCATGAAAAATGACATTACATCATTTGAAAAATAATCTAGCTTTGGATAAAAGGGTTTAGTTACATCTATATCTTCTACCATAGCCCTTTCTAATAACTCACTCCGTGCTCTCTCCATCTCTGTTCTAACAGGTATTAGTATATGTAAATCACTATCATTCCAATCTATAAAATTATCTTTATTCCAATCCAGTCCTTGTTGTTCTCTATTTTGGAATCCATCGTTTTCAAGATAAATTTGTTTTATTGATTGACTACCATTCTTTGCAATTCCAACCAAGATAGCTTTATCTTTTTTTAAAAATCGTGTACTCATATTAATTTCTTTCCATCTCTATAAAACTTCAAAGATTTTTTCTCTAAATCAACTCTCATTATAACATGCTTTTCATCAAAGTTTTCTGCCAATTCAATTTCCCATTTCTTTCTACCTCGTGGGTATTGCATAATAAAAGGTACATCACTATTGGTATGAGCTAAAAATAATGCTCTATGTGTACCTCTACTGAATGCGTGTGTTTCATTATTGAACATAATCGGATAAATCAATCCATCTCTTTTGATAGATACATATTGAGAAACATCTAAATCTAATCTCCATGCAGGGTCGTTGAAATCACCAAAGTAATCTACATACTTCCCATCATCTTTATACTTCTCATCATACTCATCTTTCAATTTAACTACACTCTCTGATGATAAATCTGTTTTATCAACATCATCCATAAATTTTCTGAAATAACTTACATCACGATTTGAGTGTACTGCAGTTTGATATTTATTAAACAACCAACTTGGTATTTCTAAATAAATAAAATCATCCCAAGTTTTACCAACTCCTGCCATATCCATTGATACCACATCTGCTTTTGCTTGCGTTATAGTATCACCTATTGGATTTATGTTATAGTATCTTGGATTATATCCTAACCAAAATCCTTTGTGGTCTACCTTTTCAACATCTGAATTTACTGGTCGTTCATTATCACCACCAAGTTTTTCAAAACTACCTTTATCTAATAGACTTTGATTTGTTAAATACAAATCTATCATATCTTGATAGGGAACTATATCAAAATGTTTTAAATCTTTGAATGTATCAAAATAATAATTAACCATTTGAAACTCCTACTACTACACTACAATTAGAATTCTTTGGATATACTTTAGTTTTAAACTTATTATCATTTAAATAAGTTTGTATTTCATTTCTTGCATATAAATGATAAGAATTTGTTTTTCCATCTTCATATGTTGCTGGATGAGTTACATAATGAGAGTTATCCCATTCCCATTGATTTTTTTCTTTTAACTTAGATTGTATCATTACCAAGTTTACCTCTTTTAATAAATTATTAAATAAATCCATTTCTGTAGTATCTACCCAAACATCAGTAGCTTTACAATGAAAAGTATTTAATACTTCAAATGCTAAAATTGCATCAACTTTATCTTTTTTATATTCATTACTTTCAATATATTCTCTGAAATCAATATGTTTAAAATGTAGGTTCGAAACATCATATCCGTTCTTAGTAAAAACATCTTTAGTTTTTAATCCTCTTTTATATGCTATTTCGTTGTTTTCAATTCCTATTACTTTTTTAAATTTTTGTGCTGCTAATACACTATAAATCCCACACTCACTTCCAATATCTAATAGTGTAAGATTTTTTGTAATATTTTCATCTAAGTGATTAAAGGAATTGATTGCGTGTTTAACTCTTGTTAGAGAAACATCTTCCATTATTAGCCAAGGTTCATAATCAGCTAATTTCATCCACTCTTTCATTAATGTTGGATATAGTTTTGATACTTCATCATAATAACTACCCATAACGTCTATTCCTAAACTTTAAATTAAAACCAAGTTTTTTTAAAACTATATTTCTACTTAATAAGTATTGTAAAAAAAATTTCTCACTCTTAAAAGCTATATCTTCATCATTTATACAATGAGTAGATACATTTACAAACTCAACATTATTTATATCTAACCTATCTCTTTTTTGTACAATATCATCTTTGATATTATTTAAATCTATATTTTTATCCCAATTCAACCATTGAAATTCCATGCATTCTAAATCACATTTTAGTATTAAATCATAAGGCATTGGAAAATAGTGAGTACTTCTATTTGCATAAAACATTATATAATCAAAAAAATCAGTTTTCATAATTGTATCGTGTGTACCATACCAAATAAAATCTTTCATTGTGTATAAAGTATTTTCTTTTACTTTTTTATTTTTTAAAAAATTATAAATACTATCTATATCTAAATCTAAATCAGTTCTTGTTTTTACTATTACATCATAATCTGATAAGTCATTTCTCAATAACTCACGATATCTTAACCATTGTATTGTTCTGTGAAAATTTTGTTCTTCAGATTTAAATGTTCTTTCTACAAAATCTTTTTGAGTATTAGTAAAGTATTGATACTTTGCGGTGAAAGGTTTACCATAATCTTTATGTGTATGTACAAACACATCACACTTATCATACGCGTTTTTAATCTTTTGAACTTCTCTAAGTTCACCCACTACTAAAATAGCTACTTTCACTTATGTACCTTATTATAAAATTTATATAATTGTTTTGTGAATAATTCCTGTCCTGCTTTATTTGGATGTCTTGGTGTATGTTTTTCATAAACATTCCACCCTTTTAATTCTAACAAATCATCATTATGTTTTGTAAGTGACCATATTGATTCTTTACCCTCTGTCCAATAATACTTGTAATCAATTAATGTTGATTCACTCTGTAACATTGGTTCAAACGCATTAAACATTATATACTTTACTCCACAATATTCAAGAAACTTTTGTACAAAGTATATTAGCTGTTCATTATATAAATGATAGTATTCTTCTTGATATCCCTCAACCAACCAACTTTTAGTAAAGTTTTTAAAAAAACTATGAACTTCCTTTGCATTCTTAAGTTCTGCATTAAACGCTTCATCAAAATGGTGTGCAAAAGATTCTGCTGTTATACCAACATTTTGTGCACCTCGTGCCTCTGGTAATAAAAACTTGTCCTTTACTTCTTGTGATGGTGCAATCCATTTATATTTTACTTGTCTTGGCCAAAATGGTATTCTATCACGAAGTGATGATGTCCATCCTACAAGAACTAAATCACCTTTCTTAAACTCATGAGAGTGTTTCAGAAGATTTTCTACAATATCCATATTACGACTTCCATTGTGTCCAAAGTTTCGATATTTACACTCTAATTTATTAGCCAACATATGTGTGAAAGAATTTTCTGTCCAAAATGTTGCAACTTTAGTTCGTTGGATGCTCTTTTGTTCATCACTCATAGTATCCCACTCTGGATGTCCACCCAACATAGCATGTTCTGCTGTTCTATCGGCTCCTAATCCTTGTGTAAAACTATCACCGAATGAATAAATCTTCATAACTCTAACCCCCTACAATAAGTTTCAAAATCTAACTTATCCCAATTATCCCAATTAAAATCACTATAACTATCCCATATTTTATTATCATCACTTAACTCACTCCAATCATCCACTATATAGATAGGAAATGTTTTAGCAAACTCTTCTACCATAACACTCCTCTTACATATTGGTATTGTTCTCATATATAGTGCTTCCCAAGTTCTATAACAATCGATTCCATTACCCTCTGGTGATATACAAAACTTATATTGTTTTAATTCTTGAAGATATGATTTATAATCTGTATGTTCTTGAAATGGTATTTTTTCTTTAACAACCATATCGTAACATTTACTTCTTCGTTCATATCGTAAACCATCTCCTTTACTAAAGTTTGCATAGATATAATATGGATTTATGTCTGAATATCCCTCATTTATTACTTCATCCATTATTTTAGAATCACCCCACTTCCAGCAACTATTTGCTATTCCTATTGGTAGTGGTTTTACTTGTGGATGTTTTACATTCATATTTTGTGTAAATATGTTTTTACAATTTGGTATATCCAAATACTTTAATTGTTTCTCACCAAACTCATCATCTGAATTATGTAACACCAACCTAAATGGATTTTTAAATTCAGATAACTTATTATATAGTTTTGATTCAACTAACTTAGGTTTCGCTGTATTTAATAATGCACTATTAACATACACTAATTCTGCATTATCATAGTTTGTAAAATCAAAATCATCTATATCAATACTATCCGATGTTGATTCAAATCGTTTGTGTTCTAACTTACTTATTTGAACAGAACATAAATCTTGAAATCTTTCTCCTTGTATTGGTATCATGTTAACAACCCTGCAAACTTTAAGTATCCGTTTAAGTTTAACTTCTTAAATGATTCTCTATACTTTATTACATCTGGCGGTAAAATAAAATCATCGTGTACATTTAATGAGATTCCTATTCCTAATTCCTCTACTTTGTGTGCCAAGTGTTGTATCTCGATTGAATCATCTTCATCCCACAACGCCACTATTGGTATTCTGTGTGATACACAAGTAGTTATCATCCCTAAACCAGGTCTAACAACAAACATAGAATTATTTGTATGGTTGATATTAAAACTAAAATCAACATCATTTTGAAACTCACTTCTTATTTCTAAAAACTTTTCTGTATACTTTTCTGTATAATTTAAAGATGGTGTTATACAAACAATTCTATTTAGATTAAAATCCTCTGTACTATTATCTTTACATCCCCAACCTATATCAACTTTGTTTTGATATTTTTTTAGTTGCCCAAACACTACATCACCATTACAAACAACTTGTGGTTTTACATCATGAAATATTTTATCTTGTTCATCAGAGAAATCATTGTTACCATATTTTTCTCTCCATATATCACTCCACAAAAATGAACCACTAAGTAATGCATCAGGTCTATATTTAAGTACCTCTACTAAATTGTCTGTAATAACCTTATCGTATTTATCAATATCACCTACCTCTATTGTACCTACTCGTTTTCTATCCCATCTTATATTTGATTCATCATAGAAAATAAAATTTATATTATCTTGTGTAGGCTTAAATCTATTGTATTGATATTTTTCACAATGAATATCTATTTCATGAAAAGGTAAATGTGCACACACTTGTAACATCCTATGAAAATGTCCATACCCGTTAGAACAAACATATATTCCTATCTTCATTTTGTATAAAACTCCCTAAAATATTCTTCCATTTTACGAAAACTCTTTGGTGAAAATAAATTTAAATTTGTAGGACATCCCATCTTCAGTAATGTTGGTCTCCAACTTTTTACATCTTTTAGTGTTATCTGTGGAACTATACCATACTCTCTACAATACTCATGCATTTGAACACCAGGTCCAAGTTGCTGTGTACATAGTATTTCTTTATTCTCTGGTCTACTTTCTATTAACTTTTGTCTGTAAAGGTACATATTCACTAAACTATCCATTGTATATGAATTACTATAAAATACACAATCATCAATATTAAACATACCGAACTCGTGTTCCATTTCACCAGCATGTGTTGTCCACAACATATTATCAAAACACTCATGTTCTAAATGACAAGTTTTTCTTTTAGATGGATTAAATACAATATCTGGTCTTGATTTTATAACAAAGTCATATTCAAAATTATTCTCTAACTCATACTTTCTTTTTAACATAACTGATTGTGATAAACTATAAAATAGTGCACTCCAATGGTCATTATCATAAAACCATTCTTGTGGTGTTGTATCATATATTCCATCTTTTACTTCGTAATAATCACAAATATCTTTGTACTCTTCTTTACTAATATCTCTCCATTCATAATCATGAGATACTCCTGCTCTATCACCTGAATAACTCCATGTGTGAATAAAGTAATCTACTTCATAACCAGAGGTTCCCCAAAACCATTTTTGGTTTTCTTTTGCTATCTCCCATTGACGAAGTTGTCCACTTAAACAAACTGCTACTCTCATTTTAAACTCTCATATATTCTTTCAAATAATTCTTTATTTGCATTAGGTGATGGGTGTCCCTCACAAAATCTTTTACCAAATGGTGGAAAAGGATTTCTATACTTTTGTTTTCCATCCACTTCACATTCAAATTCTTCATTATCGATATGTTCCATTTGCCATAGTAAATATTGATACCAAGTATCAATACCTTTGTATTCATTATCTTGAAATGTTATATAATTTATTTTATCTTTAATATCACCTAAACTATCATGTAGAGCATTTAATATTCTGTAATCACAATTATTACCCTTTAAGTAATGGTGTAACATTAGAATTTGTTGTTGAAGTTTAGTATTTTCAACTTCATCATTATAAAACCATTTCATATTATATGTTACTACTTCTTTAAACTTCTTTGTTGGTTCTACTCCACCAGTAACTTTTTCATTTAGACCATCATATCCTTTTTCATTATAAGCATTGCTAACTATATGATGTGGATGTAAGTTCCAAAATCTGTCATGCTTTTCACTCCATACAGAAAATCTTGAAGTTTCGGTTAAACCAATAATTATCAAAGGATTTTCATATCTGGTATTAGATTCTACCCACCTATATAATCTTCTTATGATTGTATCATTTGCTCCACCCGTTTTAGAAAGATGAACATAATCACAATCAAGTTCTTGTGATAGTAGTTTTGATGCTACAATATCTTCTCCTAAATTAGTTTCTTGACCCAAATGATTGATATAACGAGGTCTATCACCATTCATAAAACTACAACCAAAATTAACAACTACATCGTAATTCATTTTATGTAATCTCCAAACTTTTTTAAAAGTATTCTACTTCTTCTAAGATTGTGAAACAATGGATATTCATTTCTTGAATATTGTGAGATAATCCATAACACCATTGAACTACAATACATAAAGTTCTGATTAATAGAACACTCTTCATTATTACCTGCACTGGTATAGTTAGTTACATAAATACAATTATCAGTTAAAACTAATTCATTGGTGATTGTTTTTATATCCATATCTGTAAGTTTATGTATTAGTATATTACCACTAAATATCTCATCATGTTTTAATTCATATTCTCTAATTTTAAATGCTATCTTATTCAAATCACCTTTGTATATTTCATATTGTTTTGAATCAGATAGGTTATATTTTTTAACTACATCCTTAATCTTTATATCGGAATTCGTAATGATAATATTATATTTATTATTATATAGTTTAGTATTCATAATCTAATTTTTCTACTTCTACTTGCGGATTACTTGATTTATTTAATTTCTTTAATTCATATGTTGGTAATCCTATTTTTTTACAAACATAATCAAAATCTTCTTGTATTGTCTCAACTTTACCATAAAAATCTATATATGGTCGTTTATCTATTCCATTACTATAATCACCCATTAAAAACTCTTTTTGTGTTGGAAAGTGTATCCACTCACCATAATAATTAGCAATCTCTTTTATATCATCATCCCAATAAAAATCTGTACGATGACTATACTCTTCTTTAAATAACTCTTTCATATTTTCTACTGCGTATTTAAAATCATGTTTATATAAAAAATCTCTATAACGATATTGAGATAGTAATCTACTATGTGAATCTCGTGTAAAAGTAAAAACAAAATAATCTCTCCAAATATCATCATCATACTCATCGTGATGAATACGAAATCCCTCGTATGTTTTTGGGTCTTTACCAACTAATTTATATAATGTTTTTCCAACTGACATACCCGCACATTTTGGTATGTGAATAAAAATAAATTTGTGTTCGTGATTAATCATTGTATATTTTGTCGTATAGATTTTCAATTGAATAACTATTAATTAAATCAATGTTGTGTTGTAATACCCCTATCATCTCATCTAACATACCTAAAACCTCGTGTTTTGGTAAAGTGGATATCTTATGTACCAAAGATAACACTGCGTGAAATCTTTCCCACCCATCTTTTATATCATCATAACTTTCATCCCACCATTCACCAAAAGTTTTAAATCCTTGTTCTCTCATTCTCTCAAGTGATTTATATGGACCAAACTGAATTATCGGATGTCCTTGATATATAGGATTGTATGTTGAACTATGTAAATGACAACAATTCTCAATAAAGGGAAATGCACCCAACACTAAGCTTATTAAAGTATCTCTATAGTGTATTGGTCGTAATGGTAAATCTGCATCAAACTTACCTTTACCAATTCCTGCTGGGCCGTGATTAGTTTTATCTGTATCATCAATATCAAATGGTAATTTAGATTCTAAACTTTTTATCAATTCTGATGTTGTGTATTTTTTAAATCTATTATGTGGTGGAAACTTATCTTCACCTAATTGTGGAAAACTAATTTTAAATTCATTATAAAGATTTTCTTTTTCAATAAATAACATACACAAATCTCTTTCTGGTCTGTTTGTACGATTTACTTTCAAAAAATGTTTTACTTTATTTATGTTAATTTTTTTATAATCTATTTCTTCTTGTGCAATTACTTTTCGTAAATGTTTATTTTTAGTTAACCTTTTTACATCATATACATTCCACATATAAGATATTACTTTTATTCTTTCATTAGAACCAAACTCTTTATGTGTTTGTTCTGCATTCAAATCATTTGTTACAAAAACAATCTTATCAAGTGGTAACTTTAATTTTTTTAAATTACCATAGAATTGGTCTAACAAATACTCACCATCTATTCTATCACCCTCAAGTGTATTATCAAAAATCAACCACCCATTACCTTTTCTAATGTTATCTAAAATAATATCTGGTATCTTATGAATATGTTTTGGCCATAGCCTTTGGTTGTGATGTACATGAACAAAATAACTAAACTCAGATTTAAAATCAAACTCTTGTACTGATATTAATTTCATATCCATTCTATCTGGCAAACTTGAATGTGAAAATAAAGGTCTACATATTGATTCACCCCTATTATCCTTTTCATTTATTTCTGGCACATCTTTATAGATATCTATGATATCTGGCGTGGGGTCATGCATACTAACTTGATTAAAACTATCCGTTAATGCTATCATAAATCCTCTCACTTATATCTATACATTGTTCTTCAGTAGGATGACTATTCCATGTATCATTTGGTCCCCAATGGCCACCAAATTTTTCTGTAAAGTCTATTATATCTAATTCTTTTATCTTTGGTAGTAATACATCACCTACATAATGTGAATCCATTCTTTTACCATCATCACTAAGTTTTGGTTTACTGCCAGTAAATATATTATGAAGTAAGTTCCACCCTATAAACTTATGTTTGAATCCATTATCATTTAAATATGCATCTAATGCAAGTACTTGTGTTAACATTTTAATCCATGAATTTTGTTTTAAGTTAGGGTCATATTTTATTAACTTTTTGAAATATTCAAGAAACCCCTCTAATACTTTTTTATAATCTTTTGTGTGTTTAAGTTGTGAAAAATATTCATCAATCTTTTCTGTTGTTTCTAATGTAGGTCCACTCATTCTTCTCCATGTACTTATCTTAGTTTCCCACAACTTTACATCTAAATCTGCAGGTGTAACATTGAGTAATGTCCTATCAAAAAATATACCAAATCTTTCTGGCCAAGTAATACCTATAATAACATATGTATCTTTAGAATCAAAGTGTTGTAAATGATTGATAGTGTTATAAAATATAGTATCCATAGAACCACCATTTACTGCTCTACAAGTTAAATCAATATCCATCTTTTTTGCTAATAACTCAGGCCAAGTAAATCCATCTTTTAAAGTATCACCTGCAGTAAAACTACAACCATTTACATATAAGTTTTTCACTTTATATAATCCCACAAATTTTCAAATCATTTATATAGTTTTTAATTTTTTCATAAGTAACATCATCTGAGTTTTCAATATCCAATACATGAGCACCTGTTTGTCTTGCACCCTCTCTACCTAAATCAGAATCCTCTAATATAATTGTTTCTTTTGTATTTACTTCTGCTTTGATAATACATCTTAAATATATCTCTGATGCAGGTTTTGGATTCACTACATCTTGATTAGAATATAAGAAATCTAAATGTTCTAAAAATCCTCTACGAATCAATTGTAGTTTTGCACTTTTTCTAATCGAGTTAGTTGCACAACATAATATATAACCATCATCATTTAATTTTTTCAACACCTCTACTAATCGGTCATCTTTATCTAAATCATTTATCATCTGTAAAGTTATATCTTGTTTATCTTCCCAAATCGTATCATGTAACTCATATGGTAATCCTTTTTGTTGTGATAAAAGATTTAACTTTGTGATTGTAGTATTACCATCGTAAGTAGAAATATGTTCCTCTCGGTTGATAACATATTTTTTATCAATATTGGAAAGTGCTTTGTTAAGTGCCTGATAGTGTATTTCTTTTGCATCAACCAATACACCATCTAAATCGAATATAATTAATTTAATCATTAAAATCTCCCATATACTCTAATAATTTTTTTGCAATTATTTTATGCCCATTCTCACTTGGATGTTTACCATCATGTTCACAGAATATTTCACTTCGTTCCATATGCCATGATTTCCAATCAGACTCTCCCTCATTCATAAAAATATTTATTCTATCACCTAACCAATTATTAGTGATTATATCTAAAAGTGTATTATTAGATTTTCCCCATTCAATAAATTTAGGATAATCTCTATCTTCAACAATATAATCATAACCAAAGATTGGATTAAATGCTTGTGTTAGTTTATAGTAACACCCTACTTCATCTAAAAGTTCTATTGTTCTATCAATATTTTTTAAAAAAATAGGTATTAGATTATTTGGGTCATTACGATGTGGTGTAGTAAAACATACCAATACACAATCATCTTTAGAAATTTGAGATACAACAGATGAAAGTACATCAACTATAAAAGTATTATTTACACCCCCCATACCAAAATTATAATCTATCAATCCCAATTCATCTGAAAGGTGTTTAGTAAAACCATGTTCGTATCTGTTTATACCTGTACCCCAAACCCAAGAATCTCCAAA
>Ga0181397_1000169_pt1 | contig 24159 bp, 40 predicted proteins | sample 20SPOviralmetaG_FD_130126 | JGI IMG/M metagenome (GOLD analysis project Ga0181397, IMG submission 130126) | Marine viral communities from the oligotrophic San Pedro Time Series (SPOT) site, San Pedro Channel, CA, USA - 20 SPOT_SRF_2011-02-23 | ecosystem: Environmental > Aquatic > Marine > Strait...
CTTGCAGAAGTGCAATGTTCTCAGCATAGTATTTACGTTCTGCTTCAACTTGCTGTGCTTCAGAAGATATTTTCTTTCTATCTTCAGCTACATCTCGCAATCGTTTCTGTGCAGTTTGCTCTAGTTGATATGATTTAATTAAGTCATCTACAGACACCTCAACTTCTTCACCATCAACTTTTGCTAAATATACAGGGATTTCTTCTTCATCAGATTCTTCATCATACTGTTCACTTTCTTCTTCAGTATCATCATCAGCAGATTGTTCTACAACGTCTACATCTTCTTCAACTTCAGTTTCTTCAGTGGACACATCCTCAATTGGTGTGTCTTCAGACTTTTGAACATCCTCACTTGCCTGAGTAGGGGTGGTATCGTTATTCAAAAGTAAATTTACCGCTGTCTGTGTATCTAGCGGTGTATCAGGATTAGTTCCCTCAGGAATACTACTCATGTTTACCTCATTGTTTGGTTATTTTTTACGAACAATGCTATCTATTTGCTTAGTTGCTACTTTACCTGAAGAAATAATAGACTCTATCTTGTCTTCTATTTCTGTCAATGCTCTAAGTAAATAGAAAGCATGTTCTCTACTATCAACATCATTCAGTTCAGTCTGTGACCAATCTGTGATGTATGATTCTTTCATTACGTCAAATATCTCTTTCAGCAATGGGTTATTTCTTAGGGTTTCAGCTAGTTCACCCTTTATTTTATCTTCATCAAGTGACATGTTATATTTTATGCTTGTGGTAGGTTAGTGCTAATATTACCACCTAATGCTGACTTTTGCCTTCTTAACTCTAGTTCAGCTTCAAGTTCTAGTTTTCTTAACTCTAAAGTTCTTTCAAACTTTTCTCTTTCTAGTTCAATCTCAAGCAACATTTTCTCTCTATCAAGTGCAATGTCCGCTTGTAGTTTTTGTCTTTCAATGTCTACTTCCATTGCCATAGCATTTGCACCACTATTATTTTGGGACATTGCTTCTGCTTGTTGTTGCTGTTGCTGTGAAAGAACTTGGTCAATCTGTTCAGCACTATTAAAGAACTGTGATGTGTCTTTAAATCCTGCCATCTCAATAATCTTAGATAGTGTGTTGACATACTGACTTGGTTTAACAACAGGATTATCCATACCTAATGTTTGGATTAACTGTTCTTGTTTACCTGCAACTTGTAGAAGCATTTGCATTTTTTCTTCTTGCTTACCATTACCAAGTCCAACCTCAATAGAAATGTCAAACTCATTATCAAATGCTCTTGGGTCAATTGACACATACTCATTTCTTATTCTAATTGTTTTTTCTTTCATCATATGTTTAGAACATAATAATAAAATTAAACTAGCTAAATCTCTGCAACCTGTTTCAGCAAAAACCCTAGCAATCATTTCTGTTTTTAACTGCGCCCCTTGTATTGTACTTTGAACTGCTGATGCAGTTGTTGATTGTAGAACCTTAGGGTCTAAACCTAAACTTGCTTTTGAGAAACCTGTTCTTTGGTCACGAACTTGGTCTATATACTCAAGCATATTGAAACCTGCTGAACCTATTTGTGGAACAGACAATGGTTGTACCATACCCGGCGCTCTCATTCTTACTATGCCACCCGGTCTTGAAGATAATAAATCTTCTATGTTTGTTTGACCTTCTACTACAGCAACCCTTGAGTTATTTGTCAAATACAAATTATCAAGAAGTTGTCTTAAAACTGTGGACTTAATAAGTTGTAAGTCTTTTACCATTTCAGCAACAGATAACCCAACCATTCTATGTGGCATTAATATTGGTGATAAGACACAAAATGGAATGTGGTCAAATGGCTCATTTTCTAATATGAAGTTTCCCTCACCTATAGAAAGAACACGTCTTAACTCAGGAATACCATCACCATCATAATCTGCTCTTAGATATATTTCTGTTACTAAGCAATCATGCATACTAGGGTCATTCTTGCTCTCATGTTTAGCACCACCCTCAGTATCTTGGAATCTTTGTTGGACTTCCATTTCATTTTCAATTTCAGAATAACCTGAATGTTCAATAATAGTGTCATAGTCATAACCATCATTGACTAAGTCACCTACTTTCATAGTAGTTCTATGTGCAACAAAATCTGCTGTTTCTAAATTTACAGTACGTCTTGAAAACAAAAATTCTTCAGGTGGGATATTCATAATTCTAATCTTACCATTATCTTTTGTTCTTTTAATCTGCACATCATATGTGACAGATAATGGTATTTGATTTTCACCACTTACTATATCTTGGATGTCATCAATGTCTACTTCTTCTTCTGTTGGAACATCTTGTGATTCACCTACAACCACACCTACTTCATTTGTTGATTGAGAAATCACTTCTACATTAGGGTCATCTAGTAATAATGTTAGTTCAGTTTCATCAAGGTCAGTATATTCTTCTTCAACAGTTTCAAGGTTTTCATCATAAAAGACTTTCATAACACCAATCTTAAACAACAAGGCATCTTTGAACCAATTATATATATTAACAAAACCTCTGTTTTCACTATTAATAATATAGTTTGTGAGGTCTGTTACTTGTTCTGCTGCCTTGACATCCTCAGGTTGCCTTGCTACAAAACGTGCAAAACTGTCAGAAGACTGAAAAATTTTCATCAATTGTGGCATGATATACTCTATAGTATCTCTTGTTTCAGTTGCTACAACTTGACTTCTATCTTCTACTTCATTACCAAAAGGCTCACCTAAATAGTAATCTAATGTTTCTGACCTCTCTGATGCGAACTCAGTATCATAATAATTAACCGCTTCTGTTACATAGTCATTAATCAATGCCTTGAAAGAAGCATCATCCATCTTTGCCATTTACTTACCTTTTCTTTTTAGGGTCACGACTAAACTGCTTACCTTTTTTGATAGATTGTCTTTTTAGTCTTGTTAATCTGTCATATTCTTTTTTTGACATGGCTTGTCTTTTTGCTTTTGGTAAATACTTTTCACCTGTAGCTTTTGACCCTTGTATTGATGGTTTACCACTTCTAGTACCCCATTCTTCTTTGCCCCATGTTCTTAGTGCAGCTTGTCTTGGTTTGAGTGCCATTACTTACCAACACCTTTCATGGCTCTAGTATGTGCTTGAGTAAAAGTCATACCTCTCAGCATATCTTTTCTCATACTATCCATATGCTTTTTGGTGTGAGTGCCTTTTTTCTTATGATTGGTTAGAGCATTTTCTTGACGTTTTGTTAATGTCTTTTTCATTGCCATTACTTATACCCTCCACCTTTATTTTTATATTCTTTTGCCAACATTTGTGCTTTTCTCGCTGACCATTGACCACTTTTACCACCTTTATTACCTGCCATAATCTTATTGAAAAGATTTTTTCTCATAGTAGGTTTTGTGTAGTTACCTGCCTTGTTGACAGTTGATTTACTTTTTGCCTTTGCCATATGACATCTTCTTCATAGATTTCATTGGTTTCTTTTTAGCACCTTTTTTTATAGGCTTCATAGTCATTTTTTTTGAATACATTTTCATACCGGGCATTTGATAACTCCTATCTTTTTATTTTATTAAACAATCTTCTTAGTATATAACTTCTGCATAATGATATTAATGTAAATATTAAACCAATACTTGCAGCTTCATTAAATGTTGGCTCAAACCCAAAAAAGGGTAAGACCAAAACATTTGATAATACAGCAACAACAAAACCAACAATGACATTTGCTACACTTTCAATGAAACTAAAAAGTTTGCTTTGCATTATGTCTTCTTATGTTTATTTGCAAATGTTTTTGCTTGTTGCTTTGAACTAAATCCCCATTTTCTAAGTGCAAGGTTTAACCTAGTTGGTCTACCTTTACTATCCAACATAGGACCGGGATTATTACCAAACCTAGCTGCAAAACTTATACGTCTAGGATTTGTACCTTTGTTTATAGGTCTTTGAAGATTACTACCCTCAGTTCTTTTAAAGAAATTACGACCCTTTTGATTAAGTCCACCCTTCTTATTCTGAAATGCTTTTTTTACCATTTTTACCTCTGTGACCACCTACAAACAAGAAGTGATAAGTGTGTAAGATTATATATCAGCTTGTGACTTTGTTAGTAGGTGGCTAATCATGTAAGTGGAGTTGATACCCTGTTCTAGGGAATATTGTGTCCACAAATTCTTGTATTTCATATGAAGTCATGTGCTGTGCAACCAACATATCATGTGCCAACATACATAATGATGTTGCTATAGTATCACCATCAGCAATATCATCTGTCATTAATTGTGTAATAATATCTGCAAAGAATCTATTGCAATCATGCACCTCTTGACCATCTAAGACTTCTTGCAATGATAATGTTTTAATTATGTAGGAGTCTTTTTTGCTCATACCTCATTACCCCAACAATCCCAACCATCAAATCTTTGTCTAGCAAACAATTCTATTTTTTTTTCGTTTTCGTTATATGTTTGTGATATTAGATTGCGAAAAAAATCAGGTTTTTTACTATGGTAACTGCGTGGCAATTCCCACCAACAAGAGTCGTTTTTTTTGATTGCCTTTTGCTTACCTTTATAACCAAACAACAGATATTCGGCATTTGTAGTAAATGTGCCACCTAATCCCAAACCTCTAGGTTTTTTTGTCCAAACAAGGGTTGTTGAATATTTAAACCCCCAATCTCGCATTACATCAAAAGCATCATCTAAGTATTTATTAATTGTCCACAAGAACAACTTGCAATCTTTATCAGATATATTTTTTACAGGTAATGCTTTAATTTCATCCAATGACATAGTCGGATAAGGCAGTGGTCTTGTCTTGCCATTACTATTCCAATCACACCCCCTCTTTACTTCCCAAGCAGGGTCTGCATATATAATATTGTATTTTTTATCAGGGAATGGAATCATACAATCCACCCATTATTGCCATAATCAATACGTTGGTTGAATTTATAACCTGCACCACTACCTGATGCTCTCACCGCTAAACCTGCAAATGTGAGCATTAAAGCATCAGCTACATCAGGACTCCTAAAACCTCTTTTCTTCATTTGGTCTTTGGACTCAACTTTGAACTTGCCACTTGAAAGTATTTCATATCTGACATTGGTAATTTCATTAATGAGTTCATCTTGTTCAGGAATCTTGCAATCTTTTTGCTCTAACCATTCTCTGCATTTGAACCAAAGTTCATCTCTTAATCTCATATATCTGTCTGCCATACTACTTGACTCAGCTACATTAATGCCCCTAGCAGGTAAATCTAACTCTACCAACCTATCAACAACACCTGCACCAAGACCAATACTATCTACCAATATCTCTGATGGTCTATCTTTATATGGAGTAGAATCATATTCTGCCATGATAACACCTACAGTTTCCATTAAGTCTTTGCCACCCCAATGCTTGATAGGTTCAGTGATTACATTGCCTTTTCTTTTGCATAATGCACATCTATCAGAACCATGTCTTGCAATATCAATGCCCCAAATAGGCATGGCTTCTATAGGGTCAACTTCTCTGTTGACGGCAGATTCTGCCAATGTTCTTGATATAATAGAGTTATCATCTGTTTCAGGTGGTAAACCTAATACCCTCACTCTAAAAACATTAGAGTCTTCACCATATTGTTTCTTCATATCCTCAACATATTGAGGGTCAACTGTATCAGCATCTAAGCAAGATACTGTCATTGTTTTCCATGATTCAGCATTTTTAGTAAATGAATCATAGAAATAACCTGATGCTCTATTGGGGTTACCAACCATAATAGTCTTTGCACCATGAGTAGACATTGCACCTTGTGCGACCTCAAATATCAAGTCAGGAACACCTGATGCTTCATCAATAATAAATAACATATTAGGTGAATGGAAACCTTGTAATGCTTCAGGATTTTCACGTCTACTTGTTCTTGCCACACAAAATGAGTCAGGAACACTTTTTAAAGTTATCTTATCAGACCTGAACTCAAGTTCATCTTGAAATGCTTTTGGCATCATCTTGTGCCATTTTTGTATCTCTGACCAAAGTATCTGTTCTAATTGTGATGCTGAGTTAGCGGTACAAGCTACTTTAACAGGATAGCGAGTAGTCAACCACCACAATATCACAAAAGATAGGTATGTAGTCTTGCCAACCGCATGACCGCTTCTGATTGAAACTCTATTATTTTTATTTATATTGTTTAATGCTTCTTTTTGCCATGCTTGAGGTTCAGCTTGTAATACTGTCCTACAGAACAATACAGGGTCATTCCTCAAGGTAAGAAGTGTATCAACTACATTATTTTTTTCTATCATAATAAAAAACCCTCACATTTGCATATGAGGGTTGGGAGTAAATTTAATTATTAACTTAATACTAAAATGAAACATACTTTTGGTATGTTAATATATAACCTATATTATGCTGTAAAATAAATCAAGTATTTATTTCAAAAAAAAACCCATCACTAGGATGGGTCTTTTAGGGAGGGTTGTTAGTTGATTAGAATGAATAATCAAAATACCTAGTTCTGAAACCTAGACCATAACTACCATGACCTTTTACCCATCTCTTAGCTTTTTCAGACCATTCAACAGTATTGTAGATTTTAAAGTCACCTTTTTCTGTAGTTACAACAGAAGATTTTAAGTATGCTACACATCCATTTAGGTTAGGTGTATATTCATAACTTTGTTCTTCACTCATCCCATTGTTATCAATTCTGTTATAATCATCTTCTTGTATTCCAATAATTTCATAACCTTTATTGTTCCAATTTTCATCAACAGAAAACACACTATAAGGGTGTCTGTCTGACCAACCAAATCTAGTTGCACCTGAACCAACCTCTACTTTGTAGTCAGCAGGGAAACCTGTGTCTTCTATTGTTCTGATTTGTGAAATACTATAATTTTTTTTCATTTGTTTTACTCCTAATTAATAATGATACCAATATAGCACATCTGAGAATATAGTCAAATATTAATTGTATATTTATTTTTATCCACATTTTTTTATGAGGGGGGTATCACAATTATCCTACCCCCCCCCATATTTTGCAAGGAGGGGGTATATCATTTTTTTATATATTTTTATTTATATAATTAAATCAATAACTTATATGACTACTGAATAGGTCTAACTATCCTCATCATCTTCAATAATATCATGTTCAATTATTTTATTATGCTCTGCCATCCTCTGCTCTACCTCTTGTAAGGCAGTGCTGAAGTCATTTCCCACTGATATATTGAGTTCAGCAGGTAAGAATCTAGCAAGATTACCAAGAACTCTACTGACCTGACCTGTTTCAATCATTTCATCTGCAATTAATTGGGGCAATGGTCTGCCCCTCTTTTCACACTCATCTATTGCTTCTTTAATACTATTTCTTACCAAAATAACTGATGAGAATGTAGGTGATGTACCTTTTGGTCTTCCTCTTGGTCTTTTTATAATCTGCTTATCATCATTTTTTAATTGTTTAACCATTTGTATTTTATAATTTAATTTAAATAAAAAATCAACAGTCTTTACAACCTAATTAAATTGGACTATAATTATCACAATTATTATTAACTTAAAGTGAGGTACACAATGTTGTTATATCAATATGAGCAATTTACAATCTTTTTTCAAGAAAGAGAGAAGATGTTTATTTGTTACAAAGACAATCAATTTCATAGACACCAACCCTACCACAAACCTGTCACAACTCTCTTTCAATTGAAAGATGATGCAATGACATGGTTTGATGAATGGGTAAATAAAAAACCTAAACCTAATTATTTAGTAGCTGATGTTGAGGACTCTGCTCAAACAATGGCAAGTTTTAGAAACAGTTTATACACTACTGAATAATCAAACCTATAAAAGGGTAGTTCACTCCTAGCTACCCTTTTTCTTTTGGGTAAATAATTTCAATCCCCAATCTTACTTGTTCTTCTGACCTTGCTCTATTAATTAATTTACCTTTTGTCCTCTTATGATAACCCTCTTTAGTTACATAATCACACCCTCTAAAACTTCTTGCCTTTACATCATATGCCTTAAATTCACCTGTAACTCTATTTAATGTGACAATATCTACCATTCCAAGTCCTAGCAATGGTATAAAGACAAGCAATTCAGGGTCTTTTGTAAATTCTAATTGCACCTCTAATTCTGCCATTATCCCACTAATTACTTTCTTATTTCTATTCCCCATCAAGAAATACCAAAATGATTAGCAAGGAAGTTTAAAGCATCTCTGAGCCTATTCATGCTAACTCTCCTATTGTGGTACTCCTTAGCATCAAGACTTGTAGCTGTTGACCCCTCAAACACAACCCACTGCACCACTCTAAACATATTAATTGGTAGCTTACTCATTGCTTTTATGTAATCTGAAAATGCAATATTATCACCATCAAAAGAACTTATAGAGCCATCAACCTTTGCATCAAACTTCATTGATGATGGTCTAGCACCCTTAGAATGGATTGTTAATAAGTATTGAGCAGTATTATACTGTTTAGAATCAATCAAACCTCTTTGATAATATCTATCAATTAAAGTTTGGGACATGATTCTTCTTCTAAGTTTTGAACCTGCTGTTAAACCTGTAGGTTCATCCTTATAGATTTCACCACTTACTCTTTCTTCTGTGCCTAAATCTGACTTGATATATTTTATCATCAGTCACTAATTGATTTATTCAGTATTGATGAGAAATCAATATCTGCTACAGTTTTTCCCTTTTTATTATTTGATGTTTTATCTTGTTGGACATGTTCCATTGACATGCAAGAACCATATAGGCAAAGATAGTTAATACAATCAATCAAACTATCCTCATCATAATTGTTCAAATCTAATCTTGCCAACTTCATCTCTGCCATCATCCTAGCTACAGTTGATGGTGTAATTTTTTCACCTGATGCAAAACTAAATCTCTTTGCTTTTCTTTGAAACAAATCATAATGTGTTCCATACTCATTACCTCTATCTTTTAAAATAGAAGCACATTGTGTTAAGAACTCACTTGGTTCTTTTAACTCTTTATATCTAAAAGGGGACTTCGTCATTGAAATAATCCTTATCTTCTTTTGGTTGCACATCTACAACTTTAGCTTCCCTTATGTCAGCTTTATCAAGTTGCTCTTTTATCATGGTGGTCATTTTATAATCTCTAACCATTGCCATAATCTCTGACATTGTATAAAAACAATCAATATCACTTCTCTTGTTTTTTGCATACAATAATTTATCTTCTTCTTTAATTATTCCTATAGTTTTTCCATCAGCATCACCAACCCAAATTTCAGGTAACTCATACAACTTATTATCTTCAACATATTTTCTCATAGCTTCTAATCCCCTTACACAAATTTCTTTTCTCATTGATAATTCTTTGACATAACTTTTATAATTATACTCATCCATTCTTTTTATTGTTACAGCAAATTTCATAATTGCTGAATCAAATCTCTCTGCCATATCTTTCTCAACCAAATTAGGCAATCCATTAAATCCATATATCTCATCATACTTTTCTTGCAACAATAGATACTGTTCTATGGTGTCCCAAAATGACTGATTTTGATATGCTTTAACTCCTACTCTCTGACCACCTTTTCTATCAAAGAAATCATGGTGTTCTGTTCTACCTCTTAACAACTTCAATTGTACCTCACATACATGTGTGTGTAGTAGTATGTAGTGCTATATATAATATAGCTACTACACACAACATTACATACACATTTAGCAATACTACAGTCAGTAAGACTTTCAGCTATTTTTCTGCACTTTTTCCACATTTACCATTTTCCTCATTTTGTAGTAGTAAAAACACCCCTATTTTACTACACACATTAGATAAATAAATCAGGTTGAACTGTCATATCAATGTCAATACATTCATATCTACCATTCTGACCTTTTGGGTATGGCTTTAATTCAACTTTCAAATCTTTTATCAACTTTTTTTTATCTCTTTTGGCAGCATTTATATATATATATCTTAATGTTGGTTTCATTTTAACCTGCTCTACAATCTTACCTTTTTTGTCTAACCCTCTGCGCATATCATATGATGAACCATCTTCAAAAATAAACTTGGTCTTTGGATTTGACTCACCTGTATACAACCAATTTGTTGCCTGATAAATGTACCCATGATGATTATTGTTAGGGTCTGCATATGAAACTAATGCTGTTGGTTTTGGTATTAATTTTATGCACTGAGATACAAAATAACTTAATATATTTTTCTCATTTGTTTGATTTATGACTAACCTATTTAATTCAAGAGTTCTCACTTTTATAGTATGAAATAAACAATCACCATCATTGTAATGGTAGTTTGCTGAACTACCAAATGTGCAAACACCATGAAGTTTGTAATCATTATCTATCAGTCCAAAACAGAATGAAACATTTGTCAGTCTTCTTGCATAATGTTTTTTTAATAACCAATCTTTATATTCATGGTTCTTTAATTCTGTTACTTTGTACTTTTCATCTAACATAAATATTCACAACCTGTTTTCCCCTAATGCAATGAACTTAGTTGTCTGACCTTTTCTATATGCTTTTGGGTCTACTCTATGTGCATCAATTGTTTCTTCTCTTAGTACATCTTCTTCAATCCACACCTTGAGCATACTAGATACTCTTTTCCTAATTGCAGGTGCATTGATGTCAAAGTCTAAGAAGTCTGCTATGAACTCATGCACTGACATCTTGTAATCATTTTTGACTGCTCTGATATTAGTAAGAAGATATATTTGGCAATCTCTAATAGAGTTCATTAAATTGACTATCTTGTCTTTTGATATGCCCTCAAATGCAGATGGTGGTGTGTAACTTTCAATAACAACAACTTCATCATTGTTGGGTAGGAACTCACCTGTCTTTTTATACCAAACTATTTGGTCAAGTGGTCTTGATAGATTATTCTTACCTGCAGGTTCAATCTTAAAATAATCTACATGATTATCTATAGCTAGTTGCTCACTGACTTCTTTGCTCATTCTATTTAACACTCTTGCACTTCTTACTGCACCTATCAGTGAACTACCACCTCTTGCATCTTCAGGTGATACATTAGTTTGGTTTGCTTGTATTTTCCTAGTGTGATGAACTACCTCAATTGCAATATTACATCTATCTGCTAATTGGCTTAGTGTCTTTGCAAGAGTTCTAAAGTTCTCAACTGACTCTGTAGATGTGTGAAGATTTGCAAGTGGGTCAAATATCAATAAATCAATTTCTTCAGTCTTAACAAATTCTTCTATTATCTGTATTGCTTCTTCATTAACTGTTCCATACTCACCAATCATCAATAGTATCTCATGCTCTCTGCCTGATGAGATATATAAGTCATGCAATTCTTCTTGCTTTATCTCATAATGTTGTGCCACTGCATACACTCTTTTCTGTATCTCTGAATATGGGTCTTCTGAATTATGATATGCAACCTTACATTTCTTTGTTGCCACATTGAGCAAATCTCTATTTGTTGCCATGCAGATTGCTTCAGTCAGAACTAGGCTACTTTTACCTATCCCACCTTGTGATGCAGTTAAGGAGCAATATCCTCTGATATAATGTTTGTTGCCATACAAGAAATCTGTCTGTGGTATGGACAAGGGGTCAATAGGTGTCCATCTTCTAAATACAGATGTATCTAGTTTTGGTACACTTGCTGCGCTATTTGTTGTTAAAATTGGTCTATTAAACCCCTTGTTTCTTGCACTCTCAATAGCACCATCTATTTCTTTTATAGTTTGGTCTACTGAATATCCTGCTTGTGTTATACCTGTCAGGACACTGTGTATCTCTGCATCTGATTTATTTCTTGCTACCAATGATGCTACAACTCTTATCATATTGTCATGCCAATAGTTGCCTTGTCTGATATTTGTGAGTGCTTGTTCTATATCTAACTTCTCAGTTCTATCAAAATCTGTGAAGTTTATATTGTAGTTTTGAGTGATACTTTGGTATGGAAAAGTTTTTTTAAGGGTCTGTATGGTCTTTAAATCACCCCCAATTTTCACATAACTGCTGATTTCTGTGACTCTACCTCTTTCAAGTTTAGCTTTATTAGGGTAATTGATAGTGCCACCCAACCTCATAATTCTTGATGGATTGGTCACAACAGGGTCACTCTTTAACTTGTGTGCTATCCCCTTTTGCAACATTGACCATGACTCAAGGTCTGTCATTGGCTCATTCAACTCATAATATATGTGACCTCTTTTAGGACTCATACCTGTGTAGACTCCAAAGCTACCTTTAAAATCTTCTTTAAATGATTTGTTTACATTCTTCATTGACTCAGTGTCATCACAATCACAAAAGCAAAAGAAACTTCCAATGATGTCTTCATCTCTTGCATAGATGCCGTTGGACTGTGCATTGATTGGATTGACTGTAATATATATATTGTATTTTTCTTGATTCAATCTTGTGGCAAATTCCACTGCTTGATTGATTTGTTTGTTTGTATATTTGTGTGAGATGGTGGGTTTATTGTCACCTATACATCTGATTTCAAACAGTGCATTTTCATTCAACTCATCCCATCTCTTGGTCAGTTGCTTTAGGTGTGTCACCATATGTTCTGTATGCAATTGCATTATTACCCCTTTGGTAGATGGTGGTGTAGGGATGGGACACCACCATCTGTTCTTTAAAATTCACTATCTGCAGGTAAAACTACTACTTCTTCAGATGTGTCTTTGTTCTTGTCTTGGTCAACTTCAAGTATGAATGGTCTTGTAACCCAATCAATAACTTTCAGTTTTGGCACTACTGTACCCCCTACTTTGAATTGTAAAGGTTCTGCCTTTTCCATATAAACTCTAGGAAGTTTATCCATTGGTTTACCATTTATTTGTGGACTAAGATGTTTAAATGCTTCTATTACACTGACCCCACTTTGTGTCCAATAGAACATCTTATCCTCACCAATGGCAACAGGAATACTGATACCTTGTTTATAATCAGCATCAGGTTTTGGTTTCCAATTCTTTAGGTCATCATTGAAGACCCAATCAGGTCTACCATTGTCAAACTTTGACCACCCTGTCTTCATGTTATGGATGTCCAATACAACACCTTTATCTTTCTTTGTGATTGCTGTGACTACTTTCTTTGTGCCATCTTTCAGCTTCACCATAAAAGAAGCAGGTGGTATTTCCATGTCTTGTGTACCCTTAGGTTTAAAAGACATGTAACCATCATGCAGACTTTCAGTGGTCTGTTCCTCATTAAATGTTATTTCAAATTTTGCCATTATATGCTCTCTTTCTCTTGGTTGTAAAACTCTTTCAATTCATTTTCACCTGTCCAATAGAATGTATTGGTTTGTGGTATACATTGTCTTGCTTCTTCAGGTGTAAACTTTTCACAAAACTTATTCATCCTATTTACTGTCAATCTTGCTTCTTCCATTAGTTGTGTAACATCCCCATCTTCTTTAAAAGCAAACCCTCTTGGTGTGACATAACAAAACTTAACTGAATGGTTGCTCTTTGCCATTTGATATATGGCTCTTTGTAATTGGTGGTCATATGACTGTGTTGATGGCATCCTATGAGTTGTCTTCAAATCAATTACTGTACCATCAGGATAAACCAAATCTAAGAAACCTATGAAGTCAACTTCCCAATCATTGACAGTATCTTTCATTGTGAACTTAATTCTTTCTTGGTCACCATTATCAAACTCAGGACATCCAAATTCTTCTAGTGCTTCAACTGAGTTTCTAATAAATGGTTCAAGACTCTTGAACTCTTTTGCAATAGACTCATCTGCTATTAATGGAAACTTACTAGTAAATCTGCTCTCAGCTAATGTGATTGCTTCATCAATTTCTAAGGTCTTTGTCAATACTTCAACAACTGCTTTTTCAACAATCAGACCTCTCTGCATTGGTGCAGATGTTTTGGTCTTCATGCCAAACCCATATTTGCAAACAAACATAGGTAAGTCATTTCTAAATTGGTTCAGCTTAGATGCTGACATATAAGGTTGTAGTTTGCCCTCAGAGAGGTCACACCACTTCTGTATGCCCTGTAAGTTTTTCAAATTCCCCCTCTTTCTCTAAGATTTCATAGAAGTCTTTCATCCTAACTTCACCGCCTGTGTATTGGATAATCTTCTTCATAATTCTTAATGATGGCATCCTAAAATTATAATCAAAAGGGTGTGCAATGTAGTTGTAGACAGTTTGTTTGCTGACTCCAATCTCTTTTGCAAATCTGTATGGGGTCATATTTCTCTTGTCTAGATATTCTGATAATCTCATCTTACACTCTCTTTCTGAATTATTAAGGTTACATATAATTTTTGTGGACTTCAAATATTAGTTGACTTATCCACACTAAAAATCAAAACCAAGATTTATCTTGCTGTTCATCTTCACTTTTAACAACTGACTATTTTGCCAATCTGTATAAAAATCATCTGTTACTTTTGAACCAATCTTATGACCAATTCTCAACTGCAAACCATCATGGTGTGCTTTTGTATAATCTTCACCAAAACTATCTCTGTAAGAATTGGCATAGTATCTTCTGTAGGCATGAAATGTTAGACCCTTAGGTTTATCACCATGCATGAATGGATGTACTTCATGGTCTTTGTACTTATTATAAGTGTCTTTCCAAATCTTGTGATACCACATCAAGGCAGTTGAATAGGATGGTTTATCACCAAACTTAGTAGTAATGACCCATTGCCATTTCATATTTGCCCTCTTGTCTGACTTACTTGTTGGAGCAATCTCAGTGTGTTTGGATTCAAAGTATTCTCTGTATGATTTGTCTTTGAGGTATTGTTGCTTCAGAACTTCCATTCTTTTGTCTACTAACTTCTTTTGCTCAAATATCTTTTCTAAGAATTGTGGGTTGATGTCCATTAGTCTGTGCTTGTCCATACTCTCATCATTTATCTTAAGTTTGCTATTCTTCATTTTAAGCAATGGCTCTTGTGGATTCTTGATGTTGATGTCTGACCACTTCAAGTCTAATACTTCATTTACCCTACCCCCTGTTATGGTAGATAGTAGAATTAATAGTTTTTGTTGAGGTGTCTGAGCCATCTCAAGAAGTCTTGTGATGGTGTGATGTTCTTTTGGTACATCATTAAATGACTCAAAATGTTTCTTATCTCTCTTTTCATATTTTGGGACAGTGTTCAACTTCACTTGATGAAATGGATTATTAGTAAACTTAACAAGTTGATACCTTATGGCAAAGTCTATAAGTTGTTGCATCTTCTTCTTAACTCTATTTCTTCTATCAACTGATTTGTCTTTTGCAATCTGCTCAAAGATGTCATCAAGTGCATTGGGGTGTAGTTGACCCCAATCACTTATATGTCCAAAGTAATCTTGTGCAAGTTTGAAGATTGATTTGTCTTCTCTGTGAGTGAGTGGACTCATGTCCATTCTCTTATCCATAAATTGATTTATAATAGTAGATAAATTCATTAATACAACTCCCTCAACTCTTGCATATTTTCATAATCATTTTCATCATATGGTGGATGTGCAACTTCCATCATCTCAGTCTTTTGTTTTATAAATGGGTTCACTACATTAATTCTCATAATTCTATATATCTCTTGCCATATTAAACCATGAGGTCTTTTCATACTTTTTAATTTAGATTTATCATACTTTTGTGTATTGTAAGAATCATACAAATATTTTGGCAAAAGATGACGATAGCTATATTGAATATAATGTGAAAGTTCATGTGCTACTAACAAGAATAAAATGTCCTCATTATCATTAACTTTTATTTGACCTATTTGTGGGTCTTTGTTGACACTTTTATATTCTATCCAATATTTATGATTAAAATTCCAACAAGTAGTACAAATATTCATCTCATACCTACCTGCATTTGACCTACCATTTCTTTTGCGATAAAAGGTTGTGTTCAACATAATATTATCTACTACATCTTTTCTTTTTTTTGAAGATGACATCCATGAACTAGTAGGGTAAAACAAGTCCACTGATTTTTCTACCCATTGAAACTCATGCTTTTTTAAAAAAAGTTCTTTCATTAATGCTGTCACAAAAAATCTTGTAGATTTTTCATAGTCAACTATTTCTACCATTATCTTAACTCCCAAAATTTTATTAATATTTCTGACTCTTTCTTGTCACCAAAGTAACAAATGCAATCCTCCTTATTGACTGTCTTTGTCCAAAGTTTTGCATGTGGTTCTCTTTTAAATTCAACTTGATATTCTTCAGTAATTTTCTTGAAGTGTGAATGTCTTTCTAAAAACCATATAGCTACATCTTTGTCTGTTGTCCAACTGAAGTGTTTGTCACTTACCCCACCTCTGTAGACATCAAACCTATTTGGTAACTTCTTGAATTTGTTTCTGTCTTTCACTGACATCATCTCACTAGCATTTGGTAGCTTCAACAAAATTGACCAAAGTGGCATAGCATTATAAGTGAACTCAGTTTCTTGGTAGACATCTGCAACAAACTTCCAATATGATTTGCAACCACCTCTTAATAGAAATTTTGTGTCTAAATCAAGCATTTTATTAGTGAGCATAACCAAGTCATTAGGACTAGGCTCATAATAAAATTTGTTATGTGACTCCAAAAGAAACTTGAAATATTTATCAAGTTTCTTCTGTTCTGTGTCACTAATTGTTTCACATGAAACATTGTTTAACTTATTCATCTACTTGCCTTGCTTCAATACTATGTATGTCTTAGGACTTGTCTTGTCCAACTTCTTATACATACTGATGCCTGACCTTACCCAATTAGATGACCCAAACCTTATGATGGCTCTGATGTCATTATCAGGCAAAGATGTTTGCTTCTTGATTTTAGAAAAAGTATCAGCACCATTCTGTATCAATGGCATGACTTCTTCTAATAATAGTCTTTCTTTAATATGTAGTTTCATATTAGTACTCCTTAAAATTTACTCTTGATAGTAGTTTACGCTATTTTGAAATAATAGTCAAATTTTATTTTTATATATGTGGAAAAACATTGCTCACATTGACTTACAAGAGAATGTAATTTTTTTTTAAAAAAAGTATTGACCTATGTTTTTGCATGGAGTATCTTGTATGCATAGTCCAAAAAGATTTGGACAATTATTAACTTAACTAAAGGCGAAACAAATGAATATTTACAAAATGAATCTAGACCAATTAGAAAACCTACACATCAAATTGAAAAAAGAAAATGCACAAGATTTACTAGAGAGGAAGACTACAATCAATGATGTTAGAGAAAGTCAAATTTCTGATAATATACAATTTCAAATTCGTGTTTACAATGTCATAAAACAAAGAAGACAAAATTTGGAATTTTTAAAATCATTGGCAAGTAGATGAATAGTATAAAAATAAAATTTGACTATTATCCCAAAAGGTGCTACTCTTTTATCAAGAGTAAATTTATTAACTTAACTAAAGGTAAAACAAATGATTAATTTAAAACCATATGATATGTATGACTCAAAAACAAAAACTTTAAGATTCTGTGACTTTCAGCATTATGTTAAACTTAATGCAGAATTTGAAAAACAAGGTTGGACAATAATTGATATTCAATGCCATGATGTTGATGGTATGGATTTCAAAAAGAGTAAGTATGTCAATGGAAAAAGATTTGTTGTGTCCCCTAACAAATTAGGAACAGTCAGAATTACAGTAACATGTGAAAAAGATGATTGTAAAATTGTTGCAGTTTATGGGTCAAATTATTTACACAAAGATTTTGCAATGTATCAACTTATGAAGCAAGAGGAACAATATTTAAATGAACATGGTCACACAATTCGCTAAAACTTTTATAATTATCAACAAGGGGGTCTTCATAGACCCCTTTTTTTTTGCTTAAAGAGTAAAAATAATTTATGCTAGTCAAATGACAAATGGTAGACAAAAAGGTGCATCTTTTGAGAGAAAGATTGGGAATATGTTGCTTGATGAATTGGGGATTAAATTTAAGAGAAATCTTGAGCAATATAGAACAAAAGATTTGGGGGATTTGATTACAGAAAATAATGATTTTCCATTTGTGATTGAGTGTAAAATTAGGGGTAAGGGAACAACCTACTCAATGGATTGGTGGGAACAAGTTACTAAGGCAACTCAAGGCACAAACAAAATGCCTGTTTTAATTTATCAATTAAACAGGTCACCTATTAGATGTGTTTGTGACTTGAATGTCATATTAGAAACTTTTGGGGGTCAGACTATATATCATCAAAACTTGGTTGAATTAACATTTGAAACATTTTGTATGATATGTAGAGAAATGTTAAATGATGGGATAATTAGAACAAACTAATAATAATCATCACTAAGAATAAAACACCTACTACTATTAATTTGCCTTTTCTATTCATGTTGCTGTTGCCACAACCACACTTGTCATAAATAGTGCCTATAAATGTTTTAATTTTTGATTTTATATTCTTTAATATTTGCATTATGAATCCTTATTGTAATGGGTTTTGTGAAAGATTTAATTCTTCCATTTGGAGTTTTAATAATTCCATTTCAGTATCTATTACCGCTATGTTAGTTTTCATTTCTGATATTGACTCATTGATTGTGCCAATCTCTGTGTTCTTCTCTCTTAGCTTGTCAGATATTTTTTTTGACAATGCTTCTTTATGTAATTCCATTTTTTCATATACGGGCATTAGGTCAACTTCTTGACTTATGACATATTCACGACTCTCAAGTTGTGCAATTCTGTTCTCAAAAACTCCGTATGCATAGAATCCTCCGCCTAATACTGAAATGCTGCTGATAACGGTAATAAGTGCTGAAAAATGTTGTCTAATTAGTTGCATGTTTTATTCTTTCTATCTTTAATAATAACTCATTTTGTTTGAGTCTATTGGTTCTAAGTTTCTTTTGATTGATTGCTATAGGGTCAACAATCATAGCTACATTTTGATATAGTTGTCTATTATCTACATATGTAGGTTGAGAAGTATAGATGTTTTGTGGTTTATAAAAAGGTTTATCAAGTATCATATTTTGACTATTAATAATAACATTAATGTTTTTCAAATCTGCTAAAACAACATCAGAAAATTTGACTTCAACATTTATACTAGGCTTATCTTGTACTAATTCAATAGATGGAGTTTCTTCTATATCTATAATTTCTTCAGCAAATGAAACATCATCTTCAATTATAGTTTCCTCTATTTCTTCTTCAATAACTTCTTCAATCATTGGCTCATAAGGAAACTGCTCTAATTCTTCATCAGTTGGGGTGACATCTTCTTCAATAACTTCTTCAATAACTTCTTCAATCATGCTGACATTTTCTTGTTCAGGTTCATCAGCAACAATCATTTCTTCATCTTCATAAATCATAGGCAATGGCATTAACATTTCTTCAGGCATTGGTTCATCAGTATACATGGTCAACATACTATCATCACTATAAAGTTCAATCATTGATGTATCATCATACATTTCCATACCCATATCCATATCCATTGGCTCATCAAAAGTTACATCCATATCCATTGGCTCATCTAATTGTATCTCATCAAAACCAAATTCCGTATAGTCTTGTGATAAAAAAAAATCATCATTGAATAAAATTTCAGGAGCAATCTCAATTAACATTTCTGTTTCAACAGGCTCTAAAAATATAAAATCAAAATCTTGTTCAAATTGTAAAGACTCAAATGTGATAGTTTCTTCAATATTGTCTGCTATGTCAGAAATATCATCATCAAATGTCAATGCAAACTCATTGTAAGTAACATAGAGTTCAGGGTTTTTGACATCTGCTCCATAATGATATTGTGGTTGGCTTGGTACACTAAATTCCATGCGACTTGTTATACTATAGTTTGTTTCTGTGTTAGGTGGCACAACTATAATGTTTTCAGGACTTGCCACATATCCACATCCATTCCAACCATTTGCACAAACATCATCTATTGTGATAGTCTGTGTGACTGTTTGACCACTTGATGACTCTATATTCTGTATTAACTTTGTGGTCTGCTCGCTGCTGTTCCATGTCCACACATCTGCGGTATAGATAGAAGTGAATCCATCTTGTATTTCAGGTATCAGTAAATGGTCATTTAACTGTATTTCACTTTCCACATATTGTCCGTGGACTCCTGCAATAATATTATTCCCATGCCTTGTTGACTGATTACTACCTGTCCAACTCCCGTCTGTAAAATCATTGCTTAAAAGGTTCTGTGTTGTCGCACTGTATGCTGACCAAGTACTCGCCAACAATATAATATTGACCATTACACTCAATGAAAGTATTACACCAAGTATACATATTATTATCTCTCTCATATTTCATCACTTTGTTTCTTTATACATTCATGCCCTATGGTAATTTCCCATTCATTGATACCTAAGGGTTCTATTTGTTCATACATTTGCAAAGAGTCTGCATAGCCTGTAATCATGCAAGAATAATAATCTGCAAATCTTAAACTATGCTCAATTGGGGGCATACAGTTATCAGCTACTAAACTGCAAAAATGTATAAATAAAAAATATTTTGCCATTATCTACCTGTAGAATATTGTATTTGATTGTCCTTATATTCATCCATAATAGTTTTTCTTTTTATATACTCATCATAGTCAGGTCTTAATTTTGGATATTTTTCAAAAAAGAGTCTACTTCGCTCACCAATTAATGATACTCCACTTTCGTTAACCGGGCAGTAAGTACCTGCTGCCCACATGCTCGCCCAAACTTTAGGGTCATCACAAATCAAGGCGATTGCTGCCACGCTCATCCCTAAGTCTTTCAACAGCTTACTGTTCTTTCTCATTTCGCAGTTTTCATCAGTGTAGGCTTTGCCACCTGAGATACCAAAATTAAAAGTTTGTACTCCGGCTGACACTGACAAACTACAAGTATCAATGCCATTTGATAATCCGGGTGAACTTGCTGTAGGGGGTGCTGATTGCACATTAGATGTGGAGTTACTTGTTGTACTATTATCTACAGCAGTTGCTGCAGAATAAGTGTTATTATTGGTGGAATTCATGTCGCCGTCGATAAGCGTGTTTGAGCCTGAACTTGAATTTTGTGTATGCGAATGAGCAATGACAAAATTAAAAAAGACAAGGACAAGTATTAGTCCTAAAGTTATCATTATTTTTTTCATTTTTTAAACTTACTTAATGTGTTAATACCAAAGCTACCACCAACAATCGTCAACATGATATACCAAAACATTTCAGGTGCATTTTGTAGTAGTAACCAACCTTTTTCCATGTATGGAGCAGTCCAAGGTGTGAAATGACAAATTAAAATTCCTGTAAAACATAATGTGAGCCACTCGTCTTTTAAGGAATTTTCACTAGCTTTCACTTGTGCCTTTTTGACTTGTGCTTTTGCCAACTCAACCTGTTTTGTAACTTCCATAGACTTAATATCTAACTCTTTAGTCGCTTCAATCTCGGCAGCTCTTATAATTTTCTTTTTTTCTATAGCGTGACTTGCTGCACCAATAACTTTGTCAGCAACAAGTTTTGTTATGGGATTACTTAAAAAACCTAAAAATGGTAACATTATATTAACCTCGTTAATCCTACTAATATGGCTACGACACTCCCAATCCAAAAGACAGTCTTTACTGCTCCTTGTCCAAATGACATCTGTGTTTTTAGCTGAACTATGTCGTTAGAGTTCTTTTCCACGTCTTGATGGATATGCTCTAGTTTTTCAGCTAAATATTTTAATGTAATCTCATCATTTGGCATGGTTTATAGTTCCTATCTAAGAGATGAATGGGGTCATAGTTTATTGATTCAAAATACATTTATACCTCATCCCAAGTTTGTGTTGTTTCATTCCATTCGTAATGTTTACCATCAGTTGGCTCTGTAACAGGGCATACCCATTGACAAGTGCTTTCGTCTAATGTCCAACTTGCATAAGGTTGTTTTGGTATATAGGCATCTCGTGTAGAATCATAAACACCTTCTATAGTTGCAAAATTCTTTCTTTGTGTTCCTGCTCTGTAAGTTTCTTTAAATACATCAGATGTGTTGTATAAACTTCTTAAAAAATTACTACCATTTTCCTCTGTATTCCCTATGTCATCTTCAATTACATATATTGTTTTCACAACATTAGATGAATCAAGTCTTGCAAAATATTTCATGTTTTTTTCCTTATGCTGTGTAACTGCCACTACCTGTAAACTTCACAACAGTTTCACTTCCTGTTGTTGTTACTGTTGGACTACCTGTAGTTGTTCCTGTGTATTGTGATGTTAGCATTCTAATTATTACGACACCATTACCGCCATCGCCACCATTTGCCGGTCCGTAACCACCGCCACCGCCACCGCCGCCGAGTCCGTCTGTGCCTTGTGTACCTGTGCCACTACCTTGACCACCTGCACCGCCACCACCTGAGCCACCACTACCTGCGGTAGCTGCTTGTGTACCACCGCCACCACCACCTGCATAGGTTACTGATGAGCCTGTGATTTCATTTGCTAAACCATTACCTCCATTTGACGTTCCACCTGCAGAACCTGCACCACCTCCGCCACCTGCTGCCCAATTACCAAATGTACCACTAGAGCCTGAGCCACCATTATTACCTTGTCCCCCTGTTCCGTTACCACCCGGTTGGCTTTGGAATCCACCACCGCCACCTGAGCCACCATTTTTACCTGTACCTGAACCACCGCCACCACCTGTTGCACTAACATCAGAAATATCTGAACCTGATATTGTACTTGCACTCCCATTCCCTGATGGTCTTGTGCCACCTGCTCCAACAGTTATTGTGTAAGTTGTACCGACAGAAAAGACAATAGCTGTACTACCATAATTTGTGAGCAAACCACCTGCTCCACCACCACCCATAGCACTACCTCCATCACCACCTGCTCCACCCCCTGCGACTACAAGATATTCAATGTCTGTAGGTGTACGAGGTGTTGCTGCTGCAAAACCTCTGCTCTTTGCTGACCCTGCACCAATGGTACTTAATAATGGCATATTAACCTCCTATGCAAATTTACTTTGTGCTGCTAAAACTGTGTATGTAGCAGATGCAGTTTTTATTATGGTGAATGTATAAACATCAATACTATTTGCATTTCCTGCTGATGGTGCTGTCCCTCCTGACCATTCAGGTGTAACTGATGAACCATCAATTTGATAGGCATTTAAATAATATGCACTACCACCTTGTTTCATAAGTATTGCAAATGACATAGACTCACCATTACCCATTGTCGCATTTAAAGTTGTTGAGCCATCACCTCTAAAGTTTATTGTTCTGTTTGCTGCTTGGTCAACATTAAAAAATGATACAGCTTGTGTAAGAACATCATAATTAATTGTACCTGAAGTGCCACTTTCTACTGTTACTTTCTCTATAGCTTCTGCTATTGATGTTGAGCCTGTAACTGTTAAAGCATCGGCTATTGTAATTGAGTTTGCTAATTTATCACCTGTAACTTGGTCATCTGCTATGTGTTGTGTATCAATAGAGCCATCAGTATAATGTTCAGAGTTTATTGCATCGTCCGCTATTTTTGTGCCATCTATTGCATCGGCTGCGATAGATGCTGTGTCAACTTGTGCAAATGATAATTGTGCAGCACCATCTGTTTTAAGAAAATAATTTGCTGTTCCATCTGCTTGTGGGTGCTTTAGTCCATCAATTACCACGTCGCCGGTGCCGTTTGGGGTGATAGCTATATCTCCATTTGTATCTGTTGATGTTATGGCATTGGCATCAAGTTGCAAATTATCCACCTTGATTGTACCTAATGATGATGAACCTGCATTAAGGTCTGCTAAATGACTCATTACTTCCCGGATGGCATTGTTAATTGTACTCGGCGCACACCCCTCGTTTATGTTTACTCCACCCACATCTGTATTAGAGTTTGCGGTTGCAGAGTAGTCTGATATGGCATCTTTTGACATATTCTTTCCTTTCTATTGTGATTATTTAAATAATTCCATTGTTGGTGCTGTTGTATTTTGTGCAGCTACAGAACCTACTACAGATGGAATAAATTGTTGAATTTGACCTGTGAAAAATTGTTGATATTTGGGGTCACGAATTCTATCAATTATTTGTGGATTAGCTTCAGTTACTAATTCTGCAAGTCTTTGTGATTGTGCAGATGATAATTTA
>Ga0181397_1000170_pt1 | contig 24109 bp, 14 predicted proteins | sample 20SPOviralmetaG_FD_130126 | JGI IMG/M metagenome (GOLD analysis project Ga0181397, IMG submission 130126) | Marine viral communities from the oligotrophic San Pedro Time Series (SPOT) site, San Pedro Channel, CA, USA - 20 SPOT_SRF_2011-02-23 | ecosystem: Environmental > Aquatic > Marine > Strait...
AACGATTGGTCTAAGTTTGATATAAACAATAGAGGTAAATTTGATGCATCTATAAGTTCTGGTTTAGCTATAATGGGTTGTAATAGACATTTATATGCTCCAAACGCTAAAGTAGAAAAACAAAAACTAAATATAAGTTTCGCAAGGTATAAACAAGGTGGAACACATTCAAAATTAATAGAAAATTAATATGGCTGAGTCAGTTGTTAAAAGTTCTTTTCCAAGTCAAGTCGCTAGCGATTTAGAGAAAGTGAGTAAAGACTACGGTTTGAAAGTTGCTAAAGCAATTGAAAGCGAGTGGTTCAAAAGAGATTCTGGTACTAACAGATTCTTTGGTAACCAAACAGAGTTTCACAAACTAAGGTTGTATGCTAGAGGAGAACAATCAATACAAAAATATAAAGATGAATTATCTATAAACGGTGATTTGTCTTACCTAAATTTAGACTGGAAACCAGTACCTATTATACCTAAGTTTGTAGATATAGTAGTAAACGGTATATCTGAAAGAGTATTTGATATAAAAGCATTTTCACAAGATCCAGCAGGTGTAAGCAAGAGAACAGCTTATATGGAGTCAATGCTTAGAGATATGAGAACTAAAGATCTAAACGCGTATGCTAAAGAAGCGTTTGGCGTTGATCTTAATGAAAACGATCCAGAGATACTACCTGACTCACAACAAGAGTTAGACTTGCATATGCAGCTTAGTTACAAGCAAGCTATAGAAATAGCTGAAGAGCAAGCTATCAACGTTGTTCTTGAAGGTAATAAGTATGATTTAACTAGAAGAAGAGTTAACTACGATTTAACAGTACTTGGTATGGGTGCTGTTAAAACTGTTTATAATAAATCAGAAGGTATTAAAGTTGAGTACGTTGATCCTGCTAATATGGTTTATTCGTATACCGAGTCACCTTACTTTGATGATATATACTACGTTGGTGAGGTAAAAACAATACCAGTAAACGAGCTTAAAAAACAATTCCCTAATTTATCTAAAGAAGAGTTAGTTAAAATAACTGGGCAAGGGTTTCAAAACAGTGGCTTCTACAATAGAAGTTTAACTGAGTCTAACCAAAACGATAAAAACCAAATACAAGTACTGTACTTTAATTACAAAACATATGCTAATGAAGTGTATAAAGTTAAAGAAACAGCAACAGGTGCTAGTAAGGTTATAGTAAAAGATGATTCTTTTAACCCTATGGTAGATCAAATGCTTGAAGCTAAGTATGGTAAAATGTCTAGATCACTAGAGGTTTTATACGAAGGAGCTTTAGTGTTAGGTACTGAAATACTACTTGATTGGAATTTAAGTAAAAACATGATGAGACCTAAGAGTGATCACACTAAGGTTAAAATGAATTACAGTATAACAGCGCCTAGAATGTACAAGGGACGTATAGAATCACTTGTAGGACGTATAACTGGTTTTGCTGATATGATACAACTAACTCATCTAAAACTGCAACAGGTGATGTCTAGAATGACTCCTGATGGTATATACCTAGATGCTGATGGTTTAGCTGAGATTGATTTAGGTAATGGAACTAATTATAATCCACAAGAAGCATTAAACATGTTCTTTCAAACTGGTTCTATCATAGGTAGGTCTATGACATCTGAAGGTGATATGAACCCAGGTAAAGTACCTATACAAGAAATATCTAGTGGAAACGGTGGTGCTAAAATGCAGAGTTTAATAGGTACGTATAACTACTACTTACAAATGATAAGAGATGTAACTGGTTTAAATGAATCATCAGACGCGTCTACTCCATCAAAAGATGCTTTAGTTGGTGTTCAAAAAATAGCAGCAGCTAACAGTAACACAGCTACAAGACATATACTACAATCAGGATTATACATAACATCAGAAGTCGCTGAAGCTATATCACTTAGAGTATCGGATATACTAGAGTATTCTCCTACAAGAGATGCTTTTATACAAAAGATAGGAATACACAATGTATCTACATTAAGTGAATTAGGTAACTTACATTTATCAGACTTTGGTATACATATAGAATTATCGCCTGATGAAGAGCAAAAAGCTTTACTAGAGCAAAACATACAAATGGCTTTGTCTGGTGGAGGTATTGATTTAGAAGACGCTATAGATCTTAGAGAGATTAAGAATATAAAGTTAGCTAATCAATTACTTAAGATACGTAGAAAAAAGAAACAAGAGAGAGATCAGTTAATGCAACAGCAAAACATACAAGCTCAAGCACAAGCTAATGCTCAAGCTCAACAAGTAGCTGCTCAAGCTGAAGTACAAAAAAATCAAGCTATAACTCAACAGAAGATGGAGTTAGAGCAAATGAAAGCTAAGATAGAAGAGGAGAAAATAGCTAGAGAAGTTTTATACAAGAAAGAACTTATGAACCACGAGTTTCAAATAAACATGAGACTTAAAGGTATGGAAGTTGAAGGTATGAAAAACAAAGAAGCTTATAAAGAAGATCGTAAAGACGAAAGAACTAAGATACAAGCATCTCAACAAAGTGAGTTGATTGATCAAAGAAATAGTGGTAAACCACCTAAAAACTTTGAATCTTCAGGTAATGATATACTTGGAGGCGGTTTTGATCTAGGGGCATCAGATCCTAGATAATTATTTATTAATTTTATAATATTATATTATGTCAAAAGAAAAACAAGAAGAACTTCAAGAGGAAGCTGTAGAGCAAACTCAAGAAGTTAAAGTTGATGCTGTTCCAGAGGAACCAGCTGATGACGGACCAAAAGCTGAAATTTTAGAAGATGGTACGTTTAAATTAGATTTATCACAAGGTTCAAAAGAGCCAGAAGTAGAACAAGAGCCGGAGCCAGAAGTACAACCGGAACCAGAAGTTGAAGAGCAATTTGTTGGTTTAGAGGAAGTTACAGAAGAACAACCGGTAGAAGAAGTAAAAGAGCAAGTAGAAGAACTTGAAGAACAAGTTGAACAAGCTTTAGTTGAAGCTGATGCTGGTGTTGAATTACCAGAGAACATTCAAAAAGTTGTTGAGTTTATAAACGAAACAGGTGGTTCGCTAGAAGACTATGTTAAACTAAATCAAGATTTTACTAGCTACGATGATAAGTCTTTACTTAGAGAGTATTACAAACAAACAAAACCTCATCTAGATAACGATGAAATAAGTTTTTTAATGGACGATCAGTTTTCGTTCGATGAAGACGTTGATGAGGAAATAGATATTAAAAGAAAAAAATTAGCGCTAAAAGAGCAGGTTGCAAGTGCTAAAGGCCACCTAGACGGGCTAAAGTCTAAATATTACGAAGAAGTCAAGGCTGGTTCTAAGCTCGCGCCAGAACAACAGAAGGCTGTAGATTTTTTCAATAGATATAACGAAGAGTTAGAGGAAACTAACAAGACTCAAGGTTTACAACAAAAAGTATTTCAAGAAAAAACTTCTCAAGTTTTTAACGATCAGTTCAAAGGTTTTGAATATAAGGTTGGAGAAAAGAAATACAGATTTAACGTAAAAGATGCTGCAAAGGTTAAGGATACACAAAGCGACATTAACAATTTTGTCAAGAAGTTCTTGAATGAAAAAAATGAAATGTCAGATGCTTCAGGTTATCACAAATCTTTATTTACAGCAATGAACCCTGATTTAGTAGCTCAACACTTTTATGAACAAGGTAAAGCTGATGCTGTTAAGAACAGTATGGCTAAATCTAAAAACATCGATATGGATCCAAGGTCTACTCACGAGAAGGCACCAAATCCAAATGGGTTTACAGTAAAAGCGGTTGACAGTGGTTCTAATGACTTTAAGTTTAAAATTAAAACAAGATAACTTAACAATTAAAATTAAAAAATTATGGCTAGTGGATCATTCACTGGGAGCTCATCAGCTCTCTCACATTTAACACCAAGACCTGTAAAAGATTTATACGGGTCAAATTACCTGTCTATAACAGGAAACGATTACAACTTTACTAAACAATTCCTACCAGAAGTTTACGAAAAAGAAGTTGAAAGATACGGTAACAGAACTGTTGCTGGATTTTTAAAAATGGTAGGAGCGGAAATGCCTATGGCATCTGACCAAGTTGTTTGGTCTGAGCAAGGTCGTATTCACGTTGCTTTTAACGACTGTTCTACAGACGGTGACGGTGGAGCAACAAATGAACTTACTTTTTCATCAGCAGCTAACGCTGGTATGATTGATGTTCATGATACTATTGTTGTAAGCAAAGGTGGTGTAACAGTAAAATGTTACGTTTCAGCTAGAGCAGCTGGCGCTTCTGTTGCTACTGTTATTCCTTACACTGCTGCTACTTTAGCTGCTGCTGGTATCACGAATAGCATGAGTGGAATAAGCGTATTTGTTTACGGTTCTGAGTACAAAAAAGGATCTGCTAACGCTGGAAACTCTAAAGATGCTGACTTTACTACTTTTAGTAATAAGCCAATCATCTTAAGAGACAAGTATAGTGTAAACGGATCAGATACTGCTAGTATCGGTTGGGTAGAAGTAACTACTGAAGCTGGAACTGGAGGATACTTATGGTACTTAAAGTCTGAGCACGAAGCAAGATTAAGATTTGAAGATCAATTAGAGATGTCTATGATTGAAGCTGAGCCAGTTTCTGGTTCTCAATTAGACGGAGCTGGAGTATTTGGAGTTGCTGGACAACACGGTACACAAGGTTTATTTTCTGCTATTGAAGAAAGAGGATTAATCTACAACAACCCTGATTTCGGTTCTTCTGGAACTGGTGCAGGTGAAGGTTTAGCTGAATTTGACGTTGTATTACAAGAATTAGACAAGCAAGGTGCTATCGAGGAAAACATGATGTTCTTAAATAGAGGAACTTCATTAGCAATTGATAACATGTTAGCTGCTCAAAATTCTTACGGAACTGGAGGTACATCTTATGGTGTATTTGACAACTCTGAAGATATGGCGATTAATTTAGGATTCTCAGGATTTAGAAGAGGTTCTTATGATTTTTACAAGTCTGACTGGAAATACCTAAACGATGGTACTACAAGAGGATTAATTGGAGATGTACAAGGTGTATTAGTTCCTGCTGGAACAAGTACTGTTTACGATCAACAATTAGGTAAAAACATCAAAAGACCATTCTTACACGTACGTTACAGAGCTTCTGAAGCGGATGATAGAAGAATGAAATCTTGGATCACAGGTTCAGTTGGTGGTAACTACACTAGCGACGAAGACGCAATGAACGTTCATTTCTTATCAGAAAGATGTTTATGTGTTCAAGCTGCTAACAACTTTATCTTATTCAAAGATACTGATGGTGTAACTGGAGACAGTGATTAATCAATAACAAATGTAATTCTTACCCTCGTTGAACTGACGGGGGTAATTATTACCCTTATTAAATTATATTATATCATGAAAAAAACAAATACAACTCCCTCGACTTGGGAAATTAAAGATAGAGTTTATTTATTAAAAGGTAGCAAGACACCTTTATTATTTACAGTACCCGCGAAACACAGTAGAGCTAAGTCTTTATTATGGTTTGATGAAGATCAAGGTCTTCAAAGGGAATTAAGATATGCAACTAACCAAAACTCACCTTTTGTAGATGAGCAAAAAGGTACAGTAACACTAGGTCATATATTTTTTAGAGATGGAAAACTTATGGTGCCAAAGCAAAAGCAGAATTTACAAAAGCTTTTATCACTTTATCACCCACTAAACGGTAAGTCTTACTTTGAAAAAGATGATGTTAAAGAAGCTGAAGTTGATTTATCTTATTTAGAAATGGAAATTGAAGCTTTAAAAATTGCTTCTGAGTTTAGCATAGATGATTGTGAGTCTCTATTAAGAGTTGAAACATCGTCCAATGTAGATACCATGACTAGTAAGGAAATAAAAAGAGATACAATAGTTTTTGCTAGAAACAATCCTCAAGAGTTTTTAAGAATAATACAAGATGAGAATATAGCTTTAAAAAGCTTAGCTTTAAAAGCTGTAAATCAGAAGATTATAAAGCTATCACCAGATGGTAGATCTTTTGCTTGGGCTAAAAACGGTAAAAAACTAATGGCTGTACCATTTGATCAAGAACCATATCCAGCTCTAGCTGCTTGGTTTAAGACGGATGAAGGAATGGAAGTTCTAGATAGTGTACAAAAGAAAATTAAATAGATTACCTTATAGTAGTTAGGCTACTTCGGTAGCCTAGTTATTATAAATAAAAAAAAATTATGGCAGTAAGTATAGATACAGTATATCAAAGGGTTTTAGCTATTGCTAATAAAGAGCAAAGAGGTTATGTAACGCCTCAAGAGTTTAACATATTAGCTAATCAAGCTCAGATGGATATATTTGAGCAATACTTTTATGATAAAAATCAATTCCTTAGACAACCAGGAAACGACACTACTTATTCAGATATGATAGATCTTTTAGATGAAAAGATCGATATATTTGAGAAGTATAGACAAACTGTTGTTTTAGGATCTAATGGTATTGCCACCATGCCAGATTACTATAGAATGGGTGAATTATACACTAACGCCTGTGGTAAGTTTGTTGAAATAGAAAAAATAAATCAAAACGAGATACACCATATATTAGCATCTCCATTAACAGCACCTAGTATAACCTACCCGGTATATGTTAGAATAGGAGGAACTACAGAGATTAATAGAAATAGATCAATCCAAATTTATCCAACAACTATACCTTCAAATTCTACAGTAGTGTGTAACTACATATCTAGACCAACTCAAGTTGTTTGGGGTTATACTGTTGTTAACAATAAAGCTCTATACAATTCATCTTCTACAACTAATTTTGAGTTACATGAGTCTGAAGAAACAGGTTTGGTTTTTAAGATACTAGCATTAGCTGGTGTTTTAATAAAAGATCCTAACCTATACCAAATATCATCAACAGAACAAGCCAAAGACGTTCAAGAAGAAAAACAATAAGATATGCCTTTATTCACAGGAACACAACAACAGTACTATAACAACTCTCAGTCATTCACTGGTGATGGTTCTACTACTGCTTTTACATTAACATTTTCTCCTTTACCAGTTATAGCTTCTGATTTTAGAATATTTATAAATGGTTCAGAGGCAGATACTGCTTTATACGATTCAACACCTTACAATAATAGCTCTGGTGTTGTAACGTTTGATGCAGCGCCAGCTAATGGAGCGGTTATATTAGTTCAACAAACTACGTTTCCAGAAAACTTTGGTAATTATCAATTTATAGGTATTGATGATATAATAAATAACTTTATAATATCTTACGTAGGGGAAGACAAAATAATACCTAAAGCTAGAAGATCAGATATTGCTTTTCATGCGCAAAGAGGTATACAAGAATTAAGCTACGATACATTTAAATCTACTAAAGCTCAAGAAATAGAAATACCACCTTCATTAACTATGAAACTTCCACATGATTATGTTAATTATGTTAAAGTTGCATGGAAAGATAGTTCAGGTATTGAGCATATTATTTATCCAACAGGTAAAACTAGTAACCCTACAGCTATATTGCAGGGTGATGATTTTAACTATATATTTGGAGATGATGAAACTTTACTTACAGCACAGAACTCTAACTCTTGGACAGACTTTAGTTACAGTGCTCAAATAAACTCAGCTGATCCTAGTGCTAGTCTATACGACTACCTAACTGATTCAGGTAGAAGATATGGTTTAAACCCTGAAACAGCACAGTCAAACGGTGTATTTTATATAGACTCTGAAAGAGGTTTAATACACTTTAGTTCAGACATAAGTGGTAAAACAGTTATACTTAAATACGTAAGTGATAGCTTAGGTACTGATGCTGAAATGATAGTACACAAATTTGCTGAAGAAGCTATGTATAAATACATGGCTCACGCTATATTATCAACAAGAGCGAACGTGCAAGAATACTTAGTAGCTAGATTTAAAAGAGAAAAGTTTGCAGCCATAAGAACAGCTAAATTAAGACTATCAAACTTAAAAATTGAAGAGTTATCTCAAGTTATGAGAGGTAAATCTAAACATCTAAAACACTAAAGCATGCCAGAAATCAAACGAAATTTTCGTGCAGGTCGAATGAATAAAGACTTGGACGAGAGATTAGTTCCTAACGCTGAGTATAGAGACGCTTTGAATATGCAAATCGCTAGCTCAGAAGGTGATGATGTTGGTGCAATGCAAAATGTTCTTGGTAATAAACTAGCTTATAGTTCTGCTATAAATATTGCTGCAGGTAAATGTATTGGTTCTGTTAGAGATTCTGCTAACGATAAAATATATTGGTTTATAACTGGTAGTAGTATTGATGCAATAGTAGAGTATGATCAGTATACTAAAATAGCATCACCTGTCTTAGTTGACACTCTAGGTATATTAAACCTAAGTTATGATAATCTTATAACTGGTGTCAACATAATAGAAGGTTTATTGTTTTTCACAGATAATAATTCTGAACCAAAAAAAATAGAAATAGCTAAATTCAAAGCTGGATCTACAGATTTTTCTACACACACGGTGCTAACCACAGCACACTCAACAGCAACATATAATTTTACGCTTGATGACGTAACTGTTATTAAGAAATCACCTACACAAGCGCCAACTATATCAATGTCTTCATCTTTGAGATCGGGTATAGTAGAGAGTGTTTGTTTGAATAAGTCTTTCGTTGATTCAAATGGTGATCCATTAGATAGCGGATTACACCCTGAAACAAATAGTAATTTTACTTTTCAACATAATATGAACTTAATTGTTGGAGATAGATTAAAGTTTACTGTTTTAGATGAAAGTGAAGATGAAGAAGTTATAGCTACTGTTATAGACTTATTAAGTTTCTCTCCAAACACCTTCAAGTTAAGCTTAGACGCTGTGTCTACTAGTATAGTTTCTGGATCTGTTGATTGGAAAGTTATTTTAATAGAAGAAAAATCTTTATTTGAATTTAAGTTTCCTAGGTTTGCATATAGATACAAGTACAAAGATGGTCAATACTCTTCTATAGGACCTTTTAGTCAGGTAGCTTTTTTGCCGGACGAGTTTGATTATATGCCTAAGAAAGGCTACAATAAAGGTATGGTTAACACTTTGAGAAAATTAACTATATCTAACTTTATAACTAGCAGAATGCCTAAGGATGTTGTAGAACTAGACATACTTTACAAAGAAGATAAAAGCACAAACATATACACTGTTAAAAGTTTAAAAGGTGATCCTGTTAATACTGATGAAGAGTGGACAAACAACTCTATGCTTATAGAGTCAGAAGTTATATATAAAATACTTCCAGCAAATCAATTACTTAGACCTTGGGATAATGTACCTAAGAAAGCTAAAGCACAAGAGTTTACTGCTAATAGGTTATTATACGCAAACTACACTCAACAGTATGATATAAAAGACTCTAATGACGCTGAAATATCACCAAAGTTCAATGTATCTATAGTTCAATCATCTGATTCAACTTACGGTGTAAGAAGTCCTGGTAAGTCTATAAAGTCAATGAGAACATATCAATTAGGTGTTGTTTATAGAGATGACTTTGGTAGAGAGACACCTGTTTTAACAGATACAACTGGTTCTATTCAACTACCTAAATCACAGGCTATAAACTGGAACGTTTTGCGGGTTAGCTTGACAAGTGAGCCACCGTACTGGGCAACTCATTATAAATTCTTTTTAAAAGAAACATCGGCTGAATACTATAATTTAGCTATGGATAGACACTATCCTGCTGAAGATGGAAACGTTTGGTTAGCTTTTCCATCAGCTGAAAGAAACAAGGTTAATGATGAAACATTTATAATACTAAAGAAAAGACACGATAGCGATGTGTTTGTAGAGGACGAGGCTAGATACAAAATAATAGCAATAGAAAACGAAGCGCCTGATTTCTTAACAATACAAAAAGTTTCTAAAGGTGTTGTTAGCGCTACTAGTGATAATGGTAATTTATTTATAGACGGTGGTTATCCTGAGAAATTTACCTCTAAAATAAGAATACCTAGAGTTTTATGGAAACCTGTGTTTGGAGGAACAACTGGTAGTAGTGATGATATAGATTTATCAACCGCTTCCGTGCATACTTTATCTGATCTAATGGTTAGAATAAAGAAAGGTAACCAAGTAACTAAGTATTACGATATATCAACTATACTGTACGAGCCTGACATGAGTGGTTTAGACTACGTGGGTACTAACACTGACGCTGAGAATAAGTTTTGGGAAATAAACATAGAAAAAACATTTGATGAGTCTGATGTAAACTGGTTAGGTAGCGTAGGTGAAGGATCTGAAATAATGCCAGATAGTCAAGTTAAAGTAGAAATAGCTCAAAAAGTTAGAAAACTAAAACCAGAGTTTCAAGGTAGATTTTTTGCTAAAATATATAGAGACTCAGTATTAGAACAAAATATATTAAACTTTGAAAACCTAGATGAGTTAAGGATACTAGCTCAGAACAATTTTTGGCAAGTAGGTAACGACAGCGCGATTTCATTGGGTTACAACACTGGTGGAAGTCAAAGTACTAGATATAATTATTGGAGAGGTAAAAACAAAGGTAATGGTACACCAGCTAAATGGCACATACCTAGGTTCGGAAAAATGAGTGGATGGAAAGACCTTGGTGGAGAAGGTGATATTTTGAAAAACAGAAACTTTGGTTCAGCAGCGGACTATGGCGGTTCTCAACATAATACGTTGAAAAGTACACAGGCTTATGGTATAAGACAAGGTGAAAATATAATAGAAATAGCTTATCATAACTTTGGTGCAGATAGAAGAACACCTTGGGGTTCTTGGGTTAAGTTTGGAAACACAGTGAAACCAGCTCACAAGGATTTTGTAAATGCGTTAGAGACTATAGGTAACTATATAAAACTACCTGGAGATCCAGATGAAACCTTATACAAGATAGAGGGTTGGAGAAGAGGTGGTTCTTATATCTATAAAGGTAAGAGATCTAGTGGTAGCGGAACAAGTGGTTACTGGTCAACCTCTAGGGTTGTAATGTGGACAATAAAATTAGACAAAGAAATAGTTTGGGCTCCTGAAGATAATGTATCTAATATAACAACAAGCTCTAATAACACAACGCCTATACAAATAGGAACAGCTATTGTTAACGAAGACGACTTTGATGGTTTTAGTACTGAGAACCCAGGTATATGGGAGACTGAGCCAAAAGAAGTAGCTGAGTTAGATTTATATTACGAGGCTAGCAACGCTTACAATATTTCAACACACGGTAATAGCATTGAGTTGGATTACCATAATTGTTATTCTTTTGCTAATGGTGTTGAATCTAACAGAATAAGAGATGATTACAACGCTACTTTTATAAGTAAAGGTGTAAAAGCTAGTAGTACTTTAGCTGAGCAATACAACGAAGAGGTTAAAACAAATGGATTAATTTTCTCGGGAATATTCAACTCTACGTCCAGTGTTAACAGGTTGAATCAGTTTATAATGGCTGAAGCTATAACTAAAGACATAAATCCATCATATGGTAGCATACAGAAACTTGACACTAGAGACACTAACGTTTCAGTCTTATGTGAAGACAAGGTATTAAAGATATTAACCAATAAGGACGCTTTATTTAACGCTGATGGCAACGCTAATGTTACATCGAACAGAGCTGTTTTAGGTCAAGCTGTACCTTACGTTGGTGAATTTGGTATAAGTACTAACCCTGAGAGTTTCGCTAAGTACGGTTTTAGAACTTATTTTACTGACAGAGCTAGAGGCGCTGTATTAAGGTTGTCACAAGATGGTTTAGAAACACTACATACTAAAGGTATGGGTGATTACTTCTCAGACAAGTTAGCTAATACAAGTGTAGCTATAGGTTCTTTTGACGATAATAAAAGCTCATACAACATATCACTACAAAATAATAAAGCTAGAGGCTTAGATGACACTATATCCTACAAAGAACAGGTTTCTGGTTGGCCAAGTAGAAAATCTTACATACCTGAAAATGGTATATCCTTAAACAATATTTATTATACTTTTAAAAATGGAGAAATGTATTCTCACGACAATGAAGTTAGAAATAACTTCTACGGTGTTCAATATAGTTCTAAGGTTAAATTTATATTTAACGAAACACCTGAGGTAGTAAAAAGCTTTTTAACATTAAACTATGAAGGATCAAAACCTTATTGGAAACAAGAGTTAAATGACGACCAATATTATAACAACACTACTTCCTATGGCTGGTTTAACACATCTGTTGAAACTGATCTGCAATCGGGAATTGCAAATGAATTTAAAGGTAAAGAAGGTAAATGGTTTAACTACATACATGGTAATGCTACTACGTTAAGTAACTTAGATACAGATGAATTCTCCGTTCAAGGTATTGGTAGTATGACTAGTATATCTGGAGATGTTACACCTGCTAGCGTAACTATAACAGTAACAGAAAACAACGACTAAAATGGCATTAAACAATTGTACTATAAACTCAGGATCTGCTTCTACGTTGAAAGACGTGGCTATAGGTTCTTTGGCTAACATAATTTTAAATATAAAACCAAATGATGGTTATGTTCTTAGTGCTTCAGACTTTACTAATAACACCGGGTCGCTTTCAGGTATAGCTAGTATAGTTTTATCTAATAAAACTAATGCTTACGACTTAGACAATGAAGTTATAGTGACTGTTGATTTAGATAACACTTTTACACCTTCTAGTGACGTAAACTTAGTTATAGACATAGATGGTGACGCTATACTATCTAAACTAGTACCTAAAACAATAAGTGGTACTTATGACACGGTTACAGCTAATTGCACTGTTTCATCACAAACAGGTGTTGCTTACACCGCAACTGGCATACCATACAGTGAGCAAGCTTTGTTTACTAAAACATTCACAGCTATTAGTAATAAGTTTTTTGAAACAGCACCTAGTTACGTTATATCAACAGGTAATACAGATGACTATTCGGTTACTGTTACAGATGTGTATAGCAGCGATGTATATCTAACAGCTAGAACATTTACTGTAAAGGCTAAAATACCGACAGTGTCAATCTCAGGTAATAACATAGATTTCACAGCTCAAGCTAATGGTGACATAGTTACTGCTTCGGCTGGTAAAATAAAAGCTGTAAGAATAAACTCAGCAGTACTCCCTTATCAAAGAAGCACTAGACAAATAGCTATATACGGTGACGTTGGTGCTCAGTTTACACTTGGTATAGTAAATGAGGATAGTACTCCTTATAATTTTATTGACTTAAATTTTATAAATGGTGGTAGCGTAAATGCTACTATTCCGTCAACTGGTAGTGTTAGATTTGACATAAATATACCAGCGGTATTAGATGATGATCAGTATGACTTTACATTATCTACGACTTCATTTAGCGGTTCGCAACTTTCTAGTTTACTAGACCCTGACAATAACCAAATACATACTTTCTCAATACAGCAGCTTGGCGACATAACTTATACAGTTAATACAGACGCTTCTACTGATTCAAGAACATATACATCAAATCCTTCATCCGTACATTTAGGCTCACCTTTTTTTGAGTTTGAAGGTCAAAGACAAGTAACGTCAACTTTAACCTTAACGGACAATGCTGATATTGTTTTAACTAGACTACCTTTAGTAAGTGATTTCGTATCCACTAATACTAATTCATCTAACTCTACTGATAGTTCTATAGATATATCAAGTGTTTCAGTTAGCCCAGCGACACTTAACGGATCAGGAGTTCAAAGTGTTACTTTCACTGTGGTATCTAATATTGAATACTTTGGGTCAGTAGCTTCTAGCCATACTTTAGACGTAGGCAACTTTATAGCTGATGAATCTATTTCTGGTGGTGGTGGTTTTAGATTATATACTCCACAAGTGACTGGAGCTGGAGGAGGATTAATACCTGGTCAAGTTAGAGCTAGTTACAACCCGGGTTCTGGCTACTTAGCTGGTTTAAATGCTAAGTCTGTAGCTATTGGAACACCTAACAATACTAACCTTTATTCTGGTACAGGTACTTTGTATGGCAACTTCTATGGAAACTCCGTAAGTCAAATAACATTAAGTATATCAGCTGCTGGATCAGCCGCTATAGACAATTTAACAATAACAAGAGGTACACTAACTGGTCAAGCACCTGCTCAAAACTTATACTACAGTTGGACAGGTATAACATCAGAAGCTATAGACGCTTCATCTGACATGACATTTACAGTGAGTGTAGCATTAGCTAACGAACCATAAAATATAAAGCATGGCAAGTATAACATTAACTTTTTCTCAACCAATACAAGACTCTGTACAAGTCGGAGATATAGCTTACTTTTCGTCAACAAGTACAGTTGGTGGTTTTAGCACTGGTGGAGAGATAAAACAAATAGGCGCTATAACAGCTGTTACTGAGTTTAGTATAACTTGTAATATTCCTAATAGTGATCCTAGGCCTCAAGCAAGTGACTTTATATTATTCAGTAAAGACAACGCTGTTAACATGGCTAGTATAGCCGGTTATTATGCTGAGGTTGAAATGGAGAATAACAGTACTACTGCGTCTGAAATATTTCATGTTAGCTCTGAAGTAGTTGAAAGTAGTAAATAATGTGTAATTATAATAAATATAAAATAAAGTAAACATGGGACCAAGCATGATTTTAGGAGGTGTAAAAGCCCTAACAAGTATAGCCGGAGGTATAATAGGCTCTGGTAAAAGAAAAAGAGAACAAAGACAAGCTCAAGCAGGTTACGATAAAACGCTAGCTAGGTTAGAAAATATGGACACATCAAATCCATATGCTAATCAACAAAACGTATATGAGGATTTAACAGTAAATACTCAACAAGCTGATATGTTGGCAGGACAACAACAACAAGCTTTAGGTAACACTATGCAAAATCTGCAAGGCGCCGCTGGTGGATCTGGCATAGCTGCTTTGGCTCAATCAATGGCTAATCAACAATCACAAAACCTACAAGCCGCTACAGCTAGCATAGGGCAGCAAGAAGCTGGTAATCAAAGATTGATGATGGGGCAAGAAGCTCAGATGCAACAGAACATGGTTGAAGGTGATATGTTATCTAGACAAATGGAAGCTAGTAAAACAACAGGTATGTTAAACAGAGCTGGTCAAAGATTATCAGCAGCTAATCAAGCAAGGCAGCAAGCTACCAATAGTATAATGGGTGGTGTTGGTGAAATGGTAGGTATGGGATCAACTTTCTTAAAAGGAGGAGCTAACCACGGATTAAACAAAATAGGCGCTGGAGCGGGTGAAAAATCCGGAATAAGAAAAATACTCGGAGGTATTTTCTAGTAAACAAAGAACAAAAGAAATAACATATGCAATTACCAGATTATTCAGGTCAAGGAGTTGAGGGCATCACTAATGCAGATGCTATGAACAACTCTAAACTACAAGACCAACATTTTCAACAGCAAATGAATGTCATTATAGCTAGAAAAAGAGAGGAAAAAGCAAAGCAAGCTAAAGCTAACGCTAAGGTTGAAAAATACATTAACGCTATGCCTGATGGTATAGATACTTCTAAGCTACCTGCTAAGTACAAACCAGGTGTTCAAGAGTGGGCTAAAAACAAACAATTAGAATTTGCTCAACTAGCTCAACAAGCTGCTGATCTTGAATCTAGTGGTGACTTCACTAGCAGTATAGCTATAAAAAATAGAATGACTGAAATAGAAAATTCATTTAAAAACATTGACAATCAATTAGTTCAGTTCAAATCTTACAAGGATGGTTTCTTAGAAGACAGTCAAAACGGTATGGTAAGCAACTCTGTAAACACTACTAAAAGAGATCTACTTTCATCTGTATATACTGATGAGTTTAATATGACTTTTTCTGATGATGGTAGTATAACCTTTTTAAATGAAGAAGGTGGTTATGTAAATTTTGATGAAATTCCTGATTACACTGTTAAAAATAATAAAGGTGCTAGTGAAATATTAAACATGAACGAAGCTGTTTACAAGTCTGGTAAAATGAGCCCTAGTACTCAGAAGTTATACAAAATGAAGCTGCAAAACATAACTAAATCTAGAGATGAGGTTTTGTCTTTAGCTACTGATGATTTTATAACAGAAGGTGGTTTAGGTATATTAGACGATGACTTATTATATAATGAAGAAAGAACTGATGAGTTGAGAAGTATAGTTATAGATGCTTATATGAACATGTTTAATGAAACAGCTAAGACATCTATAAAGAAATCATCAAGAAGATCTGGAGGTAGATCAAGATCTGGTACTCAAAGCGAAAGAAAGTATCAAGCTAAAATGGACAACATATTAAAAGGTCTTGGTTCTATTGGTGTTGACAACGCTAGAGAGTTAGATGTTTACACTAAGGGTGTTGTAGATATAATAGATGGCAAACCAAGTATATGGTATGGTGAATATCCTGTTGAGTTAGATGATATAGACGCTTATGATGTGTATGAAGTATTAAAAAGAGAGGGAGTTCCAGACAATATGATACCTTCAGTAGAATCAATTGATAGCATGATGAATGGTAATGTTGAAGAAGAAAAACCTGAAAAAATAGACGCGAAAGCTTTAATAAAAAAGCACTCTCCAAAACCAACTAATTAAATCAAATATGGAAGAATTAGAATTAATCGTTCAAAGAATGATAGACGCTGGTGAACCAGAAGAAAACATAAAAGCAGTTATTGAAGAGTATACTGCGGGAAAGCAAACAGACCCTGTAAATGTAGAGGCGAATGCGGGGTCAAAAGAAAATACGGCCTCAAACTCGGAAGATGGTTTATCGGATTCACCTTTTTGGAATCCTAATGAAGAAACTACCGTAGAAAAACCTGGTTACTTTGAAGAAAAGTTTGGTGTAAAGAATGGATTTACTAACTTCGCAGATGATTTATTTAGAGTTTGGGAAGGTGGAGCTGCTCAAGGTGGAGGTGTTGATGAAGCTTTTGATTTGTATAAGTTAGGAAAAGATATGAATCAAGACCAGCTAGAAGGTTTAATAAAATCAGGTAGAAGACTTGAAGAAGCTGGACAGACAGATGAAATGATTTATGCTGGCCAGATGATGGAAAAGTATAAGAAAGAAGGTGATAATGGAGTTACGGCTTTTTTTAAATCCTACTTCAGCTTAGACAACCCAACGGTTATGGCTCAGTACATGACACAGTCTTTTGTTGGCATGTTAGCCTCACTTAAAGATAGTGAAGAAGTTTTAGGTACAGCATCCGCTGTAGCTGGTGGAGGTGCTATTGCTGGGGCTGGTGTAGGTTTAGTTGGTGGGCCTTTTGCTCCCGTCACATCAAGCGCTGGTGCTATAGCTGGAACTATAGGTGGTTTTATGGGTGGCTTGTCCGGCGCTATGGAAACAGGGTTGACAACAGCTCAGCTTTTACAAGAGTCGGCTACTGACGCTGGTTTAAACTGGAGCACTATGAGTGACGAGGCTAGAATAGCTTATGTTAAGAAAGTCACTAATAATGAAACCATGTTTAACGACATAAAAAGCAAAGCTTTAGCTAGAGGTATAACTATTGGTGCTATAGACGGTATCACAGGTGTTGTAACAGGTGGTGCTAGTGGTGCCGTTAGCAAAGGTGTTGCTAAGTCAACGGCTAGCGCTTTGACTAAATCAGCAACCGTATTGACGTCAGCAGCTACAGAGACAGCAGGTGGTTTAGCTAGTGAGTATTTTGGTCAAAAAGCAGGTGGACAAGAGTTTAACCTTGAAGAGATAATGATAGAAGGTTTTGCTGATAAATCTTTTACAGCTATAAATACTGTTAATGCATTGCGTAAAGGTAATCCTAAGTACTCTATAAACGGGGAAAAAATGAACGGTAAGCAGTTTCACGATGCGTTAAAAATGATGGACGATGAAGCGTATATTACCGCTGATATAAATGTAGAAAATTCACCAGCCGTAGAATCCGTAGTCAATAATAGAAAACAAAACATAAACTTAGATCAAGAAATAGATAGTAAAGTATCTGGTGTAGAGGATAGAGCTGAATTAATAAAGCTAGAAAAAGAAAGACTTAAGTTATCTAAGAATAAAACAAGAACAGCAAAACAAAAGCTAGCAAATATAAATGCTAAGATAGACGAAATAAACTCCAAGTATGAGGGAGCTGAAGTAGACGTAACTATAGAGGATAGAAAGAAAGCTATAGCCAAAGCTATTGATGATAAATTTGAAGCATCGTTTAATAAAAACTTAGAAGCGGTAAAACCAGAAGCTGAAAAAAGAGGTCTTGATATTGATGTAAATGAAGACGAGGATACTTATTTCCAGAATATAGCCGATGATCAAGGTGTATCGTTAGAAGAAGCTAAGGAAAAAGCAGCTGGATCTGATGGGGTTTTTCTTGGTAAAGGTAAGATATTTATAAACAAAGTACAGGCTAAGAAAGTAGGTGCTGTATCCGTAGCTAGTCACGAGTTTTTACACCCTGTGTTAAATGCTCTAGTTGGTGATGGTAAGCAGCAAGCTAGTTTTTTAAAGCAATTCAAGTCTAGGGTTTCTAGTAAGAATAACACTTGGGTTATGAATGCTATGAAAGCGGGTGGTGTTGATCCTAGTAGTTATAACACTGAGTATATAAACTACTTTTCTGATGGTATACAAAAAAACAAAATAAGCTACGATCAAAGTTTATTTGAAAAAATAGGTGAGTCTTTAAAAAGACTGTTTGTTGGTAAAGGTTTTGATAACATATCTTTTGACAATGGTAGAGATGTTTATAATTTTCTAAAAGAATATAACACTAGCATAAAAAGTGGTAAAGTAAGTGATGTAGCATCTGAAGCTATAACTAAAGCTGAAAGTAAAAAAGATACTAAAATAAGTGACGTAGAGGCTTTGGATCAAAATGGTCAATTCTCTAGAACAGAGGACGTTCAAGAAATAAACGATATATATAACTCTAATGAAAGCAAGGAATTAGCTGGTTTTGAAATAGCTGATAAGTATAGAGGTATGGCGGAGTCTGTGTTTAACGCTTTGAAAGAAGGTAGTAATTATACACAGAACCAAAAAGAGGTTTTTGAAGGTAAGAAAGAGGACATGCTTGCTATGATGTTGTATGATAAAATACCTAGTCAGAAAGAAGACTCTAAAGCTAGGAACGTGGTTGGTTTGGTGCAAGACTTTGAATCTAAAAAACAAAAGTACAACAATGTTGCTGCTTACGTTAATACGTTTTTTAAAGAAAGATCTAAGGAAGTATTTAAGTATTTTTCTAAAGACGCTGTTAACGAGGGTTTAACTAAAGAAGATGGTACATTAAAGAAATCAGTTAGTAGTAAGGCAAACGAATCATCTAAAGTAGATCAGGGAAAAGAAGCTAGAAAGCTAAGTAGTTTTGATAAGTTAATGAAAGGCACAGAGTCTTTTATTGACGCATCAATTAAAAAAAATATTATAGTCAAGCTTACTAAAAACTTAAAAACAGCTGCTTTTAAAGGTAGGTTTACAGCTGAAAGCATAACCGCTGAAATAAAAAAACTAATAAAACAAGAGATAGAGAAAGCTGTTGTTAAGCGTATGGGTAAGATCAGTAAGACAAAAGCTGGTGTTGTTGTTAGTGAAGAGTATAAAAGCTTTCACAGCGAAAACTTTAACGCTATAGTTAAAGCCTTACCTGTATCTGTTATAAAAAAGAAATACTTTTCTTTGTTTGAAAAGAAAAACATAGGTAGAGAGAAAACAGCACAAGGAAACGCTATATTTGAAATAAAACCTACATCTAAAGGTAAGTTTGGAGCATACTTTACTATAGGTGGTTATACTACGCTTCTAGCTAGACAAAAGTCTTTAGCTAACGAGATAAGTGCTGAGCTAATAAAAGATCAAGCTACTATACTAAAACAAGACATAGACTTTATGAGTGAGCTAGCTGAGGTCGCCGATATGAGTGGAGTACAAGTAACGGAGTTAGTACTGCAAACAGAGCTAGAATCTTTAGCTAATCAATTTGATAGAAAGAAAACAGAAGCTACTAAGTTTGATAAGATACAGTTTTCTAAAAACTTTAATACGATCAAGTAAGTGAGTTAAACAAGAAAAGCAAAAAAATAATAGAACTAAGCAAAGTGTACACCACTGCTTCATCTTTAGCAAATAAGTTGATTAAAGACAAAATAATTGACAATAAAGTTTTTACAGTTAAAGAGATAAAAGACTGGAAAAATGAAATACAATCTAGTGTTAACGCTATATTAAGCCCTAAAAACACTTTACAAAGCAATAAGCTAGGTGAGTATGTAGAGCAAAGGGTTGGGAACAAAAGCGATCTACCTTTAATAAGAATGCTTGATTTAAAGTCTTATGACGTGGTTATTAATGGTGTAAAAAAGAAATTCTCTAGTTTCGCAGAAGCGTTTAGAGACGCTAAACTTATAGAAAGACAAAGAAAGCTTCATATTGACTACTTTGAATCAAAAATAAAAACATTAGATGATTTAGTCTCGGTTTTAAAATGGTTTCCAGGCCACACAATATCAGCTGGGGCAAGGTATTTCATGAAGTCAAGGAACCAGTCGTTTGCTGGTATGAAAGATTTAGTAGCGGAGCTTAATAAAATACTAGAAGTTAAAGGTTGGGAGATAAAAACAAAGCTAACGATAGATGGTAAAACACAGTTAGACAAAGTAATCAGCACAAAAACTGGAGAGGTTTTAATAGATAACAAAGATACAAAAGTTGGAGATAAGACAATAAAATCTCTTAGGAAACGTTTAACATCGTCATCTCAAGATACTAAAAAAACTGTTTTACAGTACATAAAAGAGCTTCCTCAAAGAATACAAGATGCAAATGAAGCTTGGAATACTATGATAGATTTTTTAAGTTTTGTTGACAAAAACGGTGATAACTTAGATTTTGGAATGACTATGATGAGTTTAAAATCTAACATGAGTAGTATGTTGAAAGCTGCTGCTCCTTTAACTTATTATTTTGAAGGGTCATATGTTGGTAAGCTAGTGTATGAGCATTTAATACCTACAGAGTACGTAACTCAATCTTTAACTAAGCATTTTAAAATCAAAAAAATAAATTTAAATTCTTTACAAGATCAATACAAGGTCGCTATAGTTCCTAAAACAATGGACGACAATATAAATGGGTCTGCTAGACAGGAAAATATGCCTACTTACTGGCAAATTGGCATGGAAGCTTTATTAAGATATTTTGATGATTTTACTTTTGGTTTTAAAAATATGTATGCTTTAAAAAACCTCCAAACAGGTGATGTAGTAGGTAAAAAACATGCTAAAGCTCAATTTTCTAAGACAGATAAAACTAAAGCAGAAAACTTTAATAAGGCTATGATGAACGCTAGAAACCCTAACGCGCCTGAAAAAGGTATTAGTGTTTTTGACTTTGATGATACAATAGCTCAATCTAATAGTAAAGTTCTATACGAACTACCAGACGGTAAAAAAGGTAAAATAAACGCTACTGAGTTTGCTTTACAATCGGCAGATCTAGAAGCAGCAGGAGCTATATTTGATTTTAGTGAGTTTAGTAAAGTTATAGAAGGTAAAAAAGGACCTTTGTTTGATTTAGCTGTTAAGCGTCAGGGCAAGTTTACAAGTAAAGATATATTTATACTTACAGCTAGACCTCAAAACGCTGCTTACGCAATACATGCTTTTCTAAAAGGTTTAGGTTTAACTATACCTATAAGTAATATAACCGGTTTAGCTGATGGTAAAGCTTCTGCAAAAGCTGATTGGATAATAGGTAAAGCTGCAGAAGGTTACAATAACTTTTACTTTGCTGACGATGCTTATAAAAATGTTAAAGCTGTTCAAAAGGTTTTAGATATAATAGATGTTAAAAGAGATGTTCAGTTAGCTAAGATACAATTTAGCAGAAACATGGACGAAGCTTTTAACGATATACTAGAGCAAACTAAGAAGGTTGATTCTAATAAAAGATTTTCTAAAGCAGCTGCTAAATCCAGAGGTAGAGATATAGGTAAATGGAAATTTTTCTTACCACCTTCCGCTGAAGATTTTGTAGGTTTATTATATAACTTTTTAGGTAAAGGTAAAGTTGGTGAACAACAAATGGAGTTTTTTAACAAAGCCTTAGTACAACCGTTTGCTAGAGCAATGGATGAGCTTAATAGAGCTAAGCAAGCTATAGCTACTGACTTTAGGGCGTTAAAAAAGACTTATCCTGAGGTTAGAAAAATGCTAGCTAAAATAACACCATATAACAACTTTACATATGATACAGCTGTAAGAGTTTATATATGGAACAAGAAGGGTATTGCGATACCAGGTTTATCTAAAACTGATATAAAAAGACTGACGGATATTGTTGAGAATAATTCTGATTTAAAAGACTTTGCTGATACTTTAGAAGTTGGGGTTGCTAACAATAATTACCCTAACGCTGGGGACACTTGGCTAGTAGGTAATATTGCTACTGATTTAAAAGATATAACAGATAAAATAGGTAGAAAAGAATTTCTACAAGAGTGGAAAGCAAACAAAGATGTTATATTTAGCACGGAAAACTTAAACAAAATAGAGGCTATATACGGTAGTAATTTCAGGGAAGCACTGGAAGATATGCTGTATAGAATGGAAAATGGTACAAATAGGAGTTTTGGTAGCAACAGATTAGTTAATTCTTTCTCAAATTGGGTGAATAACTCTGTAGGTGCTATTATGTTTTTCAACATGAGATCTGCAATACTTCAGACTATATCATTTGTTAACTTTGTAAACTGGAGTGATAACAATCCTCTAAAGTTTGCTGGAGCAATATTAAACGTTAAGCAATTCTCTAGCGACTTTGTAACTTTGTTTAACTCAGATATGTTAAAGCAGAGGCGAGCTGGTATAGGTAGAGACGTTAATGAATCTGAAATAGCTGAAGCTATGAGTGGCGCTAGAAATAAACCGAGAGCTATACTTAATTATTTACTTAGAGTAGGTTTTACACCTACGCAAATAGCAGATAGTTTTGCAATATCAATGGGTGGTGCTGCTTTTTATAGAAACAGAATAAACACATACTTGAAACAAGGTATGACAAAAGATCAAGCTTTGGATCAAGCATTTAAAGACTTCCAAGAAACTACTGAAGTTTCACAACAGTCTTCAAGACCTGATATGATTAGTCAACAACAAGCCGGTCCATTGGGTAGATTAATATTAGCTTTCCAAAATACACCAATGCAGTATACTAGGTTGATGAAAAAAGCTTTTAAAGATCTGATAAACGGTAGAGGTGATGCTAAAACTAATTTATCTAAAATAGTTTACTACGGTGTTGTTCAAAATATAATATTTGCATCCATGCAATCAGCATTGTTCGCTATGTTATTTGATGATGACGACGATGAAGATAAATATAGCAAGAAAAAAGGTAGAATAGCAAACACAATGACAGACTCTATACTTAGAGGTTCTGGATTAGCCGGTGCTGGTATATCTACTATTAAAAATGTATATTAAAATTCTTAGAACAAGAAGAAAAAGGTTGGAACGCGGATCACGCTTATACTGTTATTGAAGCCGCTAATTTCTCTCCACCTATTGGTTCTAAACTTAGAAAAATGTATTCAGGTATACAGACTTATAAATTTAATAAAGATGTTATAGCTGATAGAGGTCTTTCTTTGAATAATCCAGCGTGGCAATCAGCAGGTAACTTTGTATCCGCGGCAACTAACATACCTATGGATAGAGCTGTAAATAAGTATAATAACTTAAGAGGAGCAGCAAATAACAACAATGAAGCTTGGCAAAGAATAGCTATGGCTCTAGGTTGGAATTCTTGGGATGTAGACGCTGAAGTAGAGACTGGATATAAAGACTATAAAGCAAAACTAAAGAAAACACAAAAAAGAAGAAAAATACTAAACAAAAGAAGAGACAAAGCTAGTAATAGGCAGGAGATTATAAATAAAAGAAGAGAAATATTAAGAAACCGAAAAAAATAAAAACAACAAACAAGTAATGGCTAACAAAATATCAGAAAACACTGAATTAACTTTAGATTTAAAAACACTAATAATTATAGTAAGCTTCGTTGTCACGGTCGTGGGGATGTGGTTCGCTATACAGGCAGATATACAGTTGGCTAAAGAGCTTCCTG
>Ga0181397_1000172_pt1 | contig 24082 bp, 13 predicted proteins | sample 20SPOviralmetaG_FD_130126 | JGI IMG/M metagenome (GOLD analysis project Ga0181397, IMG submission 130126) | Marine viral communities from the oligotrophic San Pedro Time Series (SPOT) site, San Pedro Channel, CA, USA - 20 SPOT_SRF_2011-02-23 | ecosystem: Environmental > Aquatic > Marine > Strait...
AAATATAATTAAAGTAGGTGCCATACGTATGCGATATTTCTTTTTAGCTTTAGGCGCTTTAGAAATATCTACTCTGTAGTATTTAGCGTTTTTTATTTTATTCCATTCAGCAAAGCAATTATCTTTATTAAACTCTGCCCAAAATTCTATAACTATTGTTTCAAAATTATTATCACCAAAAGATGATACTTGTGCTATTTTGTTTTCAAAATCAGTGTCATCTATCCAATATTTATCAGGTACACTTGTTTGAGTAAATGCGTAAAATGGTATTAAAAGTAAAATTAAGTATCTCATTAGTTGCCTTTTTGTATCTCGTAAATTCTTTCATCAAGCTTATCTAGCTTTTCTAATATCATTTCTACATCATCTTGTGTGTCCATAATTGTCTGACGTATAAGTTCATCTTTCATATCAAACTCTATTTTTGATATTTCAGGTTTAGGCATTTCCATAGCAAGAGCAATATCTGATCTTAAAGTAAAATAAGTTGTAGCAAGTCCAATTATAAAACTTACTATTAAACCTATAGTTTTTAAATCTAAAATTACTTTTGTATCTTCTCCTATTTGTGGTGGTAATTCAGCCATTACTTAAGTGTTATATTAAGTCCAATGTTTGTGTTAAATATTTCTCTGTCCCAGAACTTAGTATATTCACCTTCAGCAAAAATACCAAATGACTTCCAAAGTTTCCAACCAAACATCATGCCTGCTTGATAATCACTCCATTGTTCATACTCTGAATCTTGACGTAAACCACCTTTGCCCCAATTATTTCTATTTAAGTAGCTAAAGTCAGTATCACCTTGGATGTATCTGTGATGAGGTAAAATCCAGTTACCATACACATGCATCCAAAAATTATTTTGATAGTGATAAAAGTCAAAACCAACAATAGGTGCTATCTCACCGAAAGCATCTAACATATCCCATTGCTCGTTATTATATTGTAGCATTAAATCACCAAATACTGTATTTCTAAACTCTAAGTCAGAGTCAGCAACTCTGTTACCAGCAGGATCGATCCAATACCAGTCAGATCTTTCATTACCAAACTCATCTTCTTCAGTGTAGTATATATCATCATATCCATACAAAAAACCTAGTTCGTACCAGTAATTAGAAGGATATTCTTGACCATTTATTATTTGAGTTTCGTTTAACCATATTTCAATAGGATTATAACCAAAAGCTTGCTCGTGAGTTCTGTATATAGCTCCTGCAGATATACTAAACTTTTTACCTATAGGTAATCTAAGTCTAGCTTCAGCCGACTGATATTTAAATCCTACATTACCAGCTTCACGTTGCTCTGCTTTTAATATATGGTATTTACCCGTGTGTCTTATAAAATATCTAGAGTTAATAAACTCATCACCACGTTGTCTTTCTTTTTCATAATGAATTAAATATTCAAAACCTTTTATAGCTGCTGTAGGCGCAGCTAAAGCAACATTGTTTTCAGTTCCGTTATAAAAGTTAGGTTTGTTTTCATAACCAAACCTAGCTAATTTACGAATACCAAAACCAAATCTATAGTCATATGGAAAATATTCAGTAACATCTACTACTTCAGGCACCGAATACAAGTTACCATCTTCTGGTGGTCTAACAAAATAATCTTTACGTGTTGTCTCGTAAGAGTTAGATGCGTTACCAGCTACATATATACTAGAGTATTTAAATACTTCTTTGTATATTTTTTTAAATAATTGAGCATCTGCATTTATGCTATACACAAACAGCAGCAGTGTTATTAATAGTTTTTTCATTGTTTTATTTTATGATACGTTACTTTTTGAACTTCTACGTCTACCCATACCTACTTTTTTCTTAGCGCGTACAACTTTACTACGCTCAGCTTTAGTCATTTGACTCCAAGTTTTAGGTGATTTACTGTTAACTCTACGTGATGGTCTACAAACTTTTGTACGTTTGTTTTTAGAAGATCCACAAGGATTACCTTTTTCGTCTTTCCACTTTTCTTTAAACCAACGTTTAAGAGCTAATCCTGACTTTGTTTTTCTAACAGCCATTACTTTTTACTTTTATTGCCCCAGTTTTTAGCACCGACTTTACGGCATTTAGCTATAGCACCAGTAGCGTAAGCTGATGGGAACACTTTATATCTTTTTTTTACTTTGTGGTAACATGCATCTTTTGGCATAATATTATCTTCTTTTTACCTCTCGGCGTTTAACTTCTCTTCTTTTTATTTTTTTAGTACTAGTATCTTTTTTGTCTTCAATACCTATCTGCCAGTCTTGCCAACCTAATATTAAAGCTATTCTTTGCCACTCTTCTAAATCTTGAGCTAAAGCATCATTTATATTTTGAGTTTTAATTAACAACCTGTCTAAAGGAACGTTTGTTGTAGCTGATACAACTTTTGATCCTGATTCTAATATTGGATTATTTATGTCGAAATTTTCCATATCAGAAGACTTAGCAAACTGTATTGTTCTACCTGCAGAAGCTATTTTTCTATATTTAGAAGATATAGGTGGACTTATATTTAAAAAGTCAATAGCTGCTTTTTCATACTTAGGTTGGTTTTTTTCAGATTCTTTATGTATTCTAAGCGCAGCATCTTTGACGGCTGCGGCTGCAGCTCCATAAAAACCCATACCCCTAAGAAGAGAATTAGCCATACCATTTGCTAAACTTATTGTTTTTTCTTTTTTCTTATCATCGTCTTCATCATCTCCAAAAGCTAAAGCAAAAACACCTTGCTGAAGAGCGTTAAATAATAAGTTTTGCGCAAAAGTATAATAAACTATCTTAGATATATTAGTCTTTGCATCTCCTCGGCCATTTTTAAGGTCTAAAGCAGACTTTTTTATTATTCTAGCATACTGAGATGGTGTATTAGCAAAAGCAAGTACTAAACGACCTAACGATCCTGCTTGTTGTTGACTAATCATATCAGGTCTACTAGACTGTTGAGATACTTCTGCTGTTTCTCTAAAATCTTCAAAAGCTTTTTTCTCTGCTTCTACTTTTGACAAACCTTCTTTTTCGTATTTTTTAATTCTATTTCTGTAAAAAGTAGAACCGCCAGATGCAATAGCAAAGCTATCAGCTATTTGTGTTGGCGTAAAACCAAACCTTAGTATTTCGTTTATAACGCCTCTTACACCGCCTTTTTTAGCCATTTCAGCTATATCAGCTTCATTTACATTTAGTTTTAAACCGTCTCGTCTTGCTACTAAAAAATCAGAGTTAAATAGCTTTCTAAAATCGGACCAGTATTGTTTTTGATTAGCAAAAGCTTTACCCGCAGCAAATATATTATTATCTTTAAAATTTATAAAGTTTGTTGCTGACAGCGTTTGAAGCACAGCAGATCTAGTGTTAAAAAACATTATAGCACCAACAGATCCGTTAATCCAGTCTGTAAGCTTACCTGTTAAGCTATCCATACCATATGTTCTGTTTCTACCAGTCTTCATACGTAAAAGCATGTTTTCCATTGCTTTACGATATTGAACACCGTACGCAGCTTCTAACTTGTTTAAGTTATCTTTTGAAAATATAATATCAACATTTTTCTGCCATTGCTCTAAGTGCTTAGCTCTTTTAGTTGTGTTTATACCTTGCAAAAGATCTGTAGTTATACTACCAGTTAACCAACTTTGTTCTGGTTTTGCATAGCCATCACCTCTATTTATACTTATAAGCTGATCGCCAAACTGTTTTAATTCAGGATTTTTATTAACAGATTTTAATAAACTATTTAAATCACCTTTATTTATACCAGGTATTTCCATGCCTTGCTTATTCCATATATAAGCTCTTACAGCTTGTTCTTTTGTAAAACCTGTATTTGGATCTGTTTTTCTTAAATTTTTAGGCACAACACCTATTTCTTTTTTAAGCGCTTTATAATCTCTCATTAAAGCTAAACGCTCTGATGTTATAAGATTATTTGCCTTAGCAAAAGGCTTTAATAAATTCTTATCGTAAAAAGCTAAATCAGCATCACCTTGCTTGCCTTTACCTAAAGTCTTATATAATAAACCTACAAAATCTTCTGCTGATGGTGATATAAATACATCAAACTTACCTTTTCTAGCACCTTGAACTGCAGCTCTTGCTTCAGATATTTTTTGTCTAGCTCCAATACCTGTAGATCTTTCTATTATTCTATTAAACTCAGCGTTTATACTTTTTGAAGCAAAAGGTGTACTTGTTAAAGTTTCTGCTGTTTTACTTATTTTATCTATAAAATTTGAAAAATCTTGAGGAGTTTTTATATTAATCGTTGTTTTATTTTTAACTTGACTTTCGTTTAATCTAAATTCACTTATAATGCGCACTGAAACATTTCCAGTTCCTATTTTCTTACCATTTACAGTTTTTTGATCTTCTGAAAGTTTAAGCCTAAACTCAAGTGTTCCTTCTCCATTAAAACGCTCAGCACCTGTTTTATAAATATCTGGACCAATACTATAAACATCTGTACTACCATCTTTTTTAACATACTCAAGAAAATTACCTTTTTTATCTAAATAATGTTGTTCAGGAAAACTAGCGTCAACAGGTATTTTTAAAGAAACATTTTTTTGTAAATTTAAACCGTTTTTTCCTAATTTTTCTTTAGTTTCTTTAGATATTTTAGCTCTATGTTTATTAATTTTATCTTTGCCATTAGAAACTTTTTCAGCAGCTTTTGCCCATATATTAAAAGACTTAATAAATTCTGCTTTTTCTTTTGGAAACCGTGTATTTATATATGATCCTAGTGTATTTTTTTTATTTTCTGGAGGAGCAAGGTCATTTAAATCTCCTTTTTTATTAAATTCTGGTATTTGCTCTACTTGTCCAGTTCTAGAATTTTCTAATTTAGTTTCAAAGCCTATTTCAGCAGGCTCTTTACCTTTAACGTCAACTTCTATCCTTTGATCAACTTGGGTTGAATTATCACCAGTAACAAATCTAGTTAAGTTTTTTAGTTTTTTATTTAATACAGCTGCTTTATTATTTCTTTGAATTAAGTTTCTTTCTGCTATATTAGAATTTCCTTGCGATGTTTCAACTAAAACGTCATTATATTTTTCATATAAATCAGGATTAGTATTTTTAAGCTCTTCAGGATTTCTAGTATTATAAAGCTCAAACTTTTCAGCTTCTGTAACACCAAACTTTTTAAAAGAGTTTTCTAGTGCTTTTGAAGCCATAACATCTGGTGCACCAGCTTTAATATCTGCTAATACTTGTTTTATTTCAGGATTAGCTGGGTTTTCGCTTAACTCAATTTTATTTCTAGCTATTTTATTTGTGACTAAAGAAGCATAAGTAGAAGCAATACCTTTTAATCTTTGACCTATTTCTCTATTGTAAGTATTTAATTCACCTTTAGGTGTAATACCAAATTGATTTAATATTTCTTGAGTTTTTGTAGGTGTAAGATTATAAAGATAACCATTTTTTTCCCAAATAGCAACTTGAGATTTTAAACCTTTTGATCTTTTACCGCTTTTAGTATAAAACAGCTTTAATATAGCGTTTTTAGTACCTATAGAAACTCCATATTTGTCTCTACTAACGTCTATCATTTCACCTTTTTCATTAATAATAGCTTGTTCAGATGCTACATTTGTTTCAGGTAAAAGCTTTATTATATTATTTATGTTTTTTCTAACAAATTCTTGTATTTTACCTGCTTCAGATGCTTCTGGAATACCATTAACAAACCTTTTAGCATAAGTTAAATTAGCAGCAGGATTAATTATTTTTTTAGCAGGCACATCGAATATAGCTTGAGCAACATCGCCGTTAAATTTTTTAGACAAAGTGCTATAGCTTAAATCACTTAAAGGTATATCTTCTACTTTAACAGCTTCTGAAGCTTTTTCTATAGACTGCTGATCAAAAGTTTTTGTAGGATCTATAGTTTCTTTTTGTTTAACTTCTGTAGATTTAACACTTTCAATATCAGCAGTAGTATCTTTTATTTCAGTATCAATAATTTTAGCTTCTGCATCAGTTATTTGGGTAGTAAATTCTTTTGATACTTTACCTTCTAATATACCTGGTATTCTTTTAGGTAAATTATTATAAATATAATAGTTAAAATCTACGCCAGAAGATAATTTATATGTGTTCATTAACTCTAATACTTCTAAACTTAAATCAGCTTTAAAATCTTCTTTAGTATAAGCTTGCTCTTCTACTGATTTATAATATTTATTAGATAAAACATCTATATACTTTTCATAATAAGGCGCTACTTTACCATATTCTTTTGTTTTCAGAGATCTTCTTTCTGCCGTTTCTTCTGGAGTTCTATTTCTACCTTTAGCATCTAACTCATTTATTCTATCAAGTACTTCAGGTTGTTTATTTTCAAATATATTTTGTATTTCGTTAGATGTTTTCTTTAAAGATTCTAACGCTGGACTAGCTTTAACAGAAGCTTCTTCGCCACTTATCTCTTTTCCAGAGTTAGCAAGATCTTTTAATTTTGTACCATCTATAATTATTTCTTCAAAAGCTTTAAATTTATTTTTAATAGCAGTGCTTGATCCACCTTCAGCAACTTTATTTACGCTATATAAAAACTCTAAAAGCTCAGCTCCAGTTCTAAAATTATTTTTATTAGTATAATCTAATCCTACTCTATTAGCTATATTTAAAGTAGATCTTTTTAAGTTATTAATAAGACCTTTTTCTAATAATAACTCTCTGTATTTAGGTTGAGATAAAAACTCAACAACGTTCATAACGTATTCTTCAGGTGTTGAAGCAGGTTTTTCTTTATAAGCTTCTTTTATAGCTTGCTCAAAATTTAAACCTGTTTTATCACCTATACTAAAAGTCTGATCTTTTAAAGCGTTATTAACATCTTCTTGTATTCTTTCTTTAAAAATACTAGCAGCTTTTGTGTTACTATTAAAAGCAGCTTTCATAAATACATGACCAACTTCTTGCGCTAAAACACCAGGCTTATATTGATTTATATCTACTCTAATAGTTTTGTTTACAGGGTCAAACTCGGCTTTATTACTTTCAGATAAACCACCTTGTTGTATGTTTAACTTTAGGTTTTTCATAACACCAGCTTGCATTAAATTATCAAAAGACTTGTTTATAGTTCTTTGTGCAGCAGCTACATTAGCTTCGTATCTATTTATAAATCTTTGAGCTTGTTTTATATCGCCAGGTGTTGATTCTGGATTTTGTATTATTTTTCTAAAAGTATTAACTTGCTGTTGTTGCTCTCCAATATTTAAATCATTAAAAGGTTTATCAGCGTAAGATAAATCTCTTTGTAAATCTTCTGCTAAAGCTATTTTTTTATTAAGCTCAGCGCCTTTATATTCTCCAGCTATAATATTAGACTCAATATTTTCAAGAAGTTGTCTTTTTCTTCTTATGCTATAAAAATCTTTAGCTTTAGATCTTTGAGCGCCTAAAAAACCAAAAACAACAAAATTTACAGCTGCTTCTTGGACAGCTTCGTCCATGTCACCATAAAACTCTTCCATTGATTTCATAAAATCTTTATCACCTATTAAATCTTCAAACACAGCTTCAGCTATTTTAGCTCCTTCACTACCAGCTACACCACCTACAGCACCGCCAACGTATTTTTCTAAAACATTATTAACAGCAGCTGCTTTACCTGTAAATTTAGGTATAAATTTTCCAGCTAATTTACCTCCAAGAAAAAATCCAGCACCACCACCGGTTCTAGCTTCACCTGACGTAACGGCTTCAAACTTAGCTTCTTCTAATAAAGCTCCAAGAACATTAGCCATCATTTTATCTCTTTTAGATCCTTTAGCTAACTGAGCTATGTACCTAGTAACGCCAGTAGCTCCAGCTACTTTGTTAGCAACAGCAAATTTAGCAAGCTCAGGTACAAAATAACCTACACCTTCAGTAACTTTCATACCAAAACCTCTTTCAAAGTTTTCTTTTTGTTCTTTAGTAAGTTCTATATTAGCATTATTAAAAAGAATTTGTAATTGATCAAGTTCTTTACGCTTTGTTGTACCTATTTTAGATATTGCATCTTCACCAAAAGTTGCTTCTAAGACAGTTTCTCCAAACCTTTCTATATAATCATCTGCTTTTATTTTTATTGAAGCAGGGTCAATGTTAAGTATGTAAGAGTTTTTTAAAGCTTCTTTTTGTAAGCCTAATTGTAATCTTTCTTTAGAAATAGATTTTAACTCATCACCTAACACAGGAACAATGCCGCCTTCTGGATTATATATAGACTGTTGTAATAGCTCTTTTTGATCTTGATAGTTTAATAAATCTTGATATCTAACATTTTTAAATACACCGTCTTGCGCTTCATAACCCATTTGACCTAAAGCAATAGCAAAAGTGCCATCAGTTGGTTTTAAATCTATAGTTTTTAATAAGTCTTCTTGATTGTCATTAAAATCTAAATTATGTTTAAAAAACTCTCTATTTAAAAGCTCTAAACCAAGTGAATTATATTCTTGTTCTAATTTTTCAACTTCCTTTGTATAGTCGTTAACATCAGAAGCTTCAACAGCCTCTGTTAAATTTAAATTAGCACCTGTTGTTGGATCAAATAAATACGAATATTGTTTTACATTTCTACCATATTTATCTTGTTGCATTTTTTCAAAAGCATCATTTATTAAAGGCTTTAATCTTATTAAATTATTTTGAGCATCTTTTGCGTCTACGTATTTTAATTGCCTTTGATATTTTCTAGCTTCATTTAATAAAAAAGCATATGGTTTTTGATCTTTATTGAGATCTTGTATAAAGTTTTTAAAACCTTGATCTATTGTTGGTTGGTATATACCTTCTTTCTTAGCTGTGATTACTTGTTTATTTTCTTCTGCATCTTCAAATTCTTTTTCTTTTTTTATTACATTACTAAGTTCTTTTTCTAGTATATTATCCATAGTAAAATCAAACGGCAAATCTTGTAACGCGTAAACGTCTTTGTAGCTTTCTTTTACTTTTTTTATAAGTTTATCTTCAACTCCATTATTAATAAGATCTTGAATATTTTTTCCTTCAACACCTAATCTATATATACCGTCATTAGATAAAACACCTTTTACTGTTGATCTAAAGTTTTGTATTAAAGGTTTTTGCCTGTCAATTTGCTTTATTTTAATCTCAGGTTTTGGAGCTTCAGTTTTAGACTCTATACTTTTAAAGTCAGCAACTTGTTGCTCAGAAACAGGCTTTCTTTTTATTTTTTCGTCTATATCATTTAATAGAGAATCCAAAGAAGTATCTACCTGCGGTAACTCCGTATCTTCTGGTGCTGGTATTTCCGACGGCGCATCCGCACCCGCTACACCGTCTTGTTGAAAATTTTCATCAGTAGTATTTTGCCCTGGAACTTGTCCATTATTTTCTTTAAAAGCTCTAATAAGTGGTATGGCTTCTTCCTTGCTAATACCTTGTTCTTTTAATTGCTTTATATACTCAGCTAAAGTCATATTTATTTATTTTAATTTAATTATTTTCAAAATCTTCTGCAGCTCTTCTATCCATTTCAGCGTCAAAAGCATCTTTGTACTTAGGGTCAATTTTATCGTCCCACTTACCAGTTTCTAAAGTTTTTCTTAATCTATCACTATATATTTTAAAAACTCTTTGAACGTCTGATCTAGCAACTTGTATATCTGTGTACGCTTGTGCTATTTCTTTTGATACTGCTGTTCCTTCACCGAATTTAGATCTAGCTATGTTTTCTAAAAACTCTCTTCTACTTCCAGCGTCTGAAATATCAACCAACGACTTTTGAGGTATTTCGTCATCACCTGTTTGCGTAAATACCTGAAGCCTTAGATCAGGTTCGCCATTTTTTAATTCACCTACTTTAGTATATTTTACGTCTGTTATTAATTTGCCGTTGTATTTTTTACCTCTTAATAACGTTAAGGTATTTTCAACTTTTTCACCTTCTAAAACACTATCTTCCGAGTCTTTTAAAGCGTTTGAAGCGCCAGAAGTAACAGCGTTAAATCTACTAAATATATCTTCCATAAAGCTTGTTACAGTTTCATCTCCAGTATCTTTATCATCTGAAATAGGTGATGTAGATATTTTAAGACCTAATACTGCTTTAACATATTTTTCACCGTCCCACTCATAGCTACCAGTTCTTTTTAAATACTCATTTTCTAATGAAGTTCGTATAATTTTATCAACATTAGTTTTAACATCGTTTTTTGCTTGATCTAAAGCTATATTATTAGCATCAGCATACTTTTGCATACCTTCTTCTGACTTTAAAGCTGCTAAAGCGCCTTTTACTGTTTCAGTATTAACAATGTCTTCTCTTTTTAACGCTTTAACTAAATAAGAAGCTCTTAATTCTTTAAAATCATCTTCTCCAATTGCATTGTTTGCAAAAGCTGTAGCATTATTTCTATTTTCAACGTCTACCCCGTCTGTTATTTTAGATCCGCTACTTGTAGTTCTTACGCCTTTTTGAGCATTATCTGTAGTTTGAGACCATGCGGTAGTATTTTGTTTTATTTTAGGATTATCTTTAAGATAAGAACTTGTTTCTGTGCCATAATCAGCATTTAAGGCTAATCTATTTTGTATTTGAGCTGCATTTAAATCAGAAATATTAACTTCAAAACTACCGTATTTACTATTTTTAACATTTAAAAAAGTATCTACTGCGCCATATTTATCTTTTCTTTGCACATAACTAAGAGCTTCTGGATTATTATTGTTTACATCAGCAAGTTGATTAAATGTAAGAGCCTGTTTATTACCTTCTGCATCAGTATAAGTTGCATCACCTATTTTATAATTACTAGCCTCCATGTCATATTGATCTGTTTTTTGAGACTCAGTCAAAAAAGTATTAAGATTAGTTATACCTTCAGAAAGATTTGATACTTGACTTAGTATATTATTCATAGATTCAGTATCATTAAACTTAGCAGCTTTTAAATAATCAGCTCTTAAATCACCTTTAAGTAAACTTAATGTTTGACCTCTAAGAGCAGCGTTTTTCTTAAACGCAATAGGATCTGTATCAGAAGTTTCTATAAGCTCTGTTAGTTTTAATGCATCGAACTCTTTTGCCGCAGCACCAACTCTAACATCTTGCTTTTTCTTTTCAATTAAACCAGGTGTAATACCTGCTGTAAAACCTCTTTGAAAAGCTCCATAGTCTTGTATACCTTCAACTGGTGCTTCATAGCTTCCAGGTGTAGTAACTGTTCTATTTCTATTTGTTCTTTGCGGTGCTGATAAACCAGCTTCTGCAAATAATTCGTCTAATGTTGCCATGTATTATCTTCTTAAAAAGTTATATGAAGCAAGAGCGCTTAAATAATCAGGTTGTGTAGTCGTAGATCCTCCTAATAATGGTGGTGCTGACATGCTGTTAAAGTTTGTTGGTATACCTATTGCTTGATTCATTGCTTGCTGTGTATTAAATCTTTGATTTAAAGCTGTATATCCACCTGTTTGTTGTGCATAAGCGTCAGGAGTGAAATTCGTGTTATTGTCACTATTATTGTTATTACTGTTAAAACCACCAGTTAAAGCTGCTCCTGCTACGCCTCCAAGAGCTTGCCCAAACATTTGATTAGCAGTACTTCCAGCTGCAGCTGCTTGTTGTGATGCAGCGCCGGCCTGTGAAGACAGTCTATTAAGTCTTTGCATTTCTCTACGCTCTGTAGCTCCAAAAACAAACGCTTTACCTTTAGATTCTGCATCAGCTAATTGTCTTTGTAAATTAGCTTCGCCTTGAGCTCTAAGCTGTTCGTTTCTAGCTTCTTGCTGAGCTATGCTAGCAGACACACCTTGTTTAGCACTTAAGGCAGCTTGAGCAAGAGCAGTAGCTCCACCAGCACCTGAGCCTGTAGCTCTTAAAGTATCTAAAGCACTAGCTAATGATAAATCTGTCTGTTGCGCTTGCATTTCAGCTGCTTGAGTAGCGACTGTTAAATTAGCAAAAGGATTAGTAAGCATATCTTTTACGCCTTCATAAGGATCAGTTATTTCTTGTCTTGATGCTTCTAGTTTTCTTATCTGAGATTGTAAGCTTCTTTGTCTTCTTCTAGCTTTACGAGCAGCACTTCCTGACATAATACCGCCAATAAGACTGCTTCCTATACCTATAGCCGCTGTTATTGGATCCATAATTTATTAATATAATGATTGTTCATAATTAAAGCCTATTGAAAATAATTCAGCTTTTTTCTTTTTATTTAATGTTTTATCGTTGTTTAAAGGCTCGTGTTCAAAAGTTGCTTCTGTAAAAAACCCTTTTACACCTGTAGTTGTTAAACTACTTATACCTGTTATAGATGTTGTATCTTTTATTATTATGTTAGCATAATACTTTTTTTCAAGAGGAGTAAATCCAGCAAATTTAACCGCACCTTCTTGAAAATATCTACCTGCTATATTTCCAGGTATTGGGTACGCATTGTAATCTTGATCATCTTCAGCAGGTGAAGTCATGTTTATAACTTTCCAGTTGTTTGTACCTTCGTAGTTAACAGTCTTATAATGCTTTACAAGTGAAGGGTTTTGGTTGCTAACAACTGTTATAGTGCTAGGTTGAAAAGATCCATAAAAAGTATTTCTGTCTTGACTTGGCTCATGATGTTTATATAAATCACCTTTATCAAACGTATATAAAGAGTTATTTAAACTACCACCAAAGCTTGGATTATAAGTTAAAAAAGAACTCCAGCCATTTACTTTATCGCTAAAAGTTAAAGTTTTATAATCTATTAAAGGTTCGACTGGCACTACACCAAAGGTGCTTGAAGGCATAAAAGAAACATTATCACCAGCAGTAACACTAATATTATTAGTTAAAGTAACAGTATTACCATTTACTTCAGTTACTCTATTTGAAAAGTTTTTAATTTTACCAGTTTGTATAAAATATCCAGGCTGAACAGTATTAGAGCTCGTAGATAAAACTATTTTTTTACTATCTGTAACAGAGTTTAAAATACTAGCTTGTATTGTATCTAAAAAAGTTTGTTTATTTTGTTTTACAAACTTATTTAATTTTAAATTTAAAACATAGTTTCTTGAGTGAATATCATAATAACCTCTTATGCTGTTACATTGGTCTAGATGATTTCTAAAAAAGTTCCTCATACCATATGATGATATTTCTGTAATACCATCTCTAGATAGTCTTAAAACAGATCCTCTGTCTTTATCTACAAAGTATTTTCTAAAACCAAATACAGCAAAACTTTCTGGATTTTTACCTATACCAAATTCACCTAAATAAGGCGTTATTTGACCTATAACTACTTTTGCTGTTGTTGATAAACCACCGCCTTCTGCTGTAAATATTGCATCTTTATCTATTAAAGCACCATTAACTTTATTTTCTTGAAATATAAGTAAGTTAGTATCTTCTGCATATAGCTTTTGTATAGAGCCATATGCTAAATCAACTGACTTAGTTATGTTTTCTGCTATTGAAAACTGATTAGTGTTATTTACACTTGTTCTTGAATTAAATATACCAGAATAAATCATAGAGTTTTCTCTATGTTTTCTATTATATTTTTTATCTACAATAAAAGCTTTTTTCCCGTGATCTATATTGTTTTCATTAAAAACACATTTTATTCTAGATTCTTCTACATGCCATTCATTTTTCGGAAAAGTATTATTTACGTAAGGCGTTGTAGAAGAAAAAGTTAAAGTAACTCCTTTTTCTATTTTACACTTAACACTATCATCAAAAGTTAATACTGTTTTACCTCCATTTAACTGGCCTGTTGTATTATCTTTAACACCTGGCCCGCTTATAGCATAAGACACGCTAGAGCTTAAAGCACTTAAAGTAGAACTAGTAACGTTTATAGTATTAGACTCTGCAGGTGCTGAAGCTGAGGTAGAGCAAGCCGTAGTTACGCTAGTAGCTAAATAAGGTTCTTGCCTCAATATAATGGTATTAAAATACTTTACTCTTAATGTTACAGCCATTTATTATATATTACTTATTTTATTAATCATTTCCTTTTCTAGCAAGAAAAACATGAGGTACCCAAAACTGATCATCTCTAGCATAGTTACCGCTAATGTATATTCTTTGCATTTCATAAACAATTTTATACGTATAACCTAATATTTCTATGTCATTATTAGTTTGAAACATAAAAGTGTCTGATATGCCTCTATCTTTAGGATGCGCAAAAGATCCTGATAGTACGTTTGATGGAGTGTAATATTTATAACTACCTTGAGTTTCACCTGTTATAGGATTAAAATCAAAATTAAATCCTCCGTCACCAGAAGTTCCAGAGTTGCTGGAACTAAAAGGACCTTCACTTTCTACTTCAAAATCCCACTGCGTTATACCTTGAGCTAATTTATCTCTTATATCATGTTCTACGCCGTTAGGATTATCACCAAGTGTTTCAGTGCCAGCGCCATTAGGCAGTAAACCATTATCGTGGCTTATACCTGTTCCACCAAAACCTAACAAATCTATATTTCGTTGAACATCATAAGCAGCAAGATTATCACCTTTTTCTTGTATTATAATAACACCACCCATAGTTACAGTTACTGGATTAAGAGCTCCTAATTCGCTATCACTTGCAGTTTCACTAAGAACAGCAGCTGTAGCTTCAGCCACTTCACCTCTATACGATGTAGGTAATATATGATCGTAATAAAGAAAATCACTAGTAGAACTTTCAGGACGATCACTTTGTTTTTCGTATTTTCTAACTCTAGGCTCACCGCTTTCATCTATTTTTATAGACCATAATTGAGCAGGATCTTGCGAATTACCTTTACCGTTAAGAAAACTACATATAAAATATTCACCAGATTCACTATGTCTAGGCGCGCTAGGCATACTTTGTTGAGATATACCATCACTATTAAAAGCTTCAAGACTTGATGGATTTTCTGTCCAATAGCAGTTATATAAATCAATGTCTTTTCCAAAAAACAAATCTTGGTTGAAAATATCTTGTTGATTTATTTGATCCGTGTTGGTTACACTATAATAAGGGTGACTTGCATCACTGTCATTTAAAGCGCCTTCTATAACTATTAAATCAGCTGTAACTTGTACATTTACAGTTGTTAAAGTTCTTTTACCAAAGAAAACACCTGTTTCATCACCTACATATTCAGAAGAATCTAAAAAAAGAACATCAGAATCATAAACAAAAACATCAAAAGTTTTATTTACGACACCATAAAAGAACTCTGTTCTTATAGATATTTCACCATTGTTAGGGTTTATAGATAACTCTTTTATTACATCTCCATTTGCATTATGCAAAACAGTATTAGTATCTACTGTAACAGTAGTATTTGTTTCTAAATCACTAATAACAGTAGAAGCAGAAGCAATCGAAGGATTTTCAATTCCTGTAGAAAGAAAAATTAAACCTTTTTTATTGTTTTCTACATCAGCGCTTCCGTTTACAGCAGTTACTTGACCAACTACAACATTTTCAGTTTCTTGAGAACTTCTTACAGAACCATCTATATTTATTACAGGTTGTACTATAGGCGCTACGTTTTCAAGTCTTAATGTAAATACTTGATTATTTAAATTAACTACTTGTGTAGATGTTTGTTGATGAGTTACATTAACCTCAAACTCGTAAGCATTAAATTGCTGTCCATCTATAACACTGTGATAAAAATTGTTTTTTGGTTTAATTCTCCATTCGTCATCTACAAGCACTATTTCAAAAGGCATTGACGCTTCATCTGTTATTATAGACTCTTGAGCAATAAGAGCTTGTGTAGCTAAATCATTTATTGGACTTGTAGTTTCTACAAAACTTCTTATAGAATTTATTGAAACTTCAATTATATCTTGACTTGTTATATTATTATCTAATACATCAAGAAAGTTAATAATTCCAGCATATGTACCTTGAAAATTACCTTCGTCCCAATATAAAATATCTTCTGATAAATTAGGTTCTATTTCTATTTTATCAATAATAGAAGGTATAGCTAAAGCTTCATTAAGCTCATGAACTAAACCAGCAGTAGAAGTTTCATAATATATATCTAAAGCACTATCAAAAGGTTTTGTTTCAAAAACAGCTAGATTATCTTGTACACCGTACTTATAAGCATAAACTCTAAAGCTTTCACCGTTTGTTAAATCTTTATATTCATCTGATAAGCTACCGTCACACTCTACTAAAACATCACTTCCTGAAGTTGATACTTTAGTTATTTTTACTAAATCTTTATTAGATCCTTTTAAATACTCGCCAATAGCAAATTCACTAGTATCACCATTTTTTATAAATAAAACTTTATTTGCTTGTTTAAACTCAGTAGCATGACTACTACCAACTGTTATTGTTCTTAGTGTTCCTTGTAGTCCAAGCTCTGTATTTGATCCTATATTACTACCAGTAGATCCTCCAAATGGTATTTGAGCCATTAAAGGATTTTTACTAGTTTCAGATATAAAAGCAAAAACATCATCGTTTTCATTTTTAATACCTTGTTCTTTTGCTGTACCAATATTTATAACGTCTAATATATCATTATTAGTTTGAACAGATAAACCTGCATTTGTAGCGCTTGGCACAACTTTAGGAAATAATTTATCTTTACTAGTGCTTAATCCAGTTTCTTGTGTGTTAGTAAATTCTATATCTCTAGTTACTTTATTTATATTATCAGCTAATATAGGTATGTATGTTTTTGGATCATCTCTGTCATTATCAAAGTCATAAACATTAGGAGCATATACATTGTTATAATCTTGCTCAGTTTGTTTTACAACAACTCTATAAGAATACCATCCGTGTGGAATTATTTGATATTTGTAAAAATAATAACCTAAAGGTACGCTACCTGAAACAGCGTTATAGCTTAAGTTAGGCTCGCCATTACATTGTAAAATTAAATTACCATTTTCAATAAATATATTTGTTATTTGTATAAAATCAACAGTTTGACCTTTTAAATAATCTCCAATACTAAACTCATTTACTATACTTGCATTTTCTATTACAATTTGTCCAAGCAAAAAATCACCATTAGAGTCGTTAACAACACTGGTTGTTATATTTGTTTGGTATAAAATAATAGAATTATTATCACCAGCACTATAAATTAACGTAGTAGGAGCTGTTATATTTATTACATCTGATTGAAAAGCACTTATAGTAATAGTTTCTTGACTTAAAATTTCACCAGTTGATGAATTTAAATTTATTTTTATAGCTGAAAAATTAGAAGCATCAGCATAACCAGTGCTTATATATACAGCGGTAAAACCAGTTAAAGGTATTGTAAGAGCTTCATCTTCAAACATAAAGCTTTGTGCTTCAAACACTAAACCATTAGAATCTTGTGAATAATAATATAAAGTTTTTTGTAAGCCGCTTCCTCCTTGAGGTCCACCCGCTATTAAAGTATCTGTCCAAAAAACACCTTCAAACAAATCAAAGTCGTAACTATTTGTAGATATAGTATTGTTAATATTAATTAAAGTTCCTTTAGCGTAAGCGTTAGGTATTGTTTTATTAAAAGTTATAGTTAAAGCATCTCCACAATAGTTTTCATTACCTGGCGAAGTATCTTGTATTGATATAAGATTATTTTCAGACCATGTACTACTATTAAATGTATTAGATTTAGCATCTACTGTTACAGAGCCATCACCTATAACTGAAGTTAAAACAGGTGATTGTCTTCCAAACTTATCTGATAAAACAACACCAACTTCATAAGTTCTTTTTTGTTTTATAGAGTGATAAGGATATTCTTTGTGTAAGTAATAATTATTAAAATCTGCATTACCTAGAGAATTTGTTATATCATATTTAGCGTCAACTGACGTGTTAAAGTTTAGTCCTACAACTCCTTTTTCAATAGGTAATTTTCTATCTTGTATAAAATTGCCATATATAATTCTATTGCCTACAATTTCTTGTGCTTTAGCAGAAAGTGGCACATTGTCATAAACTCTAGGTAATTGATCAGCTGGCAGTGTTTTATAAGGTAGAGTTGATTTATATTTATATTGAAATACACCTTCATTTTGTACAAAATCATTGCTATTACTAGGTGTAACTAAATCTAAAGCGTTTTCGTTTTTAATTTCTATAAGCTCAACAGCTTTTATAACATTGCTATTCGACTCTTTATAAAGTATTTCTATGCCGTTTATATCTAAATTAGTTTTTAGCTTAGAGCTTGGTAATATTATATTTAAATTAACAGAGTTAACTGAGTTAACCATACCGTCAGAATTACCGTTATCATCTTGAAAATAAGCTTCACCTCTTTTCAATATTTTTTGTATATGATTACCGTTAAAGCTATGTGTTTTTGGTATAAAACAAACTTGAGTAAAAGGCGCTATAGTAGAATATTCACCATCTACAAATCTGTATCTATATGAAAATCTTACAAATTTTTCATCTATTAAATCATCTGGGTAACTAGTGTTTGTTTGTAGTGAAGAAACCGGGTCAGTTGTTGGAGTATTTCCATTTAAAGTTGTTTGATCGTAATCTAATAACAAAGCAGGCATAAAAGGAGCAAACTTTGCAACACTAATTTTATCTTCATTATAATAATAAGGATTATTACTATTAGCATCGTTTTGTATTGCTTTTTCTACGTTTATTTTTCTTGGTTGATTAAAACCGTCAGTAAAAAACAATAAATCTTCTATTAAATTTACACCTGTTATAGTATGTGTTTTACTAAAGTTTAAAAATAAACCAGAAACTAACAACTGTGGTTGAGTAGAACCTACTGCGTACATATATATACCACAAAATAAATTATTATTATCTGCTTGTTGTGCTGTTGTAGGTCCGTCTGCGTCACCTATTAAACCTTCTTTATCAGTATCAAGACAAAAATAATTTGTAACAAAGTAGTAAATTCTATTGTTTTTTTCATCAAAAAAAACGCCTATAGTATCAAGACCTTCAAAACCACTAACAGTTTCACCAATTTTAGAATTACCCAGTAAATTCTGTATAGAACCTATATCTGAAACCTCCGAAGTTGTTATCTGTATGTTTTGAGCACTACGATACTCTCCATTAGGTAAAACTCGATCATCAAGATCTTGATTCATTTTACCCTGAAGAAAAGTTCTTTTATCTTCAGCCATTTATTAGTGTTTAATTCGTTTTGATTTGTTTCTCATTACTTGAGCAAGCTCAGCTGTTTTTAAGTTAGATAACCTAATCTTAGCGTTTCTAAGCGCTGCTCTTCGTTCTTTTTTATATCTTTGTACTATATACTCAGATATATTTCTTTTAACCGCTAGAACGTTATATGCAATGTGTTTATATAAAGCTTCTTCTGCTAATTTATTTATTTTCATTTCAGCATCTGTACCAAGACCATCTGATACATATTCTAATACAATAATTTTACCTGATAAGTCACTGCTAAAATTAAAACTACCAGTTCTTTCGTTTATTGTAAAAAACCCATTTACTTGTGTAGTTTCTGGTGTAGCTCCATATCTTTGACCATAATCACTTCTAATATAATCGTTTGTAGTTAAGTATAAACTATCTTCAGAAGATAAATTACCAGAAACTCTTGTTGTATCAAAGTTACTGTATCTTTGCTCTGTAACAGAACTTGCTTCAACAGCATTACCATCTGCATCAAAAACATAATTATAATTATTATCTTGCAGCATTGGCTCTGTTGGATTTGTTGTAAGTCTAGTTGGATATATAATTCTACTTACACCTGAGCTGTCTATATAACAAAGTTTCACATAGTTAATATAGTCTTGTGGCATAGGTATAGATAATGATGGTCCTAGTTCAACTTCTTGAGACTTAACTGTTTTAAGTACATCATAGCTAAATTCTTGTAAACCACGCTTAGCATGAAATATAACATCAGACTTTGCAACGTGTCCTATTAATTTACCATCACCTACATAAGCTATCATAAAATTATCAACAATATCTTTTATCGATGTGTATTGATAATTTCCAAAAGTATAATCTAGTAAATCAACTCTTATTATAGGGTTGTCGTGACTTTCTAAAAACTGCTGTGCTGTTCCTGTAAAAGTAATTGTAGCTCCAGATATTGTAAAATCTAAAGTTTCTTCGTCTGTAGAACCTGCGCTTGCGCTATTTAAAAATACTCTAACTTGATTTGTAGTAGGCAGCGGATCAAACGTTAACGTGTAAGAAAGCGTACTACCGTCTCCAACAAAAGTTTGGGATCCATTATAATAATTTTCTTCTGTAACTGTTCCTATTAATCCCATATTATTGTTCTAGTTGTATTGTTGTTTGTTCTTCTTGTTGAGCCGCTTGTATTGTAAGTGGGTCTTTTATTGTAACTCCAAAATGTTTTAATATAGAAACCACAAGATCTGGAAACTCTGAAGAGTGTAGTCTAAAATTAGAACTACTAACCGGATCATAAGTATACACAGGTGTACCAAAACTAGTTGTATCTACAGATGCGTTCCATAGCGGATCTCTAGGTTTACCTATATAGTATACGTCTATTTTAGTTATAGTACTTGGAAATACGTATATTAAATCTGCTGAATAATAATAAACTGGAAAAGTAGTTGATGGTTCTGTTAGTTTTGAAGAAAATAAAAAAGGTATTTTAGATTTGTCTATACGTTCTATATCAGTAAAAGTACCATTAACTTTAACACTTAATGTTGCATAAACATTACTTAGCGCTTGCGTTGCTGTACTTCCTGGTATAGGTGTAGAATAACCTGGAGTTTCAAAATAACTATTTGTAGAATCTATTGTAAGAGTTGTTAAATCGCAAAGCGGATCTAACTTGTCCATTATTTTTCTAGGTATATCACCGTAACCTTGAGCACCTCTTCCAGATGTTTGTTTTGCAACAGCTTGGTTGTATTCATAAAATGCTCTGTCTAAAAGCTCTATTTGAGCTACAGCAGCGATTTTATTAAAATTATCTGGTGTCATATAACCGCTACCTTTTTTGTTTAATATAGATAAACAGGTTGTATATACTTTATTTACGTCGATTGCCATATTTTTATTTTTATTATAGTAGTATAGCCACCATTATAGATGGCTATACCACTTATAATAGTTACGCTATTTTAGCTTTTTTTCTATTGATTTGAAAACTTCTACACCTTCATCTGTTTTTAAGAAAGCAGCAAATGCAGAATATGGATTTTCATCAAAAGGCACAGTCATTAATTTCTTACCGTTTGAACCCCATGCAAAAGTTCTTTGGTCTTGTGATAACTTAATAATGTTTAAGCCTGCAGCTTTAATAGCTAAGTTTCTTAATTGTACATTATCATCGTTAACTAGTTCTAAAAATAATATAGGATTATTTCTAGCAAACATATACAAATCTCTTTTAAGCTCAGCTGAGCTCATTGAGTCTACAGAAGATCCTAATTCAACTCTTAATATAGCTTCTGCTTGATCAACATCTATTGACATAGCAGTATTTAAAGCTTCCATTTCAACTTCTATACTTACTAAATCATCTTGAGCTTCTGCTACTTCGTCTTTTTCTTCATATATATAACCTTTTTTAGGGTGATATAATGATAGCATTTTTTGTAATGCTTGATTTGTTTTAGACACATGTAATACGCCTTCTTCAAATATAATATGATCTAATATTACATTGCTATCTTGTTCGTCTATAAAGCAAGATCTTTGATTACTAGCATATCTTAGTTCTCTGTTGTAACCTTTTTCCTCGTCAAACCAAAGTAATGGTTTTTTACGCGTTGACTTTGAAGTTAAAACATAGCTAAGTGGATTACCATTGCCTGTTAAATAATATTGCCTGTCTTTTATTTCCCAGCCTGGAATATTTTTTACTTCAACCTGTTTAGGTTGTTTTTTTGTTTTTGTTTCCATGATATAATATAATTAAATAGTTTGTAAAAATAAAAGCGTAGGGGCCGAAGCCCCTTTGCTTTCATTAATTAATTGTTACGCAGCGGCAGTAACAGTAATAGCGCAACCAGTAATGTCGCTAGAAGCGAAAACACTGTTTGTGTCATCTGCAATAACTACAAATCCTTCATCTTTAAAAGATGCTGAATTAATAGCTTTTACAATATCTTGTATTACTTTTTTCTGACTATTTGCAGTAACAGTAAGTACAACTTTATCAACAGCTGCAATATCAGCACCTGTTCCAAGCATACTATCAAAGTGTAATTCTAACGAAGTAGTTGAAGCTACAATACCAAAACCTCTAAATTGAGATACTGGTCTACACATAGCATCATTCGCATCGTTAAAAGCACCATCTGTTTCTTCCATGAAATATAAAAATTTGTCCATTTTTGTTTAGTTTTTAAGAGTTAATATTATGATTCTTTTAATAATACAAAGTTATTAGCTCCTTGAACTATCAAACATCTTTCAGACAAATAGTGTACTTCCATGAAGTCATCTCCTACATAGCTAGCTTGTCCTACAGAACCAGTTACCCAAGATTTCATTCTTCGGTCATCAGTTTCTGAAGATCTGTAACGTACGTGTAAGAAAGGACGTGTCATGTTTTTACCTAATGACTGATCGTATACAGTTGAAGTTCCAGCAGGAATTAATACTCCTGAAATATCTCCAAATCCACCACGAGCAGCAGCATCGTTTAAGTATTTCCAATCAGACTTGTAGAAATCGTAAGATCCTCTTCTGAAAGCAGAAAAACCAAAGTTTAATGCCATGTCAGCGTCATTGTCAAATACTCCAAAAGAAGCACCACCTTGATAGTTAGCGTTGATACCAGCTACCATATCGTCAAAAGTAAGAGCCATTGATCTGTTTAAGTATAACATGTTTTCTTCGATAGCACCTTGCTTATCAAGATTTTTTAACAATAAGTCAAAATCTCCAAGAGAAGCTAAATCTTCAAATACGTTACCTCTAGTTTCAATAGCAGAGAATAAACCTTCTGTACCTACATCACCTGGCTGAGTTACTCCTAAACCACCTGTTGCATCATGAATTAATGAAGCGCTAGCTCCTTTTTCAGCTTCAATTAATGAAGTTTCTAAATAATCCATAAAACGTAGTCTAGTTTCTCCAGCAGACTTTAAATACCAAGAATATCCTACTTGTCCAGCTTCGTCAGTAGTTTCAACCCATCCGATTCTAGCAGTATCAGAACCATTAATTTTAAAGTGATCTTTAATAATTATTGGCTTGTTGTTATACTGTTGGAACTGTGGCTTAAGCTCACCGCTTTGGCTAGCGCTACCTTTAGCAAATTCTTTACCGTATACAAATATATTTAACTGATCGTTGTCAGCAAATGTACCTGTCATAGCAGCTTTAGAATATGGTAATAAAGTAGCATCTGTATTACCAGCTCCTTGACCTGCAGTTTGTGTAGCAGAAGCAGCTGTTGTAGATACATAGCACTTTAAAGTTTTAAGTCCAGTAGCAGCGTCAGTAACTAATACTGTATCACCAACTCTTAGTGAGTTGTTTAATGCAGTACCAAGTGAAATAGTGTTACCAGAAGCACTTTCTACTTCTACACTTGTTGTACTTCCAGCAGCACCTGCACTTTTATATGCAATGTGTAATCTGTTTTGCTCAGACCAAACAACTTGATCAGAACTCATAGGCATTTCAGCGCCTACCATTTGTAAAAATCCACTGATAGTACGGTTTCCGTAGCGCTCTACTTCTTGCTCGTACAACTCAGGTAGATATTGTTGTGACCAATCAGCACTTCCGTCAACAAAACTAATATAGTTTGTAGACAAAACATCTGCTGTTGGGTGTGGAGTAAGTGAAAATGATCCACCTAATCCTAAAGATGTGTTAAATCCCATTTTTTTAAATTTTTAAGTTTTTATTTTTTTCTAATTTTAAATTTTAACCTAGAACTATTCTCACCGCCTAACACTTTAATTTTCATACCGCTAGTATCTACAACTGGTTTAACAGTTCTAGCACCCATGTCAATATTTTTTGACTTTACAGCGGTTTCTTTTATCGCGTCGGCCTTACCTTGCTCATAAAAATGTGATACAATTTTATCAATATTTTTACCAGCATATAAAGCTTTATGATAACCAGCAGCGTTTTTCATCATATTATTTTCATCTAAGAACTCCTTAACGAAATTAGATATGTCAC
>Ga0181397_1000173_pt1 | contig 24032 bp, 29 predicted proteins | sample 20SPOviralmetaG_FD_130126 | JGI IMG/M metagenome (GOLD analysis project Ga0181397, IMG submission 130126) | Marine viral communities from the oligotrophic San Pedro Time Series (SPOT) site, San Pedro Channel, CA, USA - 20 SPOT_SRF_2011-02-23 | ecosystem: Environmental > Aquatic > Marine > Strait...
CGGACCAGGCGGACCAGGCGGACCAGGCGGACCAGGCGGACCAGGCGGACCAGGCGGACCAGGCGGACCAGGTGGACCAGGTGGACCAGGTAGCGGCCGCCCCTTGCACCCCCCTTGCCACCGTGGTATAGTGATGGAGCCGGATCCCCCGGCCTACAGTGGAGCCCCCATGAAAAAGTATAACCACCAGTTCCCGCCGATTACCGTCGTGGACGGGCGCGATTGCGCCGAACCTGTCGAGGAACTCGACATCAGCCTTACCTATGACAAGGGCGGCTGGACCGGCAGGCGGGGTTGGAGCCTCCACGTCCAGCCGCTTTCCCGCGTGCGTCCGGCCCCGGGCGTCGTGATTAACCGGTACGCCCCGCGTGAGGGGGTCCGCCGGTTTGTTCACCCGGTCAACCGGGCAAGCGCTAAGGGGCTCCGGGACGCGATTGCGGCTGCCGAAGAGGCGCTTCCCTCCCTGGTGGATTTCTGCTTTGGGCACAACCCTCACTTGTCCCGGGCGTAGCCTTACTTCGTCTCGTTGCCCCCGTCGGTTCGCCCGGCGGGGGTTTGCGCACTACCCTTGCACCTCCCTTGCCACCGCGGTATAGCAATGAGGCCGGATGAACCGGCGCATAGCAAGTGGAGCTACTATGCCGACCCTGACCCCTGCCTACGGGCGCGACTACAAGAGTAAGGCGGCCGTCGAGGCCGACTTCAAGGCGGGCAAGGACTTCGTCCTGAACGATATGTCCTCCCCCCACCATGGGCGCTACGTCAACGTCCAGGACGCCCGCGGCGCCGGGTGGGCGACCGTCAACCTCCGGTACAAGCGCTTGACCCGCGTGGCCGTGGTCAAGGTCCCGGGGGGTGGCAAGTGAGCCTGACTCTTCGGAGCTACTCAATCGTGGGGGGCTACCCCTTGTTCCATGTCACCCGGGACAATGCCGCGGTCTGTACCGCTTGCGCGGTGCGTCGCTTGGAAGACGACTGTGAGCACGACAAGCCCGTCCAGACCGCTCCCAACTGGGAAGATCGATACCTGACGTGCGAGGATTGCAGTAGCAGGATCCCCTCCGCGTACTGACCCCGCGTCGCCTCACCTCTGCCCCCGTCGGTTCGCCCGGCGGGGGTTTCGCGCGTCCGGGCCCCACCGCCGGACCCCGCTGTCCACCGCCGGACTTTCACCCCCCGCCGGACTTTCACCCCCCGCCGGACTTTCACCCCCCGCCGGACTGGGGAGGGGGGAGAGTCGCCAGGCCGAGCTCCGCCAGGTCGCCAGGTCGCCAGGCCGCCGAGCTCCGCCAGGTCGCCAGGTCGCCAGGCGGTCGAGCTCCGCCAGGCGGTCGAGCTCCGCCAGGCGGTCGAGCTCCGCCAGGTCGAGCTCCGCCAGGTCGAGCTCCGCCAGGTCGCCAGGCCCCAACGCAGAAGCCCCCCTCCCGAGGGGGAGGGGGGCAGGGTGAGGGGCGGGGCCGGGTCAGTCGGTGAGATCGCGGACCGGGACACCTGCAGATCGGAGGTCATCGGCGATTGCGGCGAGCGTGTCGGCGCTCCAATCCTGCCCATCAATCCGGCGCTGAATCTGCCGGAGGGCGCGCGACTTGTTGAGGAGCTCCCGCGTCCGCCGGTTGTCGATCTCGATCTGGCGGGCCCTCCCTTCGGCGAGGCCGGTGAGGAAGGCGCGCATCCCCGCCAGGAGCTCCGCCTTGGTTCCCCGGGGGAGGATCGTGCGCTCGCCTCCTCCGTCGTTAACCAGCTGGGCGAGGGCGACGCCTCCATAGGCGTAGTCGAGGACGAACGTCCCGACGTTGCAGATCTGGGTCCCGTCCTCCTGGCGGGTCCACCCTTCGAGCTTCTGTCCAAGGACCTGGTTGATAAGCTCGACCTGGCGGACCAGGTCTTTCTTGGTTGCGCGGTGCCGGTAGGCCATCTGTGTTCTCCGTTGTTGGTTGGTTGAGGCAGCGCCTCCGTCGCAGCTCCGAGCTTGAAGCGGCGACGGTGGCGCCCCTCCCCGAAGGGAGGGAGCGCCGGGGGGGCTCAGCCCTTGAGGGGGCGAACCAGGCTGCGGAGCTGCTCAACGGAGCTGCGGGAGTAGTCGAGCCACTCCCCCCGGGCGTCGCTCCAGACCTGGGTTGCGATCTGGATTCCGACGCCGCGGTCGTAGAACGACCCCGCCCGATCGATGCGGAACTTGAGGCCTCGCGCGCCACGGGTCGAGATCCCGAACTCAGCGGGGAAGGTGGCCACGATGGTATCGATCTCGTTGCGGAACTTGTTCATGTCGTCTCTCCTGGGTTGGCCCCCCCGAAGGGGGGCCGGGTTGGTTGGTTCAGAGGGCCTGAAGGGCCCGGAAGATGAGCTCGCCACCGAGGTCGGTGATGCGAGCCCCAAAGGCCATGGCCGCCAGGGCCACAAAGCACGTGATCGAGAATCCAAGAAGCGTTTCGTTCAGGTTGTCCATGTGTTCTCCACTTGGTTGGTTGGTTGAGGCGGGGTGCCTCCGTCGCAGCTCCAGGGGCCGAAGCGGCGACGGTGGCACCCCTCCCCGAAGGGAGGGGGCCGGGGGACTCAGTCCATCTCGGCGAGGATGAACGCGGTAATGCCGGCGGCGACGTCCTCGCGGGTCATCTCGTGACCGTGGGCGATCGGGCCTTCAGCGACGTGAGGCGAATCGCTCAGGATCGAGGCGATGAGCCGGATCGCCTGGTCAAGGTCGACGGTGACAGTCGCGTGGTCCACGTGATCGGTGACGTTTTCGATCTCCACTTCGACCACCTTCTCGATCTCGATCGACTGTCCTTCGACCTCGATCTCGATCGTCGCCATGACCTCGATCGTGGCCCACCGCTGGCCGTAGCCGAGCTCTTCAAGATCCCCGCGGATCTGGCCGCTCTTCTGGAGGAGGGCCGCGGGGAGCGTTGGGGGCTCGACCGCCTCCAGCTCCTGAAGGGAGCCCGCGGTGAACTGAAGGGCGGTGAACGCCCGGGCCAGTGTGGCCCGAGCCTCCGCCAGGGCGTCGATGCTTTGAAGGAGGGTTGCAATCTGGTCTTCGCGCTTGCTCATGGTTTCTCCACTGTGGGTTCGCCGTGGCTCCATGCCGTGGCCCTCTGGGCCTAAGCCGCCCATACCAGGTCGGCAAGAAAGAGTTTTAAACTCCGTCGAGAACTCCGCCACAGCGCAGGTCTTCGGCGGTGGGAATCTTGCCCCCCCCTGCTCACCTGGTCGACCCCTCCACCTGGTCGACCCCTCCACCCCTCGCGAGGGAGAAGGGAGCGCACCCCGCCACCAGTCCAACCCCTCCCGCCGCACCCTCAACGCGGGCCCGCGTGTAGGAGAGGCACCGACCCCCATGGGGGAGGGGGGGCCACCCCTGCGGACAGCCGTCATGGTACCTACCGGGAACCCCCTTCCGGAACCGAAGCATTTTTTCAAAACTCCATACCAAGGTGTCCGTGTTATACTCCCCCCGGAGGCAAGATGACCACGTCCACTCAGAAGAAGCTTTACGTCCCTGTCAGCCAGTCAGAGCTCGACCTGCTCGACAGCATGATTCCGACCGTCGCCCAGATGCCCTTGGTTCTCGAGCTGGGCATCTCGGTCTCCCGCTCGACCGTGGCCCGCATGGCGCTCGTCCGTGGCCTTCGGAGCCTGGAGTCCACTGGAGGGTCCGCAGAAAAGCCGGAACCCGAGCCTGCCCCCACAGCGACCTCCCAAAAGCCTGCCGATGCAGCCCCTCAAGAACCACAGGAAGTGGACAACGTCCCGACCTTCGACCTGGACAGCAAGGGCCTCATCAAGCCGCCTGACGGCTGGGAGCGCTGGTCAGACAACGAGATGGTTCCGCAGAGCCAGGGAGACGTCCACACCTACTACACCAACCATGGCTGGGAGCGTTGGTGGGGCACGTCCGGGCGCGAGAACATCTCGTTCTACTGGAACCGCAACCCAGACGCAGAAGAGCTCTCACCGTGGCCCAACAAGGGGCCAAACGGCGGCACGATCAAGAAGCAGACCACACCGTGGGGAGAAGGGCACATCATCCCGCACGGCTGGTAGCTGCCCGCAGGCCCTGCTTAGAATGCGGTGCGCTGGGCAGCCCGGCGCATCTCATCCATGATGTCGTCAAAGCTCTTGGCCTTGCCCGACTGCGTCCCGGTGCGCCCGCCGTCCATGTTCATCAGCTCAACACCCTTCGGCGGAGCCTCGGGTTCGGGCTTGGGGGCTGGGGCTCCGTACTTGGCGCGGACCATCTGCACTGCATCCTCGGGAGATGCCCCGCCCGTACAGAGCACACACCAAGTGTAGAAGGCGTCGTCGTTGGCAACGACATCGGGAGCGGTGTCTTCAAGCCAGGTTTCAAGCTCATTGACCTGAGCCTCCACTTGCTGCTCTTCCTGCGCTTGCCGCGCCTGCTCAAACTGCTGGATCTTGGCCACGGCCTCGTCGCGAGAACGAACCGCATCCTGGAGCTCCCCAGAGCTGGCGTTGCGAATGTCGTCGAGGGCCTTCTCGTACTCCGTCCGGAGCGCGCCGAGGGCAGCTTCGTGCTGCACCTTCATCCGCTCCATCTCGCTGCGGGTCTCTTCCAACGGGTTTTCGTCGCCGTACATCCATCGCTGCACGCGCTTTTCGTGCTCCTTGAGCTGGTTCTCACGGTCCCGGAACTTCGTCCGGGTCGTCGCCAACTCCTGGAACTTGGACGTGTAGCCCTTCTCCCAGTTGTTGTACTTCTGACGAATCCCGCCCATCAGGCCCTGGCGCACCGGCTCATCCAACTGGTTGAACCAGTCTGCCTGCTCCAAGGACTCGACCTCGCCATTCCACTCAAAGCCGCTGCCCGCGTCCATGGAGCTCGATTCCATAGAACCCGAGTCAACAGCTCCCGAAGAGCCCCCGTCGCTTTCGACAGGGGCCTCAACCGTCTCGTTTACGTCGCTCACACAGCCTCCTACTCGGCGGGAGCCTCGGTCTCCATGACCTCGGTCTCTTCCACAGCCATCTGGTCAGCAGCACCGCCCGCGATCTTCTCGAGCTCCATACGAAGCGAGAAGTCCTTCTTCAGCATGTCTGCCAAATCCTTGGCCGACTTGCCACGGGTCTTCGCCATCTGCTGTGCAGCATCCATCAGCGCCTGCGCCTGAGCACCCTCGATGCCCAGCGCGTCGGCCAGCATCTGGATGTCATCGGACATCGCCTCGTCCATCATGCCCTCTTCCGCCATGTTGTCACGCATCTGCGCGGCACCCTCGGCGTCCTCCATGGCCATGCCCTCTGCGGCCATCTCCCCTGCAGGGGCGCCCTCAGGTCCGGCATTTGCCACGGCGGCAAGCATGCTTTCCAGGTTGTCCATCTCAGGCTTCACGTCCCGGGAGGGGATCATTGCCTTGTCGCTGCCAGCCATCATTTCGTTTGCCATTTCGATCCTCACGTTACCATGTTGGTTGATTCTTTGCCAGTTGTCATGATGCAGCTTGATTCTGTTCCTGCCTCATGAGCGCCCACTCAAAGGCTACTTCCGGTCCAAGAGCCAACAACAGCTTCCTGGGAAGTGCGAACCGAAGTCCACGGGCAACATCTTCATACCAGACGCTGTCTATGATGGCGTCATCCATCACCTTCCGGAGCACGCGCCGAGCCTTCTTGGCTCTCAGCGAGCATTCTGGGAGCCTGGGATCGCTAAGCAAGGACACGGCTCTTTCCCGCGAGAGCGGCAGGGCGCGGAGCGGTCGAGTTGTTGCTCGGGCTGATGAGCTCGTTGGCGCTCTTTTTCGTCATCTCATCGCCCCTCGTACCCATTCGGGTCGCCCGGTCGATTTCTGACCGCACATTCGCCAGGGCCTGATTGTCGATGCCCTTCGCGCGTCGCGCGACCTCGACCTTGTGCTTGTGCTCCTCGATGCGCGTCAGCTTCTGCGTGTCCGATTCACGGGTCACGTTGATCTCGGCGCCCGGATAGCGCTGGCGGATTACCGCGCAGGCCCGGTCGTACTTCTCCTTCGTGTCGCACATCCCCAGGACGCCCATGTCGATCGGCGTGAACGAGCCGTATCCTCCGCCTCGGATGCCGATGTTGACCCCGTAGCGGTAGTCGCGCTTCAAGGTCTCTCCGCACTCTGGGCACGGGGGGTACTGCCCGACCTTGAAAATCAGGGTGTCCTCTTCGTATCCACAGTCACACATGAAGTCTGCAACAGGCATCAGCCCTCCTGGGGTGCGCTACCCGCCATCAGCAGGGCAGCAATCTCGGGCGGTAGGTTCTGTGCCGCTCCACCCTCTGCAGCGGCAGCCTCTGCTGCGAGGGCCTCTTCAGCCATCGCTTCATCCTGCGCCATCGCCTCTGCGGCCAGGGCCGGCGCGCCTGCAGCAGCCCCGCCCAAGGAGCGCTGCTGCTCAGCCATGATGGCCTGCTCTTGCTGCTGCATCGCGGCCTGCTCTTCTTGCTGGATCTGCTCTTGGGTCTTCACCATGCGGGCGGGGAACCCAAGCCCAGCTACGACCTGTTCAGTCAGCGTCTGGAAGTCGATGTTGGGGTTCTGCGACAGGAACGGCAGCATCTGGATGATGGCCTCGACCATGACCGCAGGATTCTTGCGGACCGGGTTGTAGGACACCATCTTGAAGTCCATGTCCACGTCTTGCAGTGTCTGGAACGACACGGCCTGCCACTGCTGCGACCCAGAGATGCGGACCATCTTCTCGCCCCTCATGTACTTCCGCATCAGGTAGAAGGCCTTGCGCCCAACGTCCTCAATGGCGTCGTTGAGGTGCCCCTCACGGGTCGCAAGCCGCGTCCGCATCTGGGCATCGATGATTGCCATCTCCGTCGCTGTGCGGGCTCCTGCGACCTGTCCTCGCGCCGCCTCAGCCAGCGCCGAGATGAATGCGGCGTCGTTCTCCTGCCGGTCCACAAACGCCACCACGCTCGCCGGAGTGTCCGGCGTCGGCAGCGGGAAGAACAGCGTGTTGAGCGTCCGAAGTGCCTCGCTGTTCTCAGGGCGGATTCCGACAAAGGAGCCCGTTGTGCCAGCCACGGCCTTGTTCAGGTCTTCTTCGGTGATTCGGCCGGAATCGTAGAGGATGCGTGGGATCTGCAGGTACGCAATCTCCTTGAGGTGCGAGAGCAGGTCATTGACCGTCTCCTGCTGGTTGAGCACCAGCTGAACCTCGGAGAGCCCTGTGCAGTCAATGCCTGACTGGTTGAGGCTGAACATCGAGTAGGGCACGTAGTCAATCTTGTCCTCAAAGACGACGGCGTTGGCCTGCTTGACGTAGTGCTGAACGATCCCGCTATCGACGTTGTAGTACTCGTAGACCGTCACCCACTGGAAGGCGTCTCGCACCGTCTGGACGTCCCCCTTCTGGGTCTCGGACACCAGCCACGAAGGATACCGGTCAGGGCGGATGTCAGCGTTCTGGGGGATCTGGTAGACGCCCGAGGCGACCCGGCCCTTGAACTCCTCGTAGGAGATGACCGTCACCTCAATCCAGTAGCTGATGTCATCGACGTCGCGAACCGTCAGGTCGAAGAACAGCCGCGAGGGGTCCACCGTCTTGATGACCGGCCTGTCCTTCTCCGAGTTCCATCCTGTCTTGAAGATGCCGCGCTTGCACAGAACCGAGTCAATCAAGGCGGTTGCCGACCGACGACGCATCTTGTTTTCGTCGAAAACAAACTCCACGAGGCCGTTTACGGCCATCATCGCCTCTTGTGAGCGCGGGTTGCGCGGCACGCAAGCGACCTGAGGGTTGGGCCCCAGCAGGCTGCTGACTGCAGTGTCAGCGATGGCGTAGATCAAGTTCTTTGAGCAGAGCAGGAGGCGGTCTACCCCCTCAGACTCAGCTCTCTTCACAGAGTAGAAGTCGCCCCGGTAGAACCGTCGAGCCTTGTCGAAGTCCTTCTTCTCGTTGCGCTTGTAGTACCGCTCATGGCGATCAATCAGATTGGAAAGCTTCGGGGGCATCAACGGCCTCGAGAGTAGTTTGGCGACTTCGATCCCTTCTGCGGTGATCGGCGCTGGTTGGAGCCGCCCCTATCGATAAGGGCGCCTTCTGCTCGCAGGGTTTCCTTTTCCTCGTCCGTAAGGAGCTCTGACAAGGATGGCGGGAGCTTCTCCATAGGGCCCTGATGCAGCGCAAGGAATCGAGCCGATGTGATTGGCTTGCTCGCATCGCTCAACGCGCTCAGGGCATTGTAGGACTCAATCATGGCCGCCCCAACAGGGCCTCCGACCAGCCTGCCCAGAGCTCTGGCTCCAGCGGCTCTTGCCCCGGCTCCAGCCAAAGCCTTGGCCACACTCTTCTTGGCAGTCCTTTGCGCGGCCTCCGTGGCGGCGGCTTTGCCAAGGCCCTGTACTGCAGATGTCTGCGCCGTCCTCTCCTTGTAGTCTTCTGCCCTCGCCTGCTGCATGCGCTGCCGCAGCATCTCGTCGATGTCTTCGCGCTGAGCCATGACTACATCCATTCACGAGGTACAGGGCGGGCAAACTCACGCTGCTTGCCCTTGCGAAGCTTGTCGAGGTCCCCGATGGTAACGCGGCCAGGCACGTATTCGCGAGCCTCTTCTCGCAGACCTGTCGGGGTGAAGTTGCGGCGGCTCAACACATCAGCAGCCATGACCGCAGTTCGCGCCCGGTCAAAGTGGTGCGTGCTGCCGTCGAGGCCCTTCACCCGCCTCTTGCGAGACCCGTCATAGTTGAGGAGCTGGTGGAGGAGCCCGCGACTTCGCAACAGGAGGTCTTGATCGCGAAGCATCTTCACAAGCTTGGCCTCAGCCTCTTGGATGCGCTTTTCAGTCGCATACCAACCAGGGTGGTTGCGGTTGGTCCACAGCAGCCTCCGGGTCCCCGACTCCTTCAGCAGCGTGATGCACGCGGTCGCGTTGGACTCCACCACCAGCAAAGCATTGTTGTACCGCTTCTGGATTCGCAGCAGCCGGCGAGCGAATCGATCAGGGGCCTCTCGGTCCTCCCAGAACGCCACCTCGCGCCGGTTGATGGCATCAAAGACAGTGACGGCGCTTTTGTCGCCAGAGCCTCCAAAGCCAGCAGGGTCAGCGGTAATCAAGTACGACCCATTCGGGTGTGGAGATTCAATCTCGCGCACGCCTGCGGGCCCAATCTCTGGATCTACAATGGCTCGATCAAGCAGCGGCTGCAGGAGCTCCGAAGGCATGACCGGAGCCAGGCTACCAATCCAACCATCATAGGCGTTTGACGGGTACTTCGACGAGAAGAGGCGGGGGTCTCCAGCCATCTCCGTCTCCAGGGAGAGCCGGCGAAAGGCCAGGTGGTTCATGCTCATCCCAGGATGCTGCGCCAGGTATTCCCGCTCCTGGTTCGTGGGCTCAAACCCCGAGGTGAAATCCACCTGACAGCTGTCGTCGTGCCACCACTCGAGGAAGAGCGGATGGAATCGGCCCCGACCCTCCAGGGCGTTGCGCCACATGGTTTCATGGTGTGAGCCTGCCCGGCCAGGGGTGGACTCCAGGATGACTCGAGCGTTCGGGCGCTTGTTGAGAGTTGGGAAGATGTTGATGGCGGCCTTCTTCTGCCACTGAGCCTCACCAAACTCCGTGATAATCAGGCGGTCCACCGAGCGGCCAATGGCAGGAGACCGGCCACCTGCGGTCAGGATCTTGATGGACCCGCCATGCTCAAAGTGAATCTGGGTGGTGCCGGCCTTCCGTCCCTTCGCCAGAGGCATCTGCACATCTTTGGGAAGCCGCTTGTAGGCGTACAAGATGCGCTCAAAGATGTCTTCAGCGGTGTCCTGGCGCTCTGCAATGAGCAGCCCCTTGACTCCCGACAGATACATGCAGTCGCGAAGCAGAAGCATCACGCTGATAGTCGTGATCTTGGCCTGCCTGAACTTGTTCACAAGCAGCCAACGGTTCTGTGAAAAAGCCCTCAGGACCTTTCGCTGAGTCAGGGTCGGCGTCAGATAGCCGCTCGACTCGTCCTCTTTCACGATCTGGCACATGGACACAAAGGCGTCTGGGGTGCTGAACAGCGCCCGAACCTTGACCATGTTGAGGCCGTCTGCTTCATGGAGGTTGGCGCCGTTGGGCAACAGCGCAGGACGGCGCGAGTCGGGGTTCTGTGCTACCATGCTGTCACGGTATCACTGACCATCTGTCCATACAAGAGGTGCGTTGTGCCCGACAAGAAGGACTTCATCAGCAAGGCCATTAAGCGCCCTGGTGCGCTGCGAAAGGCGATGGGCGTCAAGAAGGGCGAGAAGATCCCCAAAGACGAGATTGATGCCAAGCAAAAGGCCTTGCAGGAGGAGGCGAAGGGCGACAAGAAGCTCCCTCCAGCCAAGCGACGCCTCCTGCGACAGCTCACCTTGGCCAAGACCTTGGACAAGATTCGCAACAAGAACAAGTAGCTATGGGCAAGTACGACCACATCAACATGAAGCCGTCGCAGTCCACTGCCTCTGCTGCGAAGCGGGGCTTGGAGCTGCGTCGCAAGCAGCCGAAGAGCGGCAAGGCGGGACTCAGCGCGAAGCAGGCAAAGGCTCAGGGCATCGGCTCAGGCGTTCAGCGAGCGTCGAATATGGCCAACCGCAAGACCTTGAGCTCGGAGACCTGGAAGAGGGTCAAGGCTTACCATGATCGCCACGCCAAGAATCGCAAGCTTGATCCTGGAAAGAAGCCCCATGAGGACAAGGGTTACGTCGCCTCATTGCTCTGGGGTGGCGACGCAGGCTACTCTCAGGCCAAGAAAATCGTTCGGCAGATGGAAGCGGCAGACAAGAAGAGCAAGGGCGGGCGCCGGAAGATGCTTCGGTCTGTCGTGAAGAGCAAGAGGTAGCCATGGCCAAGTGCCCCCAGGACAAAGCCAAGGACAAGAAGAAGCTTGAGCGGTACAAGAAGACGTACACCAAGCCTGGTGTCCGGCTCAAGATTTTCAAGCGCATCCTGGCTCGCAACACGCATGGGACGAAGTCTTGCCAGTGGTCCGCGCGCAAGGCCCAGCTCCTGGCCAAGGAGTACAAGGATGCGGGCGGGGGGTTCAAGAGCTGATGGCCCTGACCAAGGAACAGCGCAGCCTGGTCAAGTGGACCAAGCAGAAGTGGCGGACCCGCTCGGGCAAGAAGTCGTCCGAGACAGGAGAGGTCTACGCCCCTGAGAAGGTCATCAAGGGCCTCATGAAGAGCCGCAAGGGCAAGAAGAAGCTTGCGGAAGCTACGCGCAAGAAGCGCGAGGCAACCAAGAAGGGCAAGCAGTTCGCCAAGCATGGGCTGCATAAGGGCAAGAAGTACAAGTAGGCCTGCATGCTAAATGCAGCAGCCCATAATAAAGGAACTTACATGTCTCTCCTTGATTTCTACACAAAGCAGACCTTGGCGATGGATGCGCCCCAGACTGCTGGGGGCAAGGGCACCACCGGTCCGGTCAGCTCTTCTGCCGATGAGCTCATCTACTCAAACATCGGTGACATCGTTGGCACGATGTACCGTCGCCGAAAAGATCGCAAGGCGGTCAAGGATCAGTACGCTGCCGCCAATCAGGGAGTGCCACCGACCAGGGCTCAGCTGAATGAGGCCGTGGCTGCCCGCGACAAGTTGAGGCCTCAGGCTGCCCTTCCTTCCCCATCGTCCGCTGAGGACAGCAAGAAGGAATAGTCTTGACGCGGACAGAATCTGTCAGTACAACAATATTGCACCCGCAGGTAGGACAGCTCGAAAGAGTCCTCTGAAGACCGTACACGGGCAGGCACACAGCATCTCTACAACCCATCCACTATGTGGTCGGTGAGCTGTTTCTGCTCTGCCCGACCGGAGACTCAAAATGGCTATCTCTACCGAAGTCCTGAACACGACCTTCGCAGACCTGCGTGGTCCCCTCGTCAACTCCTTCGTCCGCTCCAACGAGCTGTTTGAGGCCCTTGACAGCAAGGCCCGCATGCCGATGGAGGGCGGCTCCCTGATCGAGCGCTCCTTCACTGGCGGCGCCCCCGCTCGCGGTGTCGGCATCTATGTCGGCGACGAGCTCCTCAACATGACCCGTCGTCAGCAGATCAAGAAGTTCCAGGTGGAGCCCCACCGGATCGTGGTCGCGGTCAACATCCCGAAGAAGGAGCTCCTGATGAGCAGTGGCAAGCTTGCCATCATGCGCCTCATCGAGGAGTACCCGAAGACCGTGATGGACGGTGTCAAGGCCGACATCAACAAGTACTTCCTGATCGGCGTGTCTCGCGGCATCGTCTTCCAGACTTCTGAGCTTCGTGGCTTCCTGAGCCTCAACGGTCAGGTCTCCACCGGCATCGGTACTGGCGTCACCAACGGTCTTCTTGACTTTGCGACTCCGGCCAACCAGACGGACACCGTTCAGGGTGTGGCAAAGAGCAACAGCTACTTCCACTTCAACCAGTTCGGTGACATGGCTGGTACCGCCTTCGACATCTCGGTCCTCCGCAAGTCGTACCGCGAGTGTGCTCACTACGCAGGCGGCATGGGCAAGGGTCCGGACCTGGTCTACATGGACCAGGACACCTACACCCAGTTTGAGGAGAACCAGGCCAACAACTTCCGGATCAACGTCAACACGGTGCAGGATGGTGTGGACAACAACAGCAACACCATTGAGCTGAGCCTCGGCCTGGCCAAGGTGTACTCGTCCATCGATCTCGATACGGCCGACTTCACCAACCCCGGCGGCGGCGCTCCACGTCCCGATCAGGGCGTCACCTACATCCTGAACACGGACTATCTGGAGATGCCGACGATGGAGGCTCCCACCATGTCTCAGTTCACTGAGCGCGTTGGTGACCAGGATGTCGTGACCGCGATCTTCTCGATGCAGGCCAACCTCATCTCGACCAAGCTCCCCGCACACGGCTGTGTTGCTGGCGGCAAGGGCTGAACCTGAATCGAGGGGGCCGGATTGCCGGCTCCCTCATCCCCTCATCTGCTACTATATTTAGATTCGGAGAATCCCATGGCCTATGGCAACCGCGTCAAGACCGATTCCGTAACCACCGTGTACGCCAGCGAAGTCTACCCGGTTGGTTCTGTGTTTGTGCAGCCAGCCGACGAGCTGGTCGCAGACGAGTCCCTTCAGGGTGACCGCACCTGGCTCTTTGTTGAGTCGGATGGCGGCTGCACCGCCAATGCGCTGCTCAAGCGAAGCTCGAGCACTGCCTCTTACAAGGCAACTGATTCGTCTGCGTCCAACATCACCGAGCTGATCAACTTGATCGGCATCGCCAACCACGAAATCCCCACCGGCAAGTACGGCTGGATCATCGTGAAGGGTGAGACCCAGGTCCTGGGTGCGGTGGCTGTGACCAACGGCAACAACCTCGTCAGCACCAGTGGTGGCGCAGGCAAGTGCAAGCCCGCTGCTGGTGGCAACACGGACTCGTTCGCTGTGTTCGGTCGCGCTATCGAAACCACTGGCGGTGCCGCGACCGTCAAGTGCTACGTTGACTTCCGATAGTTGAAGCCAGCGTGCTACGATGAAGGTCCGGGGGGCAACCCTCGGGCCTTCTTGCGCTTGGAGGTCTTGTGAACGTCAGCCTATCTGAGCTTCGTGCTCGCATCCTGGACTTCCGTGCGACGGACAGTCCTGGAGAATCCTACAATGAGCGCATCCTGAAGGCGATCAATGTCGCCCTGGACCGCTTGGCGGGGGACGTTCCTGAGGCGCTTGTTCCAGACGATGAGCACGTTGTGCTGCTGGCAGATGTCGTAGGCAGCGATGCTTCCGTCAACGCCACCATCCGCATCGAGCCCAATGACACCCGCGTCATGGAGTTCGTCAGGTCGGGCGCATGGACGCCGACCACGGACGGTACCTGGGACTCGATCATGCACCTCGAGTTCACAGACCCAAAGGGCCAGAAGCATCGACGGCAGGCCCTGGAGTGGTGGGTCGATACCGGGGTCTACTACGTCACCATTGACCGCCCATGGCCCGCTGCCCTTGTTGTGGGTGACGTCATGGACTTCCGCATCACCATGCAGGAGTTCTTCTTCTCGGACGATGTGATGGAGGTCCTGGAGCCTGCTCGCATCTTCGACGAGACACGGCAGCAGGTTTGGGCCATCGATACTGGTGGCGCATACCGTCAGGACATGGTGGACTTCAACGGTGAGGTCAAGGGGCGGCCATTCCGGATGTGGCGCTCCCGCCATGTCCAGATTCCAGCGCCCCGCCGCAAGCCCATCCTGAAAGCATTCTCCGAAGAGAAGTCTACTTCGCCATGGACCGGTCCTGAACGACAAGGAAAGTTCCGGGTCTGCTACACCTACGTCAAGGGCCGCAAAGACGAGGAGTGGCAGGACAGCCCGCTGGATGTGCGCGACCCTCAGTTTGAGTCAGCACCCAGCCCGGTGAGCGACGCGATTGACTATGCCACCCTGGCCCCTGGCTCTGGGGCGCTTCGGATGATCGCAACCAACATCGACGCGATGACGGGCTTTGATGTCCCCAGCACCAGGCGTCAAGGTCGCTCCGGATACCGCATTCGCTTCTACATCGCTCGAGACTCTGTCTTCGGTCTTGGTGATGCTCAGTTTACAAACGTCGAGACTGCAGGCGTATTCTACTTGCTTGCCGAGGTTGAGCCTTCTTCCCTCAACACGTCTGGTGCAGCCACTTTCATCTGGGATGGGAGTGTGACCCCAGACTACTTCCGGCCCCTCAAGCACAGCACTGGATACTATGCTCACAAGGTTTATCCTCATCCGGACAATCGATATGAGCTTGACTTCAGGGTCTTGAGGCTTCCACGGAAGTTCAAGTTCGATACAGATACCGCTCCGATCCAAAGAGATGCTGTTCCGGCTCTGATTGAGCTCTGCCTGTACTACGTGTCATTGACTGATGGCGCAGACCAGTCTGGAGCCCAGATTCACCTTGATCGATTCCAAGAGCTCGCTCAGCGCTTCCGGGCTCGGTATGCCAACCCTGGAAGGATTGTCGAGCCGGTACCGCTCACAGGCTACGCTTTGCGGCGTCGTTACGGCACCTTCACCTCGACGGGTTGACACGCTGGTGGTATGATGTAGCCGAAACCTCGGAGGTTCCTTTGTCTGGAAACCAGTATTTCTCCTTTGCTCGCCCTGAGCTCGGAGACAAGATGCACCGCTTCAACCTCAACGGTCAGTATGAGGAGGCGATGATTACCGCCATCATCGGGCCAGAGGATGAGCCGGACATCTGGAAGGCGACCATTACGACGGCCAACGGCTTTGAGTTCGTGGGCTCCGACAAGGAGTACCGTGGTCGTTTCGATTGGGTTCCTCACGATTGGAACTTCGACGAGCTGGCCAAGACCTGGAAGCCCCCTGGTGTGGCCCGCGAGCGGCTGAACATCCCCACGCCCGACGTCGGAGAGCACTACATGAAGTGGCGCAAGCGGGTGTACGTGGCATGCCCTCAGCTGAAGAGCATGCCGGGCGGCGCGCAGATCATCGCCCAGAAGTGGGCTGAGCGAGAGCTCGTTCAGACGGACAAAGCGACGGCGTGATACTGTGCGTGGGAGGTAGCCCATGGCAGGTCCAGATCGTCAGCGACTGATCTCTCTGTACATTCCCTTCGGGGAGTCGGAGGTTCAGTACGGCATGAGTGAGCTTGGGCGGGAGATTCTGAACTTCGACGCGACGTCAGATCAAACGCTCAAGTCCTCATCGGGAATCACGATCTACGAGCCTCCTCCCGCAGAGCTCCCGTCGTACCGCAGCGAGAACATCCATTCGGTCTTCCACACGCGCCTCTTTGGCGGCCTGACCGACATGTTGCTGGTCCGCTGGGGGGATGCCCTGTACTGGCACAATGGGTGGAGCCGGACGTATGCAAAGCTCGTAGTCTCAGAGTCTACTGCTGTTCCGCTTTCCGATGAGCTTCGGACGACGTACCCAGATCAGTACGTGGTCTTGAACGACCGCATCATCTTCACGAACGGTGTGGACCGGCCGAGGCTGATTACCTACGAGGGGATGTCTTTTCCTTTGGGCTTCGGCTCCCCGCCGCCCAGCCCTCAGGCTTTGAGCCCGACGCCAATCCCGACGATCGATCAGAGTCAACAGCTTGTTCCTTCACTTTCAAGCTCTCCGCTGGATCGAACCAACAACGGGAAGAGGGCGCTGGCCCGGTATCAGCAGGAGACGAACTACCGAGGCTATTCGTGGCCTGGCCGCATCGGAACGATCGGAGATGTTCTGGATGGCGTGACCGGCTCGGTGCTCGCGGGATCCTGGTTCTACTACATTCAGCTTGAGGACTTCTTCGGGAACCTGAGCGCCTTGTCTGGTGCCAGCAACCCGGCACGCCTGGGAACCGCAAATGCTGGCCCCCCTGCAATCAAGGGTCAGGTCAAAATCGGCTGGTTCGCTCGCATTGCCAGAAACTCTGCCGGAGGTGGGACCACTGAGTTCATCAACGGCCCGGACTCTGACAACACTGAAATCGATGACTTGCTCAAGCAGTTTGTGGTTTCAATCAGCAACCGCCTGCCTCACAACACGGCAGCGATTCGCATCTACCGCACCCCTGACACAAAGCGTGAGGGGGTCGAGCCCAGGCTCCTGGCGCGCGTTGCGGGTGCTGGAGTTCGACACTACCCCGACAACCTCCCCGACCAGTACCTGGGCGACGAAGCTCTTCAGACGATCAAGGTGCCGATCTTCCGCACGATGTGTACCCATCAGGGTCGCCTCATCATCGCGAACACCCAGGGAGATCCAGGTATCGTGCGTCGTTCTGAGCCTGGGGCGCCCGGCACCTTCGTCAGGAACGAGTTTGTGGTCCCGGATGCAGGGGGCGCGGAGATCACTGCAGTCGCGAGCCATGCGGGACGCTTGCTCGCCTTCACGGAGGATACCGTCTACTCCCTCCAGCAGTTCTCGGCGCCCATCCCCCTGTCGCAGGGCATCGGCTGCGTCGCTCCGCGAAGCATTGTCGCCATGCCTGATGGGCAGCTGATCTGGATGGGGAGGGACGGTTTCTATGGCCTGAGGCCCGAGGGCGGCATTCAGAGGCTGAGTGGAGTGATTGACCGAACGGTCCACCAGTTCTTGAATCAGAGCCGCAAGCGCATGTCTGTGGCGTCGTACAGCTACGAAGCCATGGAGTATCAGTGCGCGGTGGCGGAGGCTGGGTCCAGCGAGAACAACCTGGTTTTGTGCTTTGGTCAGGGCGGATGGCGCAGAAAAAGGTATGGCATGGCCATTCGCGACATCTGCACCACCAAGGATTGGAGAAAGTACACTCTAATCGCCGCAAATGAGCTGAAGACCGCTACTCGCGGTGGGGTTCCAGTATCGTCTCCATCCACGACCAACGACGTGTATGTCCTGGATCGCGAGACAGTGGCCTACACGCCCCCTGATCGAACCATTCGCTACCGTAGCAACTGGTTGAGGCCTGAGCAGAACGGGCTCACCCCAGCAGCCATCCGGACGATGTATGTCGGCATGCTGGACTCTTTCGATGGGGACATCACGGTCCGCTTCTACGAGAATGGTTCCTGGGCAGAGGCTGTCTCAATGTCAGACCTCAAGACTGTGGGGACAGATTCTGGTCAGGGGATTGTCTCAGATGTGGCCGGCAAGGCCGTTATCGGCACAGCCCGAACCAGGGACCCTCGGCTGTTTTGGCGCCAGGTTCCCGTCAAGCTGAACGATTCCCGCCTGTGGGCGTTTGAGGTAGAGGTCTCTGCTGCTGATGGTGTGATTCACCTGGCTGCGGTTGGCTTTGATGTCAGCATCGCAACAATGGGCAACCCCAACAGCCGCGTTCCTCGCAGGTCGGACGTCTGATGCCGTACATCTTCCCAAAGCGAGTCCTGACAGACGGCGATGTCCTCGACCCTCTGGACTTCAACTACGACATCATTCCTGTGACAGAGGTCTACAGCGGGGGCCTCAACGAACACAATCTCAAGGGCGGAGTCGCCCCAGGCCTCAGGGGACTTCCTGAGGATAGCGTTGCTCGCGGCGCCTTCTATACCGTGCAGAGCCAGTTCAAGATCGTTGATCCTGACATCGGCACTGGAGCACTCCCTCAGCTCACCAACATCACGACAGCCGACCGCATCCCGAACGACGCCGGCTGGCACGCTCTGGAGCTCAACAGTCTGGGCAAAACGACCGCAACGACGACAGATCAGAACGCAGTGATTTGGATTGAGGCGCAGCTGCAGTACTCCATCAGCCCAAAGACGATGGATGTGTCCTCTTACAGCAACTCGCCCCCAGCAGCCCCTAACAATGGTTCTTTCTCTGGCCGTTATCTGGCGGGAAACATCGCTGATCGCCTGCTGGGAACCGTGTTTGGCGCGCGGGTACAGTTCGCCATCCGTCTTGATGGAGCCATCCTCCCTTGGACGATCACGGGACATGAGGATCCGTATGACGGTGCTCCACGTGGAGAGAAGCCGTCAGTCGCCTACCCAATCTCAAGCATCGGTGAGCTTCTCGCAAACGCTCCCGGGCCTCGAGTTGAGCAAGACAGCGACCTTGGCCAGATCGGGAACTACATCTACCCGGTCCGTTTTGGCGTGGTTGTTCCTGTTAGCGCGGGCGCTCATACGATTGAGCTCGTGGCGAGGCGCTGTCAGTTTGCTGATCAGACCATCCCAGCAGAGTACACCGACATCATCTCGGTCTACACGCGCAAGCTGGTGATGATTGAGATCCCACAGATTCCACGGGCATCATCAACTTTTGATTCGATTGAGGTCACGCCGTTCGATTCAGAGTCACCTGTGACGGAGGCTGCCTTCGACAGCTCGGTTGTTGCGTCCAGGACGAAGCTCAATGCTGTTGCAGACGGAGCCTTGTCCAGGGGAGCTCTTCGCGACGTTCACCTGCCTCAGCCATACCTCAACTCAAATACTGCATCTTCAACGACAAGAGTTTCAACAGTCAACACCTTCCCTGGTTGGCCGGCTTCGTCGAGCCCTGCCTCTTCTGCGGTGGACGGCACCTCGGGATCCGCAACATGGCAGATCTTCTCTCAGTGCGACGTCACATACACCTCGTCGCGAGCAGGCAACAAGCTCTTTGTTCTCACCGACGTGCATGTTGAGCGGCTGGAGAGGATTCCCTGTGATGGCCGCGAGAACGATGTCATTGGCTCGATCGCTCTGGCGTACAGCACCAACGGGGGGACCGACTGGGTTGTCATGGAGGACTCTGTAGTTCTGTTCAACAACACCCAGAACAGCTTTGTCTACAACCCCTCGACTGTTGCCTCAAACTCGTCCTCAATCTCCAGGGTGCATCTCAATATTCCGACAATGTCGGTCCTCACGCTCCCTGCGGCAGCTTCTGGGGCGACATACACCGTGGCCGTCGTTGGCTGCCTGGCGCCAACGGTTCTTACAAGTGGCTCATACACATTCACCCACTCGATGACTGTTGTCCGCCGACAGCTCTCCGCCATCATCCTCCGAGCAGACTGATGCCAACCATCATCCCTTCGTATGTCTATAACGATGGAGCGGTGCTTGATTCAGACGGGCACTCGCGAAACATCTACGACACGGGCAGTGGCCGTGGCCTGATGTCCACCGCGAATGGAGGCCTGGACCAGGGGAATCTTGGTACCGGATTTCAGGTCCAATCAGAGCACATCCTCCCTCAGCTGAAGATCCGAACCAGCGATGCGTTCGCCCTGGAGGGCATTGATTGCTTTCAGGGTGCCTTTGCGACGGATGTCGCAGGCTCTCCATCGCGCTTCAGCTTTTCCGACGCTCCCGCAGAGCTGTGGAATCCTGTTCCTGGATGCGGGCTTCGCTTCTATCTTCCTCACCGATCGCAGTGCCTGCTGCGGCTCGGCTTCTTCTGCCATCCGTTTCGTGTTTGCTACTTGCCGATAACTACTGAGACCTACGACACTTCGACGGTTCCGACCAGCACTATCGATGGTAGAGAGTCGGTTTTTGGTCTTGCAGTTGGGTGGAAGATTGACGGTGTGATCAAGGATCAGACCAGACGACCTCTTCCGAACACCGCCCGCTACAGGGTCAACAGCGTCAATACTGGAGAAGGTCATACGGCAAGTGTGCCAAGCGACACGGACTACTCCGAGCGGCGCACCGCGACTTGGTACGACATGCACTTGCTTGAGACGTTGGACGCAGGTGTTCATGACGTTCAGCTTTGTCTGTACATGGAGTCGGTCAGCCTGAAGCGCGTCCAGTCCTCTACGTCAGAAGGATCTTCAGGGACTACGGGTCACGTCAAGCTGCCTCGCCAGCGCTACTCGTTCTCCGACAAGCAGTCAGACGGAAGCACGGACTCCTCGCAGTACGGCTTGATTGAAAAGCGGAATGCCCATCTTTTGTTTCAGCGTGCTACTTTCGGCGTGCGGAGCGCCCGCGTGCTTGCCTTCGGCGTGTAGGAGAAGCGAATGCCACTGCCACTTCTTGGATCTGCAGCAATCGTTGCCGGCACTGGTCTGGCCGCCGGGGCTATCGGTCGCGGCATCAAGGGCCGCCAGGCGCGCAAGATGCGCGAGAGGTTTGAGAAGACTACGGCAGGCGCAGCAGAGAAGAGGGCCCTGGAACAGGCAGCAGCCCGTCAGATCTCTGGCGACTACGGATCTGGTGCTGCAAAGATGCGCCAAGACGCGAGCCGTGCCGCAGAGGGCGGTCGTGAAGAAGCGCGGATGGCCCGGCGAGAGATGCTTGCAAACGTCGTCAAGGGTGGCGGCTTCGGCCGAAGCGGGGCCGCTACGGACGCCTTGACTGGCATCAGCCAGGCTCAGATGGCCAATCAGGCGCAGGCTGGTCGGACGGCAGCAGACATCTCTCAGCGTACCGCAGAGGCGACCCAGAGAATGGATAGGGGTGTCTTGGAGGCAGGTGTAGCCGCAGAACGCATGTACGAGAAGCGGTTGCAGAAGATGAGGCAGAGGGGCGCAGAAATGGGCCGACAGATTGGAACCTCGTTGGCTTCAGGCGCCATCGCGGGCCCAGCAGAGACTGCTGCAACCGCTTGATGACGGGAGTGATTGATGTCTGTCTCTGATGGTTCTGGCCTTGGCGGTGACTCGCTTTTCGACCTGGTCGTGGACTCTATGGGGATCAACCCAGACGAGCCCGTCCTGGACATGGCGGATCGTATCAGGCTTGAAGAGGAGCTAATCAAGCTCCGTCGGATCACCGCGAACCTCACCAAGAAGCGCGAATCCAGTGTCGCCAAGCTGTATCTCGAGGAGCGCAAGAGAGAGCTTGAGATTGCGAAGACGGTTGACAAGCTCTCAGCCGACCTTCGCAAGGCTCGAGCGAGTGATGCGACCCAGGTCCGTGTTGCGGTTATCAATGCCAGTCAGAGGGCTCAGAAGTACATCTCCGAGCAGCAGGAGCGCATTTTAGAGCCAGACATGAGCCGCGTTCTTCAGGCCGTCCAGGGCGCTGACAACGCCCCTCTGGTTGTTCAGAGGCTTACGGGCGACTCGATCATGGAGACCAGCGCAGGTCTATCTGCGGCCTCAGATGAGCTTGTCTATGCGCGATTGCTGAAGTTCTCAAAGGAGAACCCGACCCTCTTCAGTCTCGATGGAGACAAGGTCACCCTTGGTGCTCAGCTGCAAGGCGCTCCCAGCCAGACCATCGAGGATCTGAAGCAAAGGGTCGCGGCAACCTACCCAGCTTTTGCCCGAGTTCAGAAGACGATCGATCAGTCTCAGGCCTTTGTTGACGAGGCGAGGCGGATCGAGACAGATGAGGATGCAGTCTTTGACAAGACGGTTCTCGGCGACCTCGGTGAATCTCTTCGCGCCATTAAGGTTCGCACGCCTAAGGAGGCCCAAAAGCTGGTCGATGAGGGCGTAGAGCTTCTGGAGCAAGGTGACCGGGAGCTTACTGGAGCGCAGCAGCAGCGAGATCGAATCGAGTCTCTGCTCCAGTCCATGCCTCGGGACAGGGCGAGGGCTGCGCTTGCCAGGGCGGTTGCCAATCCCAACTTCCGTCAGTGGGCAGAGTCGAACGGGTTTCGCCTTGGGACTTCGGATGAGGCTGGTTCGGAGGCCTCTTATCGTGAAGGTCGTGATGACGTTCGCGCGGTCATTTTGTTCGCGATGCAGGACCGGACCGGCATGCGGCTGGCCAAGCGTCGTGGCCGCATGGTGTCCCTGCCCTCGCGAGAAGAGTTCGTCGAGACCTTCACCGAAACGGAGAAGAAGGCGCAGGACTATGCCAGGCGCGCTCTTTCTGGTGAAGAGGGTTTCGGCTCAGTTCAGTACAGGGAGGATGACGGCAGCATCTCGCATATCGCGTATAAAGACGGTGATCCTAATGCCGTCAAGATCCTTGCCGACGGCTCCGTAGTCTCTGTTACTGAGGAGAGCTTGTTCGGCGACAAAGCAAAGCTGGATCGGTACATCTTCCCTACGTCTGCGGCTTCTTTCACGGACAACGGGAACACCGTTACTTTCGACCCCGAGACCAAGGTCTTCACGTACACCTTCAATAAGGATGTGGGGGGCAGGAAGAAGGGTGAGTCTGTGACGGTTGGGCCTGAAGACGTCGGCCCATACGAGGCAATCATGAAGGTCGCCGAGGGCAAGATCCCCGCCCCGGATGATCTTCGCAGGGCTGTTGGCAGGATTATTCCCGACCGTCAGGCCTCGGGGTCCGGCATGTATACGGAGATCCGTCTGACCGCTGGCGACATTCGTCGTGGCGTTCGGGTTCTCCAGGACATTGAGAGCGGCGACATCATCGAGGTCCCACTCGATACCAAGATTGAGGTCGTCGAGGATATCCGCGTTCCGCTGACGGAGCGCATCGGCAAGCGGGCAGATGAGCGCTTCTTTGAACGAGAGCGCAAGCGATTCCAGGACGACCTCCTCGGAGAAGAAGAGCTCCCCCGTCCGCGAGAGCGTCCAGAAGATTTTGAAGGCGAAGAACCAGAACGTGTCGCGGGCCTTCCCGATGTCACCGAGGATCTGGAGCTGGATCTGGCTGACAGTGACGACCGCTTCCTCCCCAGAGAGCGGAGGGAGACGCTGCGTCGCCGCGAAGACGACCGGACCCGCGCCCAGTTCGCCAGGGAGGCCGGTGCGGCAGAGGTTGGGCCAGGCCTTCCGCTGTCCGACGAAGACAAGCTCCAGATGCTTGCTGAAGAGCGCAGGACTGCGGGCATGTCGCGAGCTCAAGCTCTGAGGCGCGCGAGGGAGGCCCTCGCAGAGGAAGATCGAGCTCCCGCCAAGCGGTCTGCTCCTGAGCCACAGGAGGCGCCCGATATGCGGCGACAGGCTGAAGCTCGATTGGGTCAAGCCACCGGCCAGCCTGAGAAGCAGGAGCAGTTCGCCGGGTTTGCGAGTGCCGCCGCTGCGGCGAGGCAGCGTCAGCCAGGCGATGCACAACCTGAGCGCTACGTTCCTCCGTTCCAGGAGCCGGCAGCCCCGGAGTCCAGTCGATTCGACCAGTTCGTGGAGCGCATGCGTGCGCTTCGCGGTGCCCGACAGGGCAGGAAGGCCGATCGCAAGGACCTGAGGGAAGACCGCAAAAGGATGCGCGCCGAGCGCCGGGTCACCGGCCTTCGTCCGAGCCCAGAGGCGCTTGAAGCAGGCGCTGCGCCACTCTCCGACTCTCTTGCGGGGCTCATCGTGCCAACCGCCCCCCCGGTCATGAAGCCGTTCCCCGTGAACGAGTATCGTGAATCGGGCGAAACTGAAGACACAGTCATCACGTTTGATTCAGACGCAGATGCCTTCAGCTACAGGCGCGTAGGAAAGGATGGCCAGATCTTGGGGCAGGGCCAGATTACTCGCCAAGATGATCAAGAACTCTATGATGATCTGGCCAAGAACACTGGCCTGCTCCAGTCGGGAGTTCCGCTTACTCCGGAACAGATTGATGAGCGCAGGAACAGGCGACCCTTAGGAAATCAGGCTGGGGAGCAGTAAGATGTCATTTAGCGAAAGGCTCAAGGCCCTTGAGGCGGCCCGGGCGGCAGGCAGAGCCGCTCAGGACGGCAGCAACGCTGTGCGCGATGAGGGAGGGGTGGAGCAGCCAGACGGAACCGGGGGCGGAACCGGGGGCGGAACCGGGGGCGGAACCGGGGGCGGAACCGGGGGCCGAGCC
>Ga0181397_1000176_pt1 | contig 23874 bp, 54 predicted proteins | sample 20SPOviralmetaG_FD_130126 | JGI IMG/M metagenome (GOLD analysis project Ga0181397, IMG submission 130126) | Marine viral communities from the oligotrophic San Pedro Time Series (SPOT) site, San Pedro Channel, CA, USA - 20 SPOT_SRF_2011-02-23 | ecosystem: Environmental > Aquatic > Marine > Strait...
ATTGTATACCCTTAGGGAGACCTGCGCCTACTTAAGGCAAATCCAGGATGCTGGACAGCGTCCCCTGTTTTTGATTAGTTATAATTATTGTTCCTATATTATAGTGTAACCAAAAAGAAAAAGATATGATTGAAGAGCAAGTTATTAAATTATTAAGAGAAAATAGTATAGGCAAACAAACTGCCGTTATTGAATCAATGGACTTAGGCATATACATTTGGAGAAAAAAAATTCAAGTAATAAAAAACTTTATGGATATTGAATTCAATGATTTAAGTGAAGATGAACAAAAATTAGTTTTATCTAATGTAGAGAAAAATAAATATAGCAAAAGCAAATCATATCAAGGTTGATTTTTGATTAGTTATAATTATTGTTCCTATATTATAGTGTAACCAAAAAAAAAGAAATAATGGATAGCAATTTGTTTAATTTTGATTTTGTAAAAGCAAAAACGGGAAAGGTTTTATCAAAGACCGAAAAAAACATTCAATACATTTTTAATTTAGTAATAAGCAGAACTGTTCAATTCTTTGTAATTGGAATAATTGCAATGGTTGTAATTTCTATAGTAAAAATGCTTTGGCACTTTTTGATTAGTTAGAATTATTGTTCCTATATTATAGTGTAACCAAAAAGACAAAACGATGAAAAAGAAAAAGATTATATTCATGAGCATATACACTATTGCAATTTATTTAATAGTTGCATTGGCAAGTTTAACTTCTTGTAGTGCAAGTATTGAAAAAGAAAGTGAAAGAGAAAAGAAAGAAGAAAGAAGAGTAAACACCTTAACAGTTGTAGATGTTAATAGTGGAGATACTATTCAAATTGAACTTAGTAGAAACGGAGGGGTTCCTTCAAAGGCATACACAATAAAATAAATTATGAAAAAATATATAATATTACTACTTGCAATTATAACTATAACTTCTTGTACTGAAAATAGTAGAGCAAAAGGTTGGGGTGGAACGGCAGAAGTTGTTTTGCCTAAGGGAAAGAAACTTGTAACTGCCACATGGAAAAAGAATAGTCTTTGGTATCTTACTAAAGACATGACAGAAGATGATGTTGCCGAAACTTATGAGTTTCACGAGGAAAGTAGTTTTGGAGTTATGGAGGGTACTTACAGAATAGTCGAAGTAAAATAAGAATTATGCCAAAAGAGTTTAACATTATAAGAGAGAAACTTTCTAGTAGAGGAGGTGGAATAGAAATTACATTAGATAACTTTGGTTATGAGGGGGAAAAGATGACTGCATACCAAAATTATTTAGGAGGAGGAATGTTGGGAAGTATTAGTTCGGATTGTACTATGAGTTGCTGGGGAGAGGATAGCAAGTTATTAGAAGTTTCAGAAGAATTAAAAAGACATTTTCACAAATTAACAAACCCCGAAGATGAATGGGCAAGTGCAACATTTGATGAAATTCAAGGGAGACCTTCAAGAGGATATTAGTTTTTGGTTACACATAAAACGAAGAAAGGGAGACAACAATTAAGTTGTCTCTTTTTTTTTGTCTTCATTTTTCAAATGTAAGTCAATTACCGTTTTAACATTAGTATATAAAACACCCATTAATATAGTTATCGCATATAGGGTTGGGTTTTCAATTTCACCACGAAGTGCAAGTGTAATACCACACACAAAAATTAGTTTTACACCCAAACTTCCGTAAACTAGACCAACACCATGTTCAGGAAAGTATTTGTATATTTTCAACACTACGTTTTGAGCAATTACTAAAAACGTGCATACCAACAGACCTAAAATAAGAGAATTAATCATTTTTGTTTTTTAAAATTTCTGCAAATGTAATACACTTACATTAGATATTAAATAGTAAAACAAAATATATTTTCTAACACCAAAAACATCATTTTTGACACCTTTACATATTCTGCATCTTTCCTGCCTGGTGAGCTACAGGATGGTAAACAATTTGAGAATAAAAGGTATACAATAAAACTTTATTATTTTCCGAAAAGTTTGTTATCTATTTTTCGGAAAATGCTTCTTTATTATTGTATATCTTATTTGTGAAAAATATGTACCATCAGGGACAGCAGGAAGGAATCCAGGTCATCAAAGACGTTATTCGAAAGTGTCTTTCTTTTTAGGAACTTCTCTATTCTTCCATTTTTCATTCAAGTCATTTGCTAGAAGCTTTGAAAAAATAAGTCCAAAAGATAATAGTATAATTAAAATTATTCTAGAAGAAAACATAGATGTAGCCAAGTTATAATTATACATTCCATGATAAAGTGAAGCAACAAATAATCCACAGAAAACATAAACAAACTTTCTAAGCTTCTTATGTTTGTTGGTAATAACTCCAAACATTGAACGGTCTTCAAACTTTCTCTTTGTAATAGTACTAAGCCCAGCCCAGTAACCTAACAACAATCCAAATATCATATGAGCTATAGTAGAAGTGAAAAGCCTGGTGATAAGAACCCAATCTCCATATCTTTGCATATAGTGAATGTTTTCTAAAATTGCAAAACCTAAACCTACCATTGCAAAATAAAACATATATCTTGCTGGGTGTGAACTTACCTTTTTATCTTTTGTACCATTTAGTATCACATAAAACATAATAAGTTTAGAAATTTCTTCAACAGGTCCTACCACTCCAAAGTATTCAAACTCCAAACTATGATTCATTCTAAGGAAAGGTATGAAAAAATAAAACAATTGAACAAGCATAGTAGAAGCCATTCCTCCCCACATAAAAAGCAACCCTCTTCTGAAACTAACTGATTTATAAGGAGATGTAAAATAAATTATAACTGCATATATTATTGGGATGAAAAATGTAGCAATTAACAATTGAAGATTAAACCCTAATACCATATATATAAATATAAAAAACTTTCAAAAACAAGTGAAATAAATGCAACCAGGAAAAACATCCAGGGTCCTGGTTTCCGCGATATGTAGAAAAAACAAGCATTAAGGTATACAATAAAACTTTATTATTTTCCGAAACTTTGTTATTTATTTTTCGGAATATATGCTTTTATTATTGTATACCTCACTAACAAATTATTTGCCGCCTCCCTGTGGGCCGTGGGCTGGACCGTACTGGTCCAGTAATTTCATTTGTAACTTTCTGTATTTCAGCAAGTTAAGTGACATCTGGTCAAATCCGACAGACATCTTCAGCCAGAACAGTAGCTTTTTGGGACTCTAAAAATATGTTTTGGATTTTTGATTAGTTTAAAACATTGTTCCTATATTATAATGTAACCAAAAAAATAAAAACAATGTCAAGAAAAATCACACAAGAATCAGTTGAAGCATTTATGAGTGCAACACCATTTACTAAAAGTAATATGAGTGTAGAGGTAAAACCAAATGTAACTATATTAAGTTTGTTCGGAAATGAAATAGCATATAGATACAATGACCCCCAAAGAACTTTGTCAATTACTAATTGTGGTTGGAAGTCGAATACAACAAAAGAAAGATTAAATTCTTTACCAAATGTCAATATTTGTCAAAGAGCAGGAGTTTGGTTTTTGAATGGGGAACAATGGAGTGGAGAATTAACCGACATAGAGCCAATGGTTAATTAATAGCCAACAAATAATATAAGTTGGGGGAATTAGTTTTCCCCCTTTTTTCGGAAAATATGTTTTTATTATTGTATATCTAAGTATAGTCAAGTCACTGGAGGTTCACCGTCCCAGATGCAGCCAGTTCTGGTGGATTGTTTTTGATTAGTTTGAAATATTGTTCCTATATTATAGTGTAGCTAAAACAAAGAATATGGATATTTATAAAATTTACGAGACTGATGATTATGGTAGAGCAGAAAAAGTTATTGGCTTTGTAAAGTCAGATTCAAGAGAAAATGCAAAAAGAGAATATTCTATTGAGCATTATGGAAGTACTGATACTGAAATATGCACAACGGGATATTATGGTGCAACAAAAATTACAATGGAAGATTATCACAATGAGCGTGTTTCTTTAATTGACCAACTATCACTATATAACATTTAAGGTATGGATATAGAAATAAAATATAGAGATAGCAACCCCCAATATTCTAAAGAGGTTGTTTGGTCTGGAGAAAAGGAAAGAGTGTTTAAAAGGTTTTACAAGGAAAACAATAGTTTGAAATATTGTAATGGTTGTTTTTACACTTTCAAAGATGCAAATTTAGAAAGAGAATATAAAACTTGGCTTAACTCATTATCTAAAGGAACAAGATTTAAAATGTATTACGGAAATGGTATTGTTGATTAAAAGTGTGAAAATATATTGTATTTTGTAAAAGATTACTTATATTTGTATTTGAAATCTTTGCATTTATATATGAATTTGAAAGCGAGATTTTAGTTTAAATAAATTTTAATTTGGAAAAAAGGACATTCTTATGAGTGTCCTTTTTTTATTTGAGTTTTTTTTAATATATTTATATATATCATCACAAACTATTTATATGCAAACTATTAACACCAACGACCTAAATTCAGAGTATACTGATTGGGTAAAAAAAAATGGAAATGGTCGAAACTCACAAGACCTAAGATTTTCACAACACATTCATAACAAATACGATTTCTCAAACTTATATAATATGTCAAACTTTCATGAGGACGGCTATTATATTGAAAATGCAGAAAAGTTTTACTTATGTATTATGAAGCAAATGATTTGTTCTGAAATTAAGTCATTAAAAACTGAAAAAATAGAACAAAACTTTTAAAAATTTTATTTGGTTAAACAATTAGAGACAGCAATTAAGTTGTCTCTTTTTTTTGTCCACACTTTTTACCCATCTGGCTTCCTGGAGGCTTCTGGTGTGGTATATTTATTTTGAAAAGGTATACAATAAAACTTTGTTATTTTCCGAAACTTTGCTATCTATTTTTCGGAATATATAGTTTTATTATTGTATAACTTATATATATAATTACTTGACAGTAAGGTTCCTCCTGCTGAGCTGGGATGGTGGTTATGTTTTAAAAAAGTTCATGATTTTTTGATTACATTGATATATAGTTCCTATATTATAGTGTAACCAAAAAAAATAAAAATGATTTTCAATAAAGAAAGAGCAAAACAGTTAGAGGCAAGGATACTTAAGTTGTCAGTCCTTCACAAAAAAATACATTCCCAACAATTCCCAAAGGATGGAACTGAAGGCGAGTACATGGTAAATCAAAAGTTAAGAACTTTATTCTATAATAGAAAAAAAGAAGAGTTAGGCACAGATACATATGCAATCTTCTCATTACCCGATGCACCTTTAGAGTGGGATGACACTCCAAGTGTAATAAAAATAAGAAGAGTTGCTACTATAATCCGAAAGTTGAGAAAAGAATTACTTGCCATAAATTACTATAATGCAGTAATGAATTCTAAAAATAGTGCTACTCAAATGATTCGTCAAGCAGTTGATACTATTAACGAATATGACTATGCAAGATTTGGTCAAGACATAGAGATTGACAATTTATATCCAAAGTCAGAAGAAGAAATCGCAGAAGAGAAAAGGTTGAATTCTTTAAGTCCCCTCGGAAAATTGAAAGACAAAGAGGTAAACTATCATTTGGGAAGAAACGCAGAAGCAAACACAAAATGCCACGAAATGGTTGTTGAGATTTGTGAGAAAGTTGTAAGTGGTGATTTGGTTTCGAAGTCAGATATTGAAGTTGAAGTTAAAGAGTTAACTGATGAGGTTGGAAAATTGTCAAGCATTGTAACAGACACTGAATCAATGGATGCAATTCATTTTCAGATAAACAAAATTATAAAACACGTTCAGAGCAAAAGTAAATTAGAGACTTTATAACATTTTTTGAGTTACATGGTGAAATGGGGGCAACTTTGCGGTTGCCCCTTTTTCTGTGCTTATAAGTTTAGCAGTCACAACATTTGCAGTCACAACTTTTCTTACACTTACAAACTTCACAATTACAAGTTTTCATAGTTTGATATTTTAATTGTTTCTTATAAATACATTTAAAAACTCCACCCCCGTGAACTGTAACAGCGATACGGGCTGGACGGTGTTATAATTGTTGTATATAGGTATACAATAAAGTTATATTATTTTCCGAAATTTAATTATGTATTTTTCGGAATATATTACTTTATTATTGTATACCTTAACGTTTTGTTTTTGTGGGTGACGGGCTTCTACACGGCGGGACGGGCTTCAGTTTTTGCGGGAATAAAATGTTGTTTATATTTTGATTAGTTTGATATATTGTTCCTATATTATAATGTAACCAAAGAACAATGAAAAAGCATTTATCATATAATCTATTAAAGGACTTTTGCAAAAAGGAGAATTGGAATAAACATTCTTCTTTAAAAGGTACTACAAGTGGTCTTACTAAAAGGTCTATGTGGATAATAGAGCAAATCAAAAATTTAGGATTAGGTAGTATGAATGTTCATAAATTTGAAGCACCTACATATATGCCTACAAAAAGGACTTATTCAAGTTTTGAATTAAGAACCGACAGAAACTATACAAGCGTTCCTTTACACTATGTAAATATAGAAGTAAACGTAACTAACACAAATCACGATAACACTATTATCTATATAGCACACCACGACATTAATAATCCTAATTCAGAAAATTGTCAAGACAATTCTGCAAGTGTTTGTAACTTACTATCTTTAGCAGAGTCATTAAGAGGTAAAAATGTAAACAAGAATGTTTATGTTGTATTTACTGATTGTGAAGAGTTTGGTGGAAAGGGTGCAAAAGAATTGGCGAACAGAATTAACGAGGGTGCATTTGGAAATGTAGAATACGTTGTTAATCTGGAATTAACTGCAAATGGTAGAAACCTTTGGAGTGATAGCGAAAACTTTGTTACTGAAAGTTCATTACTTGAAAAGTTGAATGTTGAGGGAGAGTTTACAAGTGTTAAAACTCCTTTTAATGATAGTATTCGTTTGAGAGCGTCTGGAATTGATAGTGTTTGTATTGGTACTTTAAATGATGAAAACTTAAAGCAAGTTGGGGAGAAGGGATATTGTTCTACTTGGGCTATGTGTCATAAAGTAGAAGATACTTTTGATAAAAATGCAAATGCAGATGATATGGATAACTTTGTTGAATTTTTACAAAAACTAATATAATGAAAAACTTATTTGAAAACTTTGAAAGCCTTGAAAATCAAATGGTAAAACAAGCCAAAACTAAAGAGGCAAAATCTATTGTTAGGGAGACTATTAGAACTTCCAAAGAAAGCAGACTTACTACAAGGGAGACATTTACCAAAATAAATTTAATTATAGTAGGGGAAATGGGAATTTGTTAGTATATTTATATATACTCACATAATGGGGAGAGTAAAGCCAAGAGTGTTAAAGCCACGACCCTTAAATGAAAGAGCAACTTGTATCAAGGTTGCTCTTTTTTTGTGCCCTATTTTTCAGGCGAAGTTGAAGTTCCATCAGGCTGCATCCTGCCATCCTGAAGGGAGAGGGTTTTCAAAAATAAGGTATACAATAAAGTTTAATTATTTTCCGAAAGTTTATTGATTATTTTTCGGAAAATGTTTCTTTATTATTGTATATCTTAGGATTGGTGTTGTGTGAGTCGCAGCGGACCCGGCAGTGAAGCCAGGTGAGTGAAGGTGGATAAAAAAGTTAATCAGTTTTTGATTAGTTTGATATATTATTCCTATATTATAGTGTAACCAAAAAAGAAAAAGATATGAGTACTTGTGAAAGATGTGATAACGAAAGCACTACAACGACTGTGAGTTGGTTTAACACTCAAACCATATGTAAGTCTTGTGATGAAAAAGAATTGTCTCACAAGGACATTGAAAAAGCAAAAGCAAAAGAATTAGAACAAGTTAAGCAAGGAAATTACAATTATGAGGGAATAGGTTTGCCAAATGATTTAAAATAATTTTGACATTTTTTGATTAGTTTAAAAACTTATTCCTATATTATAATGTAACCAATAAAAAAAAAGATATGCAAGTAGAAATGGCAACAACAACGACACCGACAAGAGAGAAAGGAACAACAAAAACTCCTAACAAGAAAAGGAGAGGTATTCCAGATAGAAACCCTAATCCAAACGAAAAGATTAAGCCAAAGGCATAAGGCGAAATGTAGAAACGTAACTTACCGAGTTTCTTGTCCGTAGGGGAAAGGTTTATAGGTGGGTATTATATGGTAACTTAGCTCAGTTGGTAGAGCATTCGTCTGAACAGCGAAGTGTCCCTTGTTCGATTCAAGGAGTTACCACGAAAGAACAGAATTATTAACTTTTAAACTACGGAGGAAAGCAAATGAAAAAGCGATAAATTAAAGAGACATATTGAAAAAAGAAATGCAAGGCAATCAGAAACGGTTGCCTTTTTTTGTGTGCAATTTTTTCAGGTGAAGTTGAAGTTCCATCACGCCGCATCCTGGCTTCCTGAAGGCAAACAATAATTCTATTAATAGGTATACAATAAAGTTTAATTATTTTCAGAAAGTTTGTTATCTATTTTTCGGAATATATGCTTTTACTATTGTATACCTTAGCTTGAGTGTTGTGTGCGTGACGGGCTGCCTACACGGCGTGACGGGCTTCGGTTTTTGCGGGAATAAAATGTTGTTTATATTTTGATTAGTTTGATATATTGTTCCTATATTATAGTGTAACCAAAAAGACAAAAATGAAAAATCGAATTACCCTTATTATTTTAATTATAACATTAGTTGTGCTATCATCTTGTTCTACAAGTGGTAATAGAAAAGAGAAAAGTAATACTCCTTCTCTTGTAGAGTGTACTTACATTACTCCACAAGGAGAGTACACTACCGAATTGCCTCTTGTTGTAATTCAGAAGTATGGACAGAATACTAATAAGAAAAAATAAAGACAATGATGTATCACTTGAACGTAGACGAAAAGGTAGAACTAAACTTATTAGAAAAAGAGTTGTTTCATAGCAACGGAATACCCAAAAAAGAAATTTGTGAAAACAATGTTAGAAAAGTTGTAAGACTAAAACACTTGTGGAACAAGAAACAAGAATTGCGATTAGCAAGTATGAATTAGAAAATGCAAGAACATACAACGGACAAGGCTATGGCGAGTGAGTTGTATATTGTTAAGGGTAGGAGTTGAAAGACGTTTGGACTAACGACAATGACAATAACAAATCGGTGGGATGCGAGTGGTTGACCAATGTTCTTGTTTTTTTTTGATTAAAAAGAAAATTAATGCCTATATTATATTATGGAAGTAGAAATGATAATAGTTGAAGTGTTTTCACCCCAAAAAGAAAAACTGGGTGAGGATTATGCAGGTTCTTATATAGGAAATGCAAATGAAATAAATGACATCAAATCTCGAATATGTAGGGAGAATGACTTTGAAAAGTATAAGGAACATTTATGTACCATTAAAATGAAACACACTAAAATGATTTTATCATAAAAACTAAACCAAAAAAAAGAAGAAAATGGCAAATAGAAAAAGAAATTTATTAGAGAATATCTTTATGACAGAAGAGCAAAAATTAAAAGTTGAAAGACAAGCACGAAGAAGAGCAGATATAGATTGTGGAGTTAAGCCTTACACTACCAAAGTGCATAAGAACAAAAAATCATACTCCAGAAAAAATTACAAAATTGAATACGAAATGTAAAGGTTATAGTTTTTGGTTACACATAAAACGAAAAGAAGGAGACAACAATTAAGTTGTCTCTTTTTTTTGTGCCATACTTTTTTTGAAGAAGATGTCCATCATACCATCACGCCGCATCCTGGCTTCCTGAAGGCAAACAATAATTCTATTAATAGGTATACAATAAAGGTTTAGTATTATCCGAAATGTTTTTAATTATTTTTCGGAATATATGTTTTTATTATTGTATACCTTAGCTTGAGTGTTGTGTGCGTGACGGGCTGCCTACACGGCGTGACGGGCTTCGGTTTGATGGTGTAGATGATTATGTTTATTTTTGATTATTCTTATATATTATTCCTATATTATAGTGTAATAAAAAACAAAGAAAATGAGTACAAAAGAAAATATAAAAAGTTTTGATTCCTACTGTGAGGAAATTGCAGAGTTTGCTAATCTTGTGAAAAATGGAACCTACGAAGGATGGGAATTTGAGGGCAGTGGTGAATTCGATATAGAGCAAATAGAAAAAACATTACAAAATGCTAAAAAAGATAAAGCATTGTCAGAGTCGGACTTGACAATTATTTGTGAATTTGGGGAAGACACAATTGACAAAATCAAAAATCAACAACAATTAACAAAATAATTTTTGATTATTCTTATATATTATTCCTATATTATAGTGTAACAAAAAAAATATATTATTATGGATTTATTTAGAAAGCATAAAATTGAGAAGGTTTTAAATAAAGTAATTGCTCTTGTGTTTGTAATTACTTTCTTTGGTTTTTGTTCGAGAGACTTTAAAGTTAATGCCCCTACTATATTTGCTTTAGCATCTATTTTGGTGTATACCTCTATAAAAAGTATTCTAAATTACTTTTCAGATAAAAACCACACAAAAGAAGTGATAAAGGAAATGAGAGAAGAAATTAAGAAGGAAAAAGAATTGGGGGAATTAAAATAAGAGAAATAATCAATTTCTTTGATTAGTTCAATATATTACTCCTATATTATAATGTAACCAAAAAACAAAAAGATGAATAACCAAAAAGAAACTCACACAAGCATTATTGAAAACGTAAGCAAGTCAAACCCTAACGCTATTATATTGAACGGCTTAGATGAAGCCATAATAGGTGCAACAATGAACTCTAACCCAGTCTTTCTATATGGAAAAGAAAGTTGTATTGCTATATCTATGAGAGATAACGATTGGGATTACGAAACTGCATTAGAGTTTTTAGAGTTTAATACCTTTAATACTTATTATGGAGATTATAGTCCAAAGTTTGTTAATGAATTTACTGAAGCGTGATGAAAAAGAATTCAAGGAAATTAGCATTAGAATGGTGGAGAGAATTAAGTTTCGATAAGCAAAAGAAATTAATGATTGGACATTTTACAAGTATTGGACATTTTAAAGGTGGAAAAATATTTAGTTTGTCTGCGAGAGAGGTGGAAATAATTTGGAAATCAGAAAAGCAAAAATGACTGAAAAAGATAAAAAATTGTATTCATTGAAATATTTTCATATTCTTGAAACACTATTAAGAATTTGTGATAGATATGAAATTTCAGAACAAGACCACATTCTTGACTATGGCAAATCTGTATTGGTATATGATAACTTTAAGAGAGCAAAGCCAATTGACCAAGAACATAGAGAGTTAAGAACAATTCAAGTTGCTAAATCAGTATTGTCTTTAATAAATATTTTGAATGACTTAAAGAGGGGAGAGGTTTTGTCCGAATATGACATAATAGAATTAGATGACATTGTAAATCTAGTTTCTGAGGGAGAGCATTTAAAGAATGAACATATCAAAAAAGGAAATTTAGTTTTGTGTGATGGTTATATTAATCAAATATCAGATATAGACTATGATGACTTTAAGGTTAAACTTGTAAACTTTGAGAGTGACGTTTGGTTTTGGGAAAATCCAAGTTTATGTAAAAAAGCACAATAATCAATGAAGGAAATATCTTCACTATTTATACTTATGAAAGTTGAGATAATAACTCAAAAACTATCAGATAAAAGAGAAGATAGTTTTTGGTATTGGGATAAAGATATCGCTAAAATAAAATTAGAAAATAATCATAACCTGTTATTAAGTGTTAGTGGAAATGTTAAGTATCTAGAGCACGGTAAAAAATACAAAAATAAAGAAGCAATAGATTTATTTTTAAGTGAAGAATATAATTATGATGATAGAGATTTAGATGACTTAATTATTTCTGGGGATATTTCTGAATCAAATCACTTTACCATTATTGAACTAAATGAATCTAATAAAGTTGTTGGAGATTGTTTGGGAATATGTCACGAATATGAAGAAGCATTAGAAATGTTAAAGGAATTGGCTTTCCTTGGCGAAAAATAGCACAAAACCCTATATGTAGAGGTTAGATAGACGCAGTCTTGAAGTGCAATGTTAAAGAGCAATCAGAAATGGTTGCTCTTTTTTGATTAATTTGATATATTATTCCTATATTTATATGTAATCAAAAAATAAAAGTATGACAATCAATAATGCATTAGACCACACTTTAGAGTTAAAGAGTGAACTTAGAAAAGCAAGAAAAAATCTTGATGAATTACATAATTTAAGTGATGAACTTTTGAATATGAAAATAGACTTAGGTGGTAGAACTGAATTAAGTGATGAAATGCTTATAAAAGTTAAAATAATACTTGACAAACATAAAAAAGTTAATTAAATTGCACTTAGGTCAATCCTAGACCTTCGAATTGATGTTTGTTTTTTTAAATTTCTAGAGTGAAATTAAACGATAATCAAATTCATATAAAAGAGAAACGGAAAGTTACTTTACCCCCTCGAAAGGGTTTTGATAGCACCACTTTCTCCAATATACTCTGCTTGAAAGGAGTAATTGTAACAGCGTTTATCCACAACGTGCTTTAAGCAATACGTGGTTGTATTGAGGACTCAAAGAAGACTGGCATTAAATTGTCAGTCTTTTTTTTTGTCTAAACTTTCCTGGTCTCCTGGCTTCCCAGGGCCCGGTTCACCTGTTGACCAAAAAAGTATATTACATGGTATACAATAACACTTTATTATTTTCCGAAATTTTATGCATTATTTTTCGGAATATATTGTTCTATTATTGTATACCTTAATTTTAGTGTTCGTGTCTCGGTTCTGGTGGCTTCTGGTGTTACTGCTGAGGAAAATATTTTTATATTTTTTGATTAGTTTGATATATTGTTCCTATATTAGTGTAAGATAGTGCGAGAAACGTGCTACTTAACTACAAAAACAAATAGTTATGTTACAAAAATTAGTACAAGCGTTAAATAACGCAAAAGGTTCAAAATTCGTTGCTTTTACTTATACCAATAAGTTTGGAGAAGAAGCAAGTCGTCTAATTCAAATCAACACAATTTACGAAAATGCTTTACAAAAAGACTTGGATATTATTCCAAATGTAGAGTACGTTGAAAATGACAAATTTGATAGGGCTACATTTATTACTGCACAAGCAGAATTGATGAAGTCAATCAAAATGTCTTTGGGTATCAATGATGATACTATGAATAAGACTGATAAGGACAAACACGCAAATCGTTCAAACGGACAAAAAAATGCGTATGTTAAAGTGGCTAAAAATATGAAGTTCAATCTTGAAAAGCAACAACTACATATTTTTGCAAAAGAAATTCGTAAAACAATTTTGGTTGAGGGCGAATATCCACAAGTTAATAAGAGAGCGAAAACAATGGCTAAAGATGTTATTAGAAAACAAATGAAGTCAAGCAAATATAGAAACTATGTTATCACAAACCTTGATGAAATAAAAATCAATGGAGACACTATCGTACTTGGATAGAAGAGGTAAGGTTAGGTTAGGCAAAGGCAATCAGAAATGGTTGCCTTTTTTTTGTGCCCTATTTTTCAGGCGAAGTTGAAGTTCCATCAGGCTGCATCCTGCCATCCTGAAGGGAGAGAATATTTTAAATGAAGGTATACAATAAAACTTTATTATTTTCCGAAATATTAATTGTTTTTTTTCGGAATATACTTTCTTATTATTGTATATCTTATACCAACACTCTCCCCAGTACTCGAGCTGGTTCAACTGCTGGTCAGCCCCTTCAGATGCGTCAAAAAAACTTTGATGTTTTTTGATTATTTTGATATGTTATTCCTATATTATAGTGTAACAATAAAAACAAGAAATTATGCCATGCTATGACGGAAGAAGTGATGATGACTACAAATACGACAATGGTAGACATGACGGAAAACAAGAGGGATACGAAAAAGGCTATGCAGAAGCCAAACTTAAATATGAAACCCCTAACGTAATAAAGTTAGAGGGAGAGCATAGTGAAATAATAGATAGGTTAAATAATCAAATTATTGATATTCACAACAAAAACATAAGGCTGAGAGGAAAGATTGAGGACTTAAAAAAACAAAAAGATAGAAACGATAAACTTGAAGCAAGTCTTTGTGCTTTAATAACAGAGTTAGAAAAAAGAGATATTGCTAACGAAGTAATTTCACAAGCGAGTAGAAGTGGCTTGATTGACTTAATGGGTTTTTGGAAAGAGCATAAGCAAGAAGATGAAACTAAGTTGGCAAATAAATTACATACTATGTTTTCAGAACACGAGCAAGAAGTAATTAAGAAACTTTTAAATAAAAAGAAATGAGCAAAGATTTGATTGGTTTAAAATATTATTCCTATATTATAGTGAACATAAAAAATTAAATAAGATGAATTTATTGATGACTGGTATTTTTATATTAGCACTTTCTACAAGTGTTTTATTCTTAGGAAAACTAATGACATGGATGGTGTATAAGATTGCACCCCAAAATTGTAAAAAAGAATTTACAAACAAAGATGTATTAAAAGCCAATTTAATTATGATTTTTAGTATTCTATTATGGGCTGTATTATTTTATAATTCTATAAGCTGCTAAAATAAAGAAGATGGAAAATAAATATAAAGTATTTTTGTTTGGCTTTGCAATAGCAACAACATTATGGTGTTTATTCGTATGTATCGTAAGTCAAACTATTTAAACCAAAAACAAAGAAAATGACAATACCAGAAATAAAAGAATTGGTTAATGAAACAAAAGATTTAACACAAGACCAAATGCAGAATGTAAGCACACATTTACATTTTTTTGATAGAGTCAATTACGTGGCTTGGGTTGAAAAATTAATTGGAATTAAATTGCATCTATAAAACAAATATCATGAGCAAAGAATTAACAGCACTTAGAATGGACTTTAAGGAGAAGTGTCCTAATATAAAAGTAAAGTCGTTAGAAGAAAGGAATTATCCTCATTGGAAGCGTTTGGTTTTTCTAGAAGGTTTGAATTGTGAGGAAATGTTTTTATTAGCAATGTATATTAAAGATACATTTTCAGTTGAGGGTAAGTATAGCCATAAACTTCCTAAATTACACGAATACAAAGGCTGTTTGGTGTTGACTATAGATGAAGACGAAATTAAAAGAGCCATACTTTCAGAAAAAGTTGATGCTTTTTGATTAGTTTAAAATATTATTCCTATATTATAGTATGGAAAAACAACACAAAAACTTACTAACTTCTTTTCTGATAGGCTTTATGGTTGGAGCATGGATGGTTATTATTGCGTGTCTTTGATTAGTTTAAAATATTATTCCTATATTATAGCGTAACACAAAAATAAAAGAAATGGAACAAATAATATTAGCATCAACAAACAAGGTTGGTTTAGAAAAAAAGATAAGAGAGGCAATAGGAGAGGGGTTTGTTCCCGTAGGCTCACATCAAGTTGTAACTATATATTCTCAAAACAAGTTTAGTGGCTCACAACATATGGCTACTCAACACGAATTAGAATATTCTCAATCAATGATTAGAGAACATCAAGACCTTTAAAATTAATTATTAATATGAAGAATGTAATTTATAAAATAAACAAATGGTTCGAAATCAATGTAGGTTGGTTTTTTGTGAACGGACAAAAAGTAGATTGGTATGCTAATTATTTAAAAGAGAAGTACAATGAAAAATTGGGTTAATAATAATTTAAACTTGTTGAAGTATATAACGTGGATTGTAATTGCCACTGTTGCAATAATAACTTTACCAATTGTGGCTTATAACCACTTTATGGAAGAAAGTTATTTTTGGACTGGGTTGGATTTATATACAATATATCTTTTTGTAACTGCTTTGAAAGACAATACATATTACAAGAAATACATTTCAAAAGAATTATATTAGTTTTTTGGTTACACATAAAACACAAAGAGGAGACAACAATTGAGTTGTCTCTTTTTTTTTGCCCAAACTTTTTTGGCGCATCTATTTTGCGCTGAAGTTAGCATCATCGCTTACGCCGCGGGATGGAGCTCCTGGCATTTTTGTATAAGGGTATACAATAATACTTTATTATTTTCCGAAAGTTTGTTGATTATTTTTCGGAATATATACTTTTTTTATTGTATACCTTAATTCAAAATTCTTCATGAAGACGGGCTGCTCACACGGCGGGACGGGCTTAGAAAATGGTTGAAAATTAACCACTTTGTTTTTGATTTAACCAAAACTTTATTCCTATATTATAATGTAACCAAAAAAACAAATATTATGATATGCACTTATGATGATTGGAAAGTTGAGATAAAAACTCACTCCATTGTAGTAGAGAAGTTCGGACAACAAATGGAATACGACATACCCCAATGGAGAGATGTAGAACAAAACAACGAATACATATACATAACCCTCCCAGACGAATCAATGCTACAATTCAAAATGGAATTTGATAACTTTTTTGTTGGAGATGAGTTTGATAAAAATGGAGAATTTGTAGATACTATTGCTAACTACGTTTTTGAAGAAGAATTAGAAGAAGATTTTGATTAATGTCAATTATTGTTCATATATTATATTGTAACCATTAAAAAGATAAATTATGCCGAATTGGTGTTGGAACAACTTAACGATAGAAGGAGATAAAGAGAGTATAAGTAAATTCAGAAAAATACTCAATACTCCAGATAGAACCGAATTGCTTTGTAAATCGGAAGATAAAGAGAATTTAAGAAAAGAATACTTAAAGGAAGAAAAAGAACGAGGTAATCATACCGAAGACATCATACGTTTTGTTAATGCACAAACAAAAGATATTAATGAGTTCATAATGAATGAATACCGAATAAAGTCTGGGCGTGATATTAAAGTAATTCACAATGGAGATGTTGTATTTTTCATAAGGAATAGAATGTTAAATTTGTTTTATCCTATGCCTACGGAATTAAATAATACAACAAGTTCGTATGGAACGGAGAGAAACGAAGGCTTAATAGCCAAGTATGGAGTAGATAATTGGTATGATTGGCACTGCAATTATTGGGGTACAAAATGGGATGTAGATGCAACTGAAGACGATTCTGATGATGTAGAACGCATATCTTTGGGTTTTGATAGTGCGTGGTCGCCTCCAAGTGAATGGGTAAAGAAAGTTGCAAAAGATTATCCGAGTTTAGAATTTCTATTAGAATATGAGGAGGGTGGTTGTGCTTTCAAGGGTACTTTAGAAATATGTGAGGACAAAGGCAAATTTGAAGATAAGTGTTGGGATTGGTATGGCGATTGTGGAGAATGTGAGACTGACTATACCGAAGAAGGACATTGTAAATGTGAAGATGATAATGGAAAGAAATTGGTTTGGGGAGAGGAAGTGGAAGCAGAAGAAGAAGATAATCCTTGTGCAGTTTAAATAAATAAATAAATAAATAATTATTATGAATGAAAATGAAATAAAAGTGGGTATATATTCACACCAAGACGAAACAAAGGGAGAGGTTATTTATGACTTTGATGAAATGGTAGATGAGTTTGAAAGTAAACTTAAATTGTTAGACCCTACAATTCAATTAACTTATAGACACAGAGAATAGAAAACACCAAATGTAAGAGTAGCGTACTTACACTGAAGCAATAGTGAGTCCCAAAGAAGGCAGTGTGGAATGAAGCTGAGCAGTTAAGTCTGCATTAGGGAGAGGTTAATAGCCTCTCCTTTTTTTTGTGTCCATTTTTTTCTAACGCAAAATAGATGTGCTGAAGTTAGCATCACAGCTCGAGTCGCCGCTGGGAGCTCATGGATATTATGAATATGGTATACAATAATCTTTTACTATTTTCCGAAAGTTTGTTGATTATTTTTCGGAATATAAAATACTTTTATTGTATACCCCTCTCAATTTATTTAAACACCTTCCTACTGTACCTGGCTGGCGTCCAGTAACTTCGCTTCTGGTAAGCGTGTAACTATCTAATGTTCAACAAGTTAAGTAGGAAGCTGTCGACAGAGAACCTGGCTGCACAGTGCTGCGGCAGGAAAGTTTTCTTGTTTTTGATTAGTTCTATATATTATTCCTATATTATGATGTAACACAAAACAAAAAGAAATGGCTATAATAGAACCGCCTAAAACATTAGAAGATTTTGAGAAAGTATTAGAATCTATCATAGAATTACAAAACAACCCTTGGTTGGATGGTACTATGTCTGATGATTTACTTGAAAAAGAATATCAAGTAAGAAAAAAGATTAAAGAACTAAAAACAAAAAATAAAAATGAAAGTAAAAGAATTAATAGAAGAGTTAAACAAAATTGAGAACAAGGAAAGAGAAATTCAAATCTTGATAGGAGATGAAGACAACGATTCATTAGGTTGCGAAAAATTTGAACTGATGCACACAGACGACTGTGAACAATGTGTGGAGATATTCTGCATGATAGAAGACTGTTACACTGATGAGATGTTCCCAAGAACAAGAATTAATATTAAGGAAAGCATATTTTCTTAAAGTTAAATTTTGATTAGTTCTATATATTATTCCTATATTACAGTGTAACACAAAACAAAGAAGATGAGTAATCCAAATAAAACATTAAGACAACTTATTAATAGGTTGAATCATATTGCAAAAGAAAACCCCAAAGCATTAGACTTGCCTTTGGTATACAGTAGAGATGATGAGGGTAATTCTTTTCATAAAGTTTACTTTGACGCTGGGTTGGGTAATTACGATGAAAACAAAAGAGAGTTTCTAAATAAAGAAGAGGCTGATGGTAAAGAAACAAATTGCGTTTGCATTAATTAAATTTTGATTAGTTTGAAATATTATTCCTATATTATATTGTAAACAAAAAAGAAATAGAAATGAATAAGATTACAATTTGCAAAGGGTATAAAAAGAGTGAGTATGATAGTATTTGTGTAAACTGTAATTCTAATAAAAGTTATTGTGATTATACAAGAACCATTAAAACAAAAAAAGATGAGTGATTTAAATATAACAATATACAAAATTGGTAGACTTTTATTAAAAATGCAATACGTTGCTCTTTATACTCTAGACATCTTGGCTAGTGTAATCATTTTGATTATGTCTAACTTTTTGGTGTTTGCCTTTTATGTTTGCTTAGGTTCTTATTGTGCCTTTGAAATAATGGTAATGCTTGAAAGTGGTATGGGTGTTCTGGGAGTTTTGATTGGAGCAGCAATATCAATACCTATTGCTTTTTTGTTTTGGGGTGCAATAATATTCACAATGGAAATTGTTAACTATAAACTAAAATCTATTATGGTAAGAAAAAGTAAAAACGAAAAAATAGAATATGAGCAATTATAGTACAAGAGAACATAGAAACGGATTTGGCGTAGGAATATTTATGACGACATTATTTCATGCGGGGTGGGATTTATGTAACCTAGGAGGATGGGCATTGTGGTTGGGAATACCTATGATAATATTTACTGTAATATTTTCTTGGGCATACACTATGAAAAAATCAAAAAACCAAGAAGATGAAGTGTAGTATTTGTAAAGATAAAATTAAAGGACATGGAAACAATGCTCAACCAATTAACAATGGAAAGTGTTGCGATAAATGTAATATCACAAAGGTTATCCCAGAAAGAATAAAGAAACTTTTTGATTAGTTTGAAAACTTATTCCTATATTATAATGTAACAAAAAAATATATTATTATGGGATGTTTTAGTTTTAAATGTAAAAGGTCTAAAAAAACCGCAATGTCAGACAGTTTTAGTGGAGACAGAGTTCACTTATACTTATTGAAAGATAGTAAAGTACTTGAAAGTATGCATGGTAACTATGATAGTTACGGTAGAGTTTTCAATAGTAGAGGTCAAAGTATGGAGTGGAAGATGCCCTGGAATGATGTGTGCAAATTAATGTTTAACAATAGTGCTGGAGATGGGATTGCATTGGTGTTAGACAGTATCCACGATAGTGAATATACCCCACTTACACAAAGTGAACAATGTGGCTCACAAGGTTGGGGTAGAATTACAGATGGGCACCCATACCCAAACCCTCATCATATTGTTTTTGATTAAACCCATAAAAAATTCCTATATTATATTATGAGACAAATAATCAAAGAAACAAAAGATATAATAATCGAAAAAAGAGGAGTTCGTATTAATATGACTTTGTATGCTAAAGTGTTAGAGGCAAAGATATTGATAGACCAACCTATTTTGGTTCAAAATGTAAAATTCAACAAAGAACTATTTAAACTTTAAATTATGGCTACAAGAGGAACAGCATTTTTGGTGACAGACAATTACGTATTAGAAACGTTGGAGTTTAACGGAGATATGTATAGAGATGGTTGCGGGCAAGAAATGGTTAACATATTAGATGACGTAAAAAGTGTTAATGAATTCAAAGAAGGTATTGATAGTTTCAACAAAGAAAATCACGGTTATGAAGGTTTCGACTTGAATACGCTTAGAGTTAGAAGTAATTATATTGAAGAGAATACTAGGGGAGAGAATTTGATTAAAATGACAGACGAAAACTATTTTGATATATATTTTTCTGATTGGACTTTTTGGAAAAACTTATCATCTAAAGACATTACTTTTAAAACAAGAGAGGGCGCATCTATTTTACTAAAAAAGGGAGAGGTTGTTTCAATTTGTTTCGGCAAAAAAGCAGCACATTATTTTGGAATCAAAAAACAATTGGATGAAATTTTAGAAGAAATTATGCCTTGATGAGGTAAAACATAAATTGCATTTTTTAAAAGGGAAGTTTAATTACTTCCCTTTTTTTGTTTTGTTATTTTTAGCACTGGTAATACGCATCCTAGATACCTGGATTCAACTGTTTACCATAAAATAATAATATATGATATACAATAATATTTATTTATTTTCCGAAAAATGATTTTTAATTTATATATATAGTTATTGTATGGGAAAAATAATTGCATCAAAGATAGATATAGAGGATTATTATGGTATGGCAATGGATACTATAGAGCTGTGTGCCGATATAGAGATGGACGCTGAAGAGTTTAGTGTAAGAGTAAATAGTTTTACTTATGCTGGTTGTGATGATTGTGAAGGTGATGCAACTATCAGGCTTCAATATGAGCACGAAGACAGTGTGGGTGATGAAGAGGAAATAGATTTAGCAACCACACAAATAGTTGAAATCATAATGGATTATTCTGAAAACATGATAAATGAAGATGAATTGTACGAAGATGTTCACAGTGCACTAGAACTAGTTATGTAATATTTTTTATTTTTTCGGAAAATATAAACCCATTATTGTATACCCCCTCTTATTATTTTTTTACCCTTCCTGCTGTACCAGGGCTTCAACCAGTAACTTCGCTTCTGGTAGCAGTGTAACGTGTTGAAAATCAGTATGTGTTCCAGGGCTGCACAGTGCTGCAGCAGGAAGCTGCACTTAAGTCAAATAATTATTTTAATTTTTTGATTAGATTAATATATTGTTCCTATATTAGAGTATGGAAAAAACAATATACAAATTAGATAGTAAGGGAAAAGAAAGGTTTTTAACTGTAAAGGTAGAGGTTGGAGACTTGGTTCAAATTTCTGGCTTAGTTGGTACAGACAGTCCAGTTGAACACAGAAAGACTTGTAAGGCAAAGAATGTAGGTAAGACAAATGAAACCACCCCCCAAAGTCAAGCACTGTTGGAAGCAGAAGCAAAATGGAAAACTAAAATAGACGAAGGTTACTTTGAAAGTTTGGAGGAAGCAAAAAGCACTGTTGTTGTTTTGCCTATGTTAGCAAAATCTTTTGACAAAGAGGCAAAAAAGATAGATTGGAACGGAGATGTTTATGTTCAACCAAAGTTAGATGGTATGAGAGCATTAAATATAAAGGGAAACCTTATATCCAGAAAAGGAAAGTTGATAGAGAATATGGAACACATTACTAAAGAACTTAAAGAGAAGTTTGAGGGGTGGACTATTGACGGAGAGTTGTATGCTCACGGAAAAACATTTCAAGAGAATATGAAACTTATTAAAAAGTATAGACCTAACCAAAGTGAAGAGGTTAAGTTTCATATATACGACATTGTTAGTACGGAGGGTTACAAAAAAAGAAACCACATAATTACTGACTTGACAAAGTTTTGCGAACAGGTTGTACTTGTACCTACATACAAAATATCAAGCAAAGAAGAATTAGACACATACCACGCTCAATTTATATCAGAGGGTTATGAGGGTAGTATAGTTAGACACGGAAATTCTCCCTATAAAGTAAATGGTCGTTCTTCTGACTTATTAAAGTACAAAGACTTTAAAGATATTGCAGTGAAAGTGGTTGATGTTGTCCCTGCCGAACAAAGGGGAGAGTGGGGTGTACCTGTTTTGGAGTTGGAAGATGGTAGAACTTTTAGGTCTGGGGCAAGATTGTCTCACGATGAAAGGAAAGATTTACTAACCAACAAACAAAACTATATTGGTAAAACAGCAGAAATTAGATACTTTGAAGAAACTGACGATGGTCTCCCCAGATTTCCCGTATGTGTCGGCTTTAGATTGGATAAGTAATTTTTGATTAGTTTGAAAAGTAATTCCTATATTATAATGTAACAATAAAAAAGAGACAAAATGAAAATAACTTCTGATAAAATTAAAATAGACAATAAAGAATATCAGCTTTCTCTTGAGGGTAATATTAGATTTGGAGATACCGTTTACAACCCTTTAAGTGATGTAATTATGATAATAGACGAAGAAGATGATATTTCTTATGTGAATGACAACTATTACTTGGTTGTAGATTAATTGCGTACAATGCGTGGTTGTGGCAAAAAAAGAAAAGTTACATTATTAAAAGTTAAGGGAGAGTATGTACCCAGTGTTATTATTAATCAAATAAATTAAAAATGAATAAACAAGAAAAAAGAGAAAGAATTGTAGGATTGCTACAAGCGGTTAGACATTCTAATAATGATGTTGAAAAAGTGGCAGACGAAATAATCGCAATAAAGAAAATTAAAAGTAACAAGTTTAAAAACCATCTTTTGCTTAGTTGGAAAGAGATAAGGGTTAGGGGTTGGTTTGCGGTGCTACTTAATCTTTACTGGGTTACTGGCATTGTTACCTATATAGTTTTTTATTTTATATATAATCATTAAAATTATGAAAGATAAAAACATAGAAGATTGTCTTGTTCAAAAACGAGAAGACAAAGAAGAGTTAATGAGCATGAGAGTTAACATGCTAAGAATAATGAAGCGTTTAAAGAATCAGGGGTATACAAAAGAAGAAACTATAGAGTTTTTCAATGTAGAACGTAATAACAAAATTAAATCAACATTTTTTGATTAAAACGAAACTTTAATCCTATATTATAGCATAACATGAAGAAACTTAAAGATATAATACGATTTGACAATGAATGGAGTGAGGATGTCAAGAATAGTAATTTAGAAAAACTAACTGGCTCTATATATATGAGTCCAGGTGAAGATGCTGAGTTTGACTTTAATTGGGGAGGTGAGTTTTTCTTTGACTGTGGCCCTGAAGTAAAAGTACATGCATTATCTGACTGTATAGACATTGATTCTTATTTAAAAGAAATATGTGAAAATTTAAACATATACATTTGTACTGGCAGGGGTGAGAACTGTCACTCTCTTGAAGTTGATACACTTGAAGAGGGTAAACAACAATATGAATTAATTAAAAAGCAAATAAAACTTGACGGGTTTAATGTTTTTGATAACAATGAGTAGAATATTTTGATTAGTTTGAAAAATAATTCCTATATTATATTATAACATTAAAAAAACATATTATGAAAAAAGTTTTAATTGGAATAAATGAATGGATAAAATCTTTAGCAAAGCCTTTTGTTGCTATTGAAAATAAAAAAGATATTGCAACACAAATTGTTG